>Ga0307380_10000477_pt1 | contig 63297 bp, 57 predicted proteins | sample UN3MG_FD_202239 | JGI IMG/M metagenome (GOLD analysis project Ga0307380, IMG submission 202239) | Soil microbial communities from Risofladan, Vaasa, Finland - UN-3 | ecosystem: Environmental > Terrestrial > Soil > Coastal area > Acid sulfate soil | place: Finland: Risofladan, Vaasa | collected... | reverse complement strand
GCGCGGGCTGATGACGATCGAGTCGGGGATATAGAGAAAGTCCTCGAGCTTCGAGCCCTCGCGGCTGTTGAACAGCGGCCGGGCCCGGGAGAGGTCGGCGACGCCGCTTATCGGAAAGCTCACGGGCCGCTTCATGCCGGGAAGGCTCAACTCGACCCGCTCGCCGGGGCTGACGCCCAGGGAACGCCCTGCCTCCGGGCTGAGCAGCGCTGCGCCCTCCTTGAAGCCACCCTCGTCGAGCCCGATTGTCGCGTACTGCGCTGCGTATTCCTGGTCGAACCCGAAGATCTTCACCGGGCGGTGGATCACGGTGCTGCCCGCCCGCAGCGAGTCGGGCTCGACCTGGGCGAAGGCGAGTTGGTTGGCGGCCGCGACTCCAGAAATCCCGGCGATCCGGCGCTCCAGTTGCGGAAGCGGCACGAGATCCGCTTGGTTTGCTTGATCGGGAGCGACCTGCTCGCGCGACGAGATGGTCGCCGCGAGCGGTAGATCCGCGACAGCGGCGATCGCGCCCCTCGCTTCGACCTCATATGTGAAGCGGACCCGCTCGCCGGGCTGGACCGTTCCGGCGTTGTGGCCGATCAGCCCGGGGCCGTAGGCGAACGGACTCTGCCCGCCGACGTCGGGGACCGGCTTGCCGTCGCGGCGAGCCGATCCTGGGACGTAGGCGAGGTCGGCCCCGAGCTTGTCGTTGACCAGCACTTCGTTGGCCGGCGTCGCAGCGAGGTTCTGAACCGTGAGGACCATCGTCGTCCGCTGATCCTTGACGAGCGATCCGTCGGTCAGCAGGCGCTGCTGCAGGCGGATGCCCTCACCAAGCGGAGAGGTGAGCACCCGCTGCATGTCGATCGCGACCGGAGCCAGAGCCCGCTTGGTCATTGAGGCGCCGGAGCCGTCGATGAAGAAGAGCACGCCGGAGAACAGCCCGACCCCGAGCACCACGCCGATCAATGAGGCGATCGTCCGCCGCGGGTTGCGGAGCAGATCCCGGCGGGCATAGCTAAACACTCGATCCGCCTTCGACGGCGGTGAGCAAGGGCACAGGCATGGGCGCTTGGCCTCCGACGACCTCGCGCCCATCCTTGAGCTTGATCTCACGATCCAGACGACGGGCGACCGCGGGGTCATGGGTGATTACGATCAGGGTGGCCCCCGACTCGGCGCGGGCTTCGCAAAGCAGGTCGATCACCGTCCGGGAGTTGTCGACGTCGAGCGATCCGGTCGGCTCGTCAGCGAGGATCAGGCTCGGCTGATGGACCAGGGCGCGGGCGACCGCGATGCGTTGGCGCTCGCCGCCGGAGAGCTGATCGGGGTACTTGTTGGCAGCCTCGGCGAGTCCCAGGGACGCCAATAGCTCGAGCGAGTCGTCGCACTCCTCGTTCGCACCGGCCAGGGAGAGCTGGAGGCTGATGTTCTCCACGGCGGTCAAGAACGGCTGCAGGTTGTGTGATTGAAAGACAAAGCCGATTCGCTCGCGCCGCATGCGGGCCCGTTGCTCCGCCGCCATCTCTGAGACCTCTTCCCCGGCGATCGAGACCTGGCCCTCGCTCGGCGCCTCGAGAGCGCCGAGCATCGAGAGCAGCGTCGACTTGCCACAGCCGCTCTCGCCGGTGATTGCGAGGCTGGTCCCGGCGGCCACCTCGAGGCTGATCCCGTTCACCGCCCGGACCGGACCGGCATCGGTGATGAACTCCTTCTTGACGTCCTCGACCTCCAGGGCGGCGGCTGTCGTGTCGGCCTTCATTCCTCCACCATGCCTCCGTCGAGAACTCGCATTCGCCGGTCTGTGAGCTTCGCCAGCTCCGGGCTGTGGGTGACCATCAGAACGGTCAATCCTCGGTCCGCAGACGCGGTGAGGATCACGTCCAGTACGCGCCCGGCGTTCTCGGAATCGAGCTCAGCCGTCACCTCGTCTGCCAACAGCAGGTCGGGTTCGTTGACCAGCGCCACGGCCAGGGCGGCGCGCTGGGATTCGCCTCCAGAGAGACGCCGGGGGAGATCTCCGGCCCGATGGGCGAGGCCGAGCTCATCGAGCAGATCCCGCGCACGCTCAGGGGCGTCCTTGCCCCCCGCGAGCTCAATCGCAAGCTCGACATTCTCGGCGGCTGTCAGAAAGGGGATCAGGTTGTCGCTCTGCAGGACGATGCCGATCCGGTGTGCCCGCAGGGCAGCCCGCTCGGCCTCACTCATCGCCGTCACCACCTCGCCGTCGAACAGGACCTCACCGGAGTCGGGGAGCATCAACCCGGCGAGCACGGCGAGCAGCGTCGACTTGCCGGCCCCGGAGGAGCCAACCACGCTGGTCGATTCCCCGCGGGCAAGCCGGAACGAGGCGTCGGAGAGCACGTGGGTCTCCTCGCCACCCTCGCGGTAGGCCTTGGCCAGACCCTCGACCTGCACGAGCGTCCCGCCCACGCTATCCCCGCTGCCCCACCGGCAGGCCGCCGAACACCGATGGGGACTGCTTCGGCGCGTTGTGGTCGAGGCGCAGCGCCTCCTTGCTGATCTCGGCCAGCGCCTGCGGGCTCAGCGTGGTCAGGTTGATCAACTTCTCGACGTCCTTGTGGACGCTGTCGCCCCTGGGAACGTTGTCGATCTGGCCAACGTCGCGGGCGTAGTACTTGAACTCGTTGTCGGGCGCCGAGGCCTTTCCCTCGCGGACCACGAGCACGTCCTTGAAGCAGTCGAAGGGGACGCAATGGCGGCTGCCGACCTTGATCACTTCGGCGACGCTGTCCTCCTCCTTGTCCGGCTGGGAGACCGAGTAGACCGGCGTCTCCACCCTGGGGTCGGCCTGAACGAGGATTCCGGCCTTGGCCCCGTTCACCCCCTGTAGCCAGGGGTCAATCGCGGAGACGAATCTGCCGCCCTCGTATTCCTGGGTGTAGCCACCGAGGTTCCAGACGTTGCCCTGCTTGTCCTCGGCGACGTAGTCGACGGATATCTGCGTGACCTGGCCGCCGTCAACCTCGTGGTCAAGCATCAGCACTGTGCGGACCCCGTCTACCTCCCGGTAGACGTTGGTGATCGTGGTGGTCACCGTGTGCGGAACCTTGCGCCCGCCGACCAGGGTGAAGCCCTCCCGCACCGACTGAGTGCCGGGAATCAGCGGCAGGTAGGCGCTGGCACCGGTTGCCGGGTCACCGAAGTTGGCCGGATCGAGCTTCGCCTTCTCGGCCCTCGGCGGCTCGGGAGCCGGCTCGCTGCTGGCGCTGCCGCAGGCTGAGAGAGAGCCCGTCCCGGCAAGCACGACGAGGGCGGTTGCGATCGAGATCCTCAGGTGCGTGCGCTGCATTTCTGAACTGGCCTCCATGGTTCGTCGTTGCTGACGGGCAGAACTCTGGGGAGGCCGGATGAGACCTTGATGAGAGGGTCGGGGTCTCGGCGCCGCTTGGCGCGGAGCCCCCTCGCCGAGGGGCCGCTCAGGCGAGCCGTCGACGCACGATCGCGCGAGCGCCCCGCGACGGAATCATCGTCACGTTGCGGTGGGTCGCGTGCTCGGGTTCGGGGCGATCGGCCTCGAGGTCGAGGCGCTCTGCCATCGCCTCGAGAACAACCCGCTGCTCGGCCATCGCCAGGGCAGCACCGAGGCAACGACGGATACCGCCGCCGAAGGGAATCCACTCGTAGGTTCCCGGCTTGTGGTCATGCCAGCGCTCGGGCTTGAAGGCGAAGGGGTCCGGGTAGATATCTGGCCGGTGGTGCAGTAAGAGGATGCTCATCGACACCGGGGTCCCGGCCTCGACGCCGTAGGCGCCCAGTCGCCACGGGACCTGGACGCGACGGCCGATGATCGGGATCACCGGGCGACAGCGCATGCCCTCGGTGATCACCGCCTCGACCTCCGCTTCGGCCGCTTGTTTGTTGCCCGAGCGCACGATCTCGCGGAGCCGGTCGTGGGCCTCGGGGTATCGGAGTAGCCGCTCCCAGGTCCAGGCCAGTGAGTTCGCCGTCGTCTCATGGCCGGCCAGCACCAGGGTCAGGAGTTGGTCGCGGACCTCGCTGTCGCTCAGGGCCTTGCCCTGTTCGTCGTGGGCCTGGAGCAGCAGCGAGAAGATGTCCCGCCGCTTGGTCAGGCCGTGCTCCCGGCGGCGCAGTTCGATCATCCGGTAGGTCGGGCGGTCGAGCATCGCGATCCCCTTCTTGGCCAGCCCGACCGGCTCGGCGCGGCCGACGTTCATCAGCTCAGTGAGTTGAGCGATCGGCAAGGTCGAGGCGGCGACCAGGGACTTGATCGCGCTCCGCAGCTGACCCTCGGGAGTTGTCGGTTCCGGGCGGCCCTCGATCCCAAATATCCCGGCCATGATCACGTCGAGCGTGATTGTCTGCATTTTCGGGGCGAGCGCGAACGGCTCGTTGATCGGCCAGGAGTCGATCTCGCGCTCGGTGACCTCTTCGATCATCGCCGTGTACTGCTCGATCGCCTCGCCGTGAAAGCGCGGCAGAAGCAGCTTGCGCTGTCGCATGTGGCGTGGGCCGATCGCTGTCAGCACCGAGTTCGGCCCGACGATCGGCCGCAGGGGTGACTCCCCGGTTAGAGAGGGCGCCTGCTCGGGCTTTGCGACAAATAGGGACTTGACGTGGTCTGGGTGGGAGGTGACGACGGGGCCGCCGGGAATCATTCCGCGGAAGCGGAAGACCTCGCCGAGCTCTCGTCGCGCCCGGAACACGAACTCGATCTGGCGCTGGCTGAAGCGCAGCACCTGGACCACCTTGGGGAGCTGCACGAGCGGTGGCCGGGGAAGCTCGGCGAGCTCGGCGTCATCGATCGGCCCGGCGGGGGAGGCCGGTGCCTCGCCGATGAGCTGTGGAGTCTGATCGGGCTCGACCGCGGTCGCCATAGCATCACACATTGTTACATCAATCGATGTAGAGATTCGTTGGGTCGCAGCCGGAGGGGGGAATGCCACGCTCGGCGCTGCGCCGACGGGGTGGTCTGCTCCGATTCGGGGTCCGCTTCAGGCCGGTCCGCTGACGCGTTCCGGCGCGCTTCCGGCTATCCGTGCGACGATCTGAGGTAGTGGAGCCGATCCCGCTCAGCGAGGAGGACCGAGCGATCCTCGCGCTCGAGGGGCCGACGATCGTTGGACACACCTGCAAGGTGATCCGCCTCGCCGAGCCGGCGCCGTCACTTCAGGCGCTGAGGGCGCACATCGGGAGCAGGCTGGGCGGCGAGCCGCTCCTGCGAACCCGCCTCGAGGACCGGGGTGGGGCGCCGCGTTGGATCGGAGATCCAGGCCTTGAGATCGCCAACCACGTCGTCGACACAGGCCGCCGCGATCTCGACGAGGCGGACCTGGAGCCACTCGTCGCCCAACTCTTCGAACGTAGGCTCGACCGCGACCTGCCGCTGTGGCGTATCGATGTTGCTCATTTTCGTCGGGGCGGAGTGGCGTTGATCTGGCGAATCCACCACGCGCTCGCCGATGGCACGACCGCGATGCGGTTCGCCCGCTCGATTCTCTGGGACAAGGGGTTGGGTGCGGCCTGGGGGGTGGGGCCGCCTCAGCCGCAGCCCCCCGGGCCCCCGGGCCGAGTGGATCCGGCACCCTCCCCAAGCCGGCAGGACGACGACCGGCGCCGCGGCCACCTGGCGGCCTTCCTCGCGCGCGAGTTCGCCGACTCGATCCACGACTCACCGTTCGACGGTGAGGTCGGCAGGCGGCGCACCGTGGCTTTTGCGGCCGTGCCGCTGGGACCGCTGCACGACGCGGCGAAGCGGATCTGCGGTGCGACCGTCAACGACGCGGTGTTGAGCGTCGTCGCCGGTGGGCTCAGGCGTTGGCTCGAGAGCCACCACGGCTCGCTCTCGGCGATGCGCTTCCGGGTTCCGGTCAGCCTCCACAATGAGGGGGACCAGGCCGGAAACCGGGACTCGTTCTTCACCCTCCCGGTCCACGTCTCCGATCCCGATCCGGCCTCGCGACTGCGAGCGATCCAGGCCGAGGCGTCCGAGCGCAAGGCCGGACACGACGCCGAGCGCCTGAGCTCCTTGAGCGACTCGATCGGGTCGCTCTCACCGAGGCTCGCCGGGCTCGCCCGCCGCCTGCAGGACAGCCCTCGCAGCTTCGCCATCTGCGTCTCCAACGTGCCCGGCCCCCCCAAGCCGGTCACCGTGCTCGGCGCCCCCGTTCAGTCACTGCACTCGATCGCGGAGATCGGCGGTCGCCACGGGCTCCGCGTCACGGTCGTCTCAGGTGCGGGCAGGCTCGGGTTCGGCTTCTGCGCGGATCCGGCAATCGCCGAGGACCTCAGCGAGATGGCCGCGGGCACCGAGGCTGAGGCTGCGGCCTTGATCGCCGCCGGCTGACCTCGCCGCCGGTTTCCGAGGCGCGGGGCCTGGCAGGGCGGCGTTTGTCAGCCTGTGGGCATGGCGGTAGCGATCGCATCCCAGATCGGCATCCACGTCGGCGGCCAACCGCTGTTCGACGATGTCTCCTTCCGGCTCACCAACCGCGAGCGGATGACCCTCTCGGGCCGTAACGGCGCCGGCAAGTCGACGCTGCTGCGGATCCTCGCCGCCGAGCTGCTTCCCGATTCCGGCAAGCTCAGCCTGCGGCGCGGCGCCCGGGTCGCGCTGCACGACCAGCGACCACCGCGTGAGCGGGCGATCTCACTCGGCGACTACGTGCTCAGCGCCAGGGCCGAGATGATCGCTCTCGAGGCGGAGCTGGAGCGGCTCGAGCAGGTTATGTCTGCGGGCGACCACGATGAGGTGACGCTCGAGAGCTACTCCAACGCCCAGCAGAAGCTCGAGACCGCGGGCGGGTATCGGTGGCGGGATGACGTCTTCGCTGTGCTCCGTGGGCTCGGCTTCGAGGCGGAGCCGGAGATGACCGAGCGACCGCTCTCCACCTTCTCCGGCGGGGAGCTGACACGCGCCTCACTGGCCCGGGCGCTGGCGGCCGGGCCCGACCTGCTGCTCCTCGACGAGCCGACCAACCACCTCGACATCCCCTCCCTTGAATGGCTCGAGGACCATCTGCAGGGGCTCGAGGCGGCGATCGTGCTGGTCGCCCACGATCGCTGGTTCCTGGAAGCGGTCGGCACCTCGGTGCTCGAGTTGGAGGCGGGCAGGGCACGGTTCTTCTCCGGCCCCTGGCACGCCTGGCGTAAGGAGAAGGCCGCCCGCGAGATCGCGCTCGGCAAGGCGATCGAGAGGCAGACGGCCGAGATCGAGCGGATGGAGCGCTTCGTCGAGCGTTTCCGTTACAAGGCGACCAAGGCGCGCCAGGCACAGGCACGCATCAAGCAGATCGAGAAGCTGAAGGCGAACGCCGTCAGTCACGACCCGCGTGATCAGCGCGCTCTCCGCTTCAGCTTCGCCACCCCTGAACGCGCCGGCCGCTTCCCGTTGAAGGTGGAGAGCGCCCGGATCGAGGTCGGCGCCCGGGTCCTGCTGGAGCAGGTAACGCTGCGCCTCGAGCGCGGTGAGCACGCGGTCCTCGTTGGCCCCAACGGCGCCGGAAAGACGACTCTGATCGACACCCTCGCCGGGCGCCGGGAGCCCACTGGCGGGGTCGTAAAACTCGGCCACAACGCCAGCCTCGGCTACCTCTCCCAGCATGCCGACACGGCGGCCGGGACGGGGACCGTGCTCGAGGCGGCGCAGCGGGGCACGGGTCTGACCCCTCAGAAGGTCCGCGACCTGCTTGGCCACTTCATGTTCAGCGGCGACGAGGTCGAAAAGCAGCTCACCGACATATCCGGCGGCGAGCAGCGCCGCCTCTCGCTCGCGATCCTGGTCGCCTCCGGCGCCAACGTTCTGATCCTCGATGAGCCGACCAACCATCTCGATCTCGAGAGCCGTGAGGCGCTCGAGGACGCCCTGACCGGCTTCGAGGGCGCGCTACTGCTGGTCTCCCACGACCGGGCCCTGCTGGAGGCGGTCGGCAGCCGCACGTTCGCGATCGAGGACGGCGACCTGCACAGCTATCAGATGGGCTGGGCCGAGTATCAGCGCACCGTGCAGGAGCGGGAGTCGACGGAGAAGGAGACGGCGCGGGCGGCGGACCGCACGAGCGCGTCAAGCTCAGCGAACGGCAAGCGTTCGACGGCCCCACGAGGCCCCTCGAAGAACGCGCTGAAGAAGATCGCCAGCCTCGAGCGCCAGATCGAGCAGGCCGAGCAGGCGCTGGCGACGCTCGAGGAGGAGCTCTCCGATCCCGCCGCCTGGGCCAGCCCCGGCAGCTCGGACCGCTCGACCGAGCGACACCGCGAGCTCAAGCAACGGATCGAAGAGCTCTACGACAGCTGGGGCGCCGCCGGCGGCAGCGCCGACTCGAACTAGGCTGCGACGCTCGCCCGCAACGCGTGATCGACGATGCGGGCGCAGCGGCGGCCCTCGGCGATCGCGGTAACGACGAGTGAGGCACCGACGCGGACATCGCCGGCGGCGTAGAAGCCGTCGGCTGAGGTCCTGAAGGTCGGTGCCTTGACGTTGCCGGAGCGGTCGAGATCGAGGCCAAGGTCGCTGACGAGGCCGTCGTGCTCGGGGTTGGTGAAGCCGATTGCCACGAGCACCAGCTCGGCAGGCTCGGTGTACTCGCTGTCGGGGACCGGGACCAGCGTGCTCGAGGAGTTGCCGGTCACCTCGCGGACCAGCGCGCCGGCGACGTGGCCGTGCTCCCCCTCGAGCCCGATCACCTCGCGGGCGAACTCGCGGTGGCCGCCCTCCTCGAGGGCGTAGGTGGTCTGCAGGCGCCGCGGCTGCGTCGGCCAGGGGGTGAAGTCGTAGCGGCCGCCCTCGGGAACCGGCGGGTAGACATCGAGCAGGCGGACCTGTTTGGCGCCCTCACGCATCGCGTTGGAGACGCAGTCCATGCCGGTATCACCACCGCCGACGACGATCACGTTCTTGTCCTTGGCGGTGATCACGTCCTCGGCCGCGACCTCGCGCCCCTCCCGCCCCTCGGAGCGGGCGACGGCGCGGTTGCGCTGGTAGAGGTACTCCATCGCGAAGTGGACGCCGTCGAGGTTGCGGCCCGGGATCTCGACGTCGCGCTCGACCCGGGAGCCGATCGCCAGAACTACGGCGTCGTAGTCGCGGCGCAGGTCCTCGATGCTGATCTCGACCCCGACCTCGACGTTGTAGCGGAACTCGATCCCCTCGGCCGCAAGCACGTCAGTGCGACGCTCGATGATCCACTTCTCGAGCTTGGCGTCGGGAACCCCGAAGCGGAGCAGGCCGCCGAGGCCCTCGTCGCGCTCGAAGACGATCACCTTGTGGCCGACCTGGTTGAGCTCGTCGGCGGCCGCCAGACCGGCAGGGCCCGAGCCGACGACGGCGATCGTTCGCCCGGTCCGGTGATCGGGAGGGTTCGGCGTCACCCAGCCTTCACGGAAGGCGTTGTCGATCGTCCAGTACTCGATCTGCTTGATCATCACCGGGTCGTCGTCGATCGCCAGCACGCAGGCGGACTCGCAGGGGGCCGGGCAGATCAGCCCAGTGAACTCGGGGAAGTTGTTGGTCGCGTGCAGTTGGTCGATCGCCCCCCGCCAGTCGCCGGTGCGGGCGAGGTCGTTCCAATCGGGGATCAGGTTGCCGAGCGGGCAGGCGTCGTTGCAGAAGGGCACCCCGCAGTCCATGCAGCGGGAGGCCTGCTCCTTGAGCTCATCCTCGGGCAGCGTCAGGTAGATCTCCTTGTAGTCGCTAACGCGCTCGTCGGGATCGCGCTCCGGGGAGGGCACTCGGTGGACCTTGAGAAAACCCTTCGGATCGGCCATCAGGCAGCCGCCTCCGCTTCGGCTCCGGCATCGGCCTGCTCCGCGGCGAATCGGGCCATCGCCTCCTTGTAGCCACGCGGGATCACCAGGGTGAACTCCTCGATCGCATCGGCCCAGCGGTCGAGCAGCTCGCGCGCGACCTCCGAGCCGGTCCGCCGCAGGTGCTCGGTGAGCAGTTCGTGCAGCGCCGGTTCGCGCTCGGGGTTGACAGGATCGAGGTCGACGAGCTGGTGATTGGTGCGCGCTGCCAGCTTGCCGTCGGGGTTGTGGACGAAGGCGACCCCGCCGCTCATCCCAGCGCCGAAGTTCTGTCCGGTTGGCCCGATCACTACGACGCAGCCGCCGGTCATGTACTCGCAGGCGTGCTCTCCGACGCCTTCGACAACCGCGAGAGCGCCCGAGTTGCGGACCGCGAAGCGCTCACCGACGCAGCCGCTGAAGAAGGCGCGACCGCGAGTTGCGCCGTACAGAGTCACATTGCCGGCGATCACGTTGTCGGCGGCGGCGAAGTGGCTATCACCCGCTGGGTACACGGCGAGAACGCCGCCGGAGAGGCCCTTGCCGGCGTAGTCGTTGACGTCGCCCTCGACGCTCATCGAGATCCCAGAAGCCAGCCAGGCCCCGCAGCTCTGGCCGGCTGAGCCCCTGAGGCTGATCTGGATCGCGTCCTCGGGCAGGCCCTCAGGCCCGTGGTCCGTGACGATGGCGTTCGAAAGCGAACCGCCGACGGCGAGGTCGCTGTTGGCGACCGCGGATCTGATCTTCACCGGGTTGTCCGGCCCCGGCGTGCCCGGGTGGGCGCGGTAAGCCTTGACGAGCAGGCGGTGGTCGAAGCTGATCTTTGAGTCGCTGTGGCGGACGCTCTTGACGAACCCCTTGGGGCGGCCGTCGGCGACCGGCGGCACAGCGAGCAGCGGCCGCAGGTCCAGGGCGGTGGTCTTCCAGTTGGTGTCGTTCATCGTCGGGTCGAGCAGATATGTCCTGCCGACCAGCTCGCCGAAGGAACCGATCCCGAGCGCGGCCATCAGCCGGCGGGCCTCCTCCGCTACATAGATCATGTAGGTGACGACCTGCTCCGGTGTGCCCTTGAAGCGCCTCCGCAGCTCGGGGTCCTGACTGGCGATTCCGACCGGGCAGGTGTTGAGGTGGCAGACGCGCATCATGATGCAGCCGGTGGCGATCAGTGGGGCGGTGCTCATGCCGACCTCGTCCGCTCCGAGCAGGGCCGCAATAACGACGTCGCGACCGGTTCGCATCTGTCCGTCGGCCTGCAGGATCACCCGGCTGCGCAGCTCGGAGTCGAGCAGCGCCTGCTGGGCCTCGGCGAGTCCCAGCTCCCAGGGCACGCCCGCCTGCTGGATCGAGGACTGCGGCGAGGCGCCCGTGCCTCCGTCATGGCCGGCGATAACGATGTGGTCGGCCCCGGCCTTGACGACGCCGGCGGCGACGGTGCCGACGCCGGCCTCGGCGGCGAGCTTGACCGAGACCCTGGCCGTCGGGTTCGCGGCGCGCAGGTCGTAGATCAGCTGCTTCAGATCCTCGATCGAGTAGATGTCGTGATGGGGCGGCGGTGAGATCAGCTCGACGCCCGGGGTTGAGTGACGCAGGCTGGCGATGTAGGCGTCGACCTTGTGGCCCGGCAACTGGCCTCCCTCGCCGGGCTTCGCCCCCTGGGCGACCTTGATCTGTAGCTGGTCGGCGCGGGCGAGGTAGTCGATGTCGACCCCGAACCGGCCCGAGGCGACCTGGCGGATCCGCGACCGGCGCTGATCGCCGTTGGGGTCCGGGGTGTTGCGGTTCGGGTCCTCGCCGCCCTCGCCGCTGTTCGACATGCCGCCGATCCGGTTCATCGCGACGGCGAGCGTCTCGTGCGCCTCCTTCGAGAGCGCGCCGAGGCTCATCGCCCCGGTCGAGAAACGCTTCACGATCTCGCTCGCGGGCTCGACGTCTGTCAGTGAGATCGCACCATCAGGCCGCGTCCGCAGGCCAAGCAGGCCACGAAGCAGAGAGTGGCCCGCGTTCTCGTCGTTGACGCGCCGGGAGAACTCCTCGTATGACTCCTGGCCACTCTCTGCGTCCCGCACCGACCGCTGCAGACTGGCGATCGTCTCCGGGTCCCACATGTGGCGCTCACCGTCGCGACGCCAGCGGTAAACGCCGCCCTGCGGCAGCAACGTCGCGTGGTCAGCCGCCAGCAGCGCCTCCTCGACGTGCTCGGGGAGCGCCAGGCCGTGCAGTTCGGGCCAGGCGCGGGCGTGCCGGGCGAAGGCCTCGCGGGCGAGCCCCGCGATACCGATACCGCCGAGCCGCGAGGGCGTCCCGGCGAAGTGGGTCTCGATCACGTCTCTGTCGACGCCGACCGCCTCGAAGGTCTGAGCCCCACGGTAGGAGTGGATCGTCGAGATCCCCATCTTCGAGAGCACCTTTTGCAGCCCGGCGCAGAGTCCCGTGATCGCCCGGCGCATGGCGTCCTCGGGGGTGAGCCGTTCGCCGCCGACGACAATCTCGTCCATCTCCTCGATCGTCTCCAGCATCAGGTAGGGGTTGATCGCCGTCGCGCCGAAGCCGAGCAGCGCCGCGAGGTGGTGAATCTCTCGCGGCTCACCTGACTCGACGATCAACGAGGCCTGCAGGCGGGTGCCGCTGCGGACCATGCTCTGATGGACCGCCGCCGAAGCCAGCAGCGAGGGGATCGGCACTCGCTCGGGGCCGATCTCGTGGTCGCTGATGATCAACATCGTTGCGCCGTCGGCGAGCGCCTCGTCGGCCTCGCTGCAGATCCGCTCCACGGCCGCCGCCATGCCCTCCGGGCCCTCCGACAGCGGCCAGGTGGCGTCGATCGTCACAGCCGCCAACTCTGGCTCGTCGGTGTTGCGGAGACGGTCGATGTCGTCGTTCGTGAGGATCGGATCGTCGATCTCGATCTGGAAGGAGTCGTCCTGCTCGAGGGAGAGCAGCCGGCCCTTGGCGCCGAGCCGGGTCGTCAACGACATCACCACGGTCTCCCGCACCGGGTCGATCGCCGGGTTGGTGACCTGGGCGAAGCGCTGCTTGAAGTAGCTGAACAGGGAGGGCTCCTGCTCGCTGAAGGCGGCGAGCGAGACGTCGTTGCCCATCGACCCGGTCGGCTCCTTGGCCTGCTCGACGAGCGGCATCAGCAGGATCTTCAGGTCCTCCTGCGTGTAGCCGAAGGCGAGCCGGCGCTGCCCAGCCGGAAGCTTCTCGGCCAGCCGTGCGGCCGGGGCCTCGATCTCGTTGAAGTGCTTGGTCCGGGCGCTGTCCCACAAGCCGAAGGGATGTCGCCGGGCCTCCTCGAGCTCGACCTCGCCGTCGGCGTGCACCGCACCGGTGTCGAGGTCGGCGATCACGAGCTGGCCCGGGCGGAAGCGGCCCTTGCGGAAGACCTTCGACTCCGAGACCGTGAAGATCCCGGCTTCGGAGCCCATCGCCAGCCAGCCGTCGTCGGTGATCAGCCAGCGACCCGGGCGCAGACCGTTGCGATCGACCATCGCACCGAGGGTGCGACCGTCGCAGAAGGCCATCGCCGCGGGCCCGTCCCAGGGCTCCTGCATGCGCGAGTGGTAGCGGTAGAAGCCCTCGAGCTCGGGGGGCAGATCGTCGCGGTGCTCGTGCGCCTGCGGGATCATCATCATCATCGAATGGGGGAGCGTGCGGCCGGCGAGGACCAGCAGCTCGAGCGCACGATCGAAGGCAGCGGAGTCGGACGCCGCCTCGGGAATCAAGGGGAAGAGCCCCTCGAGTCCCGGCAGCAGGGGGCTCGAGAGCGTCGCTTCGCGGGCCCGCATCCAGTTGACGTTGCCGAGTGCCGTATTGATCTCACCGTTGTGAGCGATCATCCGCAGCGGCTGGGCCAGCTCCCAGCTCGGCAGCGTGTTGGTCGAGAACCGCGAGTGAACGATCGCGAAGCGGCTCCTCAGCTCCAAGTCGGTGAGATCGGGGTAGAACTCAGACAGCTGCGGCGCCGTGAGCATGCCCTTGTAGACGATCGTTCGCGAGGAGAAGCTCGGGAACGAGGCGGCGTAGCCGAACTCGATCTCGGCCCGGCGGCGGGTCAGGAACAGGCGCCGCTCGAACTCGTCCTGGTCGCTGACCGCGTCGCCGCGCCCGATCAGCAGCTGCAGGATTCGCGGCGCCGCCTCACGTCCCAATTTGCCGGCGGCGGCCTCCTCGACCGGGACCTCGCGCCAGCTGATCGGCTTGTGTCCGTCCTCGCTGACCAGCTGCTCGAGCCGCACCTCGAGCTCGCGTGAGCGAGCCCGCTCTCGCGGGAAGAAGCAGACGGCCACCGCGAGCTCGCCGGGGCCCGGGAGCGCGGCGGCCCGGAGGCCGGCCTCGGGCGCGCGGAAGCGGAAGAAGTCATGGCAGAGCTCAAGCAGAATGCCGGCGCCGTCCCCCGTCGTCTCGTCGGCGCCCGAAGCACCTCGATGCTCGAGGCGGTCGAGCGCGATCAGGCCGCGCGAGACGACCTCGTGGCGGGCGGCATTGTCAAGTCGGGCGACCGCGGCGACGCCGCAGGAGTCCCGTTGCCAGGCGGGATCGTGGACGCCGCCGACGAATCTCGTACGCGACAGCTCGCCCACCCTGTCGGGGGCTTGGATATTGGGGTCGTTGAAGCGTTCGGTCATGTCGGCGGTGGGGATGAGGTCCTCGCGGGGCCTGGGGAGCGACTTGTGCAGACAGCCCTGGACCTTCGGTACAGGAGGCGGGCACTGCCTGACGCACCCTCTAAGGCACCGGCGAAAACGTTCGGGTTCGCGGCGCTGGGAAGAGGAAATGGTACCGACAGACGGCGCCTTGCGACAGTCCTGCGGAGCCCGACACCCGCAAAAACCGCGGTCCGCTGCGGTTTCCGCCCTCTTCGACCCCTCGGATCTAGGCGCGGCCGGCCTCGAGCAGGCGGCGGAGGAACTTGCGCGTCTCAGGAGCCTGCGGATCCTCGAGTACCTGAGCGGGGGGTCCGACCTCGACCAGGCGACCCTGGTGGAGGAAGCCCACACGGTCGGCCACCTCGCGGGCGAAGCCCATCTCATGGGTTGCGATCAGCATCGTCACACCTTCATCCTTGAGTTCGCGGACGGCGCGCAGAACGTCGCCGACGAGCTCGGGATCGAGGGCGCTGGTCACCTCGTCGAGCAGCATCGCCCGCGGGCGAGTTGCGAAGGCGCGCACGATCGCAACGCGCTGCTGCTGGCCGCCGGAGAGCCGCCCGGGGTCGTCGTCCTCGCGGCCCTCGAGGCCGAAGTGGGCGAGCAGCTCACGCGCCTTCTGCTCAGCCTCCGGCCGTGGCACGTCGTGGCCCTTGTGGATGCCGAGCACGACGTTCTCGAGCACCGTCAAGTGCGGAAAGAGGTTGTAGGCCTGGAAGATCAGACCGAGGCGACGTCGTACCGAGACCTGATCGACCGAGGGATCGGTGATCACCTCACCGTCGAGGAAGATGTCGCCGTCGTCGATCTCGTTGAGGAGGTCGATGCAGCGCAGCATCGTCGACTTGCCGGAGCCCGAGGCGCCGATCAGCGCCACGGCCTCGTGTTCATGCACCTCGAGGTCGATGCCGCCCAGCACCTCGAGCTCGCCGAAGGACTTGGTCACCTCGCGCAGTTCGATCACCGGCGTGCTCATCGAACCCGCCCCCGGTCCCAGCGGTCGAGCATTCGCGCCAGCGGGATCGTCACGGCGAGATAGAGCAGGGCTGCCCCGAGCAGCGGCGTGTAGTTGAAGTCGGTCGCCGTGGCGATCTGCGCCTGCCGGAAGGCCTCGCCGGTGACGCCGATGATCGCGATCAGGGCGACGTCCTTCTGCAGGGCGATGAAGTCGTTGAGCAAGGGCGGACCGACCGACCGCACAGCCTGAGGCAGCACCACGTGACGCATCGCCTGCCGTTCGGTCAGTCCGACAGCGAGCGCCGCCTCGCGCTGGCCCCGGTGCACCGAGCGCAGTCCAGCCCGGTAGACCTCGGCCACGTAGGCGCCGTAGGAGAGGGTCAGGGCGAAGCCGCCGAGTACGACAGGGTCAGTCGGTAGCCAGTCGAAGGGGCCGCCCGAGCCAAACTCGTTGCCCGTGCCGCTGCTGCTGACCAGAGCCGGGACGCCAAACCCGACCAGGTAGACGAGCAGCACGGTCGGGATACCGCGGAAGATGTCGGTATAGACAGCGGCCATCAACCGCAGGGGGAAGAGCGCCGGCCCGGTCGAGATCCGGGTTAGGGCGACGATCAGGCCGAGAATCAGGATCGCCACCTCGGCGATCATGAAGACCCGGATGTCGAGCCAGAATGCCTTGAGGATGTCGGGGAACGTCTCCGTGAATACGTCCCAGTTGAAGAAGGTCCGCTGCACGTCCTCCCAGCCGGGACTGGTCAGGATCAGCGTCGCCAGGCCGCCGATCACGAAGACCGTTGAGACCGACGAGATCAGCAGGCCCCGGCGTTCCCTGCGCTTGTTCTCCGCCGCGCGCTCGCCGCGGCGGTCCCCCAGCGGCTCCCCGCTGGACGTCTGGGTGCCGGCGGCTACTCGAGTACCGGCGCGTTGGTCGCGTCGCTGATCCACCGCTTGTTGATCTCCTCGAGCTCACCCGAAGCGCGGAGCTCCTCGATCGCGGCGGAAACGCAGCCGGTCAGCGGCGAGTCCTTGCCCAGCAGGGCGCCCCACTCATCGCCGCCCGGGGCCGGGAACTGCCCGATGATCTGCCCGTCGGGAACCTGGACCGCGGTGACGAAGAAGGCGGTCGGGACGTCGACTACGACAGCGTCGACCTGGCCCTGCTTGAGGGCGCTGACGACGTCGTTTGACGTGTCGAAGACCGCCGGATCGGTCGTCGGCTGGATCGACGCCTCGACGGCCTCGAGGCTTGTCGTTCCGATCTGCACGCCGATCTTCGCGTCGGCGAAGTCAGCCAGGCTGGTGGCATCCGCGAAGGCGGAGCCCTTGACGGCGACGAGCGCCTGGTCGGCCGTGTAGTACGGCGCTGAGAAGTCGACCGCCTGCGCCCGCTTCGGGGTGATCGAGATCTGGTTGACGTCGAAGTCGAAGTCCTTGGGCCCGGGGCGATAGGAGGAGTTGAACGGCTCGATCACCCAGCTGACGTCGGTCGCGGCGTAGCCGAGCTTGTCGGCGACCGCGTAGGCCACGGCGCTCTCGAAGCCCTTGCCGTTGGTCGGATCGTCGTCCTCGAAATAGGGCGGGAAGGCGGGTTTGTCGGTGGCGACCGTCAACGTCCCCGCCTTGAACGTGTCGAGCGTGTCCGGCGTGCAGTCGGCCAGCGCCACGGTGGCGTCTGGGGAGGTGGAGTCGGCGCCGGTGCTCGAGCTGGAGTCGTCGTCTCCGCAGCCGGCCACGACAAGCATCGCGAGCGCGACAAGGAGGGCGAATACGGTGAGCAGCGGACGGCGTTCACGCACTGGAAAACCTCATTCATGACCGGGGGACGGGACGAAGCGGCATCCTACGCCCCCCGCCGCTCGCCTGTCGTCAGAGGGCCGAGCGCTTCGGCTCGAGCGAGCGCTCGAACTCGCGGCCTCGGTCACGACCGTTGGAGATCCTCGCCGACCTGGCCTATTGGGTGCGACCGAGGCACGCCCCCGAGGCGTCAGGCGTCCGGCCGGGTCGCTGCCACAGGCTCATGTGTCACCAAACAGTGCTAAAGTCACCTGCCCGCCGTCGACCGCAGATCTCGTCGCCGGCTATCACCCGCACCCGCACCGAGCAAGGGACGTAGTCAGATGAGCATCGCTGATCAAGCAATGGGCGCCGGGCTCCGTGCTCTCAACCGGTTCGCCGGCCTCGAGGTCGTCGACCGGGTCGGACTCCGCGACCCGGCCGAGAGGATTCTCTACCGGGCTACCCGCAACGGCTTCAGGGCCGCCAATGCGGCCGGACGCACCTTCGCCGCTGCCCAGGGACTCACCGGACCCGCCCGACAGGCGCGACCTAAGCCCCAGGAGCTCTTTGATCTCACCCCCAGTGACGAGCAGGAGATGATCGTCGAGGCATTCGGCGACTTCGCCGCCGGCAAGTTGCGCAAGGCGGCGACCGAGGCCGACAACGACTGCAAGGCCCCCGAGGAGATTCTCGCCCAGGCGAACGAGCTGGGCGTCGGAGCGCTCGGGGTGCCCGAGGAGCTCGGTGGCGCCTTCGCCGAGCGCTCGGCCGTGACCTCCGTCCTTGTCACCGAGACGCTTGCCCACGGCGACCCCGGACTCGCCGTGGCCGCCCTGGCGCCCGCCGCCGTCAGCACCGCGATCAGCCTCTGGGGCGACGCCGATCAACAGTCGACCTACCTACCCGACTTCACCGGCCAGAACCCGCCCGTAGCGGCGCTGGCGTTGCTCGAGCCCCGCCCGCTGTTCGACCCCTTCGAGCTCGAGACGAAGGCTCGCAAGGTCGGCTCCGACTACGTGATCGACGGGGTCAAGGCACTGGTTCCTCGCGCCGCCGAGGCGGAGCTCTTCGTGATTGCGGCCGAGCTCGAGGGAACCGGCCCGGCGCTGTTCATCGTCGAGGCAAAGACTGACGGCGTCCTCTTCGAGCCGGAACCTGCGATGGGCATCCGCGCGGCGGCGACTGCGAAGCTCAAGCTGGACGCCGTGAGGGTGTCACGGGCGGCGCTCCTGGCCGAAGGCAGGCCAGACTCCTACGCCGACTGCGTACGCCTCGGGCGCCTCGGTTGGTGCGCGCTCGCCTGCGGCACATCGAAGGCGGTCCTCGATCACCTGATCCCCTATGTGAATGAGCGGACCGCCTTCGGCGAGCCGATCAGTCACCGTCAGGCCGTCGCCTTCACGATCTCGAACATCGCGCTCGAGACAGAGGGCATGCGCCTGGCGACCCTGCGAGCGGCTGGGCTCGCCGACCGCGGCGAGGATTTTGCCCGCGAGACGGCGCTCGCCCGCCGGCTTTGTTCGAGCAAGGGGATGCAGATCGGCTCCGACGGTGTCCAGATGCTCGGCGGTCACGGCTACACCAAGGAATACCCCGAGGAGCGCTGGTATCGCGATCTGCGGGCCGCCGGTCTGATGGAAGGCGCGCTCCTCGTCTAGGGGCGCTGTAAGGAGAAGAGAAATCTGATGGCTATCTCACTTGAACTCCCGAAGAAGCTGCAGCTCTTGGAGCAGCAGGCGCAGCAGGTCGCGAACGAGGTGCTGCGCCCGATCTCGCGCAAGTACGACCTTGCCGAGCACGCATACCCCAAGGAGCTCGACATGCTCGCGGCGCTGATCGACGGCATGAACGACTCCGGTTCGGGCAGCGGCGCCGGCGCCTCAGGCGCCTCGAAGGACAAGGACGAGGAGAAGCGGAGCGCTCCCGCCGAGGGGGGCGGCAACCGCAACGGCGCGAACCTGGCCAGCGTGCTCGGCGTCACCGGCATGTGCTGGGGGGACGTCGGCCTGTTGCTGTCGATGCCCCGTCAGGGTCTCGGCAACTCGGCGATCTCCGCAGTCGCCACCGACGAGCAGAAGGAGCGGTTCGCCGGCAAGTGGGCGGCGATGGCGATCACCGAGCCGGAGGCAGGGTCCGACTCCGCCGCGATACGCGCCACGGCCACCCTCGAGGGCGACGAGTACGTGATCAACGGCGAGAAGATCTATGTGACGGCCGGCGACCGCGCCGACCTGATCGTCGTCTGGGCGACGCTCGACCCGAAGCTTGGTCGCGCGGCGATCAAGTCGTTCGTGGTTGCCCGCGACAACCCGGGCCTGAAGCTCGACCGGCTCGAGCACAAGCTCGGGATCAAGGCCTCTGATACGGCCAACTTCATCCTCACCGACTGCCGCGTGCCGAAGGAGGACCTGCTCGGCAACCCGGAGATCGACATGAAGAAGTCGTTCGGCGGGGTGATGCAGACCTTCGACAACACACGTCCCCTGGTCGCCGGGATGGCGGTCGGGTTGGCGCAGGCCTGCCTCGAGGAGACCAAGCGGTCCCTGGCCGAGGCCGGAGTCGAGATCGACTACGACCGGCCGATCAACACGCAAGCTGCCGCCGCCGCCGAGTTCATCGAGCTCGAGGCGGACTACGAGGCAGCGCGTCTGCTGATGCTGGAGGCGGCCTGGATGGCGGACAACCGCAAGCCGAACTCGCTGCAGGCCTCATACTCAAAGGCCAAGGCGGGCCGCACGGCAACCGACGTCGCCCTGCGCTGCGTAGCCCTCTGCGGCTCGATCGGCTACTCCGAGACGAGTCTGCTCGAGAAGTGGGCGCGGGATGCGAAGATCCTTGACATCTTCGAGGGCACTCAGCAGATCCAGCTCCTGATCATCGCCCGCCAGCTCTTGAAGAAGACCTCGGCCGAGTTGCTCTAGGCCCGGATCCGGGGATCGTCTCGCCGGCGGGCCCGGTCAGGGACCGGACGGAAACATCTCGGTTCCATTCCCAAGGAGGGAACGATGAACGACAAGACGCGCAAGGTCGCCATCCTCGGCGGTAATCGAATCCCTTTCGCCCGCTCGAACGGGCCCTACAAGCGGGCCTCCAATCAGGACATGCTGACCGCGGCGTTCGACGGGCTCGTCGAACGAACCGGCATCGCCGGCGAGCGGCTCGGCGAGGTAGCCGGAGGCGCCGTCGTCAAGCTCGCCCGCGACATCAACCTGACGCGTGAATCGGTGCTCAGCACCAAGCTCGCTCCCGAGACCCCCGCCTACGATGTTGGCCAGGCGTGTGGCACCGGCCTCGAGGCCGCGATCCTCGTCGCCAACAAGATCACCCTCGGGCAGGTCGACTCGGCGATCGCCGGCGGCACCGACACCACGTCTGACCCCCCAATCGCGATCGGCGACGACCTGCGCCGGGTGCTGGTCGAGATCAACGCCGCCCGCGGCAACGTCGACCGGCTCAAGGCGGTGGCCAAGTTGCGGCCCTCGATGCCGATCGACTTTCCGCAAAACGCCGAGGCCCGGACCGGTCTCTCAATGGGCGAGCACACGGCGATCATGGCCGCCGAGTGGGGCCTCAGCCGCGAGGAGCAGGACGAGCTCGCCGCCGCCAGCCACCAGAATCTTGCCGCCGCCTACGACCGGGGCTTTTTCGACGACCTGGTCAGCCCCTATCTCGGGCTCAAGCGTGACGACAACATGCGCCCGGGATCGACGGTCGAAAAGCTGGCCAAGCTGAAGCCCGCGTTCGGCGGACCGGAGGGCACGATGACCGCGGGCAACTCGACCCCGCTGACCGACGGCGCCTCCGCGGTGCTGTTGGGCAGCGAGCAGTGGGCCGCGGCGCATGACCTCGAGCCGCTCGCGTACCTGGTCGACGCTGAGACGGCTGCGGTCGACTTCGTCGGTAAGAAGGAGGGGCTGTTGATGGCCCCCGCCTACGCGGTCCCCCGGATGCTCGCCCGCAGCGGCATCGAGCTCGATGAGTTCGACTTCTACGAGATCCACGAGGCCTTCGCTGCGCAGGTGCTCTGCACACTGCGCGCCTGGGAGGACCCGGTGTTCTGCAAGGAGCGGCTTGGTCTCCCGAAGCCACTCGGCGGCATCGACCGCGCCAAGCTCAACGTCAACGGCGGCTCGCTTGCGGCGGGCCACCCGTTCGCGGCCACCGGCGGCCGCATCGTCGGAGGACTTGCCGAACAGCTGAAGGAAAACGGTGGCGGACGGGGCCTGATTTCGATCTGCGCCGCCGGCGGCCAGGGTGTCGTCGCGATTCTCGAAGCCTGACGGCAGCAAGAGGAGAACCGAATGTCTGACCGCTACAGCCAGATCGTCAACAATCCCGTTGGCGACTTCATCGCCAAGAACCTCGGCCTACCGCGTCCGACCGAGCTCGAGCGCTTTCAGCCAGGCCAGCCCCTGACTTCAGGCCGAGCGTTGCTCGGCGCCGCGCCCGGCGGCCGGCTGACCGAGACCCTCGCCCGTGAGCTCGCGCTCGCCGAGGTCAGCACCGACACTCCGCTCGACGAGGAGGTGCGCGCCGCCGCCGCCGCCGGTGACCTCGATGCCGGCATCTGGAGCGCGGACGCACCCGGCTCCAGTCGCTACAAGGCGCTGGTCTTCGACGCCACCGGGATCGACGACTCGACCAAGCTTCGGGAGCTCTGGGCCTTCTTCCATCCGAGCTTCCGCTCCCTGCAGCCGTCAGGGCGGGTGCTGGTCTTCGGCACGCCCCCGAAGGAGTGCAGGAGCACCCGCGAGGCGACCGCGCAGCGCGCGCTCGAGGGCTTCACGCGCTCGATCGCCAAGGAGGCGCGAGCGGGCGGCACCGCACAACTCGTCTACGTCGCACCCGGAGCCGAAGGGCGGCTCGCCTCGACCCTGCGCTTCTTTCTCTCGGCCCGCTCGGCCTACGTGTCCGGCCAGGTTGCCCGAATCGGCAACGGCGGCAAGGTGCCGGAGATCGATTGGGACCAACCGCTGGCGGACTCGGTGGCGTTGGTTACCGGCGCCTCCCGCGGAATCGGCGAGGCAATCGCCCGCACGCTGGCGCGGGACGGCGCCCACGTCGTCGGGCTCGACATCCCGCCACAGGCCGATGACCTCTCCCGCGTCTGCGCCGAGATCGGCGGCTCGACTATCACCGTCGACATCACCGACCCAGATGCCCCGGCGGCGATCTGCGAGCGCCTGCAGTCCGAGCACGGAGGCGTCGACATCGTCGTCCACAACGCCGGCGTCACCAAGGACAAGACGATCGTCGGCATGGATGAGGATCGCTGGAGCGTGCTCGTCGACATCAACCTCTCCAGTGAGGAGCGGATCAACGACGCGCTGCTCGAGGGCAAGGTGCTCAACGAGGGGTCCCGGATCATCTGCGTCTCCTCGATCAGCGGCATCGCCGGCAACGCCGGCCAGACCAACTACGGTACCTCGAAGGCGGGCGTGATCGGCATGGTCGAGTCGATGGCTCCGGTCCTCGCCGGGATGGGCGCGACGATCAACGCCGTCGCTCCTGGCTTCATCGAGTCGCAGATGACAGCCGCGATGCCGATCGCTACCCGCGAGGCGGGCCGTCGACTCAACTCCCTGAGTCAGGGCGGGCTGCCGATCGACGTCGCCGAGACGATCGCCTGGTACGCCAGTCCCGCCTCGACCGGCCTCAACGGCAACCTCGTCCGGGTGTGTGGCCAGGGCCTCCTCGGAGCCTGAACGATCATGTCTGAGCGCATCCTTCAGGCTCCGCCCAAGCTGCTCGGGCTTTACGGCAAGGCCGTGCTGGGCGGAATCCCGGGCGCCGGCCGGATCCCGTTCCTCGGGATCGGCGGGCGCTCGGCTGAGATCCCCGAGACCACCCTGATCGTGCCGGAAACCACGATCGAGGTCGAGCGGCTGGCCGACTACTGCCGGGTCTGCGGCTTCACTCTGCGCGACACCCTGCCGGTCACCTATCCGCACATGCTGGCTTTCCCCCTGCAGATGTCGCTGATCACAGAGGAGGACTTTCCCTTCGGCGGGATCGGCCTGGTCCACATCGCCAACAGCATCACTCAGCATCGGCCGATCAAGATCGGTGAGGCGCTCGAGATCCGCGTCAACGCGACGCCGCTGAGACCGCATCCCAAGGGCCAACAGTTCGACTTCATCAGCGAAGCCAGGGTCGGGGGGGATCTGGTCTGGGGGTCGGTCAGCACGACGCTGCGCCGCGGCTCCGCGGGTTCCCAGTCCGCCGACGACCGGGGCGAGGCTTTCGACGCCACCGATTTCAGCGCGCTCCCGGCCGCGGCGGAGTGGAGGCTCGACCCGGGTCTCGGCCGCCGTTACGGCGCGGTCTCCGGCGATCGCAACCCGATTCACATCTCGGAATGGACCGCGAAGCCGCTCGGCTTCCCGAAGGCGATCGCGCACGGGATGTGGACCAAGGCCCGCTGCCTGGCTGCGCTCGAGGGCCGTCTGCCCGACCCGCTTGTCGTCGAGGTTCGCTTCAAGCGCCCGATCCTGCTGCCGGGTCGGGTCTCGTTCGCATCCTCGGCACGGGGCGACGATGGCACCGTCTTCGCGGTCCGCGACGCCCGCAGGGGCACTCCGCACCTGGAGGGCTTTCTGCGCCCCGCCTAGTTGTAGGGGGAGGCGGAGGAGCCAGGGCCCGACTCGCGCGAGGTCGCGGCGGTCGCACACGACGCGGGGCCGAAACCTCCTGCAAATGCAACAGATCGTGCACGATTGTTAGTAGGTCCTTGCAAACTGGCCGTGCGCCGCTAATGTCATCCGTCCGGTCCGTCGACCAATCGGCGGGCCGTTCGCATGCCGGGCCCCCTCCACACTCCTCAGCGCGACCTTCGCCGTCCCGGCGCCGTCGCCGCCATGCTGACAGCGGGAGTTCTGCTTGCCACGCTGCTGACCCTCCAAGCACCGGCGCCCACCCACGCCCAGGGCACCGCGCAGAAGCTCGCCCAGGTGCGGGATCGCCAGGCGCAGCTCGCTGACCGGCTTCAGGCCCACAACGGCGAGGTCAACGCTCTGATCGGCGAGGTTTCCGAGTTGCGCGCGAAAGAGGACGCGGTCGGTGCTGCGCTCGCCGAGCGCCAGGCTGAGCTGGACCGGACGACCGCCGAACTCGAGGCCGGCCGGGAGCGACTGGTCGAGCTCCGCAAGGAGTTGGACCGGGCCGGGGCGGAGCTCGAGGACCTGCTGGTCTCTCTCTATAAGTCGGGTTCGCCGGATCTTGGCGCCCTGTTGCTCGACTCCTCGGACTTCGAGGATTTCGCCGTGCAGACCGAGTACTTCGACCGCCTCCAGGGCTATCAATCGTCGGTGATCGAGCGCGCCCGAGCGCTCCGCGACGAGAGCGTCGCGCTGGTCGCAAAGCTCGCCTCCGACCGCGCCCGGATCGAGTCTGCTCGCGATCAGATTGCGGCTCGCCGCGACGAGCTCGCGAGCTCGAGGGCCGTCCTCGAACAGCGCGAAGCCGCCCTCGCAGCGGCCCGCAAGCAGCGGCGCGACGCGCTGAGCTCGCTGAGCTCGCGGGAGGAGGACCTGGTCAAGGCTCTCGAGGCTCCGGCCGAGCCCGCGACGAGCGGCCCAGTCGCGCCCGCCGACCCCGCTCCGGCGCCGGTCCCCGGGCAGACCGCAAAGCTCGACGCCAGCGGCAACGCGATCCCACCGGCAGGCGCCCCGCCCGCGGTCGTCGCCGCGATCGAGGCAGCGAACCAGATCTCCGACACCCCCTACCTCTGGGGCGGCGGTCACGGCTCCTTCGATTCCTCCGGCTATGACTGCTCGGGCGCGATCAGCTTCGCCCTCCATGGCGCCGGTCTGCTCTCGACCCCACTCGACTCGACCGGCTTCACGTTCTGGGGCGAGCCCGGCGTCGGCCGCTGGATCACCGTCTACGGCAACTCGGGCCACGCCTACGCCGTGATTGCCGGACTCCGCTGGGACACCTCCGGCGGCGCTGGGCCCCGCTGGCACGCCGACGCCCGCTCCTCCGCCGGGTTCGTCGCCCGCCATCCCAGCGGCCTGTAGGTCTCCGAGGCGCTGAGTCCGGGGCCGCGATCAGCGCCCGGCGGCGCTACGATCTCCCGGTGGCCGAGCTGATCCACACTTGTTACCGGGTCCTTGACCTCGAGCGCTCCGTCTCCTTCTACGAGAAGCTGGGCTTCGAGGAGATCGGCCGGATGCCGATCCGCGACGAGGCCATCAACTGCTTCATGGGCTTGCCCGAGGATGGTGCGCGACTCGAGCTGACCTGCAACCACGGGGTCACCGAGCCGTACGAGATCGGCACCGGCTACGGCCACATAGCGATCACGGTGGAGGATCTCGACGGCGCCCTCGCCGGGCTCGCGGATCTGGGGATCGAGCCCGAGAAGCCGCCCTACACCGTCAGCGACGGCGGCTCCCGGCTCTGCTTCGTCGGCGATCCCGACGGCTACCGGATCGAACTGATCGAGAGTGACCCGGCCCATTAGCGGCGGCGGTTTGTTGAGCGGCCCCCAGAACTTCTCCGGCGGCTGAGAGTGTCAGTGTCCCTGCCGCCCGGCCCACGGATGCCCCGTCTGATGCAGACGATCGGCTGGTGGGCGCGACCGACCGCGTTTGTCGAGCAATGCCGGCGTCGGTACGGCACGCCGTTCACGATCCAGTTCGTCGGCGAGCGCCCGTTCATCCTGATCTCCGACCCCGAGCAGCTCAAGGAGGTCTTTACGGCGCCCCCGGACGTCCTCTACCCGGGCGAGGGAGCCCGGATCCTCGAGCCTCTGGTTGGTCCCAACTCGATCCTGCTGCTGGATGAGGCGGCCCACATGCGGCAAAAGCGCCTGGTCCTGCCGGCCTTCCACGGCGAGCGGATGGAGGCCCTCCGGGAGGTCGTCACCGATGTATCGCAGCGCGAGATCGAGAGCTGGCCTCGAGGCGAGCCGGTTGAGATGCACACGCGCCTGCAGGGGCTGACGATGGAGGTAATCCTCCGCGCCGTCTTTGGGCTCGAGGCCGGCTCCCGGCTCGAGGAGCTACGCGAGGCTCTTACCGAGATGCTCGCCTTTGGGCTGAGCCCCATCAGCTTGCTGCCTCAGGCCCAGCGGGCTCCGTTCGGGCTCGGACCGTGGGGTCGATTCACCCGCGCCCGAGCCCGCGCCGACAGGCTCGTCTACGGCGAGATCACCGAGCGACGGCGAGATGGCGGGGAGGAGGGCAACGATATCCTCGCCGCCCTGCTCCCGGCCACTCATGAAGACGGGACGTCGATGTCCGACACCGAGATCCGCGACGAGCTGATGACGATGCTCGTCGCCGGGCATGAGACGACGGCCACCTCGCTTTCCTGGGCGCTGGAGCGGCTGGCTCGCCACCCCGAGGCGCTCGGGCGCCTCGTCGAGGAGATCGACACCGAGGGGGGCGACGAGTACCTGACGGCGACGATCCGCGAGGTCTTGCGCCGTCGCCCGGTGCTCGCCAACGCCGCCCCGCGGACGACCAAGCAGGAGATTGAGATCGGTGGCCGCCTCTACCCCAAGGACGTCCATCTGATCGCCAGCGCCTGGCTCGTGCACCATGATCCCGAGATCTACCCCGACCCCTACGCCTTCCGACCTGAGCGCTTTCTCGACAACGAGCCGGGCACTTACACCTGGATCCCGTTCGGCGGCGGCCGGCGCCGCTGCATCGGCGCCAACTTCGCGATGCTCGAGATGTCGATTGTGCTCAAGGAGCTGCTGCGGAGCACCGAGATCAGCGTCGGTGGCGCTGGGGGCGAGCCGACTCGCAGACGGGCGATCACGTCCGCTCCCGCCCGCGGCGCGGTCACCACGCTCACTCCGCGTCGGCGCCGAACGGCGCCAACGGCTGCGGTTACGTAGACGTCTTCGGCGCCCTCGTGGCTGCGCCATTCAGGCGCCTGCCGGTGCCTGAGCGTTCACGCGTCGGCGACGGTGATTCCCTTCGCCGTCAGGCGCTCGCGTAGGGCTCCCATCGCGGAGAGCAACGCGATCCGCTTCGGGACGCCGATCGGTCCGCTCTCGCCGTCCCGCTCGCGGGCGATCATCGCGACGTTGATCAGGGTCCGCTCTGGGGCTCGCCACTCTCCCCAGGGCGAGGTGCGGTACTCGGCGCCCATGACCAGCTCCTCGGACAGCTCGACGATTGCGCCACCCGCCCCCTCGGGCACGTGCCGGAGCAGATAGGTCCAGTAGCCGTGCAGCTGATCCACTCGCTCGAGGTCACAGATCGGCCCGTGACCGGGAACAATCGACGTCGGCTCCAGCTCGGCGATCCGCTCCAGCGCCGCGATCCAGTTCGAAGCCGGACCCGCCCACATGATCGGAGTGACCCCGCTGAAGATGATGTCGCCGCTGAATAGCACCCGGCGGTCGGGGACCCAGACGATCGCGTCGCCCGAGGTATGCGCGGGTCCGACCTCGATCAGCTCGATCGAGCGCCCACCGATCTCGAGCTCCAGCCGGCCGCTGAACTCCCGCGTCGGTAGGCGCGGCTTGATCCCGTCGAAGTGGTAGGCCGAAAGCGCCCTCCCGAATGCGGCCAGCCCGCGCATCCGCTCCTTGCTGGGGAGCAGCGGTAGGCCCGCGGCCTTGCCGGCGATCGCCGGCAGCATGCGCATCCGCCTCAGCATCGCCGGCGGCTCCTCGGCCATTTGAGCTGCTGCCCTCTCGGTGGCGATGATCTCCGTTCCACCCAGCAAGCCGTTGCCGTACCAATGGTCGCCGTCGCCGTGAGTATTGATCAGCGTGCTCACCGGGGCACCCTCTCGAGCGGAGACCATCGCATCCAACATCCGCCGGGTCAATCGCTCATCCCAGAGTGTGTCGATGAGGACGCTCTCGCCGTCGCCGACGATCAACCCCGCGTTCGACTCGCCGAGGTCTCCGTTGGGCTGGATCCAGGCGAAGGTCTCGGGTGCGGCCTCATGAACGCCACCGGCAAAGGCCGGGGCGTTGCCGAGCGGCGTAAGACGCTCCTCGGTGGTCGCTGCAGCGTCCATCGGGCCGCGGACGCTATCAGCGCCGCTGACTCGTGCCCGGCCGTGGCGATGCCAATCCGCTGCGGCGGCAAGGTGGCTGACGGTATCCAGCCCCGCAACCGACTAGCGTGCCGCGCCGATGGCCGGACTCGAGTGGAAGACCTGGATAACGGAATCGGCCGAGCGGATCGCCGCCCGGGCCGAACGCGATCTGGCTGCGCTCGTCGACGTCTCATCTCCCTCCGGCGACGTCGAGGCGGCCGAGTCAGCTGTGGCCGTCGCTACGGCGCTGCTTGCAGATGGCGTTGAGATCGAGCGGCTCGAGTGCTCATCCCCCGATCACGCTGAAGACCTGCTGGCCCATCTGCGCGGAACCGGCGAGGGAAAGCTGCTCATGCTGGGTCACCTCGACACGGTGGTCTCCCACGAGGCGCATCACCCGATGCGCCGCGAGGGCGAGCTACTCCGTGGACCGGGGACGATCGACATGAAGGGCGGCGTCGCGCTTTCGCTCGGCGTCCTGCGAGCCCTCGCGGCGCGCCCGGAAGCCTTCGCGGAGGTCGCTCTTCTGCTGGTCGTCGACGAGGAGTGGAGGACCGCCCCGTTCGTACACGCCGCGCGGTTCGCCGGACATGACGCCTGCCTCTGCTTCGAGGGCGGTGAGCTGGCCGACGGTGAGGACGCCGTGGTCGTTGCCCGCAAGGCGGCGGGGACGATCAGGATCGAGGCCGATGGCCTGGCGGCACACTCGGGCTCCGAGCCGGATGCCGGACGTAACGCACTGCTCGCCCTCTCCAGGGTCGCGACCATCGCCGCCGGCCTTCACGATCCCGGGGGAGGCGACCGGCTCACGGTCGTACCGACAATCCTCCGCTCCGGGCAAGCGTTTAACGTCGTGCCGGGCGAGGGCGAGCTCTTTCTCGACGTACGGGCCGGCGACCTCGAGGCAATCGAGGGTGTGCTCGCCGCGATGCCGGCTGAGGTCGACGGAGTTGGCCTGGCCGCCGAGATGGGTCGCAGGTGGCCGGCGATGGACATGGTCGAGCGCTCGGCCGAGCCTTTGCGGCGGGCGTCCGAGTTGCTTGGACGCCGGCTCGTCGGGGCCGAGCGCGGCGGCGCCAGCGACGCCAGCCACCTGGCGGCGGGCGCACCTCTGCTCGCGATCGACGGCCTCGGGCCGCTCGGCGGCGGCTCGCACGCGCCGGACGAGCACATCCTCGCCCGCTCGATTCACTCACGCGCGGAGGTCGCGCTGGCCCTCGTCGCGGCGGTCCTGACTGCAGGCTGATTCGGCTCAGCGCCGGTGCCCGCTGTCCGCCATGATGTACCTGGCTGGGTAGCCAGCAGATCTTCAGCAACCGAGAGGAGAACGCAGATGGCGCGTAAGCAGGTCAAGTCCGTGTCGGGTCAGGTGGTGGCAATCACCGGTGGCGCGCAGGGCATCGGCAAGTCAACGGCGGCAGCGCTAATTCGGCGGGGTGCCCGGGTCGCGATCGGCGATCTCAACCAGGAGCTGGCCGAGAAGACCGCGACCGAGCTCGGCGGCAACTGCGTCGCCTTTGAGCTCGATGTGACCAGTCGTCCCAGCTTCGAGGCCTTTCTCGACGCCGCCGAGGCGGAGCTCGGCCCCGTCGACGTCGTCGTCAACAACGCCGGGATCATGCCGCTCAACATGCTCTCCGACGAGCCTGACGAGATCGCGAAGCTGCAGATCGACATCAATCTGCACGGCGTCATCTTCGGCACGAAGATCGCGATAGCCCGGATGGTCCCGCGAGCCAAGGGCCACATCGTCAACATCGCCAGCCAGGCGGGCAAGGCCGGGTTCCCCGGCGGCGCCACCTACTGCGCGACCAAGCACGCCGTCGTCGGTCTCTCGGAGGCTGCTCGCCTCGAGCTCAGGGACACGGGCGTCGAGGTCTCGGTTGTGATGCCGGCGGTCGTCAACACCGAGCTCGGATCCGGCTTGCACGAGGCGCGCGGGGTCAAGACCCTGGAGCCCGAAGAGGTCGCCGAGGCGGTCGTCGAGGCGATCGAGACGAACCGCTTCGACGTCTGGGTGCCGAAGAACACGGCGGCGATCGCGACGGTGATGAACATCGTCCCGCGGCGTGGCCGCGAGGCGATCGCCCGCCTGCTGAAGGCCGACGACATTCTCGCCACTCCGGACAAGGGTGCCCGTGCCGCCTACGAGAATCGCGCCGCCGGCAGCCAGTCGGACGAGGCAGCCGCAGAGGCCGCCGAGTCTGAGGAGGCTGCGAAGAAGGGCTAACCGGGCGTGTAGCTGACGAGGGCTGCCCGCCCGCCGAGTCCGTCGGTGTGCACGCTCATCACCGGACCGACGTCACGGGCGTAGAACTTCAACTCCTGGACCTTCGGCTCCAGAGGGACGAGGTCGCGGGTCATGACGACGTCGTCGAAGAACCCGAACGGGACCTCTACCTGCTCGGAGCCGGCGGTGATCACGCCAGATCGGTCTTCGGCCTCACCCTTGTAGTACTCCTGCCGGTATTCCATACCAGGCTGCGGATCGGCGGGGATTGCGATCCCGGCCTGCGCACCGTCGACGCCGGCCTCGAATGAGCCGGCGCTGTTGATCGGCTTGCCGTTCTTGTACTCGGAGGTGTTCTCGCCGAGGTACCAGACATTGCCCGCGGAATCCTGCGCGTACCAATCGTCGGTGACCTCGACCGGCCCGTCCTTGTCGCTGACGGTATCGCGCACGACGACGGCCTCGATCCCGTTGGCGATCGTCTTCGTCTTCTCGGTGACCTCAACCACCACCTTCTCGCGGTCCCCCTTGACGTCGGTCTCCTCGTAGACCCACCTGCTACCCGGGCTCATCGGCCAGTACGGGTTGTCGATCGTCGTCGTGAAGTCGGCAGGGTCAAGCTCGACCGGCTCGCTTCCCTGGGGCAGGCCGGCGGAGACGTCCGCGGCCGCCGCACCCGTCGCGTCCGTCGCCGCGGTGACCGTGGTCGTGCTGGCGTCGCTGCCGCAGGCCACGAGCCCGAGCGCCGCAAGCAGGGCGGCAATCGGTATCGCCGGCATCAGCTTCGAACGCCTGATATCTAGGTTCATCTCGAGATCCTTTCCTGAGACCGTTGACGGTGATTACGCCTAGAGGTCTACGCGGGCCGGATGAGAGCGGGATGAGCGTCGTCGGGCGCCCCAGCCGGGCCGAAGCTGATTCGCACCGCCGAGGGCCTCTCCGGCAAGACCGAGGCGCTGCCGCCATGCGCTGCCGCGACGGCTCCGACGATCGCCAAGCCAAGCCCGGCGCCCCCGCCGGTGCGTCCCTGATCGGCTCGGCTGAAGCGCTCAAAGGCGTGGTCGCGGAACTCCTCGGGAAAGCCGCGCCCCTCATCGCTGACCTCAACCATCAGCTCGCCGGACTGGATCCGGGCCTCGATCTTTACCGTGCCGCTGCCGTGCCGCAGCGCGTTGTCGAGCAGGTTGCCGAGGGCCTGCTCCGCCCTCAGCGGATCGATCGAAACCGAGGTTCCCTGCGGCGCCGTCCGCTCGATACGGCGCGACTGCTGCGCTGCCGCCCGGGCGAAGCGGCCGCTGACGCGGCTCAGGAGCTCGTCGACGTCGACCGACTCGCGCCGGATCGGGATCGCGCCCCGGTCGGCGCGGGCCGCAATCAGCAGGTCGTCCGCCAGACGGGCCAGGCGGTCGACCTCGCCCAATGCCGAACTGATCGCGTCGCGCAGTTCGCCAGGGCTGCGGTCACCGTGCTCGGCCAGTTCGAGCTCGGTCTTCAGAATCGCCAACGGCGTCCGCAGCTCGTGGCTGGCGTCAGAGACGAAGTTCTTCTCCCGGTCGAGGGCCTGCTCGAGGCGCTCCAGCAACGAGTTCAGCGTGACCGCCAGCGCCCGCAGTTCGTCGTCCGCCGCCGGCACGGGCAGCCGCTCGCCGCCCCCCTCGCCGCTGATCCCGTCGGCCCGAGCCCGCATGAACTCGACGGGCAATAGCGCCCGGCGGGCAAGCAGGTAGCCCGCGCCGGCGGCGAGCAACAGAGCGAGCGGCGCCCCGACCGCGAAGGCGGCGACAATCTGCGAGAGCGTCTCGGCCCGGTCCTGATTGGCGGTGCCGGAGACCGCCACGAGCGTGCGCCGGCCGGAGGGGGCCGGCCCCGCGAGCACGCGAGCGCCGCCGTCGACGCCGGCCACGTCGAGCTCAGGCAGAAGCAGATCGCCGCGCACCGCGGTCGCCGTCGCCTCGGCGCCTATCGCCGGGCCGGAGTCCGCCGGCAGGGTCGAGAACAGGACCTCGCCGTCGGCGGCGAGGATCTGTGAGAAGTTGTCCTCAGAATCGAGTGCCGGTGCCGACCGCAGCGCCGTGGGCAGGCCCACGGGCGAGCCGGCGAGGAGTGCCCGGAGGCTCTCCTGCTGGGCGCTCAGCGACTCGTCTCGTGACTCGGTCAGGTCCCGATCGACGCGGACGTAGACGAAGCTCGCAGCCAGGGCGAGCACGACGAGCAAGGCCGCCGAGAATGCAATCGTCAGCCGCGCCCTGATCGAGAGCCGACCGAGCAACCTCATTCGGCCCGCAACCTGTAGCCGGCGCCCCGCACGGTCTCTATCGAGTCCCCCCCGAACGGTTTGTCGATCTTCTGGCGCAGGTAGCGGACGTAGACATCGACGACGTTCGACCGGTTCTCGTAGTCGTACTCCCATGCCCGCTCGAGCAGGTCGAAGCGGGAGAGGATCGCCCCGGGTCGGCGCATGAAGACCTCGAGCAGCGCGAACTCCTTCGCCGACAGCGAGATCTCCGTCTCGCCGCGCCAGACCCGGCGAGCGGCGGGGTCGAGGCGCAGATCCCCGACCTCGAGCACGGTCGGTCGCTGGTTGCTGCCGCGCCGCGCCAGAGCGCGCAGGCGAGCCATCAGTTCGGCGAACGAGAACGGCTTCGTCAGGTAGTCATCGGCGCCGTGGTCAAGTCCGGCGACGCGGTCCTCAACCGCGTCCCTTGCGGTCAACATCAGCACGGGAGACCAGACGCCGTCCTTGCGCAGCCGCTGGCAGGTCTCGAAGCCGTCGATCCCCGGCAGCATCACATCGAGGACGATCGCGTCGTAGGGCGTTACGCCGGCCATCACCAACGCGTCCTCGCCATTCGGCGCGAGGTCGGCCGTCGCGCCCTCGTCGATCAGACCGCGGCGGATCAATGCGGCCATCTTCGGTTCGTCTTCGACTACGAGGATCTTCATCGCTGCAGGTTCTCGGCTGAAAATGAGAGCAGGATGAGAGCCTCAACGTCCTCTGCCGTCGCTCCGGGGGCCGTCTAATCGACGGCGGCGAGCGCGATTTCGTTGGTCTCGACCTTCGGGGAGACGCGCCCGATCGTTCGCATCAGGTTCCAGAAAATGGGCAGCTCCGGGTAGAGAACCGGCTTGCCGGAGGTGATCACCGTGGCGGAGAGCGCCCGCTCTGGGTCGGCCCAGCCGATGATGTTGGTGAAGCCGAGGTGGCCGAAGGCATGCTCGGTGTCGGGTCCGTAGAGGCTCAGGAGCTGTGCGCCGAGCATCATTCCGAGGCTGAACCGGGTTGGGAAACCGAGCGTGAAGTCGATCTCCATGTAGGACTGCTCGGTCAGCATCCGCCTCAAGGTTCGCGGCTCGAAGATCCGCACCCCATCGAGCTCGCCGCCGCGGCGCAGCAGCTCGAAGAACCGCGAGAGCTCGGTGGCGGTCGTCACCGTGTTGCCGGATGGGATGATCCCGGTCAGGAACTCGGGCTCGTTGGCGAGCCTCGCGGCATCGCCGACCGAGACCCCAAGCGCCCGCTTGAGCAGGTTCGAGAGCGGCGGCAGCACCGGGGCGCCCGTGTAGTGACTGGTGGCGACGGCCTCGACGTCGGCGGCGTCGACGCCGTAGTTGGTCCAGCGGAAGCCAAGCGGGTCGAGGATCTCCTCCGCCAGGACCTCCCGGATCGACTTGCCGGTGACGCGATGAACGATCTCGCCGATGATGTAGCCACCGGAGATCGCGTGGTAGGCGAGCGCTGTTCCCGGCCGGGACTGGGGCTTCGCATCGACGAGCATCTCGACGATCGCGTCGCGGTCATCGATGTTCTCGAGCTTGAACGCTTCGCCCGGCAGGTTCGGCACGCCGCCCCGGTGGGAGAGCACGTGGGCGATCGTGACCCCCTCCTTGCCGTGCCTCGCGTATTCGGGGATGTACTCGGCGACGCGGTCGTCGATGTGGATCTTCCCCTGCTGGTCGAGCAGGTGGGCAACCGAGGCCGTGAGCGCCTTCGAGGCGCTGAAGATCACATGCGGCGTATCGGGGGTGTTGAGCACGGGCTCGGCGTCGCCGGGCGCGTCCGGGCCGACGCCCCTGGCCCAACCGATCGAGCGATCGAGCACGACCTCGCCCTCGCGGCGAACGCAGAGGCTGACCGCCGGATGGACGCCCGACCGGAACAGCTTCTTGGCCGCGGACCAGATCCGAGCGACGTCGCGGTCGTCGAGTCCGCCGGCGGCTGCCGGCGCCTCGACGCCGAGCGTTGTGATCGGTTCGAGATCCTTCGGCACCTTGATCCGCCGGAGCGGGTCGGGGCCGACGGGCGGGCGGGGAATGCCGATGCTCGGGCTCATCGGTTGCTCAATCTAGCGCTCGGAGACCGCGCACCGATCCACATGGCCCCGGGCCACTCCGCAGACACCAAGGCGGATGAACGCCCGGCGCCCGGCTCAGTCCTTCGGCTTCTTGCCGGCGCGCTTCTTTGCCGCGAGCAGCGTCGCGGCCGCATCGGGCACGTAGGTGTTCGTGTCCCGAGGCGGCCGGACATAGCCCTTGTCCGACTGCCGTTCGGGGACCTCGATCTTCAGCTTCTCTCCGCGCGAGTAGGGGATCTCCGAAAGCAGGTGGCTGATGCAGTTGATCCGCGCGTTGCGCTTGATGTTCGACTCGACCACATGCCAGGGGCTTTCGGGGATGTCGGTGTGGATGAACATCTCGTCCTTGGCCCGCGAGTAGTCGACCCAGCGCGCTTGCGACTCGAGGTCCATCGGTGACAGCTTCCACTGCTTCAGCGGGTCGTCGATCCGACTCTGGAATCGGCGCTCCTGCTCGTCGTCGGAGACGCTGAACCAGTACTTGACGAGGATGATCCCTTCGTCAACCAGCATCCGCTCGAAGAGCGGCGCCTGGTGCATGAAGCGACGGTGCTCCGAGGTGGTGCAGAAGCCCATCACCTTCTCGACCCCGGCTCGGTTGTACCAGGAGCGGTCGAAGATCGCGATCTCTCCGGCCGCCGGCAGGTGGGCGACGTAGCGCTGGAAATACCACTGGGTCCGCTCGCGCTCGGTCGGAGCCGGCAGAGCGACCACGCGGGCGATGCGTGGCGAGATGTACTCGGTGATCCGCTTGATCACACCGCCTTTGCCGGCCGCGTCGCGGCCCTCGAAGACGAGCGCTATTCGGCGGCCCTCTCGTTTGACCCACTCGGCCATCACGACCAGCTCGGTCTGCAGCCGCATCAACTCCTTTTCGTAGAGCTTGCGCGGCAACTTCTCGGTCGTCGCCCCGGTGTCGTCGGCGGCTGCCATCTGGTCCTCCTCTTGTTGACGCTTTGATCCTTGCTCCCGGTGGGCGGGATCCTCGCCTTTCGGCGCGGCGAGTGTAACCGCGAGGCGTTCACCGGCTCGTAAGCTACAAGCGCGAGGCTGTCCCTATGCGCGCCCGAGCCCTTTCAATACCGTTCCTGTTGATTGCGGCGGCTCTGCCGGCGGCAGCCTTCGCTGCCGCCGGCCAAGAGCCCCTCGACCGCACGGCCACCCCCGCGGCCGTGACCTCGGGCAGCACTCCGGTCCTCCGGCTCAAGAACAGCCGCTTCGGCAAGGTGATCTTCGAGAAACGGACCGGTCTCGTCGCCTACCTGTTCACCAGGGACAAGAAGTCGAAGTCGAAGTGCGGGGGCGATTGCGCGAAGGCCTGGCCCCCGATCAAGACCAAGGGCCGGCCGGTTGCGGGCAAGGGCCTGAGGCGGGCCGACCTCGGTACCAGCAAGCGCCGTGGCGGCGCTCGGATGGTCACCTACAAGGGCCACCCCCTGTATTTCTACGAGCACGACCTGCCGGGCGAGATCCGCTGCAACGACGTCGTCGAGTTCGGCGGCAGCTGGTTCGTCGTCAACAAGAAGGGCAAGCCCGGCTGATTCAGCCGACGGCGATGCCCTGAGCCGCCGGATCCGCCGCTCAGCCGTCCTGCGGCGTGCTGAACTCCGCGATCTCGTAGGCCTTGCCCGGAACGCCACCGATGACCAGCAACTTGACCCCGTTGTCACCGGGGACCAGCTTGCGATCCTGACCGGAGCCGATCCGGGCGTAGACGCCGGGCTCGAGCGTGTGAGTCTCGTCCCCCGCGGTCAGCTCGACGTCTCCCTCCAGGACCACGTAACACTCCTCCTGGCCGTCCTTGCCATGGTCGTGGACGGGATAGCCGTCGGCGTTCGGAGGCATTTGCAGAATCTGGGCTCCGAAGGAACTCATGCCGAGGCCGTGACGGAGGAGTTTGAAGGAACCTCCAAAGTTCGTCTCGAGCTCGTCCTCGCGCTTGATGGTGACGTCGGCCATTCGCTCTCCAGTCCGGCGCGGTCGGCGCCAAGTCAGTTTCGTAAGTGAAACCTAACGCTATCGCGATCAGAGTTCGAGCAGAGTCCCGTCGGGGCCGAGGTTGGCGATCGGCGTGTCGGCGATCTCCGAGCGGGTGCCCCAGCTCTCGTGAATATGACCGCAGACCGCCATCTGCAGCCGGCGCTGTTCGATTGCGGCCCTGATCGCGTGGCTGCCGAGATGCTCGCCGGCCGCGCTCTGGTCACAGTGGCCGTAGGGAGGTGCGTGGACGACGAGAACGCCTTCAGCGGGGCAATCGCTGAGCCCGGCCTCGGCCTCCTCCTCGGTCAGGTCGAAGCTCCAGTCCCACGGTGTCGTCGGGATCCCCGCCCCGAGCCCGTAGAAATGAATTCCGCCGATCTCGGTTCCGGAGCCGTGCAGCACCTGGGCGGAATCCCACTCGGCGCAGGCTGACCGCAAAGCGTCCTCCGTCTCATTGTTCCCCGGTATGAGCAGCGTCGGGGTCTCGATCTTTGCGAGCTCGATGATCATGTCCTCGAGGCCCCGGTGCTGAGAGGCGAAATCGCCCGCTCCGATCACGAGGTCAACCTCGGCGCTGGCCTCGACAAGCCGGCGGGCGGTGTCACGGTCGCAATGCAGATCGCTGAAAGCGAGAACCTTCATCAGACGGCATCCTGCCAGTACGTCGGGCGGTGCAGCAGTTCGAGCTTGATCCCGTCCGGGTCGGCGCAGAAGACCGCGTAGTAGCCGGGGGTGTAGTCGTACTCGGTGGGCTCCGAGAGCAGTCGTCCCTCGCTGCCCGCGATCCAGCCCGCGCGCTCGTCGACCACTTCGCGGGAGGGGACATCGATGCAGACATGGTGGACGCCGACCGCGTAACGGTCGTAAGGGGTGGGGTGGGTGCCCGACTGTGCTTCACGGATCCCGATCGCCGAGACGCCGGAGCCCGGCACCGAGAGATAGTGGATCGTCTCGCCCCGCTCGCCGATCATCCGATCATGGTCGGTCCAGCCGATTGGCTCCAGCAGCCCGCGGTAGAAGGGCAGGCTGCGCTGCAGTGAGCTGACGACGAGGTCGATGTGGCTCAGCTTCGAGACGACGGCGCTCAGGACTGCTCCTCGACCTCGAGACTTCCGACCCAGAGCGTGCCGACATCGAGTTCGTCGACCCGAAGGCGCTTGAGCGTGGCGGCACCCGCGGGGCCCAGCCCGATAGCGCTCAGCCCGGTCGCCTTGGTTCCCTTCCTCTGATCCACGGTCCCGCCATCTTCGCACTCACGCCGAAGAAACATTCATCTAGTCTCCGCGGGCGGATGGAAGCGACTTCTGCAGAGACCGCGACGCTGGAGGTCGGCGATTCGATCGTCGCCTGCCGCGAGCTCTCACGGCGCTTCGGCGAGGGCGAGGCCGCCGTCGATGCCCTGCGCGGCGTCGCTCTCGACTTCCCAAGGGGCGAGCTGACCGCGATCGTTGGCCCCTCCGGCTCGGGGAAGTCGACTCTGATGCACCTCTTGGCCGGCCTCGATCAGCCGACCGCTGGTCATGTCTGGATCGACGGCGTCAAGATCACCGGGCTCTCCGATCGCGGAATGACCGAGTTGCGCCGGGAGAAGCTCGGTTTCATCTTCCAGTTCTTCAACCTCGTCCCGGTCCTCGACGCCGAGGAGAACATCGCCCTGCCGGTCCGGATAGCCGGTCACGAACTCGATCCGGAGTGGCTCGAGCAGTTGTTGGCCATGGTCAGCCTCAGCGACCGCCGCTCGCACCGGCCCTCGGAACTCTCCGGTGGCCAGCAGCAGAGGGTCGCGATCGCCCGCGCGCTTGCCTCCAGGCCCGCAGTGATCTTCGCCGACGAGCCGACCGGAAACCTCGACTCGAACTCGAGCGCAGGCGTGCTCGAAATCCTCCGCCACTCAGTCGATGAAGTCGACCAGACGGTGGTGATGGTCACCCATGACCCGCGCGTCGCCTCCTACGCCGACCGGGTCATCGTGCTCGCCGACGGCGCCGTGGCCGCCGACGAGCGTGTCTCCGGCGAGGACGACGTCATCCGGCTCATGCGGGAGCTCTGAGCGCTTCCATGCTGCGGCTCGCAGTTCGCGGGCTGGCCACGCACAGGCTGCGTGGCGGTCTGACAGCGCTGGCGGTCCTCCTCGGGGTGGCGATGGTCGCCGGCACACTGATGTTGAGCGATTCCGTCAACCGCTCCTTCGACGACATCTTCGCGGAGTCGAATGCCGGAGTCGACGTCAGCGTCCGCGCCAGGGTCGAGGTTGAGGGCGGCTTTGCGCTGCCGGAGTCCGGCACCGCGCTGCCGGAGGATCTGCTCGGGCAGGTCGAGGCCGTCGACGGCGTCGAGACGGCGTCCGGAGCGATCGGCGACGGGACCTCGATCGCGATCCTCGACGAGAACGGCGATCGCATCGGCCCACCACAGGGCGGTCCGCCGCACATCGTCTCCAGTGTCCAGCCGGAGCCGTTTACCCCCTTCAGCTACACCGACGGCGGGCCGCCGACGGCCGACGACGAGGTCGCGATCGACTCCTTCGCGGCGGCGGAGGAGAACTATGAGGTCGGCCAGACGATCCCGATCACCGGCGCCCGCGGCCTCACCGAGTACACGCTCTCGGGCATTGCGAGGTTCGGCTCCGGGGTTCCTCTCGGTGGCGCCACCCTGGCCGAGTTCACACTGCCGGAGGCGCAGCGGATCACGGGCAAAGAGGGCGAGTTCGATGAGATCGCGGTCGAAGCGGCGGACGGGGTCAGTCCCGAGGAGCTGCGCGATCGGCTCACTGCGGCACTTCCTTCCAGTACGGAGGTGAAGACCGGCGAGCAGGTCGCCAGCGACGACGCCGACGAGATCAAGGAAGGATTCGGCTTCCTGACCACAGCGCTGCTGATCTTTGCCGGGATCACCGTCTTCGTCGGCGCCTTCCTGATCTTCAACACCTACGCGATCACGGTCGCTCAGCGCACCCGCGAGTTCGGGATGCTGCGCACGCTCGGTGCCTCCTCGCGCCAGGTGCTGGCCGGCGTCGTCGCCGAAGCGGCTCTGCTTGGCCTGGTCGCTTCCTTGATCGGGGTGGTGGCCGGCGCCGGATTCGTCAAGGTTCTGCTTGCCGCGTTCAAGGCGCTCGGGTTCGAGCTGCCGCAGTCTGGATTGCCGCTGGAGCCGAGGACGGTTCTGGTCGCCTTGCTGGTCGGCATGATCTCGACGCTCGTCTCAGCGCTCATACCGGCTCTGCGCGCGACCCGGGTGAGTCCGCTCGAGGCGCTGAGCGAGACGTCCGGTGGAGGGGGAGAGGAAGCCGGGCGCAGGCGCACGGTGCTCGCCTCGCTCCTCGCCGTGGCTGGGATCGTCGTCCTCGGAATCGGCCTCTTCGCGATCAGCGGGTTCGGCTCCGCGCTGGTTGCGATGGGCTTCGGTCTGGTCCTACTGTTCATCGGGGTCGCGATGCTCGGCGGCCGCCTGGTCGCGCCGCTGGCCTCGCTCGTTGGCCGGCCGATCGAGCGCTTGCGGGGGGTGACCGGCCGGCTCGCCCGCGAGAACACGCTTCGCAACCCGGCGCGGACCGCGACGACCTCCTCAGCGCTGATGATCGGCGTCGCGCTGGTCGTCTTCGTCCTGATGCTCGGCTCGGCGATCACCAAGTCGGTCACCGACGCGCTCGACAAGACGTTCACGGGCGACGTAGCGATCTACAACGTCGATGGATTCTCGCCGATATCCGCCGACGTCGCGCCGGCGGTGCAGGATCTCGATGGCGTCGCCGCCGCCTCGCCGCTCGCCGCCGCCGGCGCCAAGGTGGTCGGCATCGACGGCGACCAGTTCGTCACCGGGATCGACCCCGGAACGCTGACCGCGGCCGCCCAGCTCGATTGGACCGACGGCTCCGACGCGACGCTGGCCGAACTCGGAACCAACGGCGCCCTGGTCGAGGCGAACTGGGCCGAGGAGAACAACGTTGCCGTCGGTGATCAGCTCACCCTGCTCACGCCGAGCGGCTCAGAGGTCGAGGTCGAGGTCAAGGGCAGCGTCCGCGATCGCGTCGCGCTGCTGGTCGACTCGATCGCGCTGCCGGTGCCTCTGCTCCGCGACAAATTCGACGTTCGCCAGGACTTCCTGGTGCTGACGAAATTCGACGGTGGCGCCACATTCGACGCCACCGACGCGCGGGTCAAGTCGCTCCTGCAGAGCGAGTTCCCAAACGCCGAGGCGCGCTCCCAGCAACAGGTCAAGGATGATCAGGAGGATCAGGTCAACGGGCTCGTCTACCTGATCTACGTCCTCTTGACGCTCTCGGTGATCCTCAGCTTGGTCGGCGTCGTCAACACCTTGGTCCTCACTGTGCTCGAGCGTAAGCGCGAGCTCGGCATGCTGAGAGCGATCGGGGCCTCCCGCAGCCAGATCCGCAGGATGGTCCGCTACGAGTCGGTGATTACGGCAATGATCGGGGCGATCGTCGGCGCCACGATCGGGATCGCCGTCGGGTTCGCCGCGGTCAAGGCGCTTGCCGACGATGGTCTGATCCTCTCCTTCCCGATCGCGGGAATCATCACCGTCCTCGTCCTCGCCGCAATCGCCGGGGTCGTGGCGGGAATCTGGCCCGCTCGGCGGGCCTCGCGGATCGAGGTCATGGAGGCTCTTCAGTACGAGTGAGGCGCGCTCAGCGGCGCGGCTTCGGCGTGTGAAAGGCGCGCAGCTCTTCCGCCAGCCTGATCGTTTCCGGGTCGATGAAGGCATCCCGGACCTCGAACCGTTCGGCGAGCTCGGCCCGCAGCGCGCCCTTCAGCTCGGCCAGTAGCGGGTCGTCCTCGCCCGGCCGCGGCGCCGGCGAGCCGAGCGCCTCGGCGATGCTGCCGGCCGTGGCCGGATCCCATTCGAGTCCGAGCGCCTCATATACCGGGACGAGTACGTCCCGGATCGCCTGCTCGTCGCGGAGGACGAGCACACCGCCGACGTGGGCACCACCGGCGACGACGCGCTGCCCGATCCCGGCGAGTTTTCGGCGGCCGCCCCAGTTGATGCTCCACTCGCCTGGGCAGTACTCGCCCGCAACCTCGCCGACCCGGGCGTCGAGGCCCATGCGCTGTAGAGCGCCGGCGATCGTCGTCGCCATCCCCTCAAAGCGGTCCCTGGTGCCGGCATGCAGGCTCGACTCGCGGCTCGCCCGCGAGAAGGCGATCGTGCCCTCGTGAAAGACGGCGGCCCGCCCTCCGGCCATCCGCTCCACCGGCTCGTAGCCCTGTTCGCGGGCGATCTCGAGCGCCCTGGGGTAACCCGGAGCGAGCCTGTCGATGCGACCGAAGGCGAGACTCCTGCCCGTGCGGTGGATGCGCATCGTCGCCGGCAGGTCGCCGCGAGCAACCCGTCGCAAAATCGCGGCTGAAACCCCCGTGCCGAGCGCGGCCTGCCCCTCGAAAGAGGCATCGATCAGGGCCAGGGGCGGCTTCGAGTTTGGGCTGGTGGAGTCTGAGCGCAATATGAGCGAAATCTTGCGAGTGTGAGCGTCCTCACACATATCTACCCGGGCCGATGCGATCGTGTGCTCGTCAACCAACCCCGGGTGCGTACCGGACAGAAGGTACGCCACTGCACTTGCCGCCCGGGGTCAGCACCCGCCGCACGTCCACATCCGTGGGCGCTGCCCGCATCCCGAGACACGCGTAATCGCCGTGCTCGGGGACTGGCTCGTGCGGCGCCCCAAACCGGAGGTGTCCCAGGTGCCCAAGACGAAGACTCTGATCAACGGAACACTGGCCGCGGCAGCGACCGCGGGCGCGCTGGCGTTCGGTTCCATAGGAACCGCCGCGGCTGCCCAGTTCGCAGATCTCGACGTGACCCTCGAGCGCTCGCATCTCGAGCGCGTGCTGGAGGCGGCGCAGCTGCGCAACGACTACCAGGGGGCCTACGAGAAGGCAAAGAAGCTCAAGGTCGCTCCGCAGCGAAACGCCGCTGCCGGGCAGATCGCCCCGGCGGCGCTGGAGGGCAAGTTCGAGGCGCTCCGCCGACAGATCCGCAAGGCAGAGCGCGAGCCAAAGATCGGCACCCCGGAGTCGGTCGGCGTCTCAAGCGGGACCCTCGAATCGATCGCCGCTTGCGAGTCGGGCGGCGATCCGGCCGCAGTCTCCTCGACGGGCTCCTACCGGGGCAAATATCAGTTCGACTACGGCACCTGGGCCGCTGTTGGTGGCTCCGGCGACCCGGCGGCCGCGCCCGAGGCGGAGCAGGACTACCGGGCGGCGCTGCTCTACGGGCGCTCCGGCTCCAGCCCCTGGCCAGTCTGCGGCTAGGCGCCAGGCGTTGTCTGGGAAGTGATTACGGCGGCGGCCTGCGGGCCGCCGCCGGCCGTTGAGTCCTCCCGGGACCCGCATCCGGCTCAACCAGCTCCGCTCGATTGCCGATGGAGGGTCGTGTCTTCAGAGGAGCAACATCGGGCGTCCCCCCGGGGCGAGGACTACGTGCTCGTCCAGGGCATCCGCGAGACAAGGGGAGCGCTCGCTCGCTGGTCCGGGCATCCCGGCCCCGTGCTCGGTCCGTGGTTTGCCGGCGGTCTGCTGATTGCCATAGGGCTGCTGATGGCCGTCTGGGTGGTCTCGCTGTTCAGCACGCCAGACGTGACGCCCTTCTTCATACCAGGCGTCAGCGCCACCGCCACGGCCGAGGACTTCATCCACGTCCTGACCAACAACCTGCTGGTCCTGGCACTGCACGCGACGGCCTGCGTGGCGGGGTTCATCGCCGGCAACTCGCTGCCGCTGGCCGCTCAGGAGATGACCGGCGCCAGTCGGTTCATCCATCAGAAAGCGGGCCCGCTGGCGATCGCCTGGGTCGTTCTGGTCACTACCTTCTCGCTGTTCGCGCAGGCCTTCGCCCTCGGCTTCGACGGCGCCACGCTCTCGGCCCAGCTCGACATCAGCTCGGGGCTGCTGATCGTCACCGTTCTGCCGCACGCGCTGCTGGAGTTGACGGCGGTCTTCCTGCCCCTCGCGGCCTGGCTGATCGCCAGTCGCAAGAACCAGTGGGAGGATCTGCTGGCGGCGACCTTCGTCACGGTCGGCCTGGCGATCCCGATGTTGCTTGCCGCCACCGCGATCGAGCTCTTTGTGTGGCCGCAGCTCCTGATCGAGGTCTCGCCGCGGCTGCTCTGAGCTGGAGCCTGCATCCGCCGTGCCGGATCAGCCCCCGCCGAGCATCGCTTGCCTGAACATCTCCTCCTCGTCCTCGAACAGGAAGCCAAATAGCTGCTTCCGCTCGAGCAGTATCCGCCGTTTGGTCTCCGTGATCGCCCGCCGCGGACGAGCTGCGATCTCGGCTGCGACCTCGAGCCCGCGAGGCCTCGCCTCTCCAGCCTCGACCAGCTCCGAAACGACCCCCTTGGCTCGCGCAGCGGATCCATCGAGCAGGCGCCCGGTAAGGCAGAGCTCGCGCGCGAGCGCCGCCGGAAGGGCAGCACGGGCCCAGGCGAAGGAGGGGGGAATCCCACGCGGTAGCTCGGGGAAGCCAAGCACGGCGGCCGGCTCGGCGATCCGCAGATCGGCTGCGAGCGCCAGCACGAAGCCTCCCGCCAGCGCCGGCCCGTGGACGGCGGCAACCACCGGCACGGGGCACTCCCCGACGGCGCCGAAGCAGGCCAGGCTGCTCTCGATCAGCAGCTCACGGTTGGCTCGGTCCCCGCCGAGCTGGCTCGTGTCCACCCCGGAACAGAAGGCTGAGCCGGTGCCACTCAGCAGAACGGCGCCAACCGCCTCCGGGTTCAGCGTTCCGAGCGCGGCGGCGATCTGCTGACGGAGCTCGACGGAGAGGGCGTTGCGCTTCTGCGGCCGGTTCAGAGTCAGCTTGAGGACGGCTCCCTCGGTCTCCACGAGCAGCGGCTCGGCGCTCTGATCCCCGCCGCCGGGGGCCACCGGCCTAGGCTGCCCGACCCCGCGGCTCGTCACCATAGCGGCGGTCCAATAGCCAGGGAGCGTGGTGGCGCAGCTGTACGTCGACGCAACGCCGACAGCAGCATTCGGGGATCGTCCGGCCCGTCACAGGGCAGACCGGACCGGGTGACCCTGGGTGTCGGGTGTGCCGGATGGCTCCGGTGAGGTCGAGCTCTCGGCGACGCTCACTCACTGCGCCCAAGGTAAGGCGCGCTCCGGCGGAATCAGCCGTCGGCAGGCAGATCCGCGATCGTTCCGCGATTTCCGTAAGACTGGCGACGATGGCCGATGAGAAGCAGAAGCTGTCCGAGCGGGTCAGCTCGCTCGGTATCAAGGTGCCGACTCGCGGCAACCGCCGTCTCGAGAAGTTGCTCGAGGCCGTCAACGCCGACGGTGAGATCGCCGCCCGCTGGTACATGCAGCAGGTCACGTCGGAGCGGCTCGGGATGTCCGATCACAGCCGGGTCCACATCCAGATCGTCGCCAACATCGCTCTGCGGATCCTGCGTCTCGCCGTCAAGGGCGGGATCGAGCCGGCGGTCGTCACCGACCACGGACTCGCCGAGCGCGATGCCGAGGTCGTGGTCATCGCCGGAGCACTGCTCCACGACAGCGGCATGAGCATCCACCGTGTTGATCACGAGGCCTACAGCCTGTTCATCGCCGATCGCAAGCTGCGCGAGTTGCTGGCCGGGATCTATGAGGAGCCGGAGCTGACGGTGATCGCCTCCGAGGCGCTGCATTGCATCATCGGCCACCGCCGTCGCGGCGAGCCCTACACACTCGAGGCAGGGGTCGTGCGCGTCGCCGATGCCCTCGACATGGCCCAGGGCCGTACGCGGATTCCGGTCGAGCGGGGCGACGTTGGCATCCATGCGCTCTCGGCGGCGGCAATCGACGATGTCGATATAGAAGGCGGCAGCGATCGGCCGATCCGGATCGAGATCAAGATGAACAACTCTGCCGGGATCTTCCAGGTCGACGACCTGCTTGCGACCAAACTCCGCGGTACTCCGCTCGAGGGCCATGTCGAAGTGGTCGCCCATGTCGTCGGCGAGACCGAGAAGCGCCTGATGGGCGAGTTCCGGATCTAGAATCTAGGCGCCTGAGCCGGCGCCGCCACGGCCCTCGCCGCCGGCGAAGCGCCCGGCGCCGCGGATCGCCACCTCGATCACCTCGCTGCCGACCTCGGCCTCATAGGCAAGGCCCGACTCGAGGTCCATCGCTGAGCCGACGATCGCCGCGCGGCGATCCGAGAGCATCGTCTCCTGTGGAAAGGCGGCGAGGCCCTCGGCCATTTCGAGGGCCCGCTCGAGATGCTTGCCGGCGGGCACGATCTCGTTCACGAGGCCCCAGTCGTGCGCCTCGGTGACCCCCATGATCCGGCCGGTGAGGATCAGGTCCAGCGCCCGGCCGAGGCCGACGATCCGCGGCAGGCGCTGGGTGCCGCCATCGACGAGGGGGACGCCCCAGCGGCGCTCCGGGTACCCGAGCTGCGCCGTCTCGGTCGCGACCCGGAGGTCGCACCAGAGCGCCAGCTCGAGCCCACCCGCCAGGCAGTAGCCGCTGATTGCCGCGATCGTCGGCTTGCTCGGGGTCAGGCGAGTGAACCCCATCGGGCCTTCCGGCCGGTCCATGTAACCGGCGACGAGGTCGTCTGGAGGATTCGGGCCGACAGCCGCGAGCGCCTTGAGGTCGGCGCCGGCGCAGAACGCGAGGTCGCCGGCACCGGTGAGAATCATCGTCCGGGCCTGCTCGTCGGCCTCGAAGCGACGGCAGCCGGCGAGCAGCTCGTCGGCGGTCTCGCGGTCGACCGCATTTCGCCGCTCCGGGCGCTCGATCGTCAACACAGCAGCGGCGCCGATCCGTTCGTAGCTGGTCCTCTCGGCCACGGGCGCATCCTATGCCCCCGCGGAGGCATCAGCCCGACCCTCCTCACACATCGCTTACCAACAGCGGGCGCCACGCCTGGGTCGTCCCTTTGGGGGCCGTCCGGGGCCCGGGGGCGTTAGGGACCCTAGGGCTTGCGGACCCGCTCGAGCTGCTCCCGCGCCCGCTCCTTGCGGGTATCCAGGCGGCCCTGGATCCATGAGAGCACGATCGGCAGCGCGATGAAGAGCGCGATCACGCCAAAGCCCCACATCGTGATCTCGAAGTCGGTTGGGCGGCCCAACAGGCCCTCGCCATCGGCTGCGCTCGCCGACGGCGCGCCGACGGCGGCCAGTGCCACCGTCAGGCCGGTCGGGGGCAGGGTCTTCCGCAGGAGGCGCCTCATCAATCGGCACCTTATCTAACTCGCACTACCATCCTCGGCCCACGTGTCTGAACTCGAAGCACTTCTACTCGGGATCGTTCAGGGACTGACTGAGTTCCTGCCGATCTCCTCCTCGGGCCACCTGATCCTCGTGCCGTGGCTGCAGGACTACACCTTCCTGCAGGAGAACCCGGAGTTCCACAAGACCTTCGACGTAGCGCTGCACATCGGCACACTCGTGGCGGTGCTCAGCTACTTCCGCGCCGACTTGGTGAAGATCACTCGGGCGTTCTTCAAGACGCTCCGTACGCGGTCGATCGGGCATGGGGACGAGCGACTCGCCTGGGTGATCATCATCGGCACGATTCCCGCGGTGGTCGTCGGCGCGCTCGGCTCGAGCTACATCGATGAGCACCTCGGCGAGCCCTGGATGATCGCCCTGGAGCTGATCTTCTTTGGACTGGTCTTGGCCGACGCCGATCGCCGGCCGCAGGAGGAGGACGTCGAACACGTCCGCCTCCGGCACGGCCTCTACATCGGGCTGGCCCAGGTGCTCGCCTTTGCGCCCGGGGCCTCACGCTCGGGCGTGACGATCACGATGGGCCGCTACCTGCGTCTGACCCGTGATGCTGCGGCCCGGGTCTCTTTCCTGATCGGGATTCCGGCGATCGCCGGCGCCGGCGTGGTGAAGGCCTACGACTCGATTCAGAACGGCCTCCCCGACGGCGTTGTCGGACCGATGATCGTCGGCACGATCGCCGCCGGCGTCTCCGGCTATCTGGCGATCGCCGGCCTGCTCTCCTACGTGCGCAGTAACTCCTACAACGCCTTCGTGGTCTTCCGCGTGATGGTCGGCCTCGCGGTCCTGGTTCTGATCGCCACCGGATTGCGGCCGGCGACATTCTAGGCCCGCCACCTGGGTCAGCTCGACGACGAGCGTGGGATCTCTCACGTCATAGCCGAGGAATGATGGGTTGGCCCATCGACTGAGGTCAGCCGCGGCCGCCGGCAATCAGTCGCGCCTCGGGTGCCGCCCGCAGGCGTAGCATCGCGACGATCCCCAGTGCCGGTCCCGGTGCCAGCAGGACGAACGCCCAGCGCCAGGAGACGGCGTCCTCGACGAACGGCAGTAACCAGATCGTCGCCACGGTAAGGATGAAACCGAGCGCCAGTTGCAGAGTCAGCGCCGTCCCGACGTACTTCTGGTCGGCGAGCTCGGTGACGATCGTCGAGAACTGGGCCGAGTCGGCGACGACCGAGAAGCCCCAGATCAGACCGATGATCAGGACAAAGACCGTTGGGTCCCCGAAGAACAGCCCGATCGAAAGAGCGCAGGCGCCCGAGACGGCCATCATCAGAGCCGTCGTCTGGGTCCGGCCCCAGCGATCGCCCAGCACCCCCCCGATCCAGCAGCCGATTCCGCCCACCCCGATCACCGCGAACGTGGCGAAGGCCGCTGCCGAGCCCCCGGTCTGCCCCCGTTCCTCGAGAGCGGCCCCAAAGAAGATCACGAACCAGGCCCACATCGCGTACAGCTCCCACATGTGGCCGAAGTAACCGAGCGTGGCCAGCCTGACGCCGCGGTTGGAAAGGGCCCGGCGGGCCTGGCCCGGATCGAAGGCAGCGCGGGGGAAGGGAAAGGGGCCGTCGGGGACCCGGGCGGCGATCAGCCCGCCGGCAACCGTGAGCGCGGAGGTGACGATGATCACCAGACGCCAGTCGAGGCCGCCGAGGCCGTTGACGAGGTGCGGCAGCGCCGAGCCAACGGTCAGCGCCCCGACAAGGATCCCCAGCGCGGTGCCGCGACCCTCGCGGTACCAGGTCGCCATCACCTTCAGGGCCGGCGGGTAGACCTGGGCAAGCGCCGCACCGGTGAGGAAGCGCAGCGGCAGGGCAGTCAGCGGCCCGTCGGCGAAGACGATCAGGCCGTTCGCGAGCGCAGCGGCGAGCGCCCCCGCGAGGATCACGCGCTGCGGGCGGAAGACGTCGGAAAGGTTGAGCAGCGCCGCACTGAGTGCACCGACGACGAAACCCAGCTGTACCGCGATCGTCAGCCAGGCGGCGCCGCTACTGCCCAGATCCCAGTCCGACCGCAGTTGCGGGATCACGGCTGAGGCCGAGAACCAGGTCGACATCGAGAGGATCAGAGCCAGCGAGAGCAGCGCGAGGACGCGTCCCCGGCCGGCGGTCGTGCGGCTCTCGGATGGTCGGGGATCCAGCACCTTGTCTAGTTTGACCCCACTCGGGCGACTTGGTTCGGATCCGCGGGCCGGGCAAAAAAATGCGCGCGATCCGGGGCAGGGAGAGGATCGCGCGCCGCACGAGAGAGGAGTCTCGCGGTAGTTGGCACTCTGCTCCAGCCCTGATGCCCCGTGGTGAAGATCCGGAGACCGCCGTGTGAAAAGGCTGTGAAACGCGTCTGCCGCGTTGCATCGGGGGGCTCTGTGGGGGTTAGCATGGGTGAGCGGCGACCCCAGGTGGGCGACCGATCGCACGCATATGAGCGCACGACGCGGAACATTGAGGGTCGCGGTCATCGACCGGGACACCGCCTTTTTGAAGGTTCTGGGCAAGCGGCTCGACGCCGCCGGCTGGGAGTACCGCGTCCTGCCGGGGGGTGCTCCGGCCGATGAGCTGGTGGCGATGAAGCTCAACGCCCTGGTGGTTGACCCGACCGTCCTCGGCCCTGAGGAGGGGTGGGAGTTCCTCGATCGGATCTCAGGCCTGATGCCGGGCCTCGGGATCATCGCCTGCAGCACCAACTCCACCGTCGCCCAGCGCGTCCGCGGTCTGAGACTCGGCGCCGACGACTGGGTCTCAAAGCCCTGCCATCCCGAGGAGGTGATGGCCCGGATCGAGGCCGTGGTCCGCCGCCGCCGCCGCTCCCGGCCCGAGGCCGAGCAGGGGCCGCTCGTGGTCGGCGAACTCGAGATCCGCGACGACCAGTTTCAGGCATACGTTGCCGGCCGCACCCTCGATCTCACACGTCGAGAGTTCGAGTTGCTCGAGATCCTCGCCGAGGCGGCGGGCAAGGTCCTCGAGCGAGATGAGATCTACCGGCGGGTCTGGGGCTATGAGATGGCCCACGGCGATCGCTCGGTCGACGTCTTCGTCCGCAAGCTGAGGGCGAAGATCCAGAAGCACTCGCCCGGCTGGGACTACATCCACACCCACTTTGGGATCGGCTACCGCTTCGACCCGGAGCCGGTCGATCGCACAGCGATGGGGGCGCCCGAGGCGCCCGAGGCGCTGTCCGAGCCCGAGCCCGAGCCCGAGCCCGGGGATCTCGCGGGCGAGCTCGCCGAGATCTCCACCGAAACCTCATAAACAAGCGGTTTCCCGGCCCACGGCGCGGCCTCTCCCGAACCGTTCACAGCATTAACACACGGCGGCGACACCGGCGTAACAAGCTTCCGGTCATCGACTGCGACGCTGATGCTGCCGTCTGAGGGGGAATACCCATGCGGGCACCAGATCCGCGGCTGACGGCAGCCACGTCCAACGAACACAAGGAGTCAATCCAAAGTGAACTCACGCAAGTGGTTTGCACTCGCTCTTTCCGGTGGTGCGCTCGCCCTTGGCGTTGCGGCCTGCGGTAGCGATGACAGCACCAGCACGTCAGGCAGCGGCGACGAGCCCTCGGGCCTGTCCGGCAGCATCAACATCGACGGCTCGAGCACGGTCGGTCCCTTGACCAAAGCCGTATCCGAGCAGTTCAACCTCGAGAACCCCGATGTCGAGATCAGCGTCGGCGAGTCCGGCACCGGCGGCGGCTTCGAGAAGCTCTGCGTCGGCGAGACCGCGATCAACGATGCCTCGCGCCAGGTCGAGCCCGACGAGGAGAAGATCTGCTCGGAGAACGGCATCAAGTTCGAGGAGGTCACGGTTGCCAACGACGCTCTTACCGTCGCACTCAACCCGCAGAACCCGAACGACTGCCTGACGGTCGATCAGCTCGCTCAGATCTGGGGCCCGCAGGATCCTGCGACGAACTGGAGCGACGTCGCCGACGCAGATTCCGGCTTCAGCGAGGAGATCCAGAAGTTCGGACCGGGCACCGATTCGGGCACGTTCGACTACTTCACCGAGGCTGTGAACGGTGAGGAAGGCGTGCAGACGAAGCAGTACAACAACGTCGGCGAGGACGACAACCAGACCGTGACCGGCGTCGCCGGCTCTCCCGGTGGGATTGGCTACTTCGGCTTCTCCTTCTTCCAGGAGAACCAGGACACGATCAAGGGTGCCCAGATCGACGGTGGGGACGGCTGTGTCGCTCCCTCGGTCGAGACGGTCCAGGACGGCACCTACACACCGCTCGCACGAGCGTTGTACATCTACCCATCCGGCAAGGCCCTCCAGGAGGAGGCCACCCAGGCGTTCGTCGACTTCTACCTCGAGAACTCGAATGCGATCGGCGAGCAGATCGGCTACATCGGCCTGACCGATGAGCAGCTCACCGAGTCACAGGACAAGGTCGCCTCACTGACCGGCTAACGCCGATCACAGAACGGTCAACCGGTGGAAAGCTCGGGACACATCGCAGCCTCTCAGGTGCCGGCCATCACCCGGCCGCGCCTGGAGGCTGCGAGCCCGCGCTACGGCGAGAAGGTGATCTACTGGCTACTCGCGGCCTGCGCCGGACTCTCGGTGCTGACGACGACGGCGATCGTGATTTCCCTGATCGTCCCGTCGATTGAGTTCTTCGGTGAGGTGCCGATCTTCGAGTTCCTTCTCGGAACCGACTGGGGCCCGACCTTCACACCGCCCGGCTTCGGCGTCTTGCCGATCGTCTTCGGAACGCTTTCCGTCACGCTCTGGGCACTGGTCTTCGCGATTCCGGTCGGCCTCGGTGCCGCAATCTACCTCAGTGAGTACGCCGGACCGCGCGTGCGCCGAATCCTCAAGCCGATCCTCGAGGTCCTGGCCGGGATCCCGACCGTCGCCTTCGGCTTCTTCGCCCTCGTCTTCATCACCCCTCAGATCCAGAAGATCTGGCCGAGCTTCCTCGGCTCCGAGCCCGGAATCTTCAGTGTTGCCGCCGGAGGCCTTGCGATCGGCCTGATGATCGTTCCGATCATCGCCTCGGTTTCTGAGGACTCGATGAGTGCTGTCCCGGCGGGGCTCCGAGAGGGCGCCTACGCGCTCGGTGCGACCAAGGCCCGCGTGGCCACGAAGGTGGTTTTCCCCGCGGCCCTCTCCGGGATCGTCGCCTCGATCATCCTCGCCGTCTCGCGGGCGCTGGGCGAGACGATGATCGTCTTGATCGCCGCAGGCAACACCCCAAACGAGAATCTCCTCGAGAACTTCAATCCGGTCGAGGCGATTCAGGCGATGACCGCCTTCATCGCGACCACGGCCACAGGCGACATCGCCACCGGCAGCATCACCTACAAGACGGTGTTCGCGGTCGCAATGGTCCTCTTCCTGATGACTCTGGCGATGAACCTGCTCTCGATCCGCTTCGTCCGCAAGTACCGGGAGGTGTACGAGTAGATGGCCTCCCGGCGGGACGATCCGAAGACGGCGAGAGCCTCGATCGCGCTGGCCGGAGCGCGGGGGGTGACCGCCGCGATGCTCAGCGACCAACCTCGCAGGGACGTCGTCCGCAACACGATCTTCGCCTCGCTTCTGCTTCTCGCGGTCGCCGTCGCGCTTGCAGGCCTCGCCTTCCTGATCGGCGACTCGCTGATCAAGGGGGCGCCGCGGCTCAACATCGATTTGCTCACCAACGGGACCTCCGCCCTGCCGGCCAACGCGGGCCTGCGCTCGGCGATCATCGGCACGGTCTGGATCATCAGCTTCGTCGCCCTGTTCATCGTTCCGCTTGGGGTCGGCGCGGCGATATTCCTCGAGGAGTACGCATCGAAGGAGAGTCGCCTCGCGCGGACTGTGGAGGTCAATATCCAGAACCTCGCCGCGGTCCCCTCGATCATCTACGGCCTGCTCGGGCTGGCGTTCATCGCCCGCTCGCCGCTGAACCTCGGTTTCGTCGTGCTCACCGCGTCGATCACGCTGACGCTGCTCGTGCTCCCGATCGTGATCCTTGTCTCCCGCGAGGCGATTCGCTCCGTGCCGCCCTCGATCCGCGAGGGCTCGCTCGCTCTCGGAGCCACGCAATGGCAGACGATCCGCCACCAGGTACTGCCCGCTGCGATCCCCGGGATCGCGACGGGTGTGATCCTGGCGCTTTCGCGGGCGATCGGTGAGACGGCCCCCCTGATCCCGCTGGGCGCCGCGACCTTCGTGACGTTCGACCCAAGCGGCCCGTTATCGGGATACACCGCCTTGCCGTTGCAGATCTTCGACTGGGTCAAGCAGCCCCAGGACGAGTTCCAGGTGCTGGCGGCGGCGGGCATCATCGTGATGCTGGTCCTGCTGATCGCGATGAACTCGTTTGCGATCTGGCTACGGAATCGTTACGAGCAACGCTGGTAGGAGGCTTTACAGTGAGCGAGGTTGACGCGATGACGCAGGATGATTCCAAGCCCGAGACGGAACCCGTGGGAGGCGAGAGCCCGCGGGCCGAGCATCCCACGATCGCGGTCAAGACCCAGTTTCAGCCGGGAAGCGCAGGCGATGCCTCCGAGAAGGAGAAGGTCTTCGAGTTGAAGGACATCTCGGTCGCCTACGGGGGCAATCCGGCCGTCAAGGACGTTTCGATCGACGTCTACAAGCACGAGGTGACCGCCTTGATCGGGCCGTCCGGCTGTGGCAAGAGCACCCTGATCCGCACGCTCAACCGGATGAACGATCTCGTTCCCAGCGCCTCCGTCACGGGTGAGCTGCTCTACCACGGGGAGGACCTCTACGGCCCCACGGTCGACCCGGTCCAGGTCCGCAAGCTGATCGGGATGGTCTTCCAGAAGCCGAACCCGTTCCCGAAGTCGGTCTACGAGAACATTGCCTTTGGCCCGAAAACGCTGAAGATGGAAGGCGAGATGGACGAGATCGTCGAGCGGGCGCTGCGCCGAGCGGCGCTCTGGGACGAGGTCAAGGATCGTCTCGACGACAATGCCTTCGGGATGTCCGGCGGCCAGCAGCAGCGGCTCTGCATCGCTCGCTGCCTTGCCGTCGCACCCGATGTGATCCTCATGGATGAGCCCTGCTCGGCCCTCGACCCGATCTCGACCGGCAAGATCGAAGACCTGATGATGGAGCTCAAGGAGGAGTTCTCGATCGTGATCGTCACACACAACATGCAGCAGGCGGCACGCGTCTCCGACCGCACCGCTTTCCTGATGGTCGAGCTCGACGCTGATGAGCAGAGTCGCTGGGGCCGGATCGTCGAGTACGACGACACGCAGAAGATCTTTACGAATCCAAGCGACCCCCGAACCGAGGACTACGTCTCCGGGAAGGTCGGCTGATGGCGGACAGCACCCGGCTCCGATACCAGGCGGAGCTCGAGGCTCTGGAGGGGCGTGCTCTCGGTGGTCTCGACCTCGTGGTCGAGACGCTGAACCGGACGCTGGAGGCCGTCGAGCATTCCGACAGTGAGCTTGCCGAGATGGTGATCGCCGACGACGACCGGATCGACGGCCGTTACCTGGAGGTGCACCAGTCGATCCTGACGCTGCTCGCGACCCAGGCGCCGGTCGCGACCGACCTACGGCTGATCGCCGCCCTCCTGCACCTGATGAAGTCGGTGGAACGCATGGGGGACCAATGCGTGAACATCGCCAAGGTGATCCCGCTGACCGGCAACGAGCCGCCGCACGACGAGCGCATCCTCCGCGACATCGTCACGATGGGTCGGCAGGTGCGCTCGCTGATCGCCCAGGCGAAGACCGCGTTCGGCACCCGCGACGTCGACCTCGCCCGCGACCTGGTCCGCCAGGACGATGTCGTCGACAACCTCAACAAGGAGTGCTTTCACCGCGCGATCGAGATCGGCGACGACCACGATGTGCGCGAGTGGGCGACGACAATGCTTCTGGTGGCCAGGGCGCTGGAGCGGATGGGTGACAACGCCGTCGACATCGGCGAGCAGGTTGCGTTCGTCGTCACCGGTCTGTTCCGCGAGTTCGAGGACGCCTCTCATCCGGAGACCGTGGGGGAAACCGGGGCCTGAGGAACCGCACCGGTCCCCCTGTGCTCACGGCTCGGTATCCGCTTCCGACCGTGCGGTGGAGCAGACTTCGGCTCGACTTGATCAGCGGCCTGCGCGCACAGGATTGACGGTGGTGACGATCGCCCGGCAGGGCCGATCCGAACTTGCTGCGCGCCGGATCCAGCGCCGAGGTGCGGAGGCGGGGTCTGACAAGATGCGCGGCGGCTACATGCTCTGCGCGGCGATCGATATCGGTTCCAATACCACCCGGGTTCTCGTCGCGGAGCCGGATGAGGGTCAGCTCCGCAAGGTGATGGAGCAGCGTGCCTACACGCAGATCGGCAAGGACGCGAAGAAGGACGGCACGATCTCCGAGCAGAAGACGACCGAGGTGGCCGAGGTCGTCTCCACGCAGGTGCGCCTCGCGGATGAGCTTGGCGCCGAATCGATCCGGATCGTCGCCACGGCGGCGATCCGCGAGGCGGTGAACGGCGAGCAGGTGGCGGAGGAGATCGCTCGCGTCGCCGGGTTGCCGGTCGAGGTGCTCAGCGATCAGGAGGAGGGGCGGCTTGCTTTCATCGGGGCGACGAAGACGCTCGGCCATCCGGTCGAGGGGGAGATCGGCGTGGTCGATGTCGGCGGCGGCTCCTGCGAGGTGATCCTTGGCTCGATCGCCGACGGCGTGCGTGAGGTCCACTCCTTCAAGATCGGCTCGGGAATGTTGGCCGATGAGTTCCTCAAGTCCGACCCCCCCGGACCGGCCGAGGTACGGGCACTTCGGGACCGGATCTCCGACTTCTTCGAGGACGTAACGATTCCCCACCCCGATCAGGCCGTCGCTGTCGGAGGGAGCGCCACCTCTCTCCGCAGGCTGGTCGGCGCAGTGCTCGAGTACGAGACTCTCGAGCGCGGGATCCGCGTACTCACCGGTGACCCCGCGGCCGACGTCGCCAAGCGGTTCGAGCTCGACCCGCGCCGGGTCGAGATCCTCGCCTCCGGTGTGCTGATCCTCGAGCAGCTCTCCCAGGAGCTTGGCCAACCACTTCAGATCGGTAAGGGCGGCCTCCGAGAGGGGATCATCCTCGAGCGCCTGCACGAGAACGGCGACGCCGGCGGCAAGGGCGACTCGCTCGCAGCCTGAGCCGGACTGAGACTGCGTCGGCGACGTAGACTCGGGCGCCGATGGCCAGGCAGATGGAGATCGAGGGCCTCTCCTCGGAGATGACGTTCGCGGAGGCCGGGGCGCTGGTGGTTGAGGCGCGCGCGGCTGAGCTGCTGGAGCACTCGGACGGCGTGCTCGACACCGTGGCGATCGATGGCGTCCACGACATGCGGGTCGCCACTCGCCGCCTGCGCGCGGCACTTGAGGTCTTCTCGCCCTGTTTCCCAAAGGCCCCCCACGAGCAGCTGCTGAAAGAGGTCAAATCGATTGCCGATGCGCTCGGAGAGCGCCGCGATCGCGATGTTGCGATCGAGATGCTTTCCGGCTTCACGGAGGCGATCGTGCGTCCGGATCGCCCCGGTATCCGCTCGTTGATCGAGCGCTACCGGGCTGAGCAACTGGAGGCGAACAGGGACCTCGTTCCGTTCGTGGCCCCCGAGCGGATCGCGCGCGTTGAGTCGGAGGCGCGGGCGCTTGCGGCTGCTGCACGAAGCTCGATCTCACCGTCCGATCCGGGGGGCGAAACCGATTGAAGGCGAAACGGATCAAGCGCACGGACCCCGCCGGACCGCTGGCCGAGAACGCGGCAAAGATCGTCAAGGTCAGGCTCGAGGAGCTCCGCGGCTTCACGCCCAGGGCGCTGAAGCCGGAGGCCAAGGCTGCTCAGCACAACATGCGGATCGCGGCCAAGCGCCTACGCTACACGCTGGAGACGACCGGATTCTGCTTCGACCGCTCGGCCGATATTGCCCTTAGGCGGACCAAGGACCTGCAGGGCCTATTGGGCGAGATGCACGACGCCGACGTGATGTTGCCGCGGCTTCGCGAGCACCGGCGCGAGATGCGTGGGCAGGACGTGGCAGCCGTCCGCATCTTGGCCGCCGACGCCGGGGATCTCGACCCCGCCCTCGCCGGTCGCGCCCCACATATACCTTCCTACCGGGGGATCGCGGTGCTCGAGGTTGATCTCATCGCGCGCCGTCGGTTCCTGTTTGAGCGGTTCACGGAGGCTTGGCAGTCATCGGAGAGGCGCGGTGTGTGGAGCGCGCTCGAGCGATCCGCCGATCGCATCCTCGAGGAAGCGGCGCGCCGGCGCGAGGCTGCGGCGCGGGCGGAGCGGGCCCGTCGCGAGCTGGACGCGGCCGAGACCACCCGGCGCGAGGCGGCGGAGCGGGCGGAGCTGGCCGCCGCCGAGCTCGCCGAGGCTGAGCGCCGGAGCCGCGGGTAGAGGCTCAGTCGGGGCCGGGCAGGGGCGTCTCTGCGGATGCAGCCGCCCGCTCCCCGCGGATCAGCTGATAGGCCATCGCGCCGAGGGCGGCGCCGATCAGGGGTCCGGCTATGTAGATCCAGAGGTCGCTGAGGTCCCCGGTTGCCAGGGCCGGGCCGATCGAGCGGGCAGGGTTCATCGAGGCCCCGGTCACCGGCCCCCCGAAGGTTGCATCGAGCGCGACGGTGCCGCCGATTGCCAGGGCCGCGGCTGAGCCCACGGCGCGGGTGTCGGTGGCGACCGCGATGATCACGAACATCAGAAACGCGGTCATGATCACCTCGTAGACGAGCGCCGAGCCGACCCCTACCGATGGCAGCGTCACGCCGAGGCGACCCGGCTGAGAGGGCCAGATCGCGAGCAGCGCCAGAGCACCTGCCAGAGCACCGAGCAGCTGAGCACCGATGTAGGTGGCCGCGTCACGGCGGGGGAAGTGGCGAGTCAGGGTGAAGGCGATCGTCACCGCTGGGTTGATGTGCGCGCCGGAGAGGTGACCGGTGGCGTAGATCATCACGGCGATTACGAGCCCGAAGACGAGTGCGATTCCCGTCGCCCCGAGTCCACCGTAGACGGCGTCGGTGACGATCGCGCCGCAGCCGGCGAAGACCAGTGCGAAGGCAGCGATTCCTTCGGCGGCGGCCCGCCGCGCGAGATCAGGAGCGTCCGTCTTCAAGCAGCTCACGCAGGAGTTCTCGGACCCGGACCTCGATCTCGTCGCGGATCGCGCGCACCGCCTCGATCCCCTGCCCGGCTGGATCGTCCAGTTGCCAGTCCTCGTAGCGCTGGCCGGGATAGATCGGGCAGGCGTCCCCACAGCCCATCGTGACCACGACGTCGTTTCCCTCGAGCGGCTCGCCGCTGAGCGGCTTCGGGACCGCCCCCGCGAGATCGATGCCGCGCTCGTCCATTGCCTCGACTACCGCCGGGTTGATCCGATCGGCGGGCTCGCTGCCACAGGAGCGGACCTCGACCCGCCCGGCGCCGAGCTCGGTGAGCAGGGCCGCGGCCATCTGACTGCGGCCGGCGTTGTGGACGCAGACGAACAGCACCGATGGGCGGAGACCGGGTGGACTGATCACCATCGCGTATGAGTAGCACCGATGGGCGTCGACAGGCGCTGTCGGGGCACGGTTCGGCGGGCCTGAGCGTCGGTAACCGTTCACTCACTTTGGGGAGGCGGCGTCGCGGTCGTCTGTGCACGTCGCCGATCGGCTTCAGGTGAGGGGCGGCGGCCGTCTAGCATTGAGGGCAGTGGAGTTCTCCAAAGGCGAGACAGCGACGGAGGCGGACCCGGTCACGATCGCGACGAGCGGCAACGGCGCCGCCGCGAGGACCGAGCCCGTCACGACGGCCGACCTCGGGGATCCCTCCCTCTATATCAACCGCCAGGTCTCCTGGATGGACTTCAACGACAGGGTCGTGCAGTTGGTCGAGAACCCGGAGTTGCCGCTGCTGGAGCGGATCAAGTTCTGTGCGATCTACGAGAGCAACCTGGATGAGTTCTTCATGGTCCGCGTCGCCGGCCTCCACGACCAGGTCGAGGCCGCCCTCGATGGACGCGGCGCCGATGGGATGACGGCCTCTGAACAGATCGATGCTGTGCGGGAGCAGGTGCTTGGGCAGCGGGCTCGGCTGCAGCGCTGCTTCAACGACGATCTGCGCCCTGCTCTCGCCGATTACGGGATCCGGATCATCTCCTACGCGGAGGCATCGCAGGAAGACAGACGCGAGCTCGATCACCTCTTCAACAAGCAGGTTTTTCCCGCCCTGACCCCGCTCGTGCTCGGCATGGGCCGGCCCTTTCCCTACATCTCCAACCTCTCGTTGAGCCTCCTCGTGGTGCTCCGCGACCCCGAGCACGACGGTGAGATTCTGGCCCGGGTCAAGGTGCCTAAGGAGCTGCTGCGCCGCTTCGTCCCGCTTGCCGACGGCATCAGCTTCGTCGCCATGGAGGAGGTCATCGCCCGCAACCTCGGGGCGTTGTTCCCAGGCATGGAGATCGTCGACCACGCGCTCTTCCGCGTCACCCGCGACAACGATTACGACGTCTCCGACGAGGCCGACGACGTCCGCCAGGCGGTCGAGGACGAGATTCGCCGCCGCCGCTTCGGTGAGGTCGTGCGGCTGGAGATCGTCAGCGGCCTCGATCCGCGCCTTCGTGAGCGCCTGGTCAGCTCACTGAAGATCGAGGACCGGCAGGTTTACGAGGTCAGCGGCATGCTCGGCATGGACGATCTCTGGGATATCGTTGCCGTCTCCGGCTTCCCCGAGTTGCGCGACCCGCCGTTCTCGGGGGTGACTCAGGCAAAGCTGCAGGGGGAGGACGGCGAGCAGGGCGACATCCTCGCCGCGATGCGCGAGGGCGACATCTTCGTCCACCATCCCTACGACGCTTTCTCGACCTCGGTCGAGGCCTTCATCAAGCAGGCGAACAACGACCCTGACGTGCTTGCGATCAAGCAGACCGTCTACCGGACCAGCGTCGATTCGCCAGTGATCAGCTCGTTGATCGACGCCGCCGAGCGTGGCAAGCAGGCGGTCTGCATGGTGGAGCTGAAGGCCCGTTTCGATGAGCAGGCCAACATCACCTGGGCGAAACAACTGGAGAAGTCTGGCGTCCACGTCGTCTACGGGATCCCCGCGCTCAAGACCCACGCCAAGTGCGCGCTGGTTGCCCGGCGCGAGGGTGACGGCGTCCGCCATTACGCCCACATCGGCACCGGCAACTACAACGCGAAGACGGCGAAGCTCTACACCGACATGGGGATCTTCACCACCGATCCCGACCTCTGCTCCGACATCGCCGAGATGTTCAACTACCTGACCGGCTACGCGCGTCCGCGTCGTTACCGAAAGGCGTTGATTGCGCCCCACAACCTCGCTGAGGGGTTGCTCGCCGAGATCGAGCGGACGATCGAATCGCACAGCGCCGCGACCCCGGCCCGGATCCGGATGAAGATGAACTCGCTGCTCGACCCGCCGATGATCGCCGCGCTCTACAGGGCTTCCTGCGCCGGCGTCGAGGTCGAGCTCAACGTTCGTGGCATCTGTGCGCTGCGTCCGGGTGTGCCGGGGGTCAGCGAGAGGATCACCGTCGTCTCGGTGCTTGGCCGCTTCCTCGAGCACTCGCGGATCTACGCCTTCGAGCGCGCCGATGAACAGCCGGTCTACACGGGCTCCGCCGACCTGATGCCCCGCAACCTCTACAACCGCGTCGAGTTGGTGATCCCAGTTGAGGACGACGCGATCCGGGCCGAGATGCTCGACATCCTCGACCTCAGCCTCGCCGCGAACGTCGGCGCCTGGGATCTCGACGCCGCCGGCGGATGGACGCCCCGCGAGGACCCCGGAGGCGAGGCCAGGCTGGAGGTTCAGCAGCACTTGATCGCTCGCTACGAGGCCCGCGCGGCCGAGGTGGCGACGCTTTAGATCCCCGCCGGAGCCGGGGTCGGCGAGAGCCGAGTCGATCGGGTCGGCATACTGCACGGCCGATGCGCCACGACGCACACGGTTTTTGGATCTCGCAGCTCGACCCGCCCGAGCCGCGGCCGGCGCTGTCCGGCGAGCGCCGGGCCGACGCAGTTGTCGTCGGCGGTGGTTACACGGGGATGTGGGCTGCCTGGTGGTTGAAGCAGAGAGCCCCCGATTCCGAGGTCGTGCTGGTTGAGGCCGACGTTTGCGGCCTCGGCCCGAGCGGGCGCAACGGTGGCTTCTGCAACTCGATGTGGTTCAGCCTGCCGACGCTCGTCGGGCGCGTCGGTGATGCCGCCGCCCTCGAGGTCTGTCGCGCGGCTGAGAGCTCGGTGTGGACGATCGGTGAGTGGTGCCAGGAGCAGGGCGTCGACGCCCGCTTCCGGCACGGGGGATACCTGCAGGTATCGACTTGCGAGGCGCAGGACGGGACCTGGGAGCCCGTCCACCGGGAGATGGCCCGCCTCGGTGTCGCTGAGCTCGGAATTGAGCTCAACCTCGAGCAGCTCGCCCAGCGTTGCGCCTCGCCGCGCTTTCGTGCCGCCGCGCGTTACCCGGCAGCGGCAACCGTCGATCCGGCGCGGCTTGCCGCCGGCCTCCGCGCGCGGCTGATCGAATCCGGCGTCGAACTATTCGAGCGGACGCCGATGCGGCGCCTGCGACAGAAAGGGGGCGACCCGGTCGTCGAACTCGAGGGAGGCTCCGTGCGGGCCGGCCAGGTGGTGCTCGCGACGGGTCCGGCCCTGCTCGCGGTCCGCGGCCTGCGCCATGCTCTCACCGCCACCTCCTCCCACATGGTCGTCACCGAGCCCGTCCCCGACGTGCTCGAAGAGATCGGCTGGACCGGCGGCGAGTGCATCACCGACTCGCGGGCGATGATCCACTATTTCCGCACGACCTCTGACGATCGCATTGCCTTCGGCTGGGGCGGCGGGGGGGTCATCTATGGCTCTCGCGCCAACGGCAAGGCTGAGGTCGACCCGGCGATGGTGCGCCAGGTCGAGGCGCATCTGCGCAGCTTCTTCCCGCAACTGGAGGACCGCGCCGTGGTCCACGCCTGGGGCGGGCCGATCGACGTCTCACCCACCCACCTGCCGGTGATTCGCTCGCTCGGTGACCGAGTCCACGCCGGCTTCGGCTACACCGGCAACGGCGTCGGCCCCTCGCAGATGATCGGCCGCACGCTGGCCTCGCTGGCACTCGACAGCTCAGACGAGTACGCCGCCCCGGCGCTCGTCGACCCGCCGGCGTCGTTGGTTCCCCCCGAGCCCTTCCGCTACGTCGGCGGCAGCCTGATCCGCAAGGCGATGCTCCGCAAGGAGCGCCTCGAGGAGCAGGGTCGGCGCCCGGGGCCGCTGACTCGCGCCGTCTGCGGAATCCCCGAACGGGTCGGGATCCACGTCGGCCGCTAGCGCGCCCTAGATGACCCACCCACACACGTTGTGAACAGCTGAAAGGCCATCCGGGCCCTCAAAGAGGCTGGAGGTGTCTAACGCCACCACCTCAAGGAGGACCCGGATGAAGGTTCACGCTAACGCTGCTCTCGGACCGGCAGGGCGCACCGCCCTCGTCACCGCGATCGAGTCGGGGATGACGTTGAGGGCGGCTGCAGCCGCCCTCAACGTCGCGCCGGCCACAGCCCACCGCTGGTGGCACCGCTACCGGCTCGCCAACGAGGCCGATCGCAGCTCCGGTGCCTGGCTCGGGGACCGCTCCAGCTGCCCGCACCGACAGCCGCGAAAGATGAGCGCCGCCGAGGAGGAGCCGATCCTTCGGGCTCGGCGCGAGACCAACCTTGGCCCCGGCCGCCTGGCCGGAATCTGCCGTCGCCATCGCTCGACGATCTGGAAGGTCTTGCACCGCAACGGGCTCTCCAGGAGACAGGCCTCACCGCGGCCCGTCTATCGACGCTACGAGTGGTCGCGGCCAGGAGCCCTGCTGCATGTCGACGTCGGCTCGTTGATGCGCTTTGACCGCCCCGGCCACGCCGTCACCGGTGATCGTCGGCGCAGCCCCGGCGCAAAGCGCCTGGGCGTTGGTCGCGTCTATCTGCACTGCGTCGTCGACGACCACTCCCGCTACGCCTACGTCGAACAACACCGCGACGAGCGCGGCGAGACCGCCGCCGCGGTGCTGGAGCGGGCGATCGCTCACTTCCGCTCGCTTGGACTGCAGGCGCCGGAGGCGGTGATGAGCGACAACGCCTTCGCCTACCGCAGATCGAGGGCCTTCGCTGAGACCTTGGCCCGCCACCGGGCCCGCCAGATCCTCACCCCGCCCTACACGCCGCGCTGGAACGGCAAGGTCGAGCGCTTCATCCAGACGCTGAAGAGGGAGTGGGCTTACGCCCACTCCTGGCCCTCATCGGTCGAGCGCTCGAGGGCCCTGCCATCCTTCGTTCGCTACTACAACCGGCGCAGGCCCCACAGCTCATTGAGTGACCGGCCGCCGATCAGCCGTGTTCACAACGTCCGTGGGCAGGACATCTAGG
>Ga0307380_10000470_pt1 | contig 63593 bp, 51 predicted proteins | sample UN3MG_FD_202239 | JGI IMG/M metagenome (GOLD analysis project Ga0307380, IMG submission 202239) | Soil microbial communities from Risofladan, Vaasa, Finland - UN-3 | ecosystem: Environmental > Terrestrial > Soil > Coastal area > Acid sulfate soil | place: Finland: Risofladan, Vaasa | collected... | reverse complement strand
CAAGCTTATCGTGCTCATGCGCGCTATTGTCGTTTCCGGACGAGCCTATGACCCCCTGTGGAAAACTTGTCCCAAAAAGAAACCTGTTGCCGCAAAAATCACTTGATTTTCAACACACTATCTACTTCAATAGGCGCTTCAGGCGGGGGTATTCGTCCACCAAATGCTGGGGCAGGACGAACTCGGTTTTGCCGAGGCCGTGCTGGATGTCGAAGGCGTTGACGACGGCCTGGCCTCTGTAGTGGTTGTTGGTGATGACGTAAACCTCGCTGGCCTGTTTTCGGATCTGCTCGATTTTCTCGAGCCACGGCTTGAGATCCTCTTCCGAATAGAGGTAATCGTACCGCTCGTTGCGGCCCGCGTCGTCGCGGAACCAGTCTTCCCAGTTCCTGCCATGGAGGCGGACGTAGCCGACGCATGACGTGACCTCCGCGCTGGGTTTCAACGAGTGGCGGAACAGCGGCTGGTCGATGTTGCAGAACCCGACGCGCCGCTCGGCAAGGCCCTCGAACACGTCCGGCTGGTTCCAAGACGAATGGCGGACCTCGATTGCGAGCGGGTAATCGTGGAACGTCTCGATCAGGCGGGCCAGCCACACCCGGTTCTCGGGTGTCCGTTTAAAACTCCAGGGAAACTGGAGCAACACGGCGCCGAGTTTGCCCTCGTGCAGCAGCGGGTCCATTCCGTCGCGCACCTGGCGCACCTCGCCCGGGGCCGGCTCGATCTCGCGCTCGTGGGTGAACCGCTGCCACATTTTCGCCGTGAACTTGAACCGCGGGTTCCCCTTTACTTTTTGCATCCAGGCCTTGGCATTGCCCGCCGGGATCGGGCGGTAAAACGTTACGTTCAGTTCCAGCGTGTCGAAGAAACGCGACATGTATTCGAGCGGGTGAAACCCTTTCGGGGCCGGCTTTGGATAGACGATGCCTTTCCAGTCCTCGAACGACCAGCCCGCGGTGCCGACTCTGACTACGCCGGGTTTGCTCATGGCTAGATTATAGCTCTTTGCGGAGGCGCCGGGCCTTCGGGCTCATCGGACCGATCGGTCGGATCGGACGGATCGGTCGGATCAGACCGATGAAAGCGGCGGGCGCGCCAAGGGAATGAGGCGTGGTTGCCCGGCCGGTATCTTGCGGCACATAATGCGCCATGCGCGATGTTTACAGCCAAATCCTTCGCACGGCAGGGCTGGAATCGGCTGGGTTGTTCTGGATCGGCGCGGAACTGGCCATTTTGTTCATGATGATTGCGGCGCGCCGGCACATCCAGGCCCGCCCCCTGCCGCCGCGTCTTGAGCTGCAGGACAATGAAAAACGCCGGGCGCGGGCTTGGTGTTTCGCTTTTCTCGTCCTTGCAGCGATAGTCCTTGGCCGGCACGTGGTTAATGCACTCGCACCCCTGCCGCAAAACGCGACGGCGCTGCTGATCGGCCGGGTGCGGGTTCATCTGGCCGTCTGGAGCGGTTTTATTACGGCGTGGGTGGCCCTGGAACTGGCCATTGTTTACCAGGGTTTGCGCGGGTATCTGGCGCTGAAGGCTCTCCTCAGGCCGGTGGCATCCAAGCCAGAAAGGCCTGCTAAACCCAGCGTGGCCATACTATGCCTGGCGGCGGTTTTTCTGCTGCATGCTTCGGCGCCGGCCCAGATGCTGCTTGCCGAGGCCCGGATCGCCAACCAGGTTTATTACAACGCGATGTACTTGTACCTGCGCCTGGCGGGGGTGGTGTGGATCCTGGCGGAATGGGTGGCGGCGCTGATCCTGTGGCGCGCATACGCCCTGGTCGCTTCGGCCGCCAGGCGCATCGAGTCCGCCCATGTTTGACGCCCTGCTGAACGCCATGGGAAACGCATTCACGCCGGAAATGTACCTGTTTTGGATGCGGGTCGAGTGCTCCATCTGGACCCTGGCCGACGTCGTCATTGTTTTTTACCTTATCCGGCTGGCCAACGCCGCGCGCAGGGTGCTCAACCGTGATCCGCACGTGTTTTCGTACCTCGTTCTTGCCGCCACGATACCCGTGGCGGCATTTATTCCGCTTGCGCCGACGGGCGGCATCGTTTTGCTGATAGAGCTGGCGGTCACGATCCCCCATTTTCTGCTCATCCTGTACGTTTTGGGCAAAGACGCGCGATCTTTTGCCGCCGCCCTGCATATCTTGACGCAACCGCGGTAGACCCAGTTTCGGCTTGCTATCCGTAAACGCTTCCTGTTAGTATTTTTCCGGTCCCGCCGCCCATGGCCCACAACGTGGGCTGAATGCGCGGAGGCCGGTGCTTCAAAACCGTGGAGGCCAAAGAATGCTCACCAACAACAAGCTGTGGCGCCAATTCATTTGCATTGCATTGGTTGCCGCCGCCTTATGCTGTTTGCCCGCATACGCTGAATGGACCTGGACGCCCCAGACCGGCCGATGGATTAACGTGAAACGCCTGCCAAAAGAGACCGCCGAGCTCCAGGTCGAATACGCCCGGAGCCTGATGCTCGAGGGCAACTTTAAGAAGGCCATCCAGGAAACCGAAAAGTTCACCGATTACTATTCCGACACCGAGTACGCCGACAAGAACCAGTTTTTGCGCGGCGAAATCCGGATGGCGCAGGGCAAACCGATCGAGGCGGCCCGCGAGTTCCAGCAGGTGGTTGGGAAGTATCCAAACAGCGCGCTGTACGACGACGTGATCAAGATGCAGTACCAGATCGGCGACCAGCTTTACGCCGACGGCCAGAAACAGGTCAAGAAGTTCTGGACGCTCGCGCCGAAACGGCCCTACAAACGCGCCAGCGAAGTCTACTCGATGGTAATCTCGAACGAGCCGTTCACCGATGCCGCCGCCGAAGCCCAGTACAAGGTTGGCCTGTGCCGGCACACGCGCAAGCAGTACATCGAAGCCTCGTTCGAGTACAAGCGCGTCATTGAAGACTACTCGACCTCGCCGTGGGTGGACGATGCGGCGGCGGGGTTGGCCAACTGCTATTACGACGGCGCGCTGCCCTCCGATTACGACCAGCAGCCCAGCCAACTGGCCGTGACGGCCATCGACGAGTTCAAGGAACGGTTCCCGGATGACGCGCGGAACGCGGATCTCACCGAAAAGAAGGGCAAGATGCGCGAGTCTATCGCCGAGCAGCGGCTGAAGACGGCCGAGTTCTACGAGAAACGGCGCAATTTCGATTCAGCCCGCATTTACTATCAACTCGCGGCGAAGGATTTCGCCGGCACGGCCGCGGCCGAAAAAGCCAACCAGTGGCTCCAGCAAAACCCAGTGGCCCAGCCAAAGCTGGCCAACAGGATTCTCGGCAGGAACAGCGCCTCGTGAAGACGGCCCGGTACATAGCGGTGTTGGCGATTGTGGCGGGCGTCAGCCTCGCCGGCTGCGGTTATACGACCCGCAGTTCGCTCGACCCGCAGTACCGGACCATTGCCGTCAACACATTTCGGAATTACAGCGCCGAATATGACCTCCAGGCGCCACTCACCAACGCCGTCATCCGCAAGTTCATCACCGACGGCCGCCTCGAAGTCGTCAACAACCAGGAAGCCGACCTCCTGCTCGATGGCGTGATCCTTAACTACTCGCTGAAAGGTCTGATCTACGACGAGCAGGATGAAGTGACGCAGTTCCTGTGCGTGGTGCTCGCGGGCGCCCGCCTCATGGACAGGAAAAGCGGCAAGGTGCTCTGGGAAGACCCGCAGATGTCGGGGGAGACGACGTTTTACACGCGTGCGTCGGGGCAGTCGTCGGACCGGTTGCGGGGCAACGCGGAGCATTTCCTGCCGACGGTCAGGTCGTTTCCCAGCATGGAAGAAAACCAGGGGGCTTCCGAAGCCCTCGAACAACTGGCCTCCGATATTTTCTACCGCACCATCGAACCCTGGTAAACGCCGTGAACGTAAAGGAGCTGATCCGCGGGGCGGGAAAGACACCGCTGCCGCCGATCGTCCTGTTTTGCCCGTACAAATCGCCGAGAGCGCGTGAAGCCACATTCGAGCCGTACCTCGCCGAGCAGGCTATCGAGAAAGTCGTCGAGGCCGCCGTCGATCCGAGCGTGCGCGACCTCGCCTATTCGACCTTCTACGCCGATGAAACGGCCCCTGCAGAAATCGTTCTCGAGGCGCAGACGCTGCCGTTTCTGGCGGAGCGGCGGGTGGTCCTGGTGCGGAACGCGGAACTTTACAACTTTGAGTCGAAAGCCGGGGTGCTCATTCACTACCTCGAGAATGCTTCCGACCGCACGCTCCTGCTCCTGCTGGCGTCGCAGATCGATCGGCGCATGAAGTTTTTCAAGCTGTGCGACAAACACGGGCTGGTCGTTGAATGCCCCATGCTTAGCGACAGCGCCGTCGCCGATTGGGTCAGGGCGCGCACCGAAGAGAGGGGCAAGAAAATCGAGCCGGCGGCGACCAGCGAGATTGTCCGCCGCTCCGGCCTGCACCTCAGCGACGTCAACAACGCGCTCAACGTCGTGATCTCGTTTGTTGGCGACGAGCCCGTCATCCGCGAGCAGGACGTCGTCAAGGCGTGTGCCGACGTGGCCGAGGAACAAGTGTGGACGCTGACGGACGCCATCGGCGCGTGCGACGCGAACGCCGCACTGAACGCGTTGCGCAAGTTGATCGACATGGGGAAACATCCCGACGAACTCGTTGGCGCCATCAACTGGATCATGAAAAATGCATACCAGGTCGCGGCGGTTGAAAAAGGCGCCCGCGCCGTCAGCCCGTTTGTTCGGCGCAAAGTGGCGCCGATCGCCGCCAAGCTCGGGGTGAAAAAACTGCGCGACGCCCTCATGCTCATTACCGACACGCATTTCATGATGCGATCCACCGGCGTCGACGCCAACCTGGCGCTCGAACTCCTCGTGGTCAAACTCGCCGCGCCCCGGCAATCCCCCGCCGCCCGCGCTACCGGTTGAGTGCCCATCTGCGCTGCCACCATCTTTTCGTCTTCTTGCGAAAGAATCTCAGTGGAACCTTTACGCCCTTTCAGGCGCGCGGTGGGGTCGCGCTCCCGCGCGACCGGGTGGCGGCGGAGGAGGCGGCGAACCACAGGCCAAGTCAGCGACGGGAATCTCGGTCGCGCAGGAGCGCGACCCCACCGCAATTACCTCCAGTCTTTCCCGCTCAGTGCGGAATCCAAAATCCGCAACTGGTTGCGCCCTTGGCCACGCCGTCTGTGTCCGTGTCTCTCCGTATTCACATTGACACGACGCCAGCAATCGCATACCATCAGGCATAGCTGTTCTGCCAAGGTGAGGTGGCACATGATGCAAACAAAAGCCGTAGCCGTCTTGCTTACAGTCCTGGTGTGCATGGCCGGCGCCGCGGCCCAATCCAACCTCGATCGGGCGCGGCAAGGGATCGCACAGCTTCAACAGCGGATAGGCGCGTTTCGTGTCCAACTGGAGTACGATAATCCTTCCAGCAAGCACACGACGAGCACGGGGGTTTTTGACGGGAAGCGGTACCATGTTACCAACAAACAGCCGGGCATCCCCGGTGAAACAGGCTGGGCTGCGGCTCGTGAGTCTACCTACTGTTACGACGGGGAAAAAGCCATCTCGTATTACGTGCACATCGACTCGCCGCCGATCTTCTGCATTCGGCCCCGGCCCGACTCGCTGATTCCGCCGACGCATTCATTTGCCTTTATCGGCACGCCTTTCACCGAGTTTCTAGCGCAACCCAACGTGAAGGAACTGGAGCCAATGGTGATAGCGGGGACTTCCTGTGTGGGTTTTGAAACTACTACCGAAAACGCAAAAGAGAAGGTGCGCGAGGTGAAGCGGCTGTGGCTTGATCCGGCCCTCGGTTGGTTTCCCCGGCGCGTTGAAGACCTCTCTTACACCCTGGACGACCCGCCCCAACTCACGGCCAGATGGATCCACGAGGCGACCAGAGTCGAGCAGGACGCCAAGGGCGTGCCGTACGCCGCGGAAACCGTCGTCTTTCCCAACTATAAGCAGCCCGACTTCAAAATCACAAGGACGTGCAACCTTTACGAAACCGGTGTTCCCGTCTCGGACGACATGTTCACGATGACGCCGCCACCCGGCGCGAAAGTCATCGACGAGTTTGCCCACGCGTCCTATACGGCCGGCCAGGCGCCTGATACGGCCGGTTTAATGCCTGACGAAACAGCCGACGCCCGCGTTACTCTGCCCGAATCGGCTGCCGCTGCTGAAAAACAACTGGGCGTTCAAGGCCCACGACCGCGACCGCGGCAACCTGAGCCTGCCAGCAAAATGCCTGGGTGGCTGGTTCAGTTGCTGGTGACTGCGGGTTTGGCCGTGGTTGCGGTTGCGGGGCTGGCTGTAGCCATGCGGCAGGGGCGCAGGCGCCGACAAAGTGGCAATTGACTTGCCTCCCGGCTTTGAATAGGATCACGCCCGGTTTGACTGATGCCCAACAGGTGAGGTGGCTTATGAAGATTACGCGAAGACAGTTCCTTGCCGGCTCGGCCGGGACCATCGCCGGGGCGGTTCTTTTCAGCAGATTAGCGGGCGCGGCGCCCGGGAAGATCCGCGTGGGTGCGTGCGACTGGTCGCTCGGCGTCATCAGCCCCAAGGGGATCGACCTCGCCAAAGACGCCGGCTTGGACGGCCTCGAAATCTCCGCCGGCAACCCCGCCGAGGTGCTCAAGATCGCCGATGCCGACTGGCGCAAGCAGTACAAGGACAAAATGGCCGCTACCGGCATAGTCGCCGCGTCGACGGCCATGGGCTTGCTGAACTCGGCCCCGCTCGCCACCGACCCGCGAGGGCCCGCCTGGCTCGATCAGGTCATCGACGCCACCAAGGATCTCGACGCAAAGGTCATCCTGCTGGCCTTTTTTGGCAAGGGCGACCTGCGCGACGGGGACGGCAACCTCAAGCCAAAGGACGTGGACGTGGTCGTGCAGCGGTTGAAAGACGCCGCGCCCAAGGCCAAAGAGAAGGGCGTTATCCTAGGCATCGAAAACACCCTGTCCGCCCAGCAGAACCTCGACATTCTCGAGCGTGTCCAGAGCGATTCCGTGCTTGTCTATTACGACATCCGGAACTCGACCGACAACGGCTACGACGTGCCGGGCGAAATCCGGTTTCTCGCAGACCGGATCTGCCAGATTCACTTCAAAGACGGCGACCACTACCTCGGCGAGGGCGAGGTCAAGATGGAACCGGTCGCCGAGGCCATTGCGGCCATAAACTACGGGGCGTGGGTGGTGCTCGAGACGTCCGTGCCGTCGAAAGACCGTGTGGCCGACTTTAAAAAGAACGCCGAGTACACCCGGCAGTTGCTGAAGATCGGCTGATGGGGCGGTTGGAGGATTCAATGTCATTCGGGTCCGGCGGCTGTGGCCCGTATGTGCCGGATTGACAACAGGTTAGTTCGTTCCGGCCGTTGTGTAGAAAAGAGGTCTCCCGGCTTGATATAATCGTGCGCCGTAACAGGTTCGTTTATCATCCTGTAGAATCTGAAAGAATTCTTCCAAGGAGGTTTAACTGCATGGCGGACATAGACAAGGTCGAAACCACGGTTCGGCAGATTGTTTGCGACGTCCTGAACAAGAAACCCGATCAGGTTACGCCGGAAGCCAACTTGAGTCGGGATTTGGACATGCGGTCGATGGAGTTTCTCGACCTTTATGAAGCGCTGGACAAGGAATTCAACATCGATATGGACGACGAGGCCAACGAAATCCAGACGTTCGGCGACCTCGTGAGATATATTAAGTCGCGAATGACGGGGGGTGCCGACGCCGTCGGCGCGTAAGCGCCTTTTTTGCGGCCGGCATGGCCGGCGGAACGTGCCCGCCGCGCGCTGTAGAATTTTGCCCCAAGGGTTGTTATAATCCTGCCCCGAGAGGTTCTCCTGCCCCGTTGTCTGCTTCTTTTCCAGGAGGTAGCACTGCATGGCAAACGCCAGAGACGTGGAACAAACCGCACGTCAAATCGTCTGCAACGTCATGGGCAAAAAACCCGAGCAGGTCACGCTGGATGCCCTGTTGATAGCCGATTTGGACATGCAGTCCATCGATTTCATCGAGTTGTACGAGTCCCTCGACCAGGAGTTCAATGTCGACATTGACGACGAGGCCAACCAGATCCAGACGTTCGGCGACCTCGTCCGGTATATCGAGTCCCGGCTGAATGGCAATTCTTCGGAGGCGGCAGGCACGTGATGCCTGCTGGCGCGGATAATATCCGGGGTGGTTCCGGGGGAATGAAGTGTCTGACCCTCATTGGCAAGACCAGTGGGCGGGGCCACCATGCCGGTGGTTGGTTGGAAGGGAGGGCACACGGTGTGCCCGTAATCGGTAACGCGTTGGCATGACGGACGAGTCCAAACGCACCCAGGTGGTGAAAGAGATCTCTTCACGCCTCGGGCTGGGCATCAAGAACGTCGCCCTGCTGGACCGCGCCCTGACCCATGCCTCGGTGTATGCCGAGACCCAGGAGCCCCGCTGCGATTACGAGTCGCTCGAATTCCTGGGGGACGCGGTACTCGGCTTGGCCGTGGCCCATTATTTGTACGAGCATGTGCCCGACCGGACCCCCGGCGAATACAGCCGGATGCGGGCGGGAATTGTGAACCGGCGGTCGCTGGCGCGGCTCGCCAAAGAACTTGGCATTGCCCCGGCAATCCGGCTGGGCAAGGGCGAAGAGATGGCGGGGGGCCGCGAGCGGATGGCCCTGCTGGCGGATTGTCTCGAGGCCATCCTGGGCGCGTTGTACATCGACCAGGGATGGGAGACGGCGCGCGAGTACATCGCCAGGGTGTTTCAGCGGGGCATCGAGCGCGAGCTGGCGTCCGACAGGATGTGGGATTACAAGTCGCGGCTGCAGAATTACTGCCAGGCCGAGCGAATCCCGTTGCCCGAATTCGAGGTGGTCTCGTCCGAAGGGCCGGACCACCGCAAAGAGTTTGAAGTCGAAGTCCGAATCAAAGGAAAGGCGGTCGGCCGCGGGAGCGGCTCGACCAAGAAGGAAGCGGAGCAGAATGCCGCGCGGGCGGCCCTCGAACACGAAGGCCAACTGCCCGCGCAAGTTTAACGGAACGCTCTTGTGAAGCAAGAAAGGAGAATGGGCGAATGTTGGATCATTTCCTGAATGTGACCGCGGTCGCGGGCATATGCGCCTTGCTATTCGTGGTCTACCTGATCAAGTACGTCTTGTCCAAGCCGCAAGGCAACGAGACGATGGCGCGCCTGTCGCGGTCGGTGCAGGAAGGCGCGTTGGCGTTTTTGCTGCGCGAGTACCGCTATGTGCTGCTGACGACTATCGTCCTGGCTATAGGCATCGCCGTCCTGGGCGAAACCCGGCCCGACCTGCCGCTGGGCTGGCGCACGTCTGTGGCGTTCCTTATTGGGGCCGCGGCCAGCACGACGGCCGGGTTCCTGGGCATGTTCATCGCCACCCGGTCCAACGCCCGCACCACCGCCGCCGCCGAAAGCGGCGGGGTCAAGGCCGCGCTCGATGTGGCGATCAGCGGCGGGGCCGTAATGGGCATGGGCGTGGTCGGCATCGCCGTGCTCGGCCTCGTGTTTGTGTACTGGTACTTCAACGGCGAAGCCCAGATCGTCAACGGCTACGCCATGGGCGCGTCGCTCGTGGCCTTGTTCGCCCGGTCGGGCGGCGGCATCTACACCAAGGGCGCCGATATGGGCGCCGACCTCGTCGGGAAAGTCGAAGCCGGTATCCCCGAAGACGACCCGCGCAACCCGGCCGTTATCGCCGACAACGTCGGCGACAACGTGGGCGACGTTGCCGGGCTCGGGGCCGACCTGCTCGAGTCTTATGTCGAGTCCATCATCGCCAGCCTCGCGGTTGCGGCCACTATCCAGATGACCATCGGCGGGTCGGACTACGTGCGGGCGTTCCCGTTTTTCACCGCCGCCATTGGCATAGTCGCGTCCATAATCGGCGTCATGTACGTCAAGATATTCGCCAAGTCCAATCCTCAGGGGGCCCTCATGAACGGCACCTACATCAGCGCGGTGCTCACCATTGTCGGTATCGGCGTGTACGCCAAGCTGCGCGGTTCCTCTTTCACCCTCGATGGCCAGACTTACGAATGGTACGGTCCGTTCGCCGCCGCCGTTCTGGGTATTATCTCGGGAAGCATCATCGGGTTTGTCAGCGAATACTTCACGTCCAGCAAATACCGCCCGGTCCAGCGGATCGCCGAAGGCGCCCGGTCCGGCCCGGCTATCGCCGTCACCGAAGGCACCGCGGTGGGCATGCAGTCCACGGCGGCGCCGCTGATCGTGTTGGCGCTGGCCGTTATCGGCGCCTACTATTTCTGCGGCATATACGGCGTGGCCATCGCCGCGCTCGGCATGCTGGCCACCACCGGCATGGTTGTGGCCGTAGACTCTTACGGCCCGATTGCCGACAACGCCGGTGGCATTGCCGAAATGGCCGGGCTCGACCCCAAAGTCCGCAAAATCACCGACAACCTCGATGCGGTAGGCAACACCACCGCCGCCATCGGTAAGGGTTTTGCAATTGGCTCTGCGGCGTTTGCCGCCATCGGCCTGCTCAGCGCCTTCATGCTGGCCGCCAAGCTCAGCCCGGTCGACGTGTCACTGCTCGACCCGCAAATCCTGGCCGGCATACTCATCGGCGGCATGCTTCCGTTCCTGTTCTCTTCGCTGCTGTTCCGCGCCGTTGGCGGTTGCGCCTACGCGATGATCGAGGAGGTGCGCAAGCAGTTCCGTGAAATCCCCGGCCTCCGCGAAGGTAAAGCCGGCGTACACCCCGACAGCACCAAGTGTGTCGATATCGCCACCCGCGGCGCCATCAAGGGCATGATGCTTCCGGGCCTGCTCGCTATCGGGTTTCCGGTCGTCATCGGGCTTACGCTGGGCGCGGCCGGTCTCGCGGGTATGCTGGTCGGTTCGATTGTCACCGGCGTTATGCTGGGCATTCAGACCGCCAACTCCGGCGGCGCAATGGACAACGCCAAAAAGTTCATCGAAGAAGGCCACTTCGGCGGAAAAGGTTCCGATGCCCACAAAGCCGCCGTCGTCGGTGATACCGTGGGCGACCCCCTCAAGGACACCGTTGGCCCGTCCATCAACATCCTGATCAAGCTGATGGCGGTGATCTCGCTCGTTCTCGCGCCTCTGTTCATTTAAACCGGGCCGCGAAAAGAATTCCGGGCCGCTTGAGACTCTCCAGCGGCCCGGCTTCTTTTCACTCGATCGGTCGGATCGGTCGGATCGGTCGGATCAGTCCGATCGGACCTATTTGATCGCTTAGTCTTGCAGTTCCCTCACCCAGACGTTTCTGAACAGGACCGGGTTGCCATGGTCTTGAAACCTGATGGGCCCCTTATCGGCGTGGGGCTCGTAATTCGAGATCGCGTGGCCGCCGCGCCAATCGGTGCCGCCACTGAGTTCCGTGTGGTCCTGCACGACCACCCCGTTGTGCAATATGGTGAACGTGGCGCGCTTGATCACCTCGCCGTTCTCGAAGATGGGCCGGTGGAAAATAATGTCATAGCTTTGCCACTCGCCGGGTTTGCGGCACGCATTCACCAGCGGCTTTGCCCTACCGTACAAGGCCGCCGCCTGGCCGTCCGGATACGTGGCGTTCTCATACGAATCCAGCACCTGCACCTCGTATTTGCCCATCAGAAACACGCCGCTGTTGCCCCGGCCCTGGCTGTCGCCCTCAACCTGTTTTGGCGTGGCGAACTCGACGTGCAACTGGCACGAGCCAAACTCCTGCTTCGACTGGACCATGCCGGATTTTTTCGTGGGGCTCATCGCGCCTTCCGTCACGATCCATTTGGTGGGCGCGCCGGATGTCGAGGTCCAGTTGGCCAGGTCCTTGCCGTCAAACAGCACCACGGCGTCCGACGGGGCCACTCCCGGCTTCTCCTGGGAGCTTTCGGTGCCCGGCGTCACGACGGGCGGCGGCGGTTGCAGGGCCGGGTCGGTCTCGTGAACCATGACGCCGTCAATGGTCATGTACCGGACCTCTTTCATCTCGCCCTTTTCATTGGGCTCCATCTTGGTCCATTCTTTGATAACGGGCTTGTCAAACTCGGCGCCTGCGGTCATCGCAAAACCCGCCACCGCGGCCGCCAGCAAAACTCCCAGCACCATGTACTTCATAAGTGTTCTCCTCGTTAGGCAAAAAACATTTGGTTACAATTCACGAAAGCCCAATTCTAATCCGCGCCGCGCCAGCATTCAACGACCGCCGCCGGGCCATCGGAAATATGGAAATATGGGGACGCTGCCCTTATTTCCTCAGAGGGCGCATCTATATGAGAAGTTACTGGGGGAAATAAGGGCAGCGTCCCCATATTTCCGTTACGGGCGCCACTGGTACGTGGACACCGATTCCGCCGGAACGTTTGCCGCGAAACTCGATGTGCCGTCGCTGATTTTCATCTCCCTGGGCTTCTTGTCCAGGTTGGCCAGGACGAGCACCAGCGTGTGGTCAGGGTTTTTGAATGCGATATGGCTCAATTTGGGCTCAATTGCGCCCGAGTCAATCCGGACCGCACCCCGCTGAACAAACTTCATGAACTGGCCGTACATGTAATACTCGAAGTTGTAGGAGACGGCCAGCGTATCGGCATCAACCGTGATGGCAGGTTCGCCGGCGTGGAACGGGCCATTGTTCGGCTCGCCCTTCGAGTCCGCAACCGTCACCCAGGCATTGTAGCTTCTCGCCCAGTTGCGCAGGAACTCGATGATGCGTGCCGCGCCTTTCACGCCGCGCGTCGACCCTTCGCTGAGGAACACGTCCTTGTTGGGAAATTCGCCGTGAAACTCGCCCATCGCCTCGGGCTTGCCCGCGTACGGGTGAAACGCCGTCCCTTCGACGAACTCGGCCGCTTTCGGATCGCTGAGGATGTTACGCGGGTACCACAGGTTATTGAGGTTGTGGTCGTAACACCAAATGCGCGTCTCGATCCCCTCCTTGTGAAACTCCGGGCCGAGGTGGTCGCGGATGAAATCCCGCTCGGGCACGCCCATGATGTCGTGCGGGACCGGCCACCACGTGTCTTCGTCTTCGACCAGCGACCACTGGCACGATGGGTACCACCACGACAGCACGTCCTCGCGTTTGTTGACGCCCGGCTCGTTCTGCACCGTCACCGCATAAATGGGCACGCCTTCCTGCCGGTACGCTTCGACAAACTTGGCGAAGTACCGCGCGTAAACGCCGTAGTACCGCGGGTAAAGATGGCCGCCGATCATGTCGTCGCACGTTTTCATCCACCCCGGCGGGCTCCACGGCGACGCGTAAAACAGCAGGTTCGGGTTCTTCTCGAGCGCCAGCTTGAGCACCGGCAGAACATAGGCCTTGTCTTTGTCAATCGAGAAATGATCGAGGCCCGGGTCTTTTTTACCCGGCGGCATGTCGTCGTACGAGTACCACGGCTCGCCCGTGAAATCCGGCGTGCCGATGCAGATCCGCATCAGGTTCATCCCGATCCCGTTGTCCGGCGAGACGAGCTTCTCGACCACGTCGGCGCGCACCCCCGGCTCGAGCCGCCCAAGATTCGCGCAGGTCGTGTGCTCGAACGACGAACCCATCCCCAGCATGGTCTGGTAAGTTTTCGCGGCGTCCAGCCGGATGTCCGCCTTTTCACCTCGAGCGGCCTCCCGCGCCGGAATCGCCGCCTGCGGCGCCAGCAGTTGCGACCCATCTTGAAGCGAAACCCAGGAGGCTACGTCCGCGGCATAAACAGCCGGGACAACAGCGCAACAAACAACCAGGGAAGCAAGCAGGTGGCGCATGGAAGTCCCTCCTTGTTGGACGCGCTATTCTCGCGAATCCCCGTAACGAAAACAACCATAGACCAAGCGGTAGGCTCTGACTTCTTGCTGTTCCCTCTGCCGATCAACTGCCGAATGACAACTGGAATAGCTTCATGAATTCTGTCGAATTGACCCTGAAGCGGGGTGTGTCCTCAACTTCATTGAGCCAAGTGTGGGCTCCACGCAGCATGTTGTGGCAGAAAAGAGGTATGTCGATGGCCAAGGTTTTACCCTTGTCAAGCTTGAATGCGCCACAATACGCAATGTTCCGTTGTTTCGCGAAAAGAAACACAGTCTTCGAATACCTACTACTGCGGCGCATAGCCCGTCCTTGATGCAATAACGCACAGCGGTACCCGTAACAATCTATGCCAGTGATAAGCTGTTCTCCGTAAGAGTAATAGCTCGGAGCAGTATACTTATCAAACCACCTTGCGTACTTTGTTTTATCCGCATTGCCATCCTCAGAATCAAGCGCACCCGCAATATCAGGTACTGTCAGCGCGGCCAAGAGTCCAACGTGAAACAGGTTTGCGTTGATGCTTCTTTCGATCTCTTCAAGCAGTTGGCGAATCATTTACCTTTCTGTTCCTCATCCCTTTCTTTCGTGGCAAGCACACACAAAAAGTGACAGTTAGGAAGCTGTCAGAATCTCGCCCATCGAACAAAAGGCTCTGAAAGAGCCACGCAGGTTAGCCTGGGGCAACGCCCCAGGATGACGGAACAGCGATACTCGAGCCCTGAAGGGGCGTAACAAGTCCCTGTCCCGCCCCTTCAGGGCTCGATGCTTTTAGCTTTCCCCTTCCTGGGGCGTTGCCCCAGGCTAACATGTCACGCCCCTTTGGGGCTTTAAAGAAGCCGCGCATTATTTTGAGACGGCTTCCAGGCTGCCGCACTCCAGAAAGCTCATCGATCAGACTCTTCGGGCTTGTTTTTCTGCAGCTTACGTTCGATTCGCATTTTGCGGTGCTCGAATTCGGCAAGAAAATCGTGATCATACGCCGGGCAAACCTGCATCGCTTCCTGGCAAATCCTTAGCGCTTCGGCGAGGTTGCGCGACCGGTGTTCGTGGTATTTGGCCAGTTCGCGCCGCGCGGTGAGGTCGCCGGGGAACTCGCGCGCCGTCAGCTCGAGGACTTCCTGGAACTGCCGCCAGTCCTGCATCCGCTTGTACGCCGAGCAGAGAATGCACAGGCACTCGCGCCGCAAGCTGTTGTCGGTTTCGCATTCGAGCAGCTTGAGCGCGTGCTCGACGACAACCTCGAACTTTTTCTGGCGGTGATGCAGCCGCACGATCGACAGCCGGTCTTCGGCGTGGTCGAACCCGTCGCCGCAGGGGACGCTCAGCCGCTGGGCGATCAGGGCCGCCAGCGCCACCAGGCTGACGACGTCGTTGCGGTGGTGGTTGAACACGCGCGGCAGCACGTGCGCATCCCGCGTCCGCAGGTAGTCGAACCAGACCTGTGGAATTTCGGCGCCGGGTATGTCGCCGTGCCTGCGGATGTTCAGGACTTCGCGCTCGACGTTGGCCAGGCTGCAGTCTTTGAGGCGCAGCTTGAAAATCCGGCGGACCGCGTGGATGAGGTCGTAGTGGAGAGCGGCGTCGAGCCGGAACGGGAGCCGGTTCGAGATGAACCTCGAGCGCAGCAGCGGGACGTCGAACGTCTTGCCGTTGAACGTGACGACGGTTTCGACCCGGACGAAGATGTCCTGGAGATACAGCAGCATGGCTTCTTCATCGTCGAAATCGCGCATGAAACACTGGTCAAGCCTGAAAACCGCCGGCTCATCAATAAAATAACCCGCGCCCACTAGAAACGCCGTCGTGCCCGCGCCGCCCGCCAAACCCGTCGTCTCAATATCAACGAACACCGCCGTGGCCGGATCAAACCCCGCGAGTTCTTCATCGCACGCGGAAAACGCAATATGCTCGCCGGCCACGCTGAAAATGTCGCCGAGCGGGACGCCCCCCTGGCAGGTATCGAGCGGGAAATCGGTCCTGACGAGGTAAAACGCGCCGGCCTCATTCTCGACAAGCTCGCCCGGCACAAATTTGTCGATCTCAAAGTCGCCGCGCGCGCGCGCCGATTGCCGCTGCTGCTCGACGCGGTCGCGTTCCTGCCGCCATTGCGAGCCCAGCATCAGCCCGCGCTGCGCCATCAACTGCCTGAGCTTGTCGTTGAGGTCAGCCATGCGGCCTACTCCATCCGCGCCAGTTTCGCCAGGTGAAGCGCCCCCGGCTTCCCGTGCGCCCCGACCTCGAGCGACGGCCCGACGCAACTCGGGCACCCTTCCTTGCACTTACAGTGATCGAGCAGTGAGATGGCCGCCTCGAGCAGGCGGTTGTGGTGGGTATATAGCTTGTCGCTGAACCCGACGCCGCCCGGGTAGACTTCGTACAGGTAGATGGTCGGCTTGTCGGAGAACGGGGCGCGCACCATCGCCTGCGCCCGGATGTCCGTGAGGTCGCACAGGACCTGCACGGGCGCCACCTGCCGCAGCGTGTTGGCCAGCGCATTCAGTGCTTCTCCGAGGCTTTTCATATCAAGCTGGAACCGCTCGCCCGCATTCTCGGGGAATTCGATCCAGTAAGCCGAGGTATGCATGGTGGTCTCGGGCAGGTTGATTTCGCCCCACCCCACGTTTTCGTGCGACCCAAACTTGATCTTCTTGTACATGGTGGGCAGCCACGTCACACTCAGCTCGCCCACGTGCTTTTCGGCGTGCGCCAGCCGGGTGTGGTCGAACGTGTCGATGACTTTGAGGTCCACCTTGATTTGTGCGTCGGTGTAGTAATCGACCTCGACCGGCCGCGCGTACGCTTTCCGGTCCTCGATGTCGAGTTCGTCGATGGTGTACTGCGCGGTCTGGTGGAGGTAGATGGCGTTCTTGTATACCTCGACGGGCGCGCCGAACAGGTCCACCTCGCCGATCACGCGCCCGTTGTCGGACGTATCGACGATGACCACGTTGCCCGGCGCGGCCGTCCTCAAGCTGATTTCTTCGGCCGGATACGTCTCCGCCGACCAGTGCCACTTGTTTTTGACGTGGCGCAGCACGCGGTTTTCCGCGAGGTATTCGAGGATTTCCTGCGTGGACGCCGCATCGAGCCCGAACGCTTCGCCGTCGATAAAGGGCAGTTCAAACGCGGCGCATTTGATGTGGCTGGTGGCAATAATCAGGTTGTTGGGATCGACCGTGGCACTTTCGGGCGGCAGATCGAAGAAATAGTCGGGGTTGCCGATGATGTACTGATCCAGGGCCGCGCTCGATGCGACGAGCACCGCCAGCGAAATGCCGGTGCGACGTCCGGCCCGGCCCGCCTGCTGCCACGTGCTCGCCACGCTGCCCGAATACCCCGCCATGATGCAGACATCGAGCGAGCCGATGTCGATGCCCAACTCGAGCGCGTTGGTGCTGACGACGGCCATGATTTTGCCGTCGCGCAGTCCCTTCTCGATTTCCCTGCGTTCCGTAGGGAGGTAGCCTCCCCGATACCCGCGCACCAGGTTGTGGTCCTTTTTGAGCTTGCGGACCGCCTCTTTGAGGTAGGTGGTCATGATTTCGACACGCAGGCGGCTGCGCGCAAACACGATCGACTGCACGTTGCGCGTCAGGAACTGCGTGGCGATGCGCGCCGCCTCCTTCACCGACGACTTCCGTATGCCCAGTTCCTGGTTCACCACCGGCGGGTTGAAAAACAGGAAATGCTTCTCGCCCGCCGGCGCACCGTTCTTGTCGATCAAGCGGACGGGCTGCTCGATGACGCGCTCGGCGATTTCTTTCGGGTTGTTGATCGTGGCGCTGCAGCAGATGAACGTCGGTTTCGAGCCATAGAACCGGCAGATGCGCTTGAGCCGGCGGATCACGTTCGCCAAGTGGCTGCCGAACACGCCCCGGTAATGGTGGATCTCGTCGATAACGATGTACTCGAGGTTCTCGAACAGCTTAATCCAGATGGTGTGATGCGGCAGGATGCCCGTGTGCAGCATGTCGGGATTGGTGACCACAATATGGCCGGCACTCCGGATGGCTTTGCGGGCGGACGCCGGCGTGTCGCCGTCAAATGTGTACGTGCCGATACGGACATCCAGGTCGTCAATCGTCCCTTTCAGTTCGTTGACCTGATCCTGTGACAGCGCCTTCGTGGGGAACAGGTACAGCGCACGCGCTTCCGGGTTTTCCAAAAGACGGTTCAGGACCGGCACGTTGTAGCAAAGTGTCTTCCCCGACGCCGTCGGCGTCACCACGCACACGTTCTCGCCCGCTAAAACCGCCTCGACCGCCTCGGCCTGGTGCGTGTACAGGTGGTGGATGCCGCGTTTCTCGAGCGCCTCGATCAGGCGCGTATCAAGCTGGCTGGGAAAATCGGCATATTGCGCCGGGCGCGCCTCGAGAGTGCGCCACGCCGTCAAGTTCCGTTTAAACGCGGCATCGTGCTTGAGCCGGTCGACAATCTGCGCTACATTCATCGGGATACAACACCTCCATCTGAATATAACATCAGTGGTCTCCGTTGGCAAAGGAGAATTTCCCCGGGCAAGACAAGATTATACCTCTTCAAGGCACAAACCAAACCGAAATGGGACGTATGAGACGCATGGGACCCATGAGTCCCATAGGTCGCATAAGTCCCATACGACCCATAACGCGGGCTCCGCGCGTCATTTGACCGCTGCGAGAGGTGTTTGCCATAGTAAACGCTGAATTGCGCCGCCCGAACGCCGGCGCTGATCTTCAACCGCGGAAAGGGTCAGAGAATGGGCAGACTTCACATTAAGGTGGTTGTGGCAACGGCGGTGTTAGTGTGCGCGTGGTGCGCTTGCGCAGACGAGGCGCCGGTCAAGCTGTTCAACGGGAAAGACCTGACCGGCTGGAAAGCCGAGGGGAACGCGAAGTGGTCGGCGGAAGATGGGATGCTCGTGGGCGTGCAGGGCGAAAAGAACGCGCCCGGCGACCTGTTCACGGAAAAAGACTACGACAACTTCGAGCTCAAGGTGGTCTACAAATGCGTGTGGCCGTGCAACAGCGGGGTGTGGTTCCGCTATCAGTCGCCCGAGAAGGCGTACCAGGCCGATATCCTCGAGTACAAAGACCCGGTCGCCTACTCCGGCACGATTTACTGCCCGGGCAAACTGTTCCTCGCCGCCAACCTGGATCCGACCATCGAGAAAAAGGACGACTGGAACACGATGATCATCCGGGCCGACGGCGACCACCTGGTGGTCACGCTCAATGGTAAGAAGACCGCAGACGTCCGCGATGCTTCATATGCCACCGGAAAGATCGGGTTCCAGGTTCACCCCGGCGCCGAGTTCGCCACCATGAAAATCATGGTCAAAGAGATGGAACTGAAACCCCTCAAGACGGCGACCAAGTAAGACAAACCGAACGGTTGGTTTAACGGCTGCTCCTGGTGGGCCAGCCGTTTTTTCCAAAAAAGTCTCTCCGGGTGTCAACAAACGCGGAGATAATTCGTCTTATAGGTGAGGGTGCCAGGGGTTTTCGGAGTTGGCACCCCCCACTTCGCTGAAACTACGGAGGAACCTGCTATGCGACTCTCCACCCTGAACCTGCTGTCTTTGCTGATTGTTGTCGCTCTCTTGCCTGCAATTTCGTCGCTGGCGCAAGAGGCGCCCGCACAGGAACCCGCGCCAGCCCCAATCGCTGAACCGGCTGATACGCCGCCGCCACCACCGCCGCACCCCATGCCGCCACAGCGCGTGATACGCCCCCAGCGGCCGATGCCGCCTGCCCTGCCCGAGGGAATGCAGACAGAGATTTTCGACCTCAAGTACGTCAGTCCCGACAAGCTGTCCTCGCTCATCCAGTTTTTTATGCTCGGGGAGTTCATGGTGGACGAAGAATTAAACCTGCTCGCCGTGCGCGGAAATCCTGAGGCTATCGACAAGACGCGCCAGCTTGTCCAGAAATACGATGTGCCAAGGCCGCCGGAACGCGTCGAGGTGCGCATTTACCTGCTCACCGCCGCGACGGACCAATCACTCGCGGTGAACCTGACTTCGCTCCCAAATTCTGCCATGCAGCCCCCACGCAGGCCGCAGGAAATGACGCCAACGCCGCCCGAGACCGTTTCGCTGCAGTTGCGCCCGCTGCCGCCCGAACTCCAGCAAGCTGCCGCGCAGATTTCGGATCTATACGGCGTGCAGCAGTTGGGCGTGTTGAGCGTGATGGTTGCTCAAACGCAGGAAGACCAGACTTTTACTATAAACGGCGCCGTGCCCAATGTACCAAGGCTGGATTCTGTGGCCGAGGGGGCCGTTAGGTTGCGCCGGGGCGGCGATAACCGCGAAATTGCCAGCCTGGAACTGTCCTTTCAACAAGAGTCACAGCAGGTCCGCAGCACGCTGGAGATGTACGAGGGCGAGTACCTGGTCGTTGCGGAAAACAGCAACGCCGCCAGCCAGCCCGTCTGGACTGTGGTCGGCGTCAAAATCGTGAGGTAACCGCCTCAGCCAAAAACCTGGTGCATCCGATCGCAGTAGTGGCGCACGTTGTCCCATTCGCCGTCGGGCGCGATGCGGTGGTCGGGACAGGGAATGTATCCGCCAAGATCGACGAGGCGGCGGAGACGTTCGACTTCCGCATCGACCGCGGCGAAATCCCTTGAAAACACGACCTTGTTGGTGCCGCCGATCCCGCGGAGTTCTTTGCCGTAGTGTTTGCGCCACGGCTCGATGCTGGCGCCCCACGTGCCCACCTCGATCGGGAACATCGTGTTGACGCCGTTGTTGAACCACGCCGGGATCAGGGCGTCGATCAGACCGTCGCAATCGAGTGAGACAATGTTGATGCCGTAGCCGTTGACCAGTTCCGTTATGCGGCGGTAGTACGGGCCGACTTTCTCGTCGAACACGAACGGGTTGATCAGCGGCCCGTTCTTGAAACAGATGTCTTCCCAGAAATGGGCGAAATCGAACTTGGCGCCGGTGTCGAGCACGGCTTTGACGCACGTGTGGCACAGGTTGCCGACCACGTCGATCATCTCGTCGAATAGCGCCTCGTCGTCGGCGTAGATGTACGTCGAGCCAAGCACGCCGATGACGTCCCGGATCCTCCCAAACAGGCTGCCGCAATGAAGGCCGTAGGGATAATCGCGGGTGTCGGCGCGCAAAAAATCCAGCCCGCCCGCGTCGAAATCGATCATCTTGTCGTTGACGCGGACGCTCGCCTTGTTCACCCGCTCGATGCTGAACTCGAGCCGCGGCAGGTAGTGTTCCTCCCAGTCTTTGCGCGTCTTGAGCATGTGGTCGAACTCGGCGGGGATCCCCGTCGCGCCGTCTTTCTCGAGCACAACCACGCCGCACTTATCGAGCACTTTGCGGGATCCGTCCGGCAGGACCTCGAGCGTGGTCCGCTCGAACTCGGGCATCAGAAACGTGTTCGGCATCATGCACGAATACCAGTTGAAGTCAAACCCGAGCTTTGCCGTCACCACCGCATCGACCGGGTTGCCGTCTTTCCACTCGGCGGCTTCCTCGCGCGTGATGTAGCCTTCCTCCGCCCATTTGGCGAGGGTTTCATCCCAGAATCCGAAGTGGACGACCGGCATGCGGTCGTACGGCTGGTAGTTCAACACGGCCATGGCGCGTTCTCGGTGAGTCATAACGGCAGTAACTCCTCCATCCAGGTTTCAAAAACGGCTTCAATATTCTCGCGCGGGTCGCGCAGACCCCACTCGGTGTGAATGGGGCCTGCACCGATGAGTCACAATGCTGACAATTTCTCCATCCAAGTTTCGAACACGGCTTCTATATTCTCTCTTGGGTCGCGGAGGCCCCATTCACATTGTGCGATCACGCCGCCGGTCCCGTCGTCCAGCGCCCGGCGCACCCTGCGCACCGCCTCGCGCACGTCGCCCGTGCTGCCAAAAGGCAGGATATGCTGGCGGCAGATTTCGCCCCAAAACGTAATGCGCCCCTTGTGTTGGCGCGCGACTTCCTCGATGTCCATGCAAAACAACTGGCTGTTGACGGCGCTCACGCCAATCTCGATCAGGTCCCCATAGATGTCGCTGATGTGCCCGTCACTGTGGAAAAACAAGTATTTGCCCGCGCCACGGCAGATGTCGCAATAGTCTTTGTACATCGGCTTGAAGATCTCGCGCCAGAGCCGCGGGTCGATCAGCAGTGCATTTTGCGCACCCCAATCGTCCATAAAACTGATGGCGTCGACATCCGTGCCCGCCCACATCTCCATGTCGCGGAGGTTGAACTCGTGGATGAGCGCGCGCAGACGCTCGAACTCCGGTGGCCGCGCCAGCAGGTCCATGAGAAGGTTCTCGGAACCGCGGAGGAACTGCATCCGCTCGAACGGCCGAACGTGCGTGCCCCCTATAACGAAGTTGTCCGTTTTCTTGCATGCCCTGTTGATGCGCGGGACGTCCGCGCCGTCGAGCAGTTCCCACGGTGGCGCCCATCCTTCAAGCCGTGACCAGTCCGCCAACGGCGGGTGTTTCACCTCGCCCACGACGCCCGTTTCCATAACTGTAAATTCACACCCCCACTCATCGACGGACACCCCAATTTCATTGGGCATGCCACGGGCCCGTTGCGAAGGGCCGTACATGCCGACAGGCTGTTCAAAATCGTTCGGGAACTTCTCGAACACGGCCTGCAATTCGGCACCGCGCAGCATCAAGATACCCGGCAGCGCCCACAAATCCCGCGGTGCGCGGTCGGGCCGGTCGAATTCGAGCGCGCGAATCACCCGCCGGCGCGGCGTCATAAAGGCTGATCCTCCTCGACAAAGCCTAACTGTAGAAATGCCCGGATTGCAACCGGGCCAAGCCAATTGCCGATTGGCCTGCATGCTTTATCGGCGGCGGCGCGGTGGGGTCGCGCTCCTGCGCGACCGTAATTGTGGTACGGCCGTCTCGCCTGCACAGGAGGGCTTGCCACGGCGTAGCTGCGCCAGCAGCGAAGCCGAGTGGTGTGGGCGTCCCGCCTGCACTATACGTCTGATCGGTCCAATCCGTCCGATCCGTCCGATCCGTCCCTTCCCCATCCCCCGGCATTCCGCTTGCACCCCTATCCAACCTTGCTGCATGATAGTCCCTGGCCAAAGACGTCAAGCAGCTTACCATTTGTCCTTTGGCATTTGTCCTTTGTCCTTTACAGAGGGAGGTCGAGGTGAAGATTGGGTTCAACATGCTGTTGTGGACGGCTTTTGTTGCGGACGAGCATTTCCCCATTTTTTCAACGCTCAAATCGACGGGTTACGACGGCGTCGAGATCCCGTTGTTCCAAGGCGACGCGGCGCACTACGCCAAGGTGGGCCGCGCGATGAAAGATGCCGGCCTCAAATGCACCGCCGTCACCGTCATGCCGGACAAGGTACACAATTGCATCAGCGAGAGCGTGAGCGATCGCGAGGGCGCCGTCGCACACCTGAAATGGGCGGTGGATTGTTGCGCGGCGATGGGGGCGGAAGTGCTCTGCGGGCCGTTTTACCAGCCGCTGGGCGTGTTCAGCGGAAAAGGACCGACCGAAGGCGAGAAAGAACGCGGCGCCGAGGTGCACCGCGGCGTCGCCTGTTACGCCCAGGACGCCAAGGTGCTGATGACGGTCGAGCCGCTCAACCGGTTCGAGTGCTACTTCCTCAACACGCTGAAAGACGCCGCCGATTACGTCCGGCGCGTCGGCCACGCAAATTTCAAAGGCATGTACGACACATTCCACGGCAACATCGAAGAAAAAGACCCGGTCGGCTGCATCCGCGACCACGCGGCAGTCCTTGGCCATTTCCACGTTTCCGCCAGCGACCGGGGTACGCCCGGCCGCGATCACGTGCCCTGGGCCGAGACGTTCCGCGCGCTGCGCGCCGGCGGCTACGACGCCTGGCTCACCATCGAAGCGTTCGGCCGGGCCATGCCCGACCTCGCCGCGACCACCTGCGTGTGGCGCGACCTCTCCGGCAGCCCCGAAGAGGTGTACGTAGAAGGTTACAAGTTGATCAAAGACGGTTGGGCTAGAGCGAAAAACGGGAACTGAGCGAAAAACGGGGACTGGCTCGCTTTTTCCGGCAGTTTGGAAAAAGCGTGCCTGTCCCCGCTTTTCGCGGCCCTGGAGGGTTGCACATGAAGATCGCGCGCATCGAGTTGTATCACGTGTCCGTGCCGCTGAAAGCCACGTTCTGGCCGACTTGGATCCCCGGATACCCGCAGACGCACAACCGGTTCACCCTGGTCAAACTCGTCACCGACGACGGCATCGAAGGCTATGCCGCGGGTTCCGCCATGGGGCTCGAGCGCGCCGGGCTCGGCGAACTGATGGGCAGTTACCTTCTTGGCGTTGACCCGACCGACATCGACCGCGTACAGAGCCTGCTTAAACAGGCCGGCTACCTCGGGTGGCGCAACTACTGGATTGAACCCGCATGCTGGGACATCGCCGGGAAAGCCGCCGGCAAGCCCGTCTACGAACTGTTGGGCGGCGAGGCGCGGCCCGTCGAGGTCTATTGCTCGACCGGCGAGATGCACGAGCCGGCGCGCAGGGTCGACGAACTGCTGGCGATGCGCGAGCGCGGGTTCAAAACGGCAAAGCTGCGCGTCAAAAACGCCGAATTAAAAGACGACATCCGCCACGTTGAGCAGGTCGCCAGCGGCCTCGGCGGCAAGATGGCGCTCGGCGTGGACGCCAACCAGGGCTGGCTGGTTTCAATCGTGGACCAGCTTCCCGCGTGGGACCTCGAGCGCGCAACAGAATTCGCCGCGGCCTGCCACGCCAACGGCCTGCGCTGGCTCGAGGAGCCGCTGGATTCGCGCGATTACGACGGCAACGCCGCGCTGAAAAAAGTCTCGAAAATAAAAATCTCCGGGGCCGAACTCAATTACGGCTGGGACGAAATCAAGGTCATGTTTGAAAAAGACTGCTTTCACGTCTACCAGCCCGACGCAACCTTCGCCGGCGGCATCGCCCAAGTCAAACAGGTGATCGACGCATGCCACGCCCACGGCCGCGAGTACTCGCCCCACACCTGGACCAACGGCATCGGCTTTTATGTCAACTGGAACATGGTACTGGCCGACAGAGGTAACACGCTGCCGCTCGAGTATCCGATCGAAGAGCCGTCGTGGGTTCCCGCCGAGCGCGAAGGCATCCTCGCACCCATCCTGCCGGACAAGAACGCAATGCTGGCGCCATTCACAAGGCCCGGGCTTGGATTTGAAATCGACCCGAAGTTGCTGCGGCGGTACGGCAAGCGGTTCTTCAAACTCACGGAAACCGGCCTTAAACTGCGCGTGATCCGCGAAAAAGGCCTCAAGCTGGCCCTGGGTTTGAAAAACCGCAAGACTAACGCGGCGCGATAGGGTCGAGTTCCCGCTCGACCGCAGCCTTTCACAACTGGCTAATGCACATACGGGCCAAACAATCCCCTGGAACCGTGCAGGAAGAAATCGTGCTCGGTGATGAATGTTCCGTGATGCTTCAGCCGTTCCCAAATGGAATCTGCCGCTGGCGAAGTCCGAAGACAATTCCCCCTCCTCCGAAACCGGGCGTATCTGTGCGATAATGCCGAAGTCTACTTTGTCCCAGAGTGGTTGGTGAACGAAGAAGTAACCCACAAGAAACACTGTGGAGGTGCGCTCATGGTACTGTCGTTGCTGGTTACAGTTGCACTGGCAGTAGCCGCGCCACCGGCCCCGCCGGCGCCGCCGGCCCCGCCGGCGCATAATGCGTGGACCCTGTCGACCATGGACACGCGAATCGCTGTCGAGGCGGCAGATGACCAGGTGATAATCCGCCGCTTGGAGGGCCCGGCGAGCCCGCATAACTGGGCAGGCGATGTTATGGCGGTGCCGTTGATGTCCAAGGTATGGGTAGGCGCGCGGGAATACGCGGCGCGATGGCGATTCATCGATGGGACACTGAATGCGGACGATACGACACTGACACTCACCTTTCAAAATGACCGTCCAAGAATGACCCTCAAGTCCGTTTGGCGCGCTCGACCGGGCCGGGGTCCCGTGGAACACTGGTTGACGTTGGAGAACCAGGCCGGTGAGCGCATCACGGTCTCGCATCAGGACAGCCTCTCGCTTTCGGGACTACGGATAAACGCCTCCGCCGAGGTCTGGTGGATCAGACGCGGCGGGGGCAACGCAAGCGTTCAAGGCGGGACCTTTGTCGAACCGTTTACGGCGCAGCTCAATCTCAATCTGATAAGCGACTGCAATGACGGCGCCAGCCCCGTGCCTTGGCTGGCCGTGCAGTTGGGCGACGGACACGGACTCTATGTCGGATGGGAGTTCTCCGGCGTTGGCCGCATTGCGGCGCAGGCGCTCGCAAGTGGCCCGGCGCTCGGGATTCATGCCGGCCTCATGCCGGACTTCAAGACAGATGTTGAACCCGGCGAGATTTTTCTGGTCCCGCCGGCGTTCGTGGGCTGCTACGCGGGCGACATAGACGAAGGGGCCTATTCGCTACATCAATGGGTTCTGGAATACGTGCGCCCGCGCCTCCCTGAAGACATCCCCGACCCGATCCTCACGTACAATCTCTACCTGGACGCGGGCGGGGCGAGCGCAAAGGAAGCCGACGTATTGCGGAGCGCCGAGTTTTGCCGCGGCCTCGGGTTTGAGGCGTTCATGCCGGACGCAATGTGGTTTCCAGCCTGCGGCGACTGGCGCTGGGATCCCGCACGCTTTCCCAACGGCGTGACGCCTATCGAAGAATACGTGCACAAATCCGGTATGCGACTCGCCCTGTGGTGCGCGTGGACGAATGGCGGCGTCGCCGAACATCCTGATGCGTTAAGCGTCCGAGGGGCCGCTGGCCGCCCGGATTGGTTTGACGCCGACTATCCGCCTGATTGGAAGCCCGGACCGTTCTACGGGGGCCGCGTGTGTCTCGCCTGCCCCGAGGCCCGGGCATGGGAGATCGAGAAGACGCAATGGCTCGTGTCAAACCACAAACTTGACTACCTCAAACACGACTGCGGCCCCATTGTCTCGCAGTGCAACAAGAACACGCACCGGCACGCATACGGCGTGGACGCCAGTTACTGGGCCGCAACCGGCTACTACGAAGTCCAGAAGAGGCTGCGCGACGCCTTTCCGCGCATCATTCTCGAGAACTGTTCGGGTGGCGGACACATCAAGGACTTTGGGGTGATCCAATATGCGCACTACACCGTTACGACGGATACGTTGTCGAATCTGCCGGACCGGCAAAGCCTCTACGATTCTACGTTCGCGTTTCCGCCGATACTGTTGCAGGCGTACACGTACGAGCGCGAATACAAGGTTCCGGGCGATGACCCCGGTTCATACTTGTGGCGCAGCGCCATGATGGGCGCGTGGCAAATCGATCCGACGAACACGCGCATTTGGACGGAGGATGAAAAGGCATCGGCCCGAAGGGACGCCCAAATCTATAAAGAATGGATACGGCCGATGCTGAAAGATGTGAAAGTTCACCACATCCTGCCGCGGCCCGACGGCGCTAATTGGGACGGAATGTTCTACTGGTCTCCCGGCTTGAAGCGCGGCACGCTGTACATCTTCCGGCCCAATGCGGAGGAGGAACAACGGACTATCCGCCTGAAGGGTTTGGATTCGGCGCAAACCTATTGGGTGTGGTGCGAGGACGGGTCAGTTGCGCCGGGCGTACGCAGCGGTTCTGAACTGATGGGCGCGGGCCTCGACGTTGTTCTTCCCATGCGGTTCAGTTGCGATCTGATCTACTTGCAGAACGCCGATCTCGTCAAGCCTGAGGAATTGGTTGCGCCCGGCGCGTTCGGGCTCGAACCGGTGGAAACCCGCAGCGACGCGTTCCATGCGTCGGCCCGGCTCACGTGGCAACCCAGCGCCAACGCGCGAAGCTATCGCGTAGTAATAGCCCGCGCGCCTGAGTTCAAAGACATTGTCACGGAGAAGACCATAGCCGGTCAATCGGCTCTCTTCTCCGATCTTCCGCCGGACCAACGTCTGTTCTGGAAAGTGGAAGCCATCGGCTGGGGAGGGAAACGTCCACACGACGGCGACTGCGGCACATTCACAACGCCGCCCTTGTTGGAGTTGCCCGATGTGACGTTTGTTTCCGACATGGAATGGCTGCGTGCAACGGCAGGCGCGGGCAACACGGTACACCGCGACACGAACTACGGCGGCCAGCGTATTTCCATCGCCGGGAAACAGTACCCAAAAGGCGTCTGGACCCATTCATTCAATGATTCGACACCCGCCGACGTTGTTGTTTCGATTGCGAAACGTGGATTCGGAACGTTCAAGGCCTATGTGGGGGTAGAAGACAGCGCCGGTGGGGGAACCGTCGAGTTTCAGGTACTTGTGGATGGTGTTCTCAAGGCCAGGAGCCCCGCCATGAAGGCGGGCAGAGTTCACCTTTTCGACGTTGATGTGTCTGGCGCCGACGAAGTCACGTTGCGCGTCTTGAATGGAGGCGACGGCTACACCTGTGACCACGCCGCGTGGGGTCTTGCCCGGTTCATCAAGGCTGGCGCGCGAGATCCCCTGTGAGGCCGCGTAGAATCAAAAAACTCGGCCGACCTGTAAGCCACCTGGATTCGAATGATTTGTGTCTTGGGCAATGTCCCGTGCTCCGCCGATGGACTCCTCGGCGGTCTGGCGTCATGATACCGCTTTCACTCGCAAGGAATACCGAGCCCAGCGGGGGTAGTGGTTCGCCTGGATATGATTACGTTGCCGCGCCTTTACCCGTGATCCAGGCGCCGTTCTCTTTGAGAATCGTTGCCGCCTTGGATATGTCGGGGAGGTGAAGCCGGATTTCTATCTGACCGGACGCATCCGGCGTTTGGATGGACGGATCAAACGTTACCGACAAGTATTTCGGCCCGGCCTTGAAGAGAAGTTTTTTGAACGTTGGATCGTCAAAGGTAGTGTTAACGTCGATTTTGTGGAAACACCCCGCCCTGGCTACGATCCGGCGCTCGGATAACGCGAAAAAGCCGATAAAGCCCATTCGTCTCTGGGAACAATAGACTCCGGGCGCTCTGAAATTCCTGAAGATTGCCGTTTCCGCAATCCCTTCCGCCAGGTACAGTATCCCGCCTTCTGATTGCATCTGTTCTCTGACGCGTGCGGGCAAACGGCCCAGATGAAAGACGCGGGCGATTTTCTGTGTGAATGTGGCGGACATTGGTTTCTCCCTCATTGGCGGTTCCATTTTAACCTCGCGAATTCGCGGATGATCGGCGGGCAGCCTTTTTGCCGCGCGGTTCGCCCTCGTCAGGCAGAAGCGGGGCGGGCAACTTCTCGAGGAGCTTGTTGAAATGCTCTTTTGCGGCCGCGGCTTCCGGCTCGTCCGAGTCCGTCACGTCCCGATATCCCGTGCCGTCGCGGCTTTGGCCGCAATCGTACAGCCGGCCGTAGTGGTTCGGCGAGTTGTCTTCGAGCAGCCACCGCTTGGTGCGCAGGATCCGCGCGTCGCCGAGGAAGCTGTGTATCCACTCGCGGGTGGCCTCCGTTTCGCCGCGCAAAAACCGCGCGTACGACACGCCGTCAATCGGCCGGTCGTTCGGCAGGGGCGCGCCCGCAAACTCGAGCAACGTCGGAAGGACGTCCGAGAGATCGGTGAGTTCCATGGTGGCCCCGCGCGCCTTTACAATCCCGGGGCAGTTCACCATCATCGGCACCCGCGCGCCAAGTTCCGTCGGTTCGCCTTTGCCCGCGCCGCCGGTGCCGTTGTCGCCCGTGAAAAACACCACCGTGTTTTCGCGCAAGCCCATCTCATCGAGCGCCGCCATCAGCCGGCCAACCAGCTTGTCCACGTATTCTACCGTGCCCTTGAAGTACTTTGGGCCGGTGCTGAACCGGTCGACTCCCGGCGCGAGCGTATCGGGCGTGGGCATGTGCGGGGCGTGGGTGAGGCACATCGTGTGATAAATGAAAAACGGCTTGTCTTTGTTCCGTTTGGCAAAATCAATGACGAAATCCATGTGGATATCCGGTCCGTAATCGTCTTTCGTCGTGGGCATGTACGCGCCATTTTTCACAATGGACGGATGCCAGTACCGCGCCGTCTTGTTGCCGCCCTCCCAGGCGCCCGTGTGCTCGACGCCCGCAGGCAGATCCGGTTTGTACGCCCACGCGCAGTACTCGTCGAAATCGCACTCGCGGATCATGTCCGGTTGTTTCCCGGACAACTGCCATTTGCCCGACAGCGCCGTCGCATACCCCGCCTTCTTGAGCAGGTTTGCGAACGTGACATGGCTCTTGGCGACATCCTCGACGGGCGAGTCCTGTTCCGGCCCGCCGCGCCTGCCGGCAAAGTTGTACACCCCGTTGTGGCACCCGTACTGGCCCGTCATGATCATCAGCCGCGTCGGATGGCACAGCGGGCTGGCGTAGCACGTCTCAAACCGGACCCCGGTCTCGCCGAGCTTGTCGAGGTTGGGTGTGTGGTGCTGGGAGTTTCCGTAACATGATAATTCCTTGGCGCCTATATCGTCGGCCATAATCAAGATGATGTTGGGCGGCCGGGTTTGTTGCCCCCGCGCGTTTCCGGCCATCGCCGCCCCAACCAGTCCGCCCGCCGTTTGAACAAGAAAACCGCGCCGATTCATGCGTGCCATAATTCACCTCGCTGCTGTTATGCCGGGGGATACCACCACGCCATCGCATCCGATCCATCCCCCGTGTGAATGGTTCCGATCACTGAAAGCGTTGCCATATCAATAACGCGCACACCGTCCGTCCGCTCGCACCCAACAAACGCGCGCGTGCCGTCGGGACTGATTTCAACACCGATTGCCTGCGACCCAACCGGTATGCGTTTCAGTTCCTTGCGCGCTACCGCGTCAAACACGATCAACTCGCCCTGCTGTGTCCAACTCGGAATAAGCGCCAGCTTCCCGTCCGCAGTAAACTTGATCCTGACCGGCATCCCGGGGCACGGGAGCGTCTCCACCACGGTGTTGGCGCCCAAGTCGACGACCGAGATGCTGCCTTCCTCCTGGTTGGCCACCCAAAGGTGCGCACCGTCCGGCGCGAATGCCATTCCTTCGCATCCCTTGCCGCACGGAATCTGCGCAAGGAGTTGCCCGGTCGCCACGTCAATGACGGACACGTTTTGGGTTCCGATGTTGGCCGTGTAGAGGCGCGTACCGTCAGGGGATACCAGGACCATGTGCGATATCTTGCCGTGCGTCTCGATGCCGCGCACAACCTGGTTGGACTGCGTGTCGATTTCCACCACGTAGCCCGTCTGGCCGGCCGTAAAATACGCGCGCCGCCCGTCCGGCGCCATCGCCGCCCCGTGAATCCTGCTGTACGTACCCGTATCGATCTGCTGCACGTGTTTCTGCTGCATCAGGTCAATGACCGAAACCGTGTTTCCCGGAGGCGCATAGTTGGACAGATAGGCGAACCGCTGATCCTTTGACAGCACGATCTCGTGCGGGTTCGGGCCTGTGGCAATCTTGGCGAACGGCTGCAGGGTGTCGGGGTTTATAAACGACATGGTGTCTTCGTGCTTGTTGAGCACCAGCAGCACGGGCTGCCCGGCTTGCACCGAGGCCCCCGCGGACGCCAGCGGTATGATGTCGACGCGGCGCACGAATAGCTCGGCCGCCTCGGACTGGATCTGAATGCGGCCTTTGGAGGGGCGCACGTCGAAACATTCGTTCACCACCACGCCGTTCAACAGGAGCGTCATTCGCGACCCGTCGGCGATGCACTCGTAGCGGTTCCACTCGCCCACGGGCTTCTCGACGTCCCGCGCACCGCGGAATCCTTTGAGGTCCTTCCACTCCGGGTCGCGCCCCCACCAGTTGATCCGGCCCTTGTTTATCGTTGCGGGTTTGCCGCCGGGCTGATACACGGGGCTGTCGCCCTGCTTTTCGGGTGCGGCCGGGCTCGTGACGCTGAAACGGTCGGTGCCGTCGCCAACGACAATCACGTCGCCCGTCCCGCCTTCGATAACCTGGCATTCGATGGAATTCATCCAGATGCCGGCATAGGCGCCGTCCTCGCCCACCGAATGCACCAGCACCCCGCTATCACGCGCGTTCTCGACGCGGGGCGCCCAGGTCTTTTCACCCCATTTGAACTCCACAATCAGATGGTAGTTCTCATATTCATCGTTCGACGTAACGCAACCCCATTCCTCGCCCGAAATCCGCAACATGCCCTCACTGACCGTGAACACGCCAAGCGGGTCCTGGCCCCGGCCGCGCCCCTTGATGAACGTGTAAAACCCGTCAAGGTTCTCCCCGTTGAACAGCCGCACGGTTTCCGCCGCGCCCGCCGTGGCCGTCAACCCCGCCGCCCATGCCGTTGCCCGACGGAACAACTGCGCCACCGGCGGGTTTCTCAACGCCGGCGCATCATGCCCCAGGACGCTGTGAAACACGCGTCCCTGCCCATAGTCGCACACGAACGCCATCGGATAGTCTTTGCCGTCGACTTTCGATTTCGCGCTCGCCAACACGTTTATCGGCCGATCGCCCGCCAAGCACGTGTATAACTCGTCCGGCGTGTCGAAAGACTCCATGCCTTCCGTGATCGGATGCTTTTCGCTGGTGATCTCCACGCGGAACGTGCCGAAGGGGTCGTGGCCCCGGAGCGCAGGATCGTAGGACCGTCCGGCCAGGTTGCGAAACTCCGGCCAGTCCTGGAACGCGCCGCACGCAAAATGCACCAGCACCAACCCCTTCCCGCCTTCAACGAACTTCTTGAGGTTCTCGCGCGCCTGCGGGCCGGGGTCCGGCTGCTCCCAATTCATAAAATGCAGCACGATCGCGTCGTACTGGTTAAGCTCCGGCAACGCGAGGTCTTTCGGGTTCTCGGTAACAACCAGTTCAATCCGTTTGTCGCCGCGGATGGCTTCCGCCAGAACTGGCGCCGTCTCCTGCCACTTATGCCCCGGGTAATCCTGGCCCGTTACAAGCAGGACGCGCTTCGCCGGAACATCCGCCGCCACGGCAGCAAAACCGAAGCCAATTACGAGCACGGCTGCAAGCCTCATCATCGGTTGCTCCCTCCACTCTTAAAAAAGTTTGGTGTCATGCGGTGGGGTCGAGCTCCTGCTCGACCGCAGCTTTCAACCACAGGCTGACTTATAAATCACCGCCTTTCCCGACAAACGGTCGCGCGGGAGCGCGACCCCACCGCGCGACCCCACCGCGCGACCCCACCGCGCGACTCCACCGCACTCACGGACGACGCTGCTAGACAATCCACGGCGCGCGCATCGTGCGGCCGAGAAACCGGTTCGCTTCGTCGCAATCCGTAAACCGCTCCGCCGTCCAGTCCCACGTCAGTTCCCTGCCCAGCCGCGTCGCGATATCGCCGATCAGCGTCAGCACGTTCGCCGTGTGCCCCGCCTCGACCGGCGCGGCGGGTTCTCTGCGCGTACGCACGCATTCGAGAAAGTTGGTGTGGTGATCTTCGGACATGTACAGGTGCTCTTCATTGGGCTTGATGCGGACGCCCAGCAGCGACGCGGGTTCCGCCCAGATGCCGGAGCGGTTGACGTGCACCCAGCCCGCATCGCCTTCGAACCGGCAGCCCTGTTGTTGCTGCACGTTGTCCGAGAAAATGAGCAGGAGTCCGTCATCGGTGCGGTACTCGATTCGCCATGCCGTCGACGTATCGGCAAGCCCGGCCCGCGGGAATTCGGCCGCCCCTTTTACTTTAAGCTTGCCCCGCGTGAGCGAGGGCGCGCCCCACTGGGCCGTATCAACGTGATGGACGCCCCACGACTGCACCCACCCCGCGCAGTAGTCGAACATGAAGTACCAGTTGTAGCTGCATTTCATGTCGTTGTGCGGCGTGTAGGGCGCGGGGCCAAGCCAGATGTCGTAATCGAGGTCGGGCGGCGGCGGCGTAGGAGGCGCCTCGGGCAGCGACGTACCGGCGGGCACGCCCACGCGCACAGTATGCAGCCGGCCAACGTAACCGTTGCGCGCTAACTCGCACGCAAACCGGAAATCCCGCGACGAACGCTGCTGCATCCCCACCTGGAACACCCGCCCGCGCCGCCGCACCGCGTCCACCAGCGCGCGGCTCTCGAGAATCGTCCGAGCCAGCGCTTTCTCGCCGTACACGTCCTTGCCCGCTTTGACGGCGGAAATCCCGTGCAGCGCATGCCAGTTTTCAGGCGACGCAATCACGACGGCGTCAATATCGTCGCGCGCCAGCAACTCGCGGAAGTCCTGATATACGGCGCACCCCGGCGAGCCATAGGCGCGATCAACCTGCTCCGCGTTGGCTTTGCACTTCGACAGAAAAGGGTCGCAAACCGCGATGATCTGCACGTCCGTACGGCCCGAGAGCGTCCGCACGTGATCCGACCCCCGCGAACCCGCCCCGATAAAGCCCAAACCGATCCGTTTGCCGGGCGCGACCCCGCCGCCTTTTCCCAGGGTCTCGGCGCGAACAACCTGTGGCGCGCCAAAAGATGCGGCGACGGATGCCGCCAGAAATCCGCGGCGCGATATGGCAAAACGACTGCTAGATTTTTGGCCCATGGTGCCGCTCCCTTTTTTGTAGAGGCAAACCCGGCCCAGTCTATCGCAGTTTTAGCCGCCACACAAGCAAAGACTTCGCGCTTGACAGCGACGACTTCGCGCTAAAGTGACTGCCACAGCAGTTTTTTACACGATCGCGCTTGCCTTCAATGACGTCCATTTGTAAAATGTTCTCCGTAACAGGTCTTTTCTCCACGGAAGGATTATCGATTTGTCTAAGAGACAAGCCGCTGCGCGTTTACAGTTTGATGATGAGTTGCAGGCAAGCCTCCGCCGGATCAACCGGCCGCGGCGCAGCCTCGTGCCCCACGTCGGTTTTGTGACCTGCGTTGCGGCGGTGGCGGTGCTCGCCCTCGGCGGGTCGCAGTACGTGCCGTGGCCATCGTGGCTCGGCGGCAACGGCCCCGCCGTTGCACGAACCTGCGCCGCAGTGATTGACGCGTTAAAGACCGACCATCCGGCCGCGTTGGATCGCCTTTGCGCCGACGGCAACACGGGAAAGGCCCTGCTGGCCGAGGACAATCAGCGGCTCGCGAATGGTTCGGCGGTTCATGCCGCGGCCTTCGCCGATGAAACCACGGCGGGCATGTCCTGTTTTGATTTTCTCAAGGATGCCCGGCGCCAATTGAACGAACAAGGCGTGGTGCCGGGCCAGATAACGCCCTTGGCGTTCGGCGGCGTTGAAGCAAAAGTGCTGGACGCCGCCACGATGAGCAACCCCGCGGTTTCCGTCATGGGCGAACTCTACTTTCAAGCCGGCGTTAAGGTGTACGCCCTGGAATTCACCGCGCGCAAATGCGGCGCCCACTTCGTTGTCACAAGCTTCTGGCGCTGCCAGCCGGTCAATGTCCCCGCCGAAGATCTCAAACACTACGCGCGGGAAAAATACCCCGAGGAAGAAACCGCGGCGGCTACGGACGCCGATACCGTCAAAATCTCGAGCGTCCACCGCATTTTCATCCCCATAGCGAAAAACAGGGACTGACTCGATTTTTTCGGCAGTTTGAAAAAATCGTGTCTGTCCCTGCTTTTCGCTGCTTTTGGCGGCCTGTTCCCGCTTCGCGCCTACAGGTGCGTCGACCCCCGACGCCGCATCTCTGCGACCGCTTCCCGGATATCCTGAGCCCGGTCTTTTGAAACCACAAGTACCGCGTCGTCGCACACTACCACCACCAAATCCTGCACCCCGACGACAACTACCTCTTTGGCGCCCGGCTCGGATTCGTTGTAGATGATGCAGCCGCTCGAATCGACCGCCACCGCATCCCCTACCACCAGGTTGCCACGATCGTCGGACGACTGCGTCCGCGCCAACGCCGGCCATGCCCCGACGTCGTCCCACCCGAATGGCGCCGCCAACACAAGCACGTTCCGCGCCTTCTCCATCAGCACCGTGTCGATGGGTGCGGACGGCAGCGCGTCGAAAATCTCCCGCATCCGCGCCTCCCGCCCTTCGCGCATGGCCCGCGCCATCTCAACGACGGCGCGTGCGTACGCCGGCCCAGCTTCTGCCAGTTCGCGCATGAACTCGCCCACGTTCCAGAAAAACATCCCGCTGTTCCAGTAGAACCGGCCCGATGCCAGAAGCTTCTCCGCCGTCGCCGCGTCCGGTTTCTCGTGAAAAGACTCCACAGAATAGACATTCGGTGGCCCGTAACCGGCCAGCGGGACCTTGTCTTTCGGAATCTGGATGTAGCCGTAGCCGGTTTCGGGCCGCGTCGGCTCGACACCGATCGTCACGAGAGCATGTTCGCCGTCAGCCGCGGCCAGCGCGGTTTCAACGGCCGCACGGAATTCCTCGTCGCCTTCGACGAGATGATCGGCCGTTACGACGGCCACCGACAGCGCGTTCTGCGCCTCGGTCGAGTCCGGCGGGAGTTCGCCCTGATATTTAGCCAGAAGATACGCGGTCGCATAGGCCAGGCAGCCGGCCGTATTGCGTTTGCTGGGCTCGGCGATGACGTTTTCGGGCGGCACGCCGACCCCCGCCTCACGGATCGGCTCGACAAGATGCTCGCCCGTCACGATGTAGATGTCGTCTGGCGGGATCAGCGGAGCAATGCGCGAAACTGCCTCCGCGAGCATCGACTCCCTCGCGCCCGTGAGACGGAGCAACTGTTTGGGCCGCGTCGCCCGCGACAACGGCCAGAACCGCTCGCCCGATCCGCCCGCCATCACGACGGCGACCCGCCGGGGTTGCTGCACTTCGCCCATATCCATCCTCACATGAACTGCATACGTAGACGCGGCGTCCTTGCCGCGTTAATTCCAGCAATTAGGCCTCGGAGGAAATAGGGCCTTCAGCCAAACGTCCACACGAGTTTAACACGTCAGGGTTACTTTGAAATCCCCGCGCTTATCCCGCCAGCGCGCGATCCAATTCCTCCAACGACGGCCCGATCCGCAGCGGCACCGGGGCGTAAGCCTGGGCCGCGGAAAAATCTTTCGCGCCGCTGCCCGTGATCACGCAGCACACGCGCGTCTTCGCACCCGCGCCCGGCAACCGGCTCAACGCCGCCATCGCCACGGCCGACGTCGGCTCGCACAGCAACCCTTCCAGCGCCGCCATCTGCCGCAGGCCCTCGAGCGTCGCGTCGTCGTCCACGGCGATGGCCGCGCCGCCCGTTGCCCGAATCGCCGGGAGCACCGTGTGGCCGTCAAACAGGATATCATCGGCAATGCCGCCCGCGATCGTCTTTGGGTTGGGCCAGGGATGTTTCAGCGTCTCGAGAAAACTCGCGCCGCTCTCGATGGCCTGTTTCAGCGGCGCGCAACCCGTCGCCTGGACGCCCGCCAGCCGCGGCGGTTTCTCGATCAGGCCAAGCCGCTCGAGATCGAGAAACCCGCGCCAGATCCCGCCAAGCAACCCGCCGCCGCCCACCGGCGCAACCACCCACTCCGGCAGGTGGCCGGCCGTCTGCTGGTAAACCTCGTATGCAATCGTTTTGCTGCCCTCGACGTTGTACGCGTTGTACATTCCCGCCGTCGAAAGATGGTACCAGCCGAACTTGTTGCACGCGGAGATGCACAGGTCGAACACCGCGCGCGCCGACGGCGTGTCCACCTGGATCACCCGCCCGCCGAACAACGACGCCATCGCCACTTTGCTCGACGCCGCGTGGCCATGCATGAACATCACCGCGTTCATCCCGGCCCGCGCCGCATACGCGGCCGCCGCACACGCCACGTTCCCCGAGGACACCACCGCAACCGTACCCGCACCAATCTCTTTGGCATGGCTGATCCCTGCCGAAATTTGCCGGTCTTTAAACGAGCCCGTCGGGTTCGTCATCTCATTCTTTATCACGACTTGCCCCAGACCCACAGACGCCGCCAGCCGCGGCGCGTCAACCAGCGGCGTCCCGCCCTCACCCAGGCTCACGATGTTCGCGCCATCGGCCACCGGCAGCAGCGCCGCATAGTCCCACATCGACACCGGCCGCCTCGAAAAAATCTGCCGCGCCGGTTCCGCCAGCGACCGTATCGCCAACGGTTCCCCGCACTCTACGCAGACCTCGCCCCCGCCATAAGCCCGGTCGCAGTGATAACAGATAAAGTCGATCTTCATTTAGGAGTCCGTAGAACAGTCCGTGTCCGTCCGTGCCGGTCCGTGTTCGTCCGTGAGACCCTGCTAAAGCCCGTTCGCCTTCAGAAACTCGTAGCTGATCCGCGCGTCTTCAAACGGGTCTACGCACGTGTCCTGCTCATACACATACCACTCGACGCCCGACTCGCGCGCCGCCTTGAAAATCGCCGGCCAATCCAGCACGCCTTTTCCCAGCGGCGTGAAATACACTTTCCCCAGCCTCTTCTTTTCCGCGAGGTCTTTCACATGTATCACCGGGCACCGGTTCACATACTTCGCGATGTACTCCGCCGGGTTCGCCCCGCCCACCTGCACCCACGCCAGGTCCAGTTCCGCGCAAAGGTTGGCCGGATCGGTTTCCGCCATCAGGATGTCCAGCTTCGCACGCGGGTCGCCCTCGAACTTCTCGAACTCCCCAGCGTGGTTGTGGTACGACAGCCGGATCCCGACACCCCGCAGTTTTGCGCCAACCGCATCGAGCCGTTTGGCCCCGCGAATCCACGCATCGAGCGAGCCTTGGCAGTCGCCCATCATCCCGCCCGGCCCCAGGTTCTTCACCCCCACAATGTTCCAAAACAGCACCTCGGCCGGGAAATCTTTCTCGAACGCTTCTATTCCCACGTGTGCAGAGACGGCTTTCAGGCCCGCCGCGTCAAGCGCGGCACGGATCTGGTGGGCCGGCAGCGAGGGCATCCCGCTCCACTGTACGTATTCCCAACCCATTTCGCGCACACGCTTTAGCATCCCCGCCAGGTCCGTCTTGGCCGGGTCCCGCATTGTGTAAAGTTGCAAAGCTATTCCGCTCATCAAATCACCCTCCCTGTTGGCGCGCCCATGAAAAACCCGCTGCATTTTCCACACGCGGGCCCTTAAAATCAAGATTTGCCGCGTCTTTATCGAGAATCAGTTGACAGTTTTGTAGTGGATCGACTAGAATCCAACACGAGGCGAGGGTGTGTTCGAACGACGGGCCGAAAGCCCGGTGGAGCCGAATTCGGGTTCAACATGGTGATGTGTCCACACTGCAAAGCCCACCAGATTTTCACGGCCAGGGTCCCCAAGGATGTCGTGGTCGTGATGCCGTGCCCGGCATGCCGGGAGTGGGTCGTCCTGTTCCGCGACAAGGTCATCGGCATCAGCAGGAGAATCATCGAGCACGGCTCCACCGAAGAACGTAAAGCCCATCTGGCCGACGTCATCGGCGAGTTCCTCGATGCGGGGGTGTTCGCCCAGGAGGCCGAGTATTTCCACGAAGAAAGCCAGGGCGGCCCCGATTCCGACCAGCCCGCCCGGCCCGGCCGGCCTAATCCCTTCTTTGCCGCGCCCATCTCGCAGGAAGAACTCGACCGGTTCGTCAAAATCGATTTGCGGCGGCTCGACAACGCCGAGTATTTCAAGAAATACTTTGGCTAAACCGCCCGCTGCCGGCTGCTCCGCCTTTTATCCAACTGTCTCCTCTAAAGGAACCGCTCCATGAAGTGCGAACTGCTCATGATCGGCACCGAACTGTTGCTGGGCCAGATCGTCGACACCAACGCCGCATGGATGGCGCAAACGCTCGCTGAAAACGGTATCGACGTCTACCAGAAAACCACCGTGGGCGACAACCCCGAGCGGATCAAAACCTCTCTTGCCGTCGCGTTGGATCGCGCGGACGTCCTCCTCACCTCGGGCGGGCTCGGCCCAACCGAGGATGACATCACCCGGGAGTGCATCGCCGACCTCCTCGGGCGGCCGCTGGAATTCCGCGAGGACCTGTTCCAGATGCTGGTGGCCCGGTTCAACAAGCTGGGCGCGAGGATGTCCGACAACAACAAACGGCAAGCGTTCGCCCCGCGCGGCGCCGTCGCCATTGAAAACCCCAACGGCACCGCGCCCGGCCTTATCGTCGAAGACGCGCGCGGCGTCATTGTTTCGATGCCCGGCGTGCCGCACGAACTCAAGCCCATGATGACCAGCGCCGTGCTGCCCTACCTGCGCACAAAGTTCGGCCTCACCGGCGTCATCCACAGCCGCGTCCTGAAAATCTGCGGGATCGGCGAGAGCCGGGTCGACGCCGCAATCGGCGACCTCATCCTCAACTCGCCCAACCCGACTATCGGCCTGCTCGCATCGCCCGACGCCGTCCGCATCAGGATTACGGCCAAGGCCGCATCGATCGACGAAGCCGATGCACTCATCGACTCCGTCGAGGTCAAAGTCCGCGAGCGACTGCCCGGCCTCATCATGGGCGCCGGAGAAAAACTCACCATCGAGGGTGTCGTGGATGGATTGCTGCGGGAAAAAGGCTGGACGCTCGCCGTCGGCGGAACAGCTCATGCGGCAAGCCTCGCCCAACGGCTCGCCGTCCTGGATTCACCCGCGTTCCGAGGCGCCAAGTTATCCCGCGACGAAGCAGAAAGCCCGGACGTTGTTCGAAAGGCGCTGAACGCCGATTGCGCCCTCCTCATTTCGGGCAGCAAAACCCAGACGCAGATTCACTTCCTCTCGCCCGAAGGCGCGGCAACCTGGGAAGTCTCGATACTCGGCGCCGACGCGTGGAGCCAAACGCGCCTGGCCATTCTCGCCCTGGAATACGTCCGCAGACACCTCACCGCCGTGCAGACAATATAAGACAGATCCGACCGATCCGACGGATCCGACCGATAAAAAGTATACAAGGAGCCACGGCGCCTCCTGCATACGTGATAGTGGCGCGGCGACGGTAATTGTGGTGCCGGTGTCCCCACCGCGGCGTCCTCGCCTGCACTTCCCGATGTCTACTGGTTTGCCGGCTCGGGCTCAGGCTCGATCGGTTCCGCCTCCTCCGATGGCTGTTCGATTTCCTCTGCCGGGGGCTGCGGAGTCTCGACGGCAGGTTGTTCTGCCTGCGGTGCCTGCGGCGGCTGGGGCGCCGGCGGTGTGGGCGGCGGGGCAAAATTCACTCGCATCCAGCCGGTCCGGCCCTTGCGCACGATGCGGATCGAAAACCCGGTGTCCTTTTGGACGTTGGTGAGGGCGCGTCTGGCGTCGTTGACCGTCTTGACGGGGTGGCGGTTGATGCGCGTGATGAGGTCGCCGTCGCGGAACCCCATGGCTTTTATGGCAGGGGGCGTCGCGCCGGTTATGCGAATTGCCGCCTGGGACTCCGCCCCTTCCACAGTAACGACGCTGGCGATCAGATCGGGCATGGCTTTGGCAAAATCGGGCTTCTCGATTCCGGCGGGTTTTGGAGCGGGCGGGGCAGGCGCGGGTTCCTCGGGAGCGGCCGTTTCAGCCGGCGTCTCCTGCTCGAGTTCGAGATCGGGCAGCGGCGTTGAAAACGGCTCGACCGGGCCTTCGGCGGACTCTGCCGCCGGCTCTTCCTGCGCCTCGGGCACGGCTTCTTCGGCCGGCGGTTCCACCGCGGGTTCCGACTCAGTGCCCGCCAGCCGCGCAATGGTTTCGGCCCGCTTGGCTGCGCCGTACGCCGTGATTAGCTCTTCCTTCGTGCTCTTCAATTCCACGCGGACCTGCTCAAGCTCGGCCCGTACCCGGCCCAGCGCATCTTCAAACCTGTCGCGGTCGCCCTCGATCCGGGTACGGATCACATCCGCGTCCTTCAGTTCCTCGGCCAGCTTGTCGCGCGCCTCTTCGGCATCCCGCCGCAACTCGATTTCTTTGTCGCGCATCGTGACGGTCTCAGCCCTATCCGCGGAAAGGCTGTGATACACAAAACCAAACCCCGCCGCCAGCACGATAAGGCATAAGACCGCCGCACCAACCAGCGTCTTGTAAAGCGGGTCGACGCCCCCCGCCGGCTGGTCAGGCGCGGCCGGCGCAGCCTGCGTTTCAAGCCGGCGCACGCTGTCGGCGAGTTGCGAGGCGTTGGCGTACCTCGCCGACGCTTCCTGGAACATGGCGCGGCGGCAGATCTGTGCCAACTCGCGCGGGACGTCCGGATCCATGGCATCGGCGGGTTCCGGGGCGCCCCCATCAGAACGCGGCGGTTTGCCCGTTAACAGTTGATACAAAATCGCGCCCAGCGCATAAACGTCCGAATGCGCATCCACCTCGTCAAGTCCGCCCTTTACAATCTCCGGCGCCAGGTAAGGCCGCAGCACCGCACCCGCCGCCGCTTCCCCAAAACGTTCCCGCTGCGGGTCCGGCCGGCCGCGGACTTTGCTCAGGCTCCAGTCGGAAATCACGGTTTCGCCGTAATCGGAGAGCAATACCGCGCCGGGGTTGAGGCCGCGGTGGATGATGCCCCGGCTATGGGCGGCGCCAACCGCGTCGCACAAAGACGCATACTGCGGCAGCAGGCGCAGCCGCTCTTTGGCCGTCCTGCATTCGGCCAGCGCCTCCTCGAGCGTCTTGCCCTCGAGGCAAAAGCCGCTCCCGCCGTCAGACAAACTGTTCGTGTCGCGGTCCATTGCTCATCTCCATTTTGGCGCCGCGCGCGCGCGCGCCGAATGCATCACTTATTATACTCCCCGCGGGCAATGGGCACAGATTTCCTGGCCCTGCCTCTAAACGTGCAGGCGAGACGCCCGCACCACAATGTCCACAACGCCCGTCAAACCAGCCTCGAGTAGACGCTGCCGAGGCCTGCGGCAAACTGCTCGAGCGTGAACAGGTCGAGCGCACACTGCCGGCCCTTTGCCCCAAGGTCCTCCCGCAGCCCGGGGTTCACCATCAGCCGTTTCAGCGCATCCAGAATCGATACGAAGTCGTTGGGCTGGCACAAAATGCCGCTATCGCCGACAATCTCGCTGATGGCCCCGCTCAACGTGCTCACCACCGGCGTCCCGCAAGACATCGCTTCGATCAGCGACATCCCGAACTGCTCCTGCCATTCGGGCGTTGCGATACTCGGCAGGACAAACACGTCCGCGGCCCGGAACGCGTCGGGCATCCGGCTATACGGCAGCGACCCGGCGAAAACGCAGGAATCGCGCAGCTCCAACCGATCGAGCAGCGTGTCAATGCGGTCTTTTCCCGGGCCGGATCCCACCGCCAGCAGGCGTATACGCCGTTTCTTGCACTCGGCGTCTTGCAGCAACTCGCGTAACGCCAGCAGCAGGTAGTCCATCCCTTTGCGCGGCAGAAACCACCCCACGAACAGGATCACGAAATCCTCGTCGTCGAGCCCGAAACCAGGTCGGGCCCGCGGGCCGGGGCAAAATTTGTCGGTATCGACACCCGGATTGATAAGAACAATCCGGTTGGCGTCGACGCCTTCCATGCCCAGCATCCGGCGCGACCGCTCGGTGTGGACCACGAACAGGTCGGCGCCGGCCGCGACGCGTTTTTTGAGGTCGCGCCGGGCCGGGTTGCGCTCCATGTTGAACGGGATATTGTCCCACACCATCACGAGCAGCGGCGTACCGTATTTTTCGTGGGCGATCAACGCCTGCTCCGACCAGTCCGTAAACAGCTCCCAACTCTGGATCAGGTCAAACCGATCGAGGCGGTCGTAGAACGGCAGGATCCGCGGCTCCCGGCCGAAATACCTCGTTTGCGCCGATTTCAGAAGCCGCCCGATCGGGCTGCCCGCCTGCGTGTCGAAATAGATCCGCTCAAACCGAAATCCGGCGGACCCGTCGTCGCGTTCGTCGAAAAACTGCTGGATCTCGGATTCGGCCCGGAATGCCGTGATTTCCGGGTCGCCTTCGATGTATTTGTAGCCTTGAAAATGCCACGGGTTGAACCGGTTGCCGTTGAGCAGCGCCAGTTTCACGAGCCATCCCCCCAAAAGTGCCGCTCGAGCACCTTGCGGGCCGCCTCCGGGTCGCGCGGGATGTCGATATGCCCCTCGAGGCACTTCTGCTCGTACTCGGCAACAGTGCAGATGACGCGCGCCGGGTTGCCCGCCACCACGACGCTGGGCGGGACGTCTTTCGTGACAACGCTGCATGCCCCAACGATCGAGTTGTCGCCGATTGTGACGCCGGGCAAAATGGTTGCCCGGATGCCGACCTGGCAGTTGTCGCCGATCTCGATTTTGCCGAACCGCGTCAGCGAGTCGTACTTGTCTTCAAACGGCCAGACGAGCCCGTGGTTGACAAACGTGACGTCGTTCGAGATGCAGACGCGGTTGCCGATTCGGATCAGCCAGGGCTCCGTGCCGAAGTTGCTCGTGTAAATCCGGCAGTCGTCACCGATCCGCACGCCCATCTGCCGCAGCGTCTTGACAATCGTCGCCTGCGACCCATACCGCAGCTTCAGTTTCTGTATCGCCCGTCTCAAACCCATCGTTCAGCGCTCGATCTTCCAAAACTGGTGCAGGCTCGCGCCCGGCCACACCCGGACTATCGCCGGGCCCGCCGCCGCAAACAACCGCTCGATGCGAAACTGCGCCCACTCGGGCATCTGCGGGTGGGCAACCCACGGAAACAGGCCAAGCCCGGCCTCCGCACCATAGCCTATCCGCCGCATCCGCACAAATCCAGCCCCGCGAAAGGCCCGCCGCACAAATCCCGCCGTCAGCGGCCGCTCGTACTCCTGCGGCTGCCACCGCCGGAACGGCGCCCACGTCATCGGCCTGTACGCGCCCCACCGTTCGCAGCAAAACTTGACCACGCCCGCGACATTCGAATAGTTGGGCACGGACAGGAACACCCAGCCGCCCGGGCGCAGTACGCGGTAAAACTCCGAGGCCGCGCCGCCCGCTTCCGGGAAATGTTCAAACGCGTCGATGCAAAACACGCCGTCGAAACTGCCGTCGGCAAAAGGCAGCTTCGCCGCGTCGCCCATCACGAACGGAAACCCGCCCCGGCTTTGAACAAAATCGACGCCGCTGTACGTCCCGCCGGATTTCCGGACGAAATCGCCCGCAAACCCCCGGCCGCAACCCACGTCGAGGATGCGCTGGCCCTCGAGCCGGATGTCGAGCCGATCGAGAACCTGTTCGAGCAGCGGCTCGTTTATGCCGTCGATGCCGCCGAACGGCGAACTCACCATCAGCGGGTTGTTCTCGTAATAGGCGCGCACGCGTGCGCGGCGGATCTCGCCGTTCAATACCATACGGGCCTCCGGGCAAACCGGCTGCCCGCGTACACCGCCACCGGCCGCACCACCGGAAACAGCACGTCCGCGGGCGTTTTGAGGCAGCCCTTGCGGGCCTCGCGCAACCACTGGACGTACTTCCCCGGGCTCAGCAGGTCGGCGGCGAGGTCAAGCTCGTTGTACGGGCAGCCCAGCAGGCGCAGGGCATACCCCTCGTTGCGGCACCGGCGAAACAGGCCGCCGAAACTGTAGTTGTGATGGTGCAGAACCGGCGCGTCCGTCGGGAAGACGATCTTGCCGCCGCCGCCGTGCAGTTTCTTCTGGAACTGGAAATCCTCGCCCGTCGGCTGCTCGTCAAACCGCAGGCGTTCCCACACCGATCGCCGCACGGCCGAATTGGCAAACGACAACCCACGGCCGTATTTGGCCACGAACTTCTTGGTCTCGCGCGTGAAATAGAAATAACCGTTGCGTTCCCACGCGAACTGGGTGAAATGCCGCTCCGGGTCCGGGATCGACGACCCACAGGTCACCGCCACATCCGGATCCTCGAGGATCGGCGCGACCAGCCTGTCCAGCCAGTCCGTGTGCGCGGGGACCGCGTCCTGCGACAGGTTCACGACCACCGCCGAGGTGCATTGCTGGTAGGCAAAGTCGCGCGTCCGCCCCCAGTTGAACTCCGACTTCAGGATCTCGATCAGGCGCAACGGAAACCGCCGCAGCGTGGCCACCGAACCGTCCGTCGAACTCGAATCGACCGCCAGAACCTCGTACCGCAGCGACGTCTGCTGCGAGAACACCGCTTCGAGCAGGCGCGGCAACACCGGCCCCGCGTCCCGTGTCAGAATGGCAATCGTGACGTCAAAAGAATTGTTCACAGTGAATCACTATACATAGTTGAGTTTTGCGAAACAAGGGGGATTTGATTGACAGAAATGGACAAAAGGGACATAAACGACACAAGAATTCCCAGAAACAAGGTCATGGGTGTTGGGCAGGGGAACGTGGTATGCTGGGCGGCGATGAAAGGCGTGGTTGGGAGACTATTGCGGCCCTTGGCGGATGGCCTTGTGAAGCTGCCGCCGGTCCGGGGGCTGGTTGCGCGGCAGTTACGTCGGCTGGCCTCGGAGCCGTGGAGCGCGGCTGTGATCGACGAGTTCGTCCACGGCCCGGCGGGCGATGCGTATGGTGTGGGCGCGCGGGAAAAACTCCGGTTGGTCGACCAGTTCCGCCGGGTCAACTCGGAGATCCAGTCGGGCACGTCGCCGCTGGTCCACGTGGTTCTGGCTCGCGAGATCCTCGGCATCCCGCGGGACACGGCGGGGGCCGTGATCGAGTGCGGGGTGTGGAAAGGGGCAAGCTCCGCATGCTTGTCGCTGGTGTGCTCGATGTCGGGGCGGACGCTGCTGGTCTGCGACTCGTTCGAGGGGCTGCCGGGCGACGACGGGATGCAGGTGCACATTGGGCCGCACGTGGGCGTGTACGGCTACTATAAGAAGGGGATGTTCGCCGGGTCGCTGGACGAGGTGATGGAGAACATCCGGCGTTGCGGCAGCCTCGATGCGTGCCGGTTCGTGAAAGGGTTGTTCAGTGAGTCGTTACGGGGGTTGGATGGTCCGCTGGCGTTTGCGTTTCTGGATGTCGACCTGGTCAGTTCGACGCGCGACTGCCTGCGCCACATCTGGCCGAGGCTTGCCGAAAACGCTGCCCTCTACACGGACGACGCCGGCGACCGGGACGTGGTGAAGGTGTATTTCGACGAGGCGTGGTGGCGGGAAACGCTGGGGTGTGATGCGCCGGGGCTGGTCGGCTCAGGCTGCGGGCTGCCGCTCAACCCGACCGCGTCATCGCTAGGGTACACTCGGAAGATGACGAGGTTTGACCCGGCGCAGTGGCGGAAGGCGGACTTTTTGTACTACCCGGAAGAAAAGGACAAAGGACAAATTACAAAGGACAAATGAAAGACAGTCCGGAGTCTGGAGTCCGGAGTCTGGAGGAAAATCGGTCGGATCGGACGGATCATTTGAGGCGCAGGCTGGTTACTGAGTCGTCTGGATGTCGACATCGAGGTCTTCGCCGTTGATTTCGATGGTTTGCCAGACGCCTTTTGGGACAATGCCGTCGTTCTGTAATTGAAAGACTTCGAGTTTGTAGACGCCGTCGGCGAGGTTTCCGATGATGTAGGTGCCGTCGGCGTTGATGGGGGTTGTGGCCGCAACGAGGGAGATCCAATCGATAGACATGTCGGGCGGGGCCTCGGGGTCGATACCGTCGGAGATGTTGAGAATGGCGACCTGCCATTCGACAGGATTTGCAAGGCCGGTGACAGTTCCGCGGAGGATGTGGCCGGTGTACTCAAAGTCCTGGCGGATGGTTTTCCCGGAAACGACCTCGACCTGAGCGGTTTGGAGTCCGGTGTTTCCCGGGAGATTGAAGTCGACGGCGCGGATCTCGTGCTCGCCGGGCATCACGTGCTCGATGATGTAATAGCCGTCGGCATTGGAGTAGACGCGAATGGCGTCTGCATCGAGTCCGTCGCGCGTAGCTTGGACAATGACATCCGGCTTAGGCATCCCGCCCTGGGTACAGCGCCCTTCAATAGTTCCGCCGGGATCGAGGACAAGCTCGAGACCGCTCTGTGCCGCCGCGTCTGAGATGGACAGGGTTGCCACGGGCGAGGGTGCGTAGCCCGTGGCGAGGGCACGCATCCAGTATTGGCCGTCGGCGAGACCGTCGACGGTAAAGCGCCCGTTGGCGTCGGAAATTGCGCGAATATCCCGGCTTCCCTGGCCCATGTTGGTGACGCGCAGAAGCCGCACTTCGGCATTAGCCTGTTCTTCGCCTGGCAGTCGTGACTCGGCCACCAGGATGGACGCGGCCTCGACGGGCGCGCCGTCGACTGTGCGGACGCTGCCTTCGACGGTAGCTCCGCGGCTCATGTAAATTGTCACGTCTTCGACAGGTTGTCCGGCTTCAATGACCAACTTATCGCTGTAGGCGGCGGCATAGGCGAGCCGTTCGGCCTTGAGCAGGATAGTTCCCGGCTCGACGCCGGATAGTTCGAATGTTCCGTCAGCGGCGGTATTGGTGGTCTCGCGCCCGGCAACGTCTTCACGGATGGCGTCGAACCGCTCGGCAAGCCAGGAAAAACCGGATGAAAACGATCGTTGGGACCGGTCATGTTGGGCGACGCTTATTTTTGCGGCAGGCACGGGCCGGCCGCCTTCGCGTTCGAGGACGCGCCCGCGAACGGGGACGTTTGGGCGGAGCGTAACGGCCAGATCGCTGGTGTCGAGCGGAGGCGAATTGACCAGCGCCTGGGCATAGCCGGAGGCTGTGAACACGAGCATGAAGTCTGTGGGCAGGAGTCCGTCAATCAAGAAGGCGCCGGTTTCGTCAGTGTGCACCACAAAATGGTCGACAGGCGGTTGCGTAGCCAAAACATCGACCTCTGCGCCTGCGACGGGAGCGCCCTCCGGGTCGGAGACGTGGCCGGCAATCCAGTGATCGCCGCGGCCGAGTGAGAATGCACGGACGGTGACGCCGTCGACCTCGTTCACGCCGTCCACCTCGACGCGCGTGCCGCCGCCTTCAAAGTTGTTGTAGAGGCTTCGTGTAATGCCGCCAGCGAACAGGTGGTAGGCGCCCGCGGGCAAGCCGTCAATCCGAAACATACCGTTCTCATCACTCTTCATCCCGCTGATCGTTCGGCCTATCCCCATCAACACCACGGTATCGACGTGGGATCGGCCTTCGAAGTCGGGCTCGAGGGTGAGCTCGATTCCGGGCTGATATTCTGCGGCGCGGTCAACAACCCAGCCGGAAATGGCCGAGCCGCGGCCGAGGCGCAGGTCGACGCGTTTTGACGCGCCGGGGGCGACGAGCGAGAACTCGGGGCTGAGAGCCGGGGTGTATCCGGCGGCGGTGGCGGTGATGGTGCAGCTTTTTCCAAAGTTGACGCCGCGAAACGTGTATTGGCCGGAGGCGTCGGTTTCGGTCGATCCGTAAATTCTCGAAAACACGGCTTTGATTCCCTGAAACGATTCGTTGCGGGCGGAGCCAAGCTCGACTGACGCGCCGGCAAGCGGACTGCCGCGCTCGTTGGTGATTGTGCCCGAGACGGTGCCGCCTTTGCGGGCAATAAGCAGCAGGCCTTCTTTTTGTTCGCCGTCCCGGAGTCGTACCTCGGCCATATCATCGGGGAGGCTGCCCATATAGTCGTCGGGGCCGGCCTTTTTCATTACCAGGTAGAAGCCGGGCTGCAATCCGGTGATTTGAAACCGGCCGTTGTCGTCGGAGAGGGCCTCCACTCTCTGGCCGGATTTGGCATAATCGGCCATGGTTTCCTGTGCGACGACCTCGGCGCCGGGCACGGGTTGGCCTGTTTCCGCATCGACAACCCGGCCGCTGATGCCGGGCGTCACGGGTTCGGGCACGCCGGCCGCGGGACCGGGTTGTGCGGATGCGGCCTCACCGGTTTGAGAAGCGCCGGCATTTCCCCCGGCGGGTTGCGGGACGGCGCTCTTTTGGACTTTGTTTTGGACTAACTGTTGGGGCTGGATATTGGGCTCGGACGCCTGCGGTTTCAGAGCCCAGTACGCGAGGAGCGCCCCTATTACGACGACAACAACAGCCGCGAACTTTTTCATAATCAGCATGCCTCCGATTAGTTTGCCGACCGAAGCGGCCGTGGCGACCGGCACGGTGGCCGCGCCGACCGTGTTGACGGACTGCGCGAGGGCCAGCTTGCCGAGGGCGGCCGTCAGGGTGGGCGGCAGCGCCGATGCCTGCGCCATATTGGCGGCCAGAAGTGTTGCCAGCGCGCCTGAGGCAACGTGGATGCCGCGCTTTTTCAGTGATTCGCCTATCAGATCGACGCCGTGCGTTATGCGGTGTGAGACGGTCCGGCGCGGGACGCCGGTGGATGCGGCAATTTCGGCGTGAGACTCGCCCAGGAGATAGTGGGCGACGACCGGAATGCGGACCTCTTCGGGCAACTCGGCGAGTACCTCATCCACGCAACTGTAGACATCGTCCCACGCAGGCTCGACGCGGGAGGGCAGTTCCGCCACGAAGCCGGCCTCGCGCGTCTTGCGCCGCTGCTCGGATCGGATTCGGTCGAGCGCGCGGTTGGTGGCCACGCGATGCAGCCACGGGCCAAGGTGCTCCGTGGGCCGGCGGGGGCCCAGGGCGAGGGATTCAAAGCATTCCTGGGTCACGTCTTCGGCCTCGGCGGAGTTGTGCAGGATACGTATGCAGGTCGCGTAGACCATCGAGGCGTACCGCGAGACGATCTGTTTGAAGGCCTGCGCGTCGCGCCGATCCGTCCAACGCTGCAATAGGGCCAGGTCTGTCACCGAGGTTGTCTCCGGGCCGCATTCAAAGGCCGACCTATTCTACGCTATAGACGTCGCTGGCCATGAAATTGGGCCAAAGGCGGATTATTTGCATTACCCGAAAAATGAGGGGACGTAAGGGGAAAAAGCAGGCGAGCGGGGTTTTGATTGCTGCAATGAAGTGGCGGAGATGCCGCTTCCGCGGAAGGATGATATTGAGCTGCTGACTAGTCTTCCTGCTTTTTGGCGACCGATTCCTTGATTTTTTCGAGGATGTCTTCGAATTTTTTGCGGTCGATCTTGAGGCACTCGAGCGCCTCGATGTGTTTTTGGTAGAAGGGGTCGGCGATTTCTTCGCCGAGTTCGAAGTTGTCGAGGACGCCGCACGCCAGCGCGATGACGGCGGCGGTCTCGACGGGCTCAGGCGCCATATCATACCCGTGGTGGAACCGGATGGCCAGTGTCATTTGCTCGGGCAACCCCCAGTTCGAGGTCAACATGTAGCCCACTTCGGGGTGAGCCACAAGAAAGACCTCGCGCTCGGACTCGACCATTTTGCCAGTACCTTCGGTCTGTTCGACTTTGGCGTAACGCTCGGGGGCGATCCAGGCGAGGGCTATCCGTCCGATGTCGTGCATGATGCCCGCCGCGAAAATGCCGTCGGGCGAGTGCAGCCCCGCCATCCGGCTGATGATGGTGGAGATGTTGGCGCACTCCATGGCGTCCTGCCAGTAGAGGTTGTGGTCAAAAAACGGCGCCCGCTTGAAGAAGTCCAGCGCCGCTGCCGACAGCACGGTTTCGTAGGTCTGCTGCAGCCCCAGCAGTGCCACGGCCTCCTGCACGTTGCGGATTTGGCGGGAGAAACTGAACGCGGCGGAGTTGGTAATGCTGAGCAACTTTGCGGAAGCCGGCGGATCGAGGCTGAGGAGGTGTGCGACGTCGGAGATCGAGCTGTTGGGGTCGTCGATAATGCGGCGGAGCTTCTCGACGGTGCGCGGCAGCGGCGGGAGCACCGTGATCTCCTTGACAAGGCTGCTGATGTTGCCGAGGCGGAGCGCGCTTTCGGCCCGTTCCTCGACGACCTCGATTTTCTCCTTACGCGCTAAAACGGCCCGTTCCTCGCGGCCATAATATTGCTTGATGGCGGCGCGGATATCGCCGCTCGAGCACAGGATGGGCCGGATCTTGAACCCCGTGACCGACTCGAGTTTCTCGATAGTGGCCCGGTCGAGCGGGAAAGCCATCCCCAGCGTCAGCACCTTGCCCATCTTGTCGATGGGGAAAATCTCGTGTTTGGTGGCCAGTTCTCTGGGCACAAGAGCAACCAGATCTTGCGGCACCTCGTAGTTACTCAGGTCAATGCTCGGTATCCCTGGGCGTTTGCTGAGGAATTTCACAAACGTGGCCGCCTCGATAATGCCCAGGCGGATAAGGATCTCGACGGTTTTGCCGCCGTGTTTTTTCTGGTGGTCGAGCGCCTTAGCGAGGTCGGATTCGGTAATCAGGCCTTCTTCGATCAGCAGTTCGCCGATCCGTTTCGGGGTTTCCGGAGGTTTTTTCACAAACAACCTTCCGCTCATATAAGTCCCTTCTCAAACGACGCCCAACGAGGCAGTTTGGCTGGCCCTTGGCGCTGTCTGCCTACAGCACACCAATGGTAAGCTTTTTTTCGCCCCCGGTCAAGGTTGGTCAAGGGCATTACATGCGACCCGCGGAGCGTCCATGGTAAAGTGTAGCCGTCTTTTTCTGGAGTGGGTGTAACGTGCGGACTCGGCTTCTCTATTCCCGGATTCTGGCCCGGCTTGGTCTGGTTGCTGGGGTTGCCGCGGTTTTCGCAGGCTGCTCGGAGCCTGCGGTCAAGACGCTGCGGGTTGGCAACGGCGCGGATCCGCAGGCACTTGACCCGCACATAGTCCAAGGCGTGCCCGAACACCGGATCATCTCGACGCTTCTCGAAGGCCTGGTTGACACCGACCGCCGCACGCTCGAACCCGTCCCGGCCGTGGCGTCTTCCTGGGAAATCAGCGCCGGCGGGACGGTCTACACGTTTCACCTGCGGCCCGAGGCGCGGTGGTCGAATGGCGACCCGGTGACGGCGCATGATTTTGTGTATTCGTGGCGCAGAATCCTCACGCCCACGCTGGCCGCCGATTATGCCTATATGCTGCATTGCCTCAAGAACGGCAAGGCATTCAACGAAGGCAAGCTGGACGATTTCAGCTGGGTCGGCGCCAAGGCGCTGGATGACCGGACGCTCGAGGTGACGCTCGAAGCCCCCAATCCGTCTTTCCTCAGCATGCAAACCTACACCGCGTGGTACCCCGTTCACCAGCCTACCGTCGAAGCGTTTGGCCGGCTCGACCAGCGTGACAACCGCTGGACACGGCCGGGGAATTTCGTGGGGAATGGCGCGTTTGTCCTCGAGCGGTGGGTGCCTAACAACGTCATCGAAGTGGTCAAGAACGACCTGTACTGGAACGCGGGGTCGGTCCGGCTGCCGCGCATCCAGTTCTATCCGATAGATAACCTGCTTACCGAAGAAAGGAGTTTCCGGACGGGCCAGCTCCATCTGACGGAGACGATTCCGCTAACCAAGGTGCCCGTATACGTTCGGGAGCGGCCGGATTTAATCCGAATTGACCCGTACCTGGGCACGTATTTCTACCGGATCAATGTGACGCGTGCGCCGTTCACGGACGTGCGAGTGCGGCGTGCGTTTGCGCTTGCACTCGACCGGGAAGCGATCGCCGATCGTGTCATGACGGGCGGCCAAAAGCCGGCGCGTACCTTCTGCGTACCGGAAGCGGTTGGTTATGCGTGCCCGGTCGGCATCGACTACGACGTGGACGAGGCGCGCCGGCTGCTGGTGGAGGCGGGGTATCCGGACGGGAAGGGCTTGCCGCCGATCGAGATCCTGTTCAACACAAACGAGGCCCACAAGACGATCGCCGAAGCCGTGCAGCGCATGTGGAAAGAAAACCTCGACGCGGACGTTACGCTTGCGAACCAGGATTGGAAGGTTTACCTAGCTTCTCAAAACACGCTGAATTATCAGGTGTCCCGCGCATCGTGGATTGGCGATTACAATGATCCGATCAACTTTTTGGACTGCTTCATCACGGATGGCGGCAACAACCGGACGGGCTGGTCGTCGGCCGAGTACGACGATCTGATCCACCGTGCGTCGCGCGAGCCCGACCCGCAGGCGCGCCTCGAGCTGTTCGCAAAAGCCGAGGCCATTCTGCTCGAGGAAGCCCCCATCATCCCCATCTACCACTACACGCGGACTTTTCTTCTCTCGCCGGACGTGATCGGGTGGCAAAGCAACATTCTGGGCTACATCTCATTCAAGCACCTGGATCTGCGGGACTCGGCCCTGGAGCCGCGGCCCGTAATCCGGCTCAAGGGACGATCATGACGCGCTTCATAGTCAACCGGCTGGTGGAGATCGTTCCGGTACTGTTTATCATTGTGACTCTGGTGTTTTTCATGATCCGGCTGGCTCCGGGCGGCCCGTTCGACACGGAAAAGAGCGCGCCGCCGGAAGTCCTGGAAAACCTCGAGGCGTATTATCACCTCGACCTGCCGCTATACCGCCAGTACCTGATGTATCTCGGGCGGCTCGTTCATGGCGACCTCGGCCCTTCGTTCAAAAACTCGAACTTCTCCGTCAACGAACTGATCGCGCTGGGTTTCCCGGTATCGCTCGAACTCGGCCTTTACGCGCTCGCGGTCGCGCTTGCAATCGGCCTCGCGGCGGGCATCAGCGCGTCGTTGAAACCTAATTCGGCCAGAGACTACGTTCCGATGTCGCTGGCGATGGCGGGGATTTGCATCCCGAACTTCGTGCTGGGCCCGTTGCTGGTGCTGGTGTTCGCGCTGTGGCTGGGCTGGCTGCCGTCCTCCGGCTGGGACGGGCCGCTCTACAAGATCCTGCCCGCGCTCACGCTGGGCGCGGCGTACGCCGCCTACGTTGCACGGCTCACGCGCGGCAGCATGCTCGAGGTGCTCTCGCAGGACTTCATCAGGACGGCGCGGGCGAAGGGGTTGAGCGAGGCGCGGGTGGTGCTGAGGCATGCGCTGCGCGGGGGGATTCAGCCGGTGGTATCGTTTCTCGGGCCGGCGGCGGCGGGCCTGCTGAGCGGCTCGTTCGTCATCGAGACGATCTTTCAAATCCCCGGGCTGGGCAGGCTTTTCGTGCAGGCGGCGTTCAACCGCGACTACACGATGATCCTTGGAACTGTGCTGTTCTACGCCTTCCTGATCCTTGTCTTCAATCTGGCCGTAGACGTGATTGAGGCGTTCCTGGACCCGCGCATCCGCGAGGAGCACCGAGACCATGCCTGACGTCCTGCAGAACGGTGAGATCCTTGCGCAGGAAGGGCCGGCCCGCGCCGAGAAAGGCGCGTCGCTGTGGAAAGACGCGTTCCACCGGCTCGCGAAAAACCGGATGGCAATGTGCGGCGGGATTTTTCTCGTGTTCATGGTGGCACTCGCGCTGGCGACGCCGTGGCTCGCCCCGTACGCCTACGACGCGCAGGATCTCAACCTCGGCGCGGCGGCGCCAAGCGCCTCGCATTGGCTCGGCACCGATACGCTGGGCAGGGACCTGTTCACCCGGATCCTGTACGGCGGGCGGATCTCGCTGATGGTAGGATTCGCGGCGACGGGCGTGTCGCTGCTCGTGGGCGTTCTCTACGGCGCAATCGCCGGTTACGTGGGTGGGAGAACCGACTCGATCTTGATGCGGATCGTGGACATCCTGTATGCGCTGCCGTTCACGATTTTCGTGGTGATCCTGATGGTGTTCTTCGGCCGGAACATGATGCTGCTGTTTCTGGCCATCGGGGCGGTGCAATGGCTGACGATGGCGCGGATTGTCCGCGGTCAGGTGCTCTCGCTTAAGCAGGCGGACTTCATCGACGCCGCGGTCGTGCTTGGCTATTCGCGCAGGCGGATCATCCTGCGCCACATTATCCCGAACGTGCTCGGCCCGGTAATTGTCTACACCACGCTCACGATCCCCAACGTGATGCTGCTCGAAGCGTTTCTGAGTTTCCTCGGGCTGGGCGTGCAGGCGCCGATGAGTTCGTGGGGCGTGCTCATCAAGGAAGGCGCAGACGTCATGGAAGAATACCCGTGGCTGCTGCTGTTCCCGAGCGTTGCGCTGTCCGCGACGCTGTTTGCACTTAATTTCCTCGGCGATGGGTTGCGCGACGCACTCGATCCGCGCGCCGCGAAGGACTAGCCTAGCGTGTCATGCCAATGGTATCTTGTTTTTGGACTGAAGAAGTGGCCGAATGGCGTTGGAACCGCGAAAAGCGGGGACAGGCACGCTTTTTTCAAACTGCCGAAAAAAGCGAGCCAGTCCCCGTTTTTCGCTTATCTTTGGTGTTATTTGGATTCATTTGTAAGTAACCTCAATTCTGATTCGGTACGCTAGCTATGCGGCTGCTCGACGTCGACAACCTGCGCACGTGGTTCTACACCCGCAACGGGATTGTCAGGGCCGTCGACGGCGTGTCGTTGCACGTCGAGCCCGGCGAGACGCTGGGCATCGTGGGCGAATCGGGCTCGGGCAAATCCGTGGCGAACCTTTCCTACCTCGGGCTGGTGCCGTCGCCGCCCGGCAAGATCGTCTCGGGCTCGGCGATGTTCGACGGGGTGGATCTCCTCAAGGCGCCCGCGCCGGTGCTCCGTTCGATCCGCGGCAAACGGATCTCGATGATCTTCCAGGACCCGATGACGGCGCTCAACCCGTACATGACGGTCGGCAAGCAGGTCATGGAGCCGCTGCTGGTGCATGACGGCCTCGGGAGGGCCGAAGCGGCGGATCGGGCCGCGCAGATGCTCGAGTCGGTGGGCCTGCAGGATGCCGCAGGCCCGGAAGCACGGATGCGGGCATATCCGCACCACCTCAGCGGCGGTATGCGCCAGCGCGTCATGATCGCCATGGCGCTCGTCACACACCCGCAGTTGCTCATCGCCGACGAACCGACCACGGCGCTCGATGTGACGGTTCAGGCGCAGATCCTCGAGTTGATCAAGCAGATGCAGCGGCGGCTCGGCACGGCCGTCATCCTGATCACGCACAACCTCGGCGTCATCGCGGGCACATGCGACCGGGTGCTGGTGATGTACGCGGGCAGAATCCTCGAGTCGGCGCCGACGCGCGACCTGTTCTACTCGCCGCGACATCCGTACACGCGGGCGCTGATGGACTCGATGCCGTCCGCCCGCAAGCCCGGCGAGGAGTTATATACGATCCCCGGCCTGCCGCCCGAACTGACCTCCGAGATCGTCGGATGCCCGTTTGCGCCCCGGTGCGCCCACACCGCCGACATATGCCGCCACCGGCCCGCGCTGCTGAAAGAGGTCGCTCGAGGCCACGCAACCGCGTGCACGCGGGTGCAGACAGGTGAACTATGACGCCGTACTCGCTCGCGCTCGTACGTACGCCCATGCTTGAACTCCGCGACGTCAAGACGTACTTCCAAATTCAGCGCGGGTCGTTCTTCAAGCGCACCGCGGCAGTCGTCAAGGCCGTCGATGGCGTTTCGCTCGACGTGGCGCGGGGCGAGATCGTGGGGCTGGTCGGCGAGTCGGGCTGCGGCAAATCCACGCTGGCGCGCACCGTGGTGCGGCTTGTGGCGCCGACCGCGGGGCAAATCCTGTTCGAAGGCCGCGACCTCGCCGCCCTGTCGCCGCGCCAGATGCGAAAGGTGCGGCCACGCCTCCAGATGATCTTCCAAGACCCCTACGCGTCTCTCAACCCCCGCATGACGGTGTCCGACGCGCTCGCCGAGCCGATGCTGGTGCACGGCGTTGCGCGGCGGCGTGAGGTTGCCGCAAAGGTTGCCGCCCTGATGGAGCGCGTCGGGCTGGCCAGACGATATATGAAAAAATATCCCCACGAATTTTCGGGCGGCCAGCGCCAGCGTATCGCCATAGCCCGCGCGCTTGCACTCGATCCCGCGCTCATTATTGCCGACGAACCGGTGTCGGCGCTCGACGTTTCCGTGCAGGCGCAGATCCTCAACCTCATCAAACAACTCTGCCGCGATCACAACCTCACGCTGATCCTGATCTCGCACGACCTGGCGGTCGTCAGGCATCTCGCCCAACGTATCGCCGTAATGTACCGCGGCCAGATAGTCGAGTTGGGCGACGCCGAGCAGATCTGCTCAAACCCCCGCCATCCCTACACCCAATCGCTCATCAGCGCCATCCCGCTCCCCGACCCGGACAAGGAAGCGGCGAGGATGCGGCAGTAGCCCTCTTTTCTAAAGCAAGCCTACTGGGGAGGGGCTATTTCGGTGAAGTTGCCCCATGGCCGAGGTCCCGGGCGCTCCACGGGCTGTTGTTGCGGTGTGAATGGTTGCTGTTGTGGGGTGATGCGAATTTGGTAGGGAGCGCCGACGCCGCTGGAGTCGGACTCGTCGAAGGTAAGAACAAACACGCCTTCGTCGTCGCTGCGGACGACAAAATCACCCGGGATTTCTTCAAAAGCGATCGGTTGGCCGGTGACAGTGTTGATTTGGCCTTTGAACGTTTCTCGCAGGTATTGGTCAACTTCGTCACGGGTCATTTTTGCGAGTGTCTGTTGTGAATTCTCAACGAACCTTTGGACATCATAGCTGGAGAGGCCTCTGAACAGACTGAACGCTTCCACCGGCGGCATGGTTGCGTAGGTTGCGGCCTTTGCAGCCAGACAAAGAACAGTTCCAAGGACAAACGCCCATTGCACGGCACGCACACGGGCGCGCGCGGTCTTTCGCGTCGTGAATACGATAGCGCCTGCAAAGCATACGATGCCTGCAACTAAGATCATGTTGCTCCACGCGGTTTTCTTGACTTGCAGGGATAAATAGAAGGTTTGCCGGAGTGGCTTATCGGGCGCGTTCGCGACATCGATATCCTTGCGGAGCTGAGCGTTCGACAGATCCGCCTGGAGCCATGTAACGACGCAGTCGCCGCCGGCAATTTCAGCCAACGACGGCAACGCCATGCGCGCCCTGAACGTGGCGCCTGTCAAAACTGGAAGTCCACTGTAACTGTTGTCCAATTTGAAGCGGTCGCTGTAGAGGGTTTTCATGTTGTCGACACGGACCTGCTGGGTGGCCATTACGAACAGGTCGAGGTGCAGATCCGAGCCCGCCAGTTGGGTAAGCCGCATCGGATAGACGGGCGACGCCGTTTTGAAACTGACAGCAAGCGGATGAGGGCGGCTGAACTTGCCGGCTTCGCGGTGCAACTTTGCCGCCACGAATTTCCAGCCCTGGCGGATGTAGTCGTCGAGGATCGCGGCGCCGTTTTTGGGGAAGGTCCGGTAACCATTCTTGCGCAGCCATTCGTCGAGGTGGGTGGACGTGTTCGCGGCCAGGGTCTGCACTTCGTAACTGCCGATACGGGCTGCTTCAGTTGCCGTTACGCCGGCTACGGCCAGGGATTCCCCGGCCATGGCCATTGGTTTAAATGAATCTACTATGTGTCCCCGTGAATCTATCAACAAATAGACAAAAAGCGCCGCGGGTAGCACACCCGTCGACATAAGTTTTAACCAACTGAAACGGCCCGCAAGCAGTAGGCTCACGCCCCAAATGATCAGAAGAACACCGAATACCAAGGCCCAAAAGAACAGGCCGCTACCAAAGCTCACCTTGGGTTGGAGGCCAAATTCAAGCGTTGTGAACAGGCCGGGCGTCGCTTTTGCAATCTCGATTGGCGCGGAAGGCACGGGCAGGATCCATGCGAAATCGCTACCTTCGCCGCGGAATGAGGATTCGACCACGAGCTTTTCGACGCCGTCGCGATAAACGATCAACGCCCGTTGCTGGGGCATGTCGGGCGGCAGGACTGACGGGGCGGCGAGGATGATGCCGTCGGCGAATGTGGCCGGTGTGAGCAACAGCAACAACAGAAGAGAATGCCACCATCGGTTTGGTTTCATTTTTCCCCCTCTGCGCCCGCAGGCGCGGGTGGCTGTGGTGCGATACGGATGTCATGAGGCGCGCCGAGTTCTGAATCAAACGGCCCTTGGAATGTGCGAACGAAGATTCCCTTTTCGTCGCTGCCGACAATGACATCCCCCGGAGCTTCCTCAAAGGCGGGCGGCTCTCCGGTGGCGCGATTGATGAGTCGCTGATCCTTAAAGGCGTTACGCAAATACTGTTCAACCTCATCTCGATTCATCCTTATGAGGATGGCGCTGTCTTTCTTAAGCAACTCTTCGATTTGAAAGGAGTAAAGCCCGCCGGAGTACTCGAGTGTATCAACGGACTTGAGTCTGGAGAAGGTGATGGGCTTGGCGACCGTAATGAAAAGGGCCGCGAGGGCAATGCTTACAGCCGCAGCGGCCACACGTGCCCGGCGGGTCCTTCGCGTGACATATACGACGGAGCCCACGGCACATACGATTCCCATGGATAAGACCATGTTGCTCCACCATGCCAAGGTCACGCCGCGTTTGGTATGCACGGTCGGGCGGGTTGGGACGCTGGGGGCGTTGGCGATTAAGAGGTCCGTGTTTAGCTGGGCGTTCGTCAAGTCGGCCTTAAGCCATGTGATGACGCAAGCGCCCCCCGCCATTTCAACAAGTGAAGGCAGGCCGAATCGCACCCCGAACGTAGTGCCTTTGAGAATCGGAAAGTCGTAGTCGGGACCTAACTCTTCGATATATTGCTCGCTTCTTCTTGTTTGGAATCCATCGCTATAGAGGGTTTTCAAGTTGTCGACGCTTGCCTGATGGTTGGCGATCACGAACAGGTCCAGGTGGAGGTCCGAACCGGCCAATTGGGTGAGGCGCATCGGATACACGGGCGAGTCAACCCGAAAACTGACAGCAAGCGGATGGGGCCGGCTGAACCCGCCCGTTTCACGGTGCAGCCGGGCGGCCACGAATTTCCATCCCTGCCGGATGTAGTCGTCCACGATAGCCGTGCCGTTTTCAGGGAAAGTCCGGTACCCGTTGGTGCGCAGCCACTCATTGAGGTGTGCGGACGTGTCGGCCTCCAGGGATTGCACGTCGTAGCTGCCGACGTAGGCAACCTCAGTCGCCTTCACGCCGATCACCTTCATCCCATCAGTACCGGTACGCACAGCCCCTGCACGCCCAAGCGCCGGCAGCAGGATGGCTAAGAAAACGGCTGCAACCAAGGTCGGCAAGAGCGCTCTGAATGGAGCAAAACGGCCGTAATGCAGCATGCTCAGCCCCCACACGATCAGAAGCGTGCCCAAAAACATGCCTCCAACGACCGTGTCTCTCACCGAGGGCTGCAGGGCCAGTTCCAGCGTTGTAAACACGCCCGCGGACGCCTTGGCTATCTCGATAGGCGCAGAGGGCACCGGCAGAATCCACGCCAGCTCGTTGCCCTCGCCACGGAACGAAGATTCCACCACGAGTTTTTCAACACCGTCGCGATACACAATGAGCGCCCGCTGCTGGGGCATGTCGGGCGGCGGGGCTGCCGGCGCCGCCAAAATGATGCCGTCGGCGAATACGGCCGGAGCGATCCCCAGAATGAACCATACGACAAACCACGATCGCTGTGCGTTCATCGTTCCCCTTTCCCACCCGGAGGCGATCTTCAAGCTTGCGCATACAATATCACACATCCAGTTAATGTGTTGCACTGGGAAGCGAGGAAAGTCAAGGCGCCTCCCACTCGTCAGGCAAGCTGTTGACTCACCGCCTTGCCCGTTGAGGCCCGACTTCGGCGAAGTCGGGCTACTTTGCGCGAAGGCTCTCTGATTGCTATTGTCTTGCCGATAAGCTGGAGATGATCAATGTCTGTATTCTTGTTGTCGATCCTTTTAGGTGCGGCGGCTGTGTCGCCGGTGCGGTCGGTGCAAATTCAATTGCCGGGTGATGCGACGGTTGTGATGCGGCACGTGGCAGAGATCGCGTCGCGCACGCTCACGACGCGGGCGGATGTGCAGGTGTCGCGCACCGGAGAAGCAGGCTTCACGATTATTCTCGCAATTGATCCGTCGTTGCCGCGGGAAGGGTTTGCTGTGGTGGATGCGTTGGATGGCAAAGTTCGCATAACGGGTTCGGACGAGGCTGCGGTTCTTTACGGGGTGGGCAAGTTCTTGCGGACGTCTCGTTACACGGTCGACGGGTTCGTGCCGAGCGCATGGCGGGGCACGTCTGCGCCGGAAGGGCCGTTTCGCGCGGTCTACGCGGCGACGCATTTCAACAACTTTTATGAAGCCGCACCCGCCGATGAGGCGAGCCGTTATCTGGAGGAGTTGGCGTTGTGGAGCGCGAACACTGTGGTGGCGCATTTCCCAACGTGGAATTTCACCGGATTCGACACGCCCGAGGCGCGCAAGAACATCGAGCAGATCCGGCAGTTACTCGTTTCGGCTAAGAAGGTCGGGATGAAGACGGGCCTGATCCAGTGCCCAAACCAGGGGTTCACATCCGCCCCCGAAAACACGCGCGCACAGCCCAACCGGGACGAGTCGCGCCGGCGCGGTAACATGGGTGTGAACTGCTGTCCGTCCAAACCCGAGGGCCGGGCGTACCTCGAGGCGGTGTACGCGCGCCTTTTCGACGAGTTCAAGGACGTCGGGCTCGACTACCTGATCTGCTGGCCGTACGACGAGGGCGGCTGCGGCTGCTCAGCGTGCGCGCCGTGGGGCGGCAACGCGTTTCCGGTATTGTCAAAACGGGTCGCCGAACTTGGCCGCGCCGTGTATCCAAAGCTCAACGTGATCCTGTCGACGTGGCTCTACGACCTGCCACCATCCGGCGAATGGGAAGGTCTCGATGCGCTTCTGCGGCAGGACCACGCGTGGCTCGATGCCATCATGTGCGACGACCACTTCGATTTCCCGCGATATCCGCTCGACCACGGGGTGCCGGCGGGGCTGCCGTTGTACAACTTCCCGGAGATCAGCATGTGGGGCCGCAACCCGTGGGGCGCGTACGGCGCCAACCCGCTTCCGGCAAGATATGAGGCGCTTTGGCGGCAGACGGCGGGCAAAGTGTCGGGCGGCATGCCGTATTCGGAAGGCATTTTCGAAGACATGAACAAAGTGGTCTGCTTTCAGTTCTACTGGAATGGAGATGTTACCGCCGAAGACACGCTGCGCGAGTATATCGCCTACGAGTTTTCGCCGGACGCCGCGGATGATGTGCTGGAAGCCGTCCGCCTGCTCGAGTCGGCGTGGATCGAGCGCGGCCCAAAATCGATCGAGGCGTTCAGACTTCTCGAGAAAGTGGACGCAACGCTGCCGGGGTGGGCCAAGAACGGGTGGCGTTGGCGGATCCTCTATTTGCGTGGCCTGATCGACAGCCAACTCGCCGCGAACGGCGGAAAGACAGAAGGCGCCGTTTTGCGTGACGCATTCAGCGAGCTAACCCGCATCTACCACGCGGAAAACGCCCACGCGCCCGTCAAGCCACCGGTCGTTGATTAGGCCGCGAAGCGCGGGCGCGAAGAGCGGGGAGAGATCTTCACATGGCTGAAGCCGTCGTAAAGTCCCGCGAAGCGGCTGGTTCAGAATGTGGCCCAGGGTGACCGAAGGGAACCCTGGGGGCACAGGCCCCAGCAAAGAAGTCCCCGAAGGGGCCGGCAGAACCTTTGCGCGCATGGCCATCTATTTCCACAGATAACGTTCGTCAAACTCGACGCCATGCGCTTTGAGCAGCTTGATGACTTCCTCCTGAAACGACATCCGCCGATGATGCAGGCCCTGACTGGAAATGTAACGCCGAAGCTTGTTTACTTGCGACTCGCTCACGGTGAAGGCGGTGTATCCCTCCTGCCACGTGAAGCCGGCCATGTTGGGGAACGTAGCGTGTACCCATCCGCTGGCTTCGGCCTTGATGATGCGCAAGACATCCGACACGGCCTTGTCTGGCCGCAACCGCGCCAAGATGTGCAAATGGTCGTTCACACCGCCGATCTCCAAGGCGATTCCGCCCAGCTTACGGATCACGCCACCCGTGTACGCGTGCAGCCGCGGCTCTACTTCCGCATCAATCCAAGGGCGGCGTTCATGCGTCGAGTAGAGTATGTGATAAAGAAGGTTGTGGTACGAATGCGACATTCCACGATCCTCCCAAGTTTCTGGCGGCCCCTTCGGGGACTTCTTTTGTGGGGTAAGCCGCTATCCCAGGGTTCCCTTCGGTCACCCTGGGCCACATTCTGCACAACCCGCTTCACGGGTCCAAATGCCCGTCGTGCAGGGCCAGTCCTCGCTCGGGATCATTCTGGGCCACCCCTCGCTGGATCATTTCTGGCGGCCCCTTCGGGGACTTCTTTTGTGGGGTAAGCCGCTATCCCAGGGTTCCCTTCGGTCACCCTGGGCCACATTCTGCACAACCCGCTTCACGGGTCCAAATGCCCGTCGTGCAGGGCCAGTCCTCGCTCGGGATCATTCTGGGCCACCCCTCGCTGGATCATTTCTGGCGGCCCCTTCGGGGACTTCGTTTATGGGGTGAGCCTCTATCCCAGGGTT
>Ga0307380_10000469_pt1 | contig 63759 bp, 44 predicted proteins | sample UN3MG_FD_202239 | JGI IMG/M metagenome (GOLD analysis project Ga0307380, IMG submission 202239) | Soil microbial communities from Risofladan, Vaasa, Finland - UN-3 | ecosystem: Environmental > Terrestrial > Soil > Coastal area > Acid sulfate soil | place: Finland: Risofladan, Vaasa | collected... | reverse complement strand
TTGTACCTCTTCATGCGGCGCCTCCTTGGATAGGTGGTTGTTGATAGACACACCAACAACCTACCAAGAAGGACGCCGCGTTTTCATCTTGCCGTCCCCCTCTATTCCTCCGATCGCCCCACCTGTTATAAAATAGTCGCATGAAGGCCAAGTTGGAAAGAACAGCCCCGAAGTGGCTTCATCCGTGCCCGCTCCCGAGCCCCCTTTTTCCGTGCCGTCAGTGACGTCCAAGCCCGCCTTGACATCCCGCCCGCTCCGGTCGATTCTCACGGTACTCTGGAGGTACAGAAATGAGACCGGATCTCGAGATCCTCTTTCGACTTATCAAGCGTGGACTGATTACTCAGTCTTTGCTGGCGCGGCAAGTGCACAGGATCGAGGATATGCTGGCCGGCCTGGCCGAGGCCACCCTGGACTCCAATGCGAGAACGCGCCTGACCGCAGAAGTGTACGGTGCCCGTGGCGAATACAAGCTGGACGAGATGTTCTCCTGGGAAGAAGAGTGGTTTGCCGAGGATCTCCCCGCTGCCCCGGCCCGGATCCTGCTCGGCGGTGCCGGCAGCGGGCGCGAAGTCCGCTACCTGGCCGAGAAAGATTACCAAATAGTTGCCTTCGACCCGGCCGAGTCGTTCGTGGCCCATGCCCGAAAGCATATCGACTGTCCCGAGTGCCGGGCTTTCCTCTGCGGAAGCTACGAGGACCTGGCATTCGGCAAGGGAGAGCGGGTTCGCAAGCTGCAAAACGAGATCGAAAGGCACGCGCCCTATCAAGCCGTGGTGCTTGGCTGGGGTAGCTTCACGCACGTAAGCTCGGTGGAGGCCCGTCGCGCCCTTCTAGATCGCCTGCGGGAGCTTTGTCCTCATGGGCCGGTATTGCTCAGCTTCTGGATGCGCACCGAGAGTAGTGAGATGCGCAAGAGCCGGGCCTGGCGGCTCGGCTGGAAGTTGGGTAACGCCTTGACCAGGAAAAGGCCCGATGATGCTGTGGTCGATCCGGGAGACTTCTTTGTCGGCAATGCCGGGTTCGGACACTTTTTCACACTGAAGGAATTCGAACAACTGGCCAGCCGGGCCGGTTACCGCCTGGCGCGGGCGCCGGGCGGCAAGTACGCGGGCACGTTTCCCCATGCCACACTGGTTCCCGCAAGTGATACCGGTTGTGGGCAGGGCTAGCCAGTCTTACTTTGGTTTTCCTTGCCATAGCGGAGCCTAGTGCCGGAAAGTCGTTCCCTCAACCGCTTGGGCCAGGCGGCTTCAATCTTCGAAGAAATTCTCCGGTATCCGAGAGACTCGAGCAACGCGGCCTGCCTGCTGTTTCCGGGCTCGATTATTAGAAAAGCGATCTCTTCCTCGCGGGCCCTACGCTCGATGCTTTCGAATAGCAACCGCTCCCCTCCCAGCAGCTTCGAACCCATACCCGCCTGCACGTCGTGAATAATCCAGGTCAAGCCAAGGACTCGGAAACGCCCCTGGAAAAGTAGCACGCTACCGATTGCCCGGCCTGTCCGGCCAGTCACGGCCGAGAACAGTCGGATGGCACCGGAGGCAATGTCCTTTTCCAGTCGGGATATCTGCCTGCCCCGCAGGCTTCGTGATACTGTGAGCAGGCCGGAGAGCTTCTGCTGCGGGTCATCGATTTCTGCAAGTTCCACGGAACCAGCGATGGCGCCCACGGCACCCGTCACGAGCGCCGAGAGCGCGGGTGAGGCCATGATCTTCGTCTCGATGAAGCTCCTCAATCCGGGCATGTTGGTGGCAGCGGCCCGCAGGCCGGCCATGGTGAAGTTGCGCAAAAGACCCAGAATCCGCTCGCGTTCGCCATTGAGATCGATGCGCCTACCGTTGCGCACAATCGCGACCACCCGACCGATTGTATCCTCTGGTCCAACCGGTCCCTGAACCCCATCGCTCAGGTCCCCCCGTGCCCAAAACCGTCCGCCGTCGCATCTGATTGCGCGATGGGTGAGGTTGGCTTCTCCCCAGCGAAAGCTCATGATCCAGCCGGCTCGAACCGGTCCTTCGGTATTGTCCAGCACTAGCTCGTCGCCAGGCAACAAGATAGGGCTCATACAACGCCCGGCGACGCTGTACTTGACCACCTTGTCACCGGAAGCACCTAGTACCTCCGAGGAAAGGACGTTGCACCTGTTCTCTCCCGGGAAGACTATAAAGTTACGGCTTTGTCTGGCAGAGGCGGGCATGGCGGAAAACATTGACTACACACCACTTTGAAATTGCGGCAGCAGATCCGGCCTGTAGCACTGTTCCCAGATCATCATGCGGCCGGTGATTTCCTTTCGAAGCTTCAGAGAATCCGAGATGCGCCGCTCAAGCTCGGCGACATCTTCGGGGTTGTTCAATATCTCCAGGCAGAGTTCACAGCGTGTCTTGTCGCCAATCACAACTTTTCTTCCCAGGATCCCCGCCAAACCCAACGGGCCCGTAGCGGCCAAGGCTGCAAGCAGGTAAGAGCGACAGGCTCTGTTGAGAATGTCCTCAAGAGGTTCTTTCGCAAGGTGCCCGAGATCCAGAACCTTGTTCTTGATTAAGAACATGTGAGCAGAACAACATGCAAGAACTCGCCCGTCTGGCATCACCAATGGTTGCATCGCAGCCATGCAAAAATTTAGCGTTCTTCTTTCGCTCTTTTTATCAGTGGGTAATCTTGATGCATGTCCTACGTTTTCCAGACTGAAAAATCGCGTTGTATTCTCTTGGCCATCTAGAATGTTGGCTTTCGCGATGCGCCTTCCCCTTCGCTTCGCTTCACTACCTGCGCCCCTTATATTTACTGCCATTCCGAGTGATCTTGCAGTCCGGAGAAGCTCGATGACTTCTTCGTCATCCAAGAGCGGTCTGTGATAGGCGTCGATACTAATTGAAATGCCTCGCAGCCCATCGCAATGCAAACGCTTCAGGAGCTTACGCGGGTCTCTTGATTTTCGAAACCACAGGCCATTGGTTACAACAGTAGAAAACCTATGTTGCTTGTAACAGAGATGTATTAGTTTTCTTAGTCTTTCTGGGTGTAGAAAAGGTTCCCCGCCCGTGAAGGCCAGGGCACCAATATCCTCAGGTAATTTTGAAAGCGATTCAGACAGCAAGTGAGAACTGCTCCTTGAATCCCTTTTTCTTTTTGAGGCAGGTATGAAGCAATGAAGGCAATGAGCATCGCAATGCCAACTCGGAATAACAGAAAGGACAATATTCCTGAAAAGAGGTTCAGGAGAAAGAATGTCCCGATTCATCGAGGAGTCTGCTGACATCGTAGCCTTTCAGGTACCCAAGGCAATAGATGGGAACATCCGTCACCAACTCCATGAGATTTTCAGAAACTAGCTTTCGCAGTTCTTTGTCAGCGGTTGGTTCATATGCCAGCTTTGCAACCTTGATAAATGCCTCAGTCGGGGTAAGTCGGTGCAGGAATAATTTATCGCTTTTTTCTACAAGATAAACACCCGAAAGGCTTGCAAAAGATGCATTGCCTGGACGACCCGAATTGTCAAGTAAAGGAACACTACATGCAATCCAGCCCGTTCTTGTTTTCATTACCGCTATTTTGTCATCGTGAATACAGAAACTATTACTGGAGTGCTTCACGATTGTTGATTTCCCTCCACCCGACCTTGCGAGGAATATCATGGCCTTGTCTGCAACTTTCAACCCGGCCGCATGAAAAAGAAGTCCCTTGTTCCATGCCAACGCAACGCTTATTCCACAACCAAGGGCTGCTGATACTACCGCAGGCTCGTCAGAAAGCAGGTCGAAAGATGCCTCGCGCATACCTATAATGGCATTGGGCAGATTTAGAAGTTTCATGTCGCGAAAGTTGTTGTGTGTGGCTTTTCTTTTTGTCCCATGAAACGAATTACTCGAAAACTTCAACCTATATGCTGCTCCTACACACTTGCAGAAGCCCTTTGTTAGCTGAAAAATTGTTTGACACAAGCTGGGGCTATACTCAAGCCCAAGACAGACATCACCTATTCTGGTATTCTGTTGCCGTATGTCATCTACCATTTGCTGATGGTTACTTTTCTCTCCGTGGAGCATCTCTTGTGGGGCCAAATACAACACCCGCTGGTGGAGCTGTGCTGAATGTATTTATAGCAAAAGCAATCTTCTTTGACTGCATCTTGGGCCGGCGATAGCGTCGGCGCGCGGACAAGATTGAATCAGACATTACTAGCCTCCTGTTATCAGAAAAGAATGTAAATCATATTTGTACCAAAAGCACCGGATACGATGTCGGGAAGGCCATCGCCGTTGAAGTCACCAACGGCAACGCCTCCTCCGAAATAATCTCCACCTGCTCCGCTAAGCACAGCCGCTGGAGAGTCATCGAAGAAAGGCGAGATTTTCGTATTCAGATAAACAAAGGCCCGGTGTCCTGCGGATGAATTGGAGCCTGTGATGAAATCGATCCACCCATCTAGATTGATGTCTCCAGTATCAACATCCCAACCAAAGTTGATGCTCTCGGTAAAGTTTATCCTCCTGATGTAATTGCCATCGATGACGACACTCGGTGTCGACGGGCTGTTGTCGATGCCGGGTAACAGGTAAATCCTGTCTGAGAAGGCATCGGTCACCAACAGGTCGAGCAAACCGTCTCCGGTGAAGTCGACGCCAGCTGCCGTCCTGTGGCCGAAGCCCGCCCTGAAGCTATCGGGAGTGGCAACTACCTGGGAGATTATATCGACGGAATCAGCGCAGGTGCCGATATCCCGGCCCGTAATGGCGGACGCCGCAGCCCCATCGAAGGTATAAAGCTCATTGACTCCCGAGGCAATCAGGGCAAAATCATCCTTGCCGTCGCCGTCGAGATCGCCTAGCGAAGTCGTGCCATGCCGGTAGCTGAAACAGCCGAGCACATTCAGATCGGCTGAGGCAAGCGGGATGTAGCTCTGATCGAGCGGCGCCGGGTCGATGTCGGTTGCGGCCGCCTGCCAGTTGGCCCTGGATCTTCCGAAGAAGATATATCCCCTGCCGTTGCCGTCGGCAACAGGAGCACCGATAAAGAGATCGTCGAAGCCGTCTCCGTTGATGTCTCCGATGACTTCCACTGAGCGGCCAAGTTGGTTAGCGGTTGCGCTGGTCGCGCGGATCTCCACGTCTGGCTGGCCGGGAAGCTGAGCTAGGCTGCGGCCGAAGTAGATTGACACTCTTCCGCGGAATCCATCAAATCCGAATCCAGTGACGGCAACATCCGGAATCATGTCGCCGTCCAGATCGCCGCTCGATACATCGAAGCCGAAATACTCGCCTGCCCTGTTGCGGTTGAGTTGCTGAGCGTTTGCGATGTTGGACCAGTTCGTCAAGTCTGCATCTCCGTAGAAAACAAAGACTGCTCCCTGGTTGCCTCCCGCGCCAGCGTCCAGAAATATTGCAGAGACGATTAAGTCGTCACGATTGTCTCCGTTGAGATCCCCAACGTTCCACATGTCGTAACCAAAGTTGCCACTTGGCGTTGTGCAAGTGACCTCGTTCCACAGATTATCCACCGACAAATCAGCCGGGATTGGCCCATGGTTACCCAGTTCGTCCACGGAGCGAATGGCTATGTGGTAGGTGTTCAGCGGCGGTAGCCACTGTGCCATGAAGGTTTCCGGCGTTGTCGGGGCTGCGGGATTCTTTGCGTTTGGTATCTCTGCCGCCGCGGCCCACTGGGTCTCGTTTGTTATCGGGGTGCGGGCCCAGCGGATTGCGTAGGCCGTGGCCGTGCCTGTGGTGCCGTCGTCGCCTACCGCTGTCCAGCCCAGGTCCACGTCGGCGTGGCGGCTGGCTGCCAGGGCGCCGTCCAGGGCTGCCGTGGCTCCTATTATTTGCCCCGGGGCTATTACGTCCGCTTCCACAGTCATCGAAAGGTGCGTTGCGTTGCCTGCATAATCCGTGGCAATTACATCCAGCGTGTGCGTCGCGTCGTGGGCCATGGTCGTGTTTGTGAACGTCTGGCTCTGGGGCGAGGCGGTGAGATCCACCGGGGTTACTATCGGCGCGCTGCTCTCCTCTACCGTCAGCGTCACGGGATACAGCGCCTGGTTGAAGTCGCCGTCGGTTACCGTGAAGCCCAGGTCCATCTGGCAGTCCCCTCCGGCTACCTTGTCGGCCAGTATGTCGACCCCGTTCGCGTTCGGGTTGCCGGTGCTGGCCACACACTGGACGTCGTTGGCCCCGGGTGCATTGCGCATTAGTTGCGGCGGCACCAGGTCGACCATTTGCACCGTGAAACTATTGCTGCCGATATTGCCGGCGCCGTCGTCTATTGCCGCGGCCACAAGCGTGCCCATCTCCTGGTGAACGAACGTCACCCCGATGAACGTGGTGCAACCCGTGGCGTCCGGAGCCTGGGGGTTGCCTACCTGGCTGCCCGCTACCGTCAGCGTTACCGTGCAGGCCGGGCAGTTGGAACTGCTGCAGCCCGAGGAACAGGCTACCAGGTCCACCTGCAAGTTGCCGCCGGGAACGGTGTCGTCAGAGGCGTTGAAGCGCACCTGGTCCGAGTAGTCCCTGAAAGCTATCGTGCAGCCGGTCACGTCCACCGTCACGTTGTTGATGATGTAAGGATCGGAGACGTTGCCCGAGGGATCCCTGACCGTCACCGTCAGCGTCTGGTTGGCGGCCTCTTGCAGGCCGCAGTTGAACGATGTCGTGCCCGAGCCATCTACGCTGGGTGTGCAGGCCACCCCGCCTACCGACGAGCTTACCGTTATCTGCTGGGTGGCGTCGGTGCCCGTTGTCTGGCAGACGAAGGGCACCTGCTGGTCGTTGAAAGTGCTGCCGTCAGTGGGCTGGCTGCAGGTTATCGTCGGCCTCACGGTGTCTACCAGGACGTTGAAGGGTAACGAGGTGGTCGAGTTGCCGCAGGCGTCCCTTACCGAGACGCTCAGGGCGTGGTTGCTCTGGCCCATGCTGGTCTGTAACGCCGCCGTGCCTCCGGCCACCACTCCGGTGCCGGCCGAGTTGCTGTCTATCAAGAAACTCACTAACTGCCCGTCCTCGGCGTCGGTCGTGGCCGCGAAGTTGAAATCCAGATCCTGCGTGGATTGGTTGAGATCGTCTGCGTAAATCAATGTGGCCTTGGATGGGCTCGAGATGGCCACCGCCGGCGGGACGCTGTCGACCGCGATGGCGAACTGCGCCTCCGGGTCGGCTATGGCCGGACTGGCCTGGTTGATGTTGGGGTTGCCGGCGGCGTCGGTTACCCTGGCCGTCAGATCATAGTCGCCGTCGGCCAGCGACATGCCGAAGACCGCCTGGCCGCTGGTTACCGTTGCACAGCCCACGCTTACTCCCGGAGGCCAGCCGTTGAGCAGACACAGGTTCCGCCCGTCTTCCGCGCCGCTTACCACTACCGTCGCCTGGAACACCGCCTCGCTCTGCTTGATACAACCGTTGCCGTCGGCGTCGGAACTTATAACCACGCTCTCTACCGTCGGCGGCAGGCTGTCCACGTGTACCGTGATCGGCGCCGAGTAGTTGCCCTGCCCGGGCAGGTTCTCCGAGAAAGCCACCAGCGTGTTGTCGCCCTGGTCGAGATTGACGCCTGTGAGATAGGTGGTCACACCCGTCACCGTGCCGACCCAAACTTCGTTGCCGTGTCCCGTGCAGTGACCCACGGGATAGCCCGTGCCGGGCGAGGCGCACAACACCAGCAGGTCGCCAGATTGGGTGTAATGCGTCTCGACGTTTACCTGGGTCTGGAAGCCGAAATCGGAACTCATGTCCGCAAAGAGGTTGAAGCTTTGGTCTGGGTTGGGCCTGGTAATCAATACCTCGGGCAGCACTCGGTTTACCGATATCGATACATTGTCGAGATCGCTGTTGGCCGCGGCGTCGGTCACCGTGGCCTGGATCTGGATTGTCAACGGGTCGGCCGAGGTGTCGTCAGAGGTTATCAGCGTGGCATTGTCGAAGGTGTAGCCCGAGGCTGCTTCAGCGGCGGTTAGCTGGTGAGTGGCTACCTGCTCGAAAGCTCCCCCGCCTACCTTGCGCTCTAACGTTATCGTATCGCCCGCGGCCGCGCCCGAGAGGGCACAGGCCACGTCCAGCTGGAATCCGACCGCGGCACTCTGGTCTGCCGAGCTGCCCAGTTGAGCCAGGTCGATTGGGCTGGTTATCATTACGTCGGGCGCTATGCGGTCTACCGTTACGTTCACAGGAGTGGCGTCCGTGCAGTTGCCGGCCTTGTCACAGGCCTGGATGCCTAGCGCGTGGCCGGCCTGGTCGAGAAGAGTCACGGCGTTGTAGGTTATCTGGTTGCCAGCGAATTTCGGCGCTGCGCCTATCAACTCGGCCGGCTGGCCGTCCACCGTCAGGTCGGCGGCCTGGCCGTCTTCCACATCGGCTGAGGCCTGTACCTTGATCTGGAAGCCGGCCTGGCCCGACTGATCCACGCTGGCCGCGTTGAATACCGCCGCGTCGGCCGGCAGGGTGAACTGTACCGTCGGCGCGGTGTGATCTATTACCACCCGGTTGGGCACAGAGGTGCCCACGGCGGCCGCCAAGTTCACACACGAGGCCCACAACTGGTACTCGCCCTCGGGGCGGGTTACACTTATAATCGCATCGCCCGAGGCGTCGGCCGTGCCGGTGCCTATGGCCGCGCCTGCGTCGCAGTCGGCGGGCAGCGTGCCTGCCGGGGCGCGCGAACAGATGTAGCAGCTTTGGCCCTGCTCCACGTCGCTGTCTACGGTTACGTCGAAAGTCTCCTGCTGCGTGTAGGCGCCGTCCGCGGGATCGGTGATTATCACCAGCGGCAGGCTCGTATCGCCCACCACCAGCGTTACCGTCGCCTGGCCGGTGCCGGCCGCGTTGGTGGCAGAGGCACTCAGCGTAACGTCGCCGCGCGGCAACAGGACGCCTATGAAGGTTGCGAAACCCGAGCCGGATGCGCCTATTGTAATCGGCGCGCGATCGTGGCCGTTGTCATTTACGACCAGGCTGACCTTTGCGCCGGCTGCCACGTTCTGTACCTGGACTATTACCGTATACAGCCTGTCGCCTTCGGCGATTGTCACGGGCCCGCTCGACCCGTCGGGATCCACGAAGGTCAGCACGGGCGGATCGCTGAACACCTGGGCCGAGACCGTGATGCTGTCCGGCTGGGCCGGGTTGCCGGCTTGGTCTGCCACATTGGCCGTCAGCGTGTTGGACGTGGCCGCGCCGGTGATCGAGCCCAGCACGAGATCGATGCCGGCCACGTTGCCGGTCACAGTAGCGCTGTAGTCTGTTTGATGGGGCGTCCCGCCGGCGTCCGTCCAGGCTACCGTGACGGTGGCCAGTTGGCCGTCCTCGACCCCGGTCGTTGTAACGTCGACAGTCGCATCGGTCGTGTCGAACACGGCGCCGTCTGCGGGATTGCTGATGGCTATCGTCGGCGAGTGCCCGTCTACCGTGATAAATACGTCAGGGGAAGACTCGCCCGTTCCCAGTACGCACTTGAGCGTCTTGGGGCCGTCTGCGAAAGTCACCTCGTTGACAGACAGGTTGTCCTGTACGGAAAGACCCGCCACCGGCGACTGGCCGCTGATGAAGAGCGTGAAGGTGGCCCCGTCGGCCACGTTGGCCGTGTTGACCTGGACATCGTACTGCAGGTCGTTGGCCTGGTTACTATCCTTGTCGTCGGCCGCAAGCAGCACGGCAGTATTGGCCGGGCTGGTGACCAGGCAGGTGCGCTGCTGGGTGAGCACGCTGACGGTGTTCAACGCGCTTTCGGCCTCTTCGCCGCAGGCGTTCTGACCCTTGACCTTGAGCGTGTAATCCTGCTGCAGGGAGAAGCTCGCATAGTCGAATTCGAAATCGCCGCCCGTAAAGAAGACAACGGGCTGCAGCGGATCGGCCCCGTCCATCAGCACCTGGCCGTCCACCAGCAAGGTAAGGTGCGCGCCGTCCGGCACGCCGGACGAGGTGCCCGTGACCGCCACCTGGATACCGGCCGTGCCGGGATCGCGATCGGCCGCGTCGGTGATCGTCACCCCGTCGCCCGGCGAACTCAAGGCAACATCGAGAGCGGTGGCGCACACCAGGTAGTCGTTTGTCAACGAACGACCATTGCTCGTGCCCGTGACGATCGCGTAAACCGGAATATTTCCGTCGGCGAAAGTGGCTACGAAAGCGGCCGCGTGATTGGTCAGCGTAGCGCTTGCGATGTCCTGGCCCGCGACATTCAGAGTCACCGTGCTGCCGTCGGCGCACGAGAAAGTCCCGGCCGAGTCGGTCTCTGCCGTCAATGTCACCTGCAGGCCGTCCGTGTTCGGGTCTGTGTCGTCCGCGGCGCGGAAGGTCGTCCCGTTGGCTGGTGTAAGGCGCACCGCGCAGCGGCCGGTGTCGATCGTTACCGAGATCTCGGAGGCGACCTGACCGCCCTGTGCATCTGTTGTCTCGACCCTGAGCAGGTCTACGCCCTCGGCCAGGTCGACGTCATCGAAGGCTGCCTGGCCATTGGCCAACTGGCCGGCCGGCACGCGCGCAGACGAGTTTACCAACAACGCGACGTCCGTCCCGTCGCCTACGCCCTTGCAGGACACCGCAACGTCGTGCTGCATGCCCTCGCGGGCGGGCAGCGAGTCGTCGCCGGCCACCAGCCAGGCGCCGTCCTGGGGATCATCGAAGCGGCAGGCGGGCACGCCGAGCTGAACCGAGACGTCGGCGCAGTCTTCGACATTTCCCAATTGCGGCTCGCAAATAAGCGTGCCGTCGCTCATCCTGTCTATGGTCGTTGCACCCCGAACGCAGATGTGGTTGGCGCCGTCCTCGAAGGTCTGATCGGCGAACTCTACGTGGCCGGTCTGGCTCTCGACATCGTCCAGCGCTACCGTGCCATGAACCGTCTCGCCCGGCCGGCGATCGTTTACGAAGGTCAGGATCGTGCCCGCGGGCACGCAGGTCGTGCGGGCCGCGGCCGGGTACTGCACCCCTAGCTCAGCGGGCTGCGTGTCGTGGAACTCGGTCAGCACTGTGGCGCCGGGCTGGGTGATTTCAACCGACGGCACACAATCGCACGGATCCTTCTTACTGCCGCAATCACAGGCACTCGTCACTATCAACGCCAGGCACGCCGCCAGCGACAGGCGAAACAACTTCATGGGCTACCTCCCCGCTGCTGAGATCGATATTCAACCCTTTCCAGGGCTTCACATACTAGCCTAAAGTCAAGCACAAGATCAATGACCGGGATCAACATTTAAACGGGCACCAAGAACTCACGGATTACTATCGGCGGGATCCCCCACGAGCTGAGCCATTCGGCCGAAAAACAGGTTCCTGCAGTTCTAGGCGCTTTCAACCAGGCCCTTCTTGGACAGGCACTCGACGAACCAGATGGTGTCCTTCTCGGCACGCCCCTTGTCGACGTCGAACTCGGCGCATAGCAATTCGGCCATCTCTGCCAGCGAGCGATCGCCCGTCATCAACTCCCAGATGCGGGTACCCACGTCATTGAGAGTGTGCATGGTGCTGTCGGCCGGAGTGATGATCACCGCCTCGCCGTCGATCATCCTCCAGGCGACTTCCTTCTGGCGCTGCACCCGGCTTTCGAGGGCGAAGGGGCCTTGCACTCCCTGAGAAATCCTGCGAACCCTCTTGGCCGGTGGCTTTTTGGAGGCCCCGCCTTTCTTCTTGATCGGCGCCTTCTTAGCTGCCTTTTTCTTGACGACCTTCTTCTTGGGCACCTTTTTTACGACCTTCTTCTTGACCGCTTTTTTCTTGGACGTCTTTTTTACGACTTTCTTCTTGGCGGCTTTCTTTTTCACATTCGCCCGGCTCGCAGTCGTCCGCTTGCCGGCCGACGCCTTTTTCGCCTGCTTTTTCTTGCTCTTGGACACTTTCTTCTTTGTCGCCATGGAACCCCCTACGTTCCGGTTTATTGCTTTTGGATAGGACAGAGTCTACGGATACCTTACCCCCTTGTCAATCCTATATTTCCTAAAAAATCAATCTGTCTCGGGGTCTGCCTCGCCAAAGCGTAGAAGGGCCTCAGATGTCAGGATCACCTCGCTACCGGGCTTTACCCTGCCCAGCGCCTCTGTAAGCTGCAACAGGCACCCGGAACACTCGGTCACCAGGATGTCGGCCCCCGAGCGCAACACGCTGTCCAACTTGCGCTCGGCGATCGCCAGTGACAGATCGTAGTGCGAGACGCAAAACGAGCCCCCCTGGCCGCAGCAACGATCGGCGTCCTCCATCTCGGTAAATCTGGCATTCGGCAACGATGTCAGCAACTTGCGGGGAGCATCCCTCTCTTTGAGACCCTTGGCCAGGTGGCAGGGATCGTGATACGTCAACAGTGGGCCCCGTTTTTCGCCCAGGGCGGTTTTAGGCGGGCTATCTCCGCGCAATTTCAGCCACAATGCAGAAAACGGCACCACCCGCTCTTCGAACTCCCGTGCCCGCCCGGCAACCTCGACATCATCGGAAAGCAGCTCGACCATATGCTTCGAAAGCATGTAGACGCACGAGGCGCAAGGCGAGGTGATGTATCGCGGCCAGTGCCCGTCCGCCGGCAAGAAGGCATCCAGATTGCGTAGCGCGAGTTTGCGGGCCGCCTGTGTCTCACCGGCGCCGAAGGCCGGCAATCCGCAGCAGCCCTGGTCGGCGGGAACAATTACCGAGGCTCCCAGGCCGGCCAGGCCGGCCAGGGCCGCACCCGCCGCCTGCGGCCGCAAGTAGTTCGAAACGCAGCCCGCAAAGAGAGCCACATCGACCTCCTCTGTGCCAACGGCTTTCTTCTTACCGCGCTCGATAAAGAACGGCCTGGATATCTTTGGAATGCGGTGGCGCTCGCCTCCCGGCCCGCGCAGGAAGCGGATATGCAGGCCGCTTTCCTTGGGCACCTTGGAGGCCCACAGGAGCCGCGAGAAGCGCGCGCCGGAAAGCAGCGCCGGCAACAGCCGCCGGGATGGCAATATCTTGCGCAGCACATAGCTTTTTAGGCGCCCGGTCTTCTTGGCCGCGGCCAGCCTGGCCCGCTCGGCCTGGACGATAAAGGGAGTATCCACCTGGTTGGGACAAACCGCCGTGCAGGAGCCGCACAACAGACAGGCCGAAAGGTGAAAGCGGAACACCTGCCCGGCTGCGAGCCGTCCGTCCTGCCCCGCCCGGGTCAAGGCGATCTTGCCGCGGGCGACGCCGCCTTCTCTTTGAGTCGCCCCGTAGACCGGACACTGCGCCATGCAGGCGCCGCAGCGCACGCAGCGATCGATCTCGGAGCGCAGGCTCGGTTTTTTCTTCTCAGGAGCCATCTTCGGCGCGCTCGGGAAAGATCTTGGCCGGGTTCATGATTCCCCGCGGATCGAGCGCGGCCTTGATCGCCCGCATGGCGTCGATCGACTCCTCGGACAACTCGAGCGAGAGGTATTTCTGCTTAGTAGTGCCCACGCCGTGCTCACCGGTGATGCTGCCGTGAAGCGAGATTACCAGGCGGAACATCTCGGTAACGGCCCGCTCCACGCGGCACACCTCGTCGCTGTTGAGCGGATTTGCCAAAAAGTTTACGTGCAGGTTGCCGTCGCCGGCGTGTCCGAATATGGCGCACTTGATATCGTTTTCTTCGGCAATCGAGTGAATGCCGGCCACCGCCCGGGGCAGGCTGGAAAGCGGCACCACTATATCCTCATTGACCTTGAGCGGGGCTATCTTGGCCAAGGCCGGGCCGACGGCTCGCCTGGCTTTCCAGATGCTTTCTGCCTCCGCCGCATCGGCAGCCAGTTTGACCAGACCGGCTTTTCCTTCGCGCATTACCCGTTCGACGATTGCGGCCGCGCGCTCGACGTCGCCTGCGCCCCCGTCCACCTCGATGATCAACACGGCCCCGGCTTCCCGAGGCAGCCCGGATGACGATTTCTCGCCGTAATCCTCGACACAGCGCACGGCGTTGCCGTCCATGAACTCGATGGCCGCGGGCAGCACCCCGGCCCGGAAGGTCGCGCCCACCGCCGCCGCGGCCTGCTCGACCTCGGCAAAAACGGCAAGTAAGGTGCGCCTTGATTCAGGCAAGGGCAACAGCCGCAGGGTGGCCTCGGTGATGATGCCCAGCGTTCCCTCGGAGCCCAATAGCAGCGACAGCAGGTCGTAGCCGGCCACCGACTTGAGGGTGCGCGCTCCCAGGCGCACCAGCTGCCCTTCGGGCAGCACCGCCTGCAGCGCCAGCACGCTCTGCCGGGTGACTCCGTACTTGACCGCCCGCGGGCCGCCGGCGTTCTCGGCCAGGTTGCCGCCGATGGTGCAGGTCGCCATACTCTGTGGATCGGGCGCATAGAAGAATCCCTGCGCCTCGACCTGCTTTTGCAAGTGCTCTGTCACCACTCCCGGCTCTACTATGGCCTGGAGGTTATCGGCGTCGATGCGCAGGATACGATTCATGCGCTGGGTGCTTATCACCACCCCGCCGCGGATGGGCCGCGCGCCCCCGGTCAACCCGGTCCCCGCACCGCGCGGAATCACGAAAAAGGGCGTCCGGTTGGCTAGTAGCACGATCTTGGCGATTTCCTCGGCCGTGCCCGCCAGCACCACGGCGTCGGGCCTGACCACCTCGGCCGCCGGCGTGGCGTCGTAGCCGTAGAGCACAAGCTCTTCGGGCGCCGTCAGCAGGTTTTCTGAGCCGACGATACTGCCAATTTCTTTCAGTAGGCCGGCATCCAGCATCCAGCACCTCGCTACTGTTTCGCCTTCTTGATCTCCTCGACCAACTCGGGAACCGCCTTGAACAGGTCGGCCACCAGGCCGTAGTCGGCCACCGAGAAAATCGGCGCCTCCTCGTCCTTGTTGATGGCCACGATGGTCTTCGAGCTTTTCATCCCGGCCAGGTGCTGAATGGCGCCGGAGATACCGATTGCCACATAGAGGTCGGGGGCAACCACCTTGCCGGTCTGCCCAACCTGCAGATCGTTGGGCACCCAGCCGGCGTCAACCGCGGCCCGCGTGGCGCCGACCGCGGCGCCCAGCAGGTCGGCCAGGCCCTCGATCAGCTTGAAGCCCTCTTCTCCCTTGGTGCCGCGCCCGCCGCTTACGATCATGTTCGCCTCGGTCAGCTCGGGCCGCTCGCTTTTTACTTCTTCGAACCTGATGAAACGCTTGCCGGGCTTGTCGAAGTCGATATTGACCGTGACCGCAACTTTCTCGCCGCCCGGTTCGCCTTTGGGCGCCGGGTCGAACTCGGTGCCGCGAATGGTGACTACTTTCACCGCTGTGGTGATCTCGACGGCCACTATGGCGTTGCCCGCCCAGACCGGCCTGAGGAAATGGCCGTTGTCGTCGATCCCCAATATGTCCGAGGCCATGCCGGCCCCGAGCTTGGCGGCCAGGCGCGGCAGCATGTCCTTGGCCATGGCCGTCGCGGTGGCGCCTACGAGCTCTGCTCCCATATCTCCGGCCACCTTGGCGGCAATCGCCGCGTGACTCTCTGCCAGGTAGGGGCCCAGCTTTTCGTGGTCGGCCATGTGCACCTTGGCCGCGCCGTAGCAGGCGGCCTGGTCGGCGACGGCCGAGATGTCGTGTCCAATTACCAGAATGTGAAATTCGCCGCCGGTCTTGGCGACGTAATCCCTGGCACAGCTGAACGCGGCCAGGCTGGCCTTCTTGAGCTTCCCGTCCTTGTGCTCGGCTATGATAAGTGCGTTGCCCATGTCTCGTCTCCTTGCCCGCGTCAGATTAGCTTGGCTTCGTCCCTGAGCTTGGCCACCAGGGTGGGCACGTCGGGAACCTTGATACCCGCCTTGCGCACGGGCGGCTCCAAGAAGGTGTGCCAAACCATCCGGGCGCCGGTGTCCAGGCCCATCGAGGACAGCTCTATCGCGCGGATCGGCTTGCGCTTGGCTTTCATGATGCCCGGCAGCGAGGCGTAGCGCGGTTCGTTGAGGCGCAGGTCGGCGGTGATCACGGCCGGCAGATCGACCTCGACGTGATCGAAGCCGCCGTCCACTTCGCGGGTCACCTGGGCCGTCTTGCCGTCTTCGGCGATCTCGATCTTCGAGGCGAAGCAGGCCTGGCCGACTCCCAAAAACTCGGCCAGCATCTGCCCGGCCTGGTTGTTGTCGCCGTCGACCGCCTGCTTGCCCATCAGGATCAGGTCCGGCTGCTCCTCGGCCACGATTTTCTCGAGGATCCTGGCCACGACGACAGAGTCGGGAGCATCGTCGGTGATTACCTGCACGCCGCTGTCGGCTCCCATGGCTAACCCGGAGCGAATCTCCTTGGTGCACTCCTTGGGCCCGATGCTCACTACCACCACCTCGCCGCCGAATTTCTCCTTGATGCGAATGCCCTCCTCGACGGCGATCTCATCGAAGGGATTTACCTTGAAGTCGATTCCTTCGGTCACGACGCCCGAGCCGTCGGGCTTGACCTTGATCTTGACGTCCGGGTCGGTGACCCGTTTCGCGGTAACCAGAACTTTCACGATTTGCCTCCTTGTCTCGGTTATGCCTTGTTAGTGTCATTTACGAATCGTCTTTTGATTCGTTAGTGCCACGTTATGCTGTGCATTATCAGTAGGAATCTTCTTGTAATCCGCCAAAAAAGCCGCGATGCCGTTGTCGGTCAGGGGATGCTTGACCAAAGTGCCGAAGATCTTGAAGGGCACGGTCACGATGTGCGCGCCGATCAACGCCGACTGGTAGACGTGCACCGGGCTGCGGATGCTGGCCACGATCACCTCGCTCTTGTAGCCGTAGTTGTGCAGCATGGCCAGCATGTCGGCGACCATGTCCATGCCGTCGCTGCCCACGTCGTCCAGCCGGCCGACGAAGGGGCTGATGAAGTCGGCGCCTGCCTTGGCGGCCAGCAATCCCTGCAGGGGCTGGAACACCAGGGTGACGTTGGTCTTGATACCCTCGGCGGCGCAGACCTTGACCGCCTTGAGCCCCTCGAGCGTCATCGGGATCTTGACGGTGATGTTTTCGTGGATCTTGGCCAGATCCCGGGCCTCGGACAGCATGCCCTCCGTGTTCTCGGATATGACCTCGGCCGAGATGGGTCCGTCGACGATGGTGGTTATCTCCTTGATAACCTCGATAAAAGGTCGACCGGTGCGGGACACCAGGCTCGGGTTGGTGGTCACGCCGTCCACCAGTCCCATCGCGGCTCCTTCGCGGATTTCGTCTACGTTGGCGGTATCCAGGAATATCTTCATTTGCAGTCCTCCTTGGGTCCGAGCGGATTTTGTAGGAGTGGACGCAGTGTGTCAAGCAGAATTGACATTTATATCAATTCCCGCACGTTGCTCATCAAATCTTCGCACGACCTGCCCGTCGGGGGGCAAGGCGGAAAGCAGCTGGGCGGCCGTTTTTCCAAGCAAAGGGTGGCGCGCTCCAGGCGCAAGCTCGGCCAGGGGCTCGAGCACGAAGCGGCGCTGGTGAAGCCTGGCGTGCGGCAATGCCAGGCGTTCGTTGTGCACTACCAGGTCGTCCAAAAGCAGCACATCCAGGTCGATTACCCTTGGCCCAAAACGCTCGCGGCGCTCGCGGCCCATCCGGCGCTCGACGGCCAGGCAGGCATCGAGCAGTTCGAAAGGCGAAAGAGTGCAGTCGATCACGGCCACCATGTTGATGAAATCGGGCTGATCGGTCTTGCCGACCGGCTCGGTTTCGTAGGCGCTGGACAGGTTCAGGCTGTCGATTCCATCGATCGCTTCCAACCTGCGCGCGGCCTCGATGCAGTTGTTTAGCCTCTCACCCAGATTGGAGCCGATGGCGACAAAGGCGCGGCTCACGGGGAACCTCCTGGTTCCCCTCCGCCGATACCGGCCTCGCGCAGACGCTCTAATGCTTTTGTAATACGCTCCTCGGGCAGCGTTAAAGTCAGGCGCACGTAGCCCCGGCCCGAGGGGCCGAACCCCGATCCGGGCGTGACCAGCACACCGGCCCGTTCGATCAGCCGTGCGGCGAAGGCGATGTCGTCTCCGCCGGGCACAGGCATCCAGACGTAAAAGGTCGCAATCGGCCGTGGAGGCTCGAAGCCAAGGCGTATCAGGCCGTCTACCAGCAGATCGCGCCGGCGCCGGTAGCTTGCAAGAAGTCCTTCCAGGTTTTCGGGCCACTGGCGCATGGCGGCAATGCCGGCCTGCTGCATGGCGCCTGCGACCCCCGAGTCGAGGTTGCTCTTCAAAGTCGCAAGCGCGCCCACAGCCGTAGCGTTGCCGGCTACGAAGCCCACTCGCCAGCCGGTCATGTTGTAGCTTTTGGAAAGCGAGTGGAACTCGATCGCCACATCACGGGCGCCGTCTATCTGCAGAACGCTTTGTGTGCTTCGGCCGTCGAAGACGATCTCCGAGTAGGCGCAATCCGAGCACAGCAGGATCTCGTGCCGCCGGCAGAATGCGACCGCCCGCTCCAGAAACTCGCGGCCGGCGGGCGCCCCGGTCGGGTTGTTGGGATAGTTGATCCACAACATCCTGGCCCGTGCTGCCAACTCGGGCGCTACGGCGTCGAGATCGGGCAGAAATCCGTTTTTCGCTTCCAGGGGCAGATAGTGAACCCGGCCTCCGGCCAGGCGCGTGGCCGTGGCGTAGACAGGGTAGCCAGGCTCGGGACACATGGCCAAGTCACCCGGGTCGATGAAGGCCAACGGCAGGTGGGCAATGCCTTCCTTGGTGCCGATCAAGGCGGCGATCTCGCATTCGGCGTCGAGATCCACCCCGAAGCGTCTTTTCATCCAGGCGGCGGCCTGGCTACGAAATTCATCCGAGCCCGCGTATGCCGGGTAACGATGATTGCGCGGGTCGGCCATGGCCGCCTGCCCGGCGCGCACGATCGCGTCCGGAGTGGGCAGATCGGGATCCCCGATGGTGAACGAGATCACATCCACCCCGCGCGATAAAGCTTCGCGCTTTATGCGATCCAGGTCGGCAAACAGGTAGGGAGCAAGGCTCTGCATTCGCCTGGCCACGGGAATCTTCATCTTACCCCCACTTCGTTCTCGAGAACTCCAATTTCATCAACGACGACCTGCACCTTGTCTCCTTCAACCAGCGGGCCGACACCGGCCGGGGTGCCCAGCGAGATCATGTCGCCCGGCAAGAGAGTCATCACCCGCGAGACGAAGGCCACCACCTGCGGCACGCCGAAGATCATCTTGGCCAGCGCGCCGCGCTGCCTTTCCCGGCCGTTGACCAGGCAGCGCAGCAGCATGTCCTCCCAGATGGCGTCGCTCTCGATCCACGGGCCGGCCGGCGCGAAAGTATCGAAGCCCTTGGCGCGCGCGTAGACGACGTCCTTGTGCTGCAGCGCCCGGGCGGTGACATCGTTGAAACAGGTGAAACCAAAAACATAGTCGAGCGCCCGCCGTTCGGGGACGTCGCGGGCCGGCTTGCCGATTACCAGCGCGACTTCGGCCTCGTGCTCTATTGGGCCGGGCACCTCGGGCAACAGAATAGTGCCCTTGTGCCCAAGAAGCGCCGACGGCGGCTTTAGAAAAATCCTCGGTTCGTCAGCCGCGGATTTCTTCATCTCGGCGGCATGCTCGGCGAAGTTGACGCCCACGGCGACTATCTTACTGGGCACGACCGGGGGCAGAAAGTCGATCTCGGTAAGCGCATGGATCTTGCTGGTGGCGCCGAAGCGACCGAAAATATCCCCCTCGATCTCGACAACGGCGTCGCCTTCCACGATGCCGTGGCGCGGAGCGCCTCGGGCAATACTGAAACGAGCGAAGCGCAAATCAGCTCTCCCCGAATACTTCGTCCATGCCGTAAAGCCCGGGCGCGGCCCGGGCCGCGAAGCGCAGCGCATCGAGCGCACCCGTGCAAAAATGCTCGCGCGTGGTCGCCCGGTGGGTAAGCACAAGCTGTTCGCCAGGCCCCAGAAACATGACCTGGTGCTCGCCGACCACGTCGCCGCCGCGCGCGCTGGATATGCCCACCTCGCCAGGCAGCCGCCGCGCCGCGCGCGCGTACACCCGGCGCCCTCCGCGCTCTGTTGTGACTATCTCGGCCAGCTTCAAAGCCGTGCCCGAGGGCGCGTCGGCCTTGGCCGCGTGGTGAATCTCGAAAATCTCGGCGTCGTGTCCCGCAAGGGATCGGGCGGCCTCGGCCACCAGCCTGCCCAGCAGGTGTATCCCGCGGCTCATGTTGAAAGCCTGCACCACGGGGATGCGTTCAGCCGCGCGCCGGATGGTATCGAGCTGTTCCCGGTCGAGGCCGGTGGTTCCGCTGACGAAGGGCTTGCCGGCCTCGGCGGCCAGGGCAACGTGCTCTGAGACGGACAGCGGTAGACTGAAATCCAGAACCACCCCGGCCGACTCGATGGCCCCACGGGCATCGTCGGTCAAGCGCGCCCCGTCCCCGAGAGCGAGATCCAACTCAGGGTGCCCGGGCCGCTCGAGCGCCGCGACCAGCGTCAGATCGCCGGCTTGCTCGACCAGCTCTACCAGCATTCGGCCCATGCGCCCGCGGGCCCCGCATATGCAGACGCCGATCACGTCGGCTTCTCCAGCAACCCCAATGCCTGCATGGCCCCGCGCAAGCGCGGGTTGTGCTTTTCCGAAAGCGGCGCCAAGGGCGGGCGAATCTCGGGGCCGCACTCGCCCAGCATGGCCATGGCCGCCTTGACCGGAATGGGATTCGATTCGAGAAACAGGGCCTCGGTCAACGGCAGCAGATCGAAATGGATCTTCCGGGCGCCTTCAAGGTCGCCGCTTTCGAACTTCGAATACATTTCGGCCATCCGGCCCGGCGCCACGTTGCTGACGACCGAGATGCAGCCGCGGCCGCCGAGCGCAAGCAGCGGCAGGAACGTAAAATCGTCTCCCGAGAAGATGGCCAACTCCCCGCCCGATTCGCGCTGTGCGCGGATCATCAAGGCGTCCAGCTTGAGATCGCCGCTGGCCTCTTTGAGGGCGACGACGTTTTCGAGCCTGGCCAGTTCGGCCACGCTGGCCGGGGTCAGGCTGACCCCGGTGCGGCCGGGAACATTGTAGGCCACAACCGGCGGCCCCACCTTGGCTACCCGCGCGAAGTGGTCGATCAGCCCCGCCTGGGTGGGCTTGACGTAATAGGGCGTCACCACCAATACGCCGTCGATCTTGAGCGCCGCGGCCTTGCGGGTCATCTCGATTGTCGCTTTGGTGTTGTTGCTTCCGGTGCCGGCGATGACCGGTACCCGGCCGGCAGTCTGCTCGGAAACTTGCCTGATGACCAAAAGCTTCTCTTCCATGCTCATGGCGGCGGCCTCGCCGGTCGTGCCGCAGGCCACCAGGCCCGAGATACCGCCTGCGATCTGTCGCTCAACCAGCCGGCGCAGAGAGTCGATATCCAGGGCGCCGTCCTTGAAAGGCGTCACCAGGGCCGTCAGCGGTCCTTTGAACATTGTCCACCTCCATCGGCTGTCACGGTCGTCCCGGCATCGGGAACGCTTTTCAAATCAAGCGGCGGCCGGGGAGCCCCCTTGACGCCGCAAGCCTGCCCCAGCAGGGCAAGCAGCAGGATCAACAGCGGCAGGCCGCCTGAGACACGCCGCGTCCTTGCCTTCATCCGTTACCTCAGAAGTAGAGCACCAGCCGGGCCAGTATGCGATGGGCGATGTTGGCGTCGTCGTCCTGGTTGTTGTCGCCGATCCCGCCGGGCGCCATGTCTTCTCCGAGATCGCTCATGCCGCTCATGGGAATCAGCAGGCCGTAGGAAATACCGGCGTGGAAGTTGTCGTCCGAAAAGTAGAAGAAGTCGAGATCGAACTCTAGCCCCAACGGGCTGGCCTTGCCGCGAGTCGAGTCCCTGTAGATGGCCGACGAGTAGATGGCCGACAGCTTGGTGCCCAGGCCGGCGACGATGTTGTACTGCACGCTGGGCTTGACGTAGATGGCGTCGGTCACGGTGCCGATTATCTGGCGCCAGAGGATCATATCGACGTGGTAGTCGAGATTGAAACGGAAGTTGTTGACGTTGGTGTCATGGTTGGCATAGGAGAACTGTTTCTCGGCAAACGGCCTGACACCCATGCCGGGCGAGTCGTCACCGCTTGCGAACCCCAGTTCAAGCCCCAACCGGAGCTTGTCGTCCAGCAATGTATAGTCCGCCTGCAACACGCCGCCGAATTGCTGCAGGTCGATACTGCCCTCGGCGACGCCGCTTATCAGGTTGCCGTCGGCATCCAGGTTGTGATTGATGTTGGTGTAGCCGATCTTGCCCTTGATCATCACCAGTTCGAGTTCGATGCGCAGCTTGCGCCACATGAAGCGCACCCAGATGTCCGGGATGTAGGCCTCGGCGTTGCGCACTGCGTAGTCGCCGACATCCTGCAGCGCCCCACTTCCAGGATCGGCCGGCTGCGCGGTATTATAGTCGGCGGCGTCGAGGGCCTGGTTGCGATAGACGAAGTAGACCCCGTAGTTCAGCACCCAGTCGTCTTGCGCTAAAGCATGGCGGATGTCCTCGGGCTTGTCGCGCTTCATGATCGCTAAAATATACGAGTTGACGTCGTCGAGTTGGTCGATGTCGATGCTCTGGCCGTTGTACTCGTTTTTGTACGAGGAGTAAGGCCCCTCGGAGGTGAAGTCGATCATCGGAATGACGTAGTGGCCGAAGAGCTTGGTGGCGAACATGATCCTGTCGGCGGTCGAGCCGTAGTCGCAGTCGAAGCACTGTCCCACGGGGCCCATGGGATCGGGTCGGGTGACCAACGGGCCGTTGTCGACATGGTAGGGCCCGCCGTCGTTGGCCAGAAGCCCGAGCCCCCACTCCGACGGCATGCGCCCGAAGCGCAGCAGACCCAACGGCGTACGCACCTCGCCCCAGACCCTCTTGACCGCGATGCTGTCGCGCAGCGAATTTATTCCCACCGACGGGGGATTCTGGCCCTGGCTGAAAACCACCAGCGGATAGTACTGGTTCTGCGGATAGCCGTCCGGGGTGGAGCCCAGGATCAGGTTATCGAGGATGTCGATCTGGGCCATGATGCGCACGTCTTCCGAGATGTTGACAGTCGGCTCGAGCCTGAAGCGCATGTTGGCATCGGCCAGCGTGTCAGAACGTTTGGTGGCCGAGTGGGGAAACTGGGGATAGGAGACCCCGCCCTCGGTCCGCTCCGGCAGCCCCAGGCTCAACCCGGCGTTCAGATCGCCTCTCAGGCGCAGGTAGCCGTGCAGGTCGAGGACGTTCAAGGGCGGCTTGACCGCCTCGGCCTCGTCCATGGTGACCTCCCGGAATCCATCCGGCAACGGCATCGGTTCGCTCTGGGCGGCATCACCCGCGGCCGGCTCGAGGGGAGTGAGTTCTCCGCCTCCGACCGGGGGCAGCTCGGGCGTTTTCTGCTCAGGCGTCTTGGCCGCGGGCACGGTTTTGTTCTCGTCCTCTTTCTGATTCTCCACGGCGGGCTTGGATTCGTCTTGGGCGAAAAGCTGTGCGGAAGACGAAAGCAGGAAGATCGCTGTCCCCATAGTCACCAGCCAAGATCGCATGCAGCCTCCTTTTTTCTTTTTCATCGGGCACGTTAGGCCCTGAGTGGCACAGCATTTATCACAGCGTCCCTCCGAGTGTCAACCTGGCTTGACCGTAAAAATGCGCTCATGCTAGGCTTGTCGGATGGCAACCACGCGGAGACACCAATGCTGATCACTGCCGGCAAGCGGTTCGGCTTCCCGCCGGGCGCGCTGCTCGGGCTCTTGTTTCTCGGGCTGCTCATGCCCGGCTGCTCTGCAGACAGCCAGACCGGCGTCTGGATCCGCATCGTCAGCCCCTTGGTCACCATTACCAACGTGCGCCTGTACGTCTACGACGCCACCTCCTTCGACACCCAGTGGGTCAGCCAGGTCGACGTGCCCGAGCCGCCCCTGACCGAGGCGCGCACCTTCGACCCCTCCTCGGACGATCCAGCTAACCAGCTCTGGGTGCTGATTTTAGCCGGCAGCGAAGTCAACGACAGCATCCGCATCGTCGGCGTCGGGCTGCGCGACGGTCGAGAGGTGGCCAACGCCGGCCTGGACAAGATCGTCTTCTCGCCCGGCAAGATCATCGATCACGCGGACGAAGAGGGAAACCCGCTCACCCTGGTGCTGGAAGGTTGTAAGGATGAAGACCAGGACGGATTCTGCCCGCCGTCGGACTGCGACGATGGGGACGCGGCCGTCAACCCCGACGTTACCGAGGTCTGCGACGATAAGGATAACAACTGCGACCGGGCCACCGACGAAGGCTGCCCGTGCTCATCCGGGCAACAGCGCGACTGCTGGCCGCAGTGGGCGCCGGCGCTCGAGACCATCTGCTTAAACTCCGGAGACAATGATCCCTGCGCCTGCAAACAGGGCAGCCAGTCGTGCGCCGGCGGAGTCTGGGGCGCATGCGACGGGCTGGTAATGCCGGTCGCGGAAGGCAAGCTCGACGAGAACGGAAATCCCGTGCCTTGCGACGACCTGGGTTCGTTCCTGTGCTACCCGACCTGCACGGACGAGATTGACAACGACTGCAATCGTTTCCTCGATCTCAAGGATACCGGCTGCGGCGGCTGCGAGCCTGGCACGGGAAAGGACTGTTACACCGGCCCTTCCGAGACAAGAACCATTGGAACCTGCCGCGACGGAAGGCAGAATTGCAAGGATGACGGCACCTGGCCGCTCGATTGCCCGGGCGAGTCCCTCCCGATGGGCTGGTCGAAGGAAACCCCGGACGGGGCAGCCGAGTTCGACAAATGTGACAACCTGGACAACGACTGCGACGGCATCACCGACAACGTCACCATCCACGAGTCTTGCGACCTGAGCGCAGGCTGCTGCCGTGACGCCGTCAAAGATTGCGTTGGCGGACATTGGATCGACTGCACGCTCGAAGACTACCGGAGTTTCGCGCACGACACCTGCTACGACCCGAGGCTGGGAGATGATTACGAGTACTACGTTGGCGATGAGACCACCGACAACTGCGACGGGCTGGACAACGACTGCGACGGCGACCCGGACGACGTCTTCGATCCCAACACTCTCGAACGCCTGTGTAAGTGCAAGATCGGCGACACCACAGTGTGCGAGACCCGCAACCAGGGCATTTGCGTGCCGGGCCTTTTCATCTGTGTCGACGGCCAACTGGTCATAGACGGCACCTGTGTCCAGGGCAAGCCCAGCGAGTCGTGCGACAACCTGGATAACGACTGCGACGGCACGACCGACCAGACCGAGGCCGCGCGGCTCGACTGCCTTGAAAACATCGTAGGCCAGCAGGAAAACGCGCGCGTAGATCGCTGCGCGTTGGGCAAGTGTATCTGCGTGTGCAACGACGGCTGGTGGGACAACGACGACAACCTTTGTATGCAGAGCGGCGGCTGCGAGTACCCCTGCTACCAAAGCGCCGGCCTGGTCGAGCGCTGCGATGGAGCCGACAACAATTGCAACGGCCCGATCGATGCAGCCGATCAGCCCCTGGCCACGGTCGATGCCCTGTGTCCCTACCGTGACGGCACCAGGATTCCCGGCCGGGGAGGAGAAGCGGGCGGCCCGGCCGAGGCCTGCGTCTCGGGCGAGTGTCAGTTCGAGTGCGCCGCTCCTTACGACGATTGCGACAACGACCGCCGCCTGCCTGTGCCCCTGCCCGGCGAGACCGACTCCAGCAACGGCTGCGAGATTGATCTGACCGACAATGTCGACAACTGCGGTGCCTGCGACAACCAATGCTCCTTCAACCACGGCGGGGCCTACTGCCAAAACTTCACCTGCCGTCTCGGCGCCTGCATCGGCTTGTGGGACAATTGCAACGGTCAGGAAGCCGACGGCTGCGAAACCTCGTTGGAGACGCTCAGCGACTGCGGCTCGTGCGGCACCAACTGCAGCCGGACCAACGCCAGTGCCAGTTGCTCGGGCGGCTCCTGTCACATCGCGAGTTGCGACCCCGGCTGGGGCAACTGCGACGGCAACGACGCCAATGGCTGCGAGAACCCGCTCGACAGCCTCTCGGATTGCGGCTCGTGCGGCACCAACTGCAGCCGGGCCCATGCCACTGCTTCCTGCTCGGGCGATTCCTGCCACATCGTAAGCTGCGATGGGGGCTGGGACGACTGCGACGGCAACGACGGGAACGGCTGCGAGAACTCGCTCGACAGTCTCTCAGACTGCGGCTCGTGCGGCACTTCCTGCAGCCGGTCCAATGCCATGGCCTCCTGCTCGGGCGACAGTTGCCACATCGCAAGCTGCAACTCGGGCTGGGGCAACTGTGACAACAACGATGGGAACGGCTGCGAAAACCCGCTCGACAGTCTCTCAGACTGCGGCTCGTGCGGCACTTCTTGCAGCAGAACCCATGCCACGGCCTCTTGCGCGGGCGACAGCTGCCACATCACCAGCTGCGACTCCGGCTGGGGCAACTGCGACAACAACGATGGGAACGGCTGCGAGAACTCGCTCGACAACCTGACGAACTGCGGCTCGTGCGGCACCAACTGCAGCCGGGCCAACGCCACGGCCTCCTGCTCGGGCGACTCGTGCCACATCGTAAGCTGCAACGGCGGCTTCGACGACTGCGACGGCGTCGATGCCAACGGCTGCGAGAACACGCTCGACAGCCTGACGGATTGCGGCTCGTGCGGCACGTCCTGCAACCGAACCAACGCCACGGCCTCCTGCTCGGGCGACAGCTGCCATATCGCAGGCTGCAACTCGGGCTGGGGCAACTGCGACGGCAACGACGGCAATGGTTGCGAGAACACGCTCGACAGCCTATCGGATTGCGGCTCCTGCGGGACATCCTGCAGCCTTGCCAACGCCACGGAATCCTGCTCGGGCGACACCTGCCACGTCACAAGCTGCGATGGGGGCTGGGGCAACTGCGACGGCAACGACCCCAACGGATGCGAGAACTCGCTCGACAGCCTGGGCAACTGCGGCTCGTGCGGCACTACCTGCAGCCGGGCCAACGCCACGGCCTCCTGCTCGGGCGACTCCTGCCACATCGGAAGCTGCAACTCGGGCTGGGGCAACTGCGACGGCAGCGACGGCAACGGCTGCGAGAACACGCTCGACAGCCTCTCGGACTGCGGCTCGTGCGGGACGGCCTGCAACCGAACCAACGCCACGCCTTCTTGCTCGGGCGACAGCTGCCACATCGGAAGCTGCGACTCGGGCTACGACGACTGCAACTCGACAGATTCCGACGGTTGCGAGACCCCGCTCGGCACTTCGAGCGACTGCTCCGCCTGCTCCGACGCCTGCGGGCCGACCACCAACAAGATCTGTATCAGTAACTCGCCCGACCACTGCGGCTGCAATGTCAACGGTAATTGCGACACGGGCAATGGCGAAACATGCAACACCACCTCGCACCTGTGCGAATAGGTTGCTGCGGCACAGGCTTTACTTTTTCCAGACAGCCTTGCCGTCTTGCGACCAGGCGGGCACTCCCGGGGGCAGGTCCGCAGGGATGCGGCGCAGGATGTCGCCGGGCGGGCGGATCAGCACCGCCCCGTTGGGGATCTCGCGACCCTGACCGATGGTGACGTCGAGGCCGGCGAAACAGCCGTGCCCGAAGCAGGCCCCCAGCAGCTTGTTGTCGATGGGCTGCAGGCTGCCCTGGTGCATGACACGGGTCTGGCCGGCGGCGCGCAGGTCTACCACCCAGACACGCGAGGTCAGCGCGCAGCGGCTGCCGAACAGGCAGGCCTGGATGCCGTTGACGCACAGGTCAGAGTCTGGGTAACCTGCGCAGAATACCATGGTCGAGTTCTTGCTGATGAAACACTTCGGGCCCACCACCGAGAAGTAGACGTTGGCCCGATCCTCGATGGTGACGTCGTCGCCGACCAGGCAGCCGCGAACCAAAGTGTAGGCGCCGATCTTGACGTTGTCCCCCAGCAGGCAGCCCTCGACGGTGGCGGTCGGGTGGATGAAACAGTTCTTGCCCTTGCGGTTGGCCCGGCCCATCAGCGTCCACAGGTAGCCGGCCTTGCTGATGCGGCCGCGCAGCAGGGCGGCAAGACCGCTCGACAACGCCTTGCCCAGGCTCCATGCCTTGTGATCCAGCACGTTCTCGACCCACTCGATCTGAACCGCAAGCTGGTTGGCCCATAGCACGTGCACCCAGTGCACGACGTGCATGACCACGCTCGAGGTGACCGGATGCTCGTAGCGTGAAAAACCCGAGATGTGCGGCGGGGCGGGCATGGCAAAGATCTTTTCCCGGAAGCGGGCCCGCACCGGGCGCGCCCGGGAAAGACACTCCTCCAGGCCGGCCTGACTGTCCGGAGGAAGCTGTGCATGAATCATGTAGAGACGGTAAAGAACCAACTTCTCCCCGTCCCCCTCGCCCGTCTCGAGATCCTGCAGCGAGCGTGTGCGCCTGACCAGCAAGGAGTCGGCCGGCAGCCCGCAACGAATCGACTCGCCGGCCTGCCGTCCGCGACGCACGAAGTCGTCGATCACCCTGCGGGTGAAGTAGACATCGTCGTAGGTCAGCAAAAAACTGTTCTCGCGGATATCCTCGGGCCCGGCGATGCGCTCGACATCCAGGCCGGCCCGGCGCAGCACGCGATCCTGCGCGTCGCACAGCCGGCGATTGCCGATCATCGCTTCGGCGACCGGGTCGCCGAAGGGGTGAATGCTGATACCCGAGGGAAGAATGTAGGCCTTCATGAAACCAGCGTACGGAGCGCCGGCGCGGGTGTCAATCTTATACCAATCACTTGAAGAGCAAGCTTCCCCACCTGGCGAAGATCGGCGCCAGAACAAGCGACACCACGCTCATCAGCTTGATCAGGATATTCAGCGCCGGGCCGGCGGTGTCCTTGAAGGGATCGCCGACGGTGTCGCCTACCACCGCAGCCTTGTGCGTCTCGGAGCCCTTGCCGCCCAATGCGCCGCCTTCGATGTGCTTCTTGGCGTTATCCCAGGCGCCTCCGGCGTTGGCCATGAAGAGGGCCATCAGCACGCCGGTTACGGTCACGCCGGCCAGCAGCCCTCCCAGGGCCTTGACGCTGATGAAGCCCATGATCACCGGCACCAGTATGGCGATCAGCCCGGGGGCGATCATCTCCCTGATGGCGGCCGAAGTGGAGATATCCACGCACTTGGCGTATTCGGCCTTGGCCTTGCCTTCCATCAGGCCCTCGATGGTGCGGAACTGACGGCGCACCTCTTCGATCATCGCCTGGGCGGCGCGGCCGACCGCGTTCAGGGCGAACGACGAGAACAGGAAAGGCATCATGCCGCCTATCAGCAGGCCGGCCATGATAACCGGGTCGGCCACGTCGATGGAGGTCATGCCCACCTGGGCACGGAAGGCGGCAAACAGCGCCAGTGCGGTCAGCGCCGCCGAACCGATAGCAAAACCCTTGCCTATGGCGGCTGTTGTGTTACCCACCGCGTCGAGTTTATCGGTGCGTTCGCGCACCTCGGGCGGCAACTCGGCCATCTCGGCAATGCCTCCGGCGTTGTCGGCCACCGGGCCGTAGGCATCCACCGCCAGCTGGATGCCGGTGGTGGAAAGCATGCCCAAAGCGCCTATCGCGATGCCGTACATGCCGGCGAAATAGTAGGCCGCCACGATGGCGACAGCCAGCACAAGAAGCGGCCAGGTGGTCGAGCGCATGCCCACCGCCAGGCCCTTGATGATGTTGGTGGCCGCGCCCGTCTGCGATGCTTCGGCGATCTGGTTGGTGGGCTTCTTGTTCTCGCCGGTGTAGTACTCGGTCAGCAGGCCGATGGCCACACCGGCCACGAGCCCGACCACCGCCGAAGTGGCGATGCCCCACCAGTAGAAGGTCACGCCGTCCGTGGTCCACTCGGCCGGCAGCAAGAACTTGGCCAACACGAAGGTCGCCCCGGCGGTCAGGATGGCCGTCAGGAAGGTTCCCGTGTTCAGGGCCGTCTGCGGGTTGCCGCCTTCCTTGGTGCGCACGAAGAAGGTGCCGATGATCGAGAGCACGATGCCCACCCCGGCGATGACCAGCGGCAGGAAGATGGCGTTGTAGCCCATGTCGGCGTTCTGGGCCCTGATGGCCGGGATCCAGGTAGCGCCCAGTACCATGGCGCCGACGATGGCGCCGACATACGACTCGAAGAGATCGGCGCCCATGCCGGCCACGTCGCCGACGTTGTCACCGACGTTGTCGGCGATGGTTGCCGGATTGCGCGGATCGTCCTCGGGGATTCCGGCCTCGACCTTACCGACCAAGTCGGCGCCCACGTCTGCCGCCTTGGTGTAGATTCCGCCGCCCACGCGGGCGAAGAGCGCGATGGAAGAGGCGCCCAGCGAGAATCCGGTGATGGTGTTGAGCACGATGACAGTGTCGGTTCCCTGGAAATCCCAGATAAACGTATAGATAATGAAGAGAACCCCGAGCCCGAGTGTCGCCAGTCCGACAACGCACATGCCCATCACTGCGCCGCCGCTGAAGGCGATCATCAGCGCGGGGTTGAGCCCGGTGCGGGCCGCCGCGGCGGTGCGCACGTTGGCCGCCGTGGCGACGCGCATGCCGAAGTAGCCCGCCGTGGCCGAACAGGTCGCCCCGACGACGAAGCTTATTGCGACCAGCCAAGACGAGTTTTCCATGCCCGCGTTGGCCCAGGCGAGCAGCACCGCGACCACCACTACGAAAATCGCTATCACGCTGTACTCGCGGCCGAGAAAGGCCATGGCGCCCTCGCGGATGTAGCCGCCGATCTCCTTCATCTTGTCGGTTCCGGCATCAGCCTTATTGACACCAATGGCCTTGATCAGGGCGAACAGCAACGCCAGAACGCCGGCAACGGGTGCAACCAGCATCAACACGGTTTCCATGCCTTTTCCTCCGTCTAGGGTGGACTTGGCGACAAAATACCCCCTTGACACGGGTTGTCAACCGTTTTCGCGCTCCTTGTCGATTCAAAAACCTTATAAGGGGCAACAGAAAAATAGATAACAATTGGTAACCTCTTGCCGACAGGCCGGGCTACGGATAGTATCCCGGGTCATGGTTAACGTGCGGGTACAAGTTTTCCTGGCGCTGTCTCTTGTCCTTGCGGCCCCCGGCCTGCAGGCCGGGCGGCCATGGAAGGCTTCCGTTTCGGTTCCTGCGACCGAGGGCCTGGGCAGGCGACTTTTGCAACTCGATGCGAAAACAATGAAGCGCTTTCGCGAGATCTTCGGCCGTGGGTCGCTCTTGCTGTCGCGGGGGCGCTATCGGGAGGCGGCCAAGGCTCTCGGGCAGGCCATCGAACTCTATCCCGATCACCTCGGCGCACGCATCGCCCGTGTCAGGACCCTAATGGTGCTGGGCTACCTCTCCTGGAACGCCGAGTTGATCCGCACGGCGATTGGCGATATTCGCAGAGCCGAAGAACGTTCGCCCCAAAATAGGCAAGTTCGCTTTCTGTCACGCCTGCTCGACGGCCTGCTTACGCGCATGCGCGTCTACAAGAAAAAGACAAAGTAGTCATCCGCAGGCAGCTGTGATAAAAGTCTCCTCGATGGAAGCCCATAAACTCGCCCGGGTGTACGAGAAAGAGGTCGCGCCCCACTGGGAAGGTCATTTCGTGCCTTTCCTGCTCGAGTCCTTCCCGGCCGAACTGCCACGCAAAGCCACGCTTCTCGAGATGTGCTGCGCCACGGGAGATCTTACCGCCGAAATCGCCGCCCGTCTGCCGGAGGGAGGCCGGCTGATCGCCGTCGAGGACGTGCGCGAGCTGATGGACCTGGCCCGGGCCAAGATCCCGGCGGACATGCGCAAACGCGTGTTCTTCAAGAAGGAGCAACCGAACGCGCTCACCTTCGCCGACGAAACCTACCAGGGAGTCCTCTCTCCCGGGCTGCCGACCGTCTACGACCTGGCCGACGTCCTGGCCGAGGCCGTGCGCCTGCTGGGCAAGGACGGCTTCGTGCTGCTTGGGGCGCTGCTTTCGGGCAGCTTCCAGGAACTTCTGGACATCTACCGCGAAGTGCTCGAGAAGGAAGATCTGGTCGCAGCCCAGGACAACCTCGACAGTTTCTGCGGCAAGTTGCCGGATCCGCCGGCTGCCAACCGCATGCTCTCCGCGGCCGGGCTGATAGAATGTCGCGCGCGGGCCCGCACGGTGAGCATTCACTTCGAAAACGGCCTGGGGTTGATCAGATCGCCGCTTGTCAGGCGCCACTGCCTGGAAGAGTGCCTCGGGTTCATCAAGGATCGCGGCTGGCGCGAAGGTGTGCTGGCCGGCATTGTTCGCTCATTGGATACCTATTTTCCAAAGGGGCTCGACCTGACGCTGGTTTTGGGGCGGCTCGAGGGAGTCAAGTTGTAGTGGCCCGTCTTTTACCGGTTGCGGCGGCGTTCTTTGCCGTGCCCTTGGGTGCGGCGTTCTAGTTCGTAGGTCTTTACCTTGCGGATCAGGTTGCGGCGCGAGATACCCAGGCTGATTGCGGCCTTGGTCTTGTTCCAGCGGGCCTGCTTGAGATGATCGAGGATCATGGTCCGCTCGAGACGCTCTATCGCCTGGGGCATCCCGGAGCCGGGGGAATCCTGGCCCCGCGCCTGGGGGCTTGCCCCGTCGCGGTAGATCTCGTAGCGAATGCGGGGCGAGAGGAATTCCTCGCCGATCTCGGCGTCCTCGCCCTGTAAAACCAGCAGCCGCTCGATCTCGTTCTCCAACTCCCTGACGTTGCCCGGCCAGTTGTAGTCCATCAGGCGCTCGAGGCAGGCGGGCCGCAGGCTCACCTTGCTTCCCTTGAGGGCATGCTTTGCGAGGAAATGTCCCAACAGCAGAGGGATGTCATCGCGGCGCTCCCGCAGCGGAGGCAGCTTCACGCCGATGACGTTGATGCGATAGAAGAGATCCTCGCGGAACTGGCCCCGCTCGACCATTTCACTCAGGTCGCGGTTGGTGGCGGCGATGACGCGCACGCCGACCTTCTTCGTCTGCGTGCTGCCCACGGCGATGAAGGTTCCTTCCTGGAGAACCCTGAGCAACTTGACCTGCAGCGCGGGGCTCATGTCGCCGATCTCGTCAAGAAAAAAGGTGCCGCCGTCGGCCACTTCGAAAAGTCCCTTCTTGATTCCGCTCGCTCCCGTGAATGCACCCCGGGCGTGGCCGAACAGCTCGCTTTCCAACAGGTTGTCGTTCAGAGCCGAGCAATTCTGAACCACGAAGGGCTTTCGTCGACGCCGCGAGTTGAAATGAAGCGCCCGGGCGACCAGTTCCTTGCCGGTGCCGTTCTCTCCTTCGATCAGCACGGTCGAATCGGTCCCGGCCACCTTATCCAGGAACCGGTAAAGCTCTCGCATCGGGGCACTCTTGCCGATTATTTGCCCGTAAGCCGACCTCTGGGCCATCTCCCTGGTCAGGCGATCGAGCCTGCGCTCCTTGCGGACGATTTCTTCCCGGTAGACGAGCATCTCGCGGACGACTATCTCGAGCAGGTCTTTGAGATAACCCTCGGCCTCGGCGGACATCACCGTCGTCTTGCGTATGGCCCGCGTCAGCTCTTGCTCGGAGATGTCGAGTTCCAGGCCATGGGCCTTGACGATCTTCTTCTGCGTCGGGAGGCCGCGTTCTAAAAACATGCCGCCGGCTAAGATCAGCCCCTGTTCCTGACCGTCCAGCGTGACCGGCACGTAGATCTCCGTCAGGCCGGCATGGCAGGTGAAGGCCGCGGCGCCCTGCCCGCCGCCGTGCGATCGAAAGTGATCGAGCATGCCGCCGGCCGTCTCGTTACAGCACTTGCATCCCGCCGCGCTCGACTTGACCAGGTCGCACAGCGGCCGGCGGGTGGCGAAGCGGGCTAGTTCAGGACTCTCGATCAGCTTGCCCGTGCCGTCGGCGAAACCTATCCCCAGGTTCCAGCGCTTGTTGACTATCTCGGCCAGGCGCCCGATGACGCGCAGGCCGGCGATCTCCCTCCAGTCTTGCATGGCTCTCCATCCATAAAAAGGACACGCTGCCGGGCAACGGATCGCCGCCCGATAACAATCCTTGGAGTAAACCACACCCGGGCAGCCTGATCAATCATCGGTCGTACTTCGGCCGAACTTCGCTTCGAAGAGATTGACCCGCGGGCAGGGATGGGGCAAGCTACTTCCACCGTGAAATCTTGCACCCAAATCTTTGCGCTCTTTTGCCTGGCGATCGCTTGCGGCTGCGGCGATAAGACCGAGGCGCATCTCGAGCACTTTCTCGATCCCGCCGCGGCCGGCAATGCTTCGCCGCCCGAGTCGCTCGACCCGTTCGCCATTACCAATGACGGCAAGGCGGCCGACCGCATCAACACCATGGACTTCGACGATGTCGCCCGGCGCCTGGGCCCCCATCGCACGACGGCCCGCACGCGTTTCGCCTTCGCCGGTCCCAAGGTCCACGCCTCGCTGCGCGAAGAAGACATGATCGTCTTGGCGCGCAACGGCGATTTCAGGGTGAAGGTCGAAAACGAGTCCGGTCAGGGCTACGAGGTTGTTTACTCGGCGAAGCATTTATACATGCGCAACCGCTACGGGACGTTTCACGAGCGCGAGACCCTGGCCGGAGATCATCTCAAGTGGCGCGCCGCCGCTTATGGGGGCTGGGCCGCCGTCTACCGGTTGTACCGCGGGAGTCTCGGCTTCACCAAGCTGGGTATGGTTCGCCACAACGGCCGCGACGCGGTTCGGTTTTCCATTGGCATGAGTGACGCGAAGCCGCGCCCGGTGGCGGGCGCGCCCGCGTCCGCCTCGGCGCCCGTTCCCGCCGGAGTTACGAAATACGTCCTGCCGATCGAGCCCACCCCCAGCGAGCGAGATCGCTGGCGTGACAAGGTCAAACCGCTCTCGGCATCGGGCACGATTTTAGTGGACGCCGACTGTGGCGCCGTGCTGGGCGTCGACTTCTCGGGCGAGCTCGGCCTGCCTTCCCCGGGGGATGGCGGCGAAATCGCCCTGACGGTCAAGACGGTCCTGCTCACGGACGGGTTCGGCAATCCGCCTTCCATCGCCGCGCCGGACGAGAAAGAGATACGGCCCGTGCCTGAGCGCATCAAGGTCGACACCCATCCGATCGATTTCTACTTCGGCAAGGGTTTCACCTCGTCCCTGGGCGCCGCGGCTGGCGTGGCTCGGGACGCCGAGAAGCGCACGCAAAAAACGAAGTCCACGGGAGGTTCGACATCAAGGCACTAAAACTGGCCACGGCATTGACAGAGTGTGCGATTGAAAATAAGGCTCGCCGGCCGCGGCTGCTCGAGATAGGTGAGCTGAGTTCGTACACCGATTTCATCATCATCTTGACGGCCACCAGCGACCGCCATGCCCGTTCTTTAGCGGACCACTTGCGGGAAGACCTGAAAAAGGCACGCGTCATCCCGCTGGGGGTCGAGGGGTACGACGGCGGCCAGTGGGTCCTGCTCGACTTCGGCGAGGTTGTGGTACACATCTTCCAGGAGACGGTGCGCGACTTCTACGATCTCGACGGCCTGTGGATCGACGCCAAAAACATCCCGATCAAGGAAGTATAATTACCCATACCATTACCCACATGATTACCAGCGCCCTGGGCGGGGTGGCCGATCTGCTGCTGCCGCCGAGCTGCGCGCTTTGCGGCGAGCTTGTCGATCATCCCAAGACACCCGTCTGCCCGATTTGCCGGGAGGGTTTCGAGAAAATCCCGCCGCCGTTGTGCCCGCGTTGCGGGCAACCTTTTGTTGGCGCGGGTTTGTGTCCCGATTGCCGCGCGGATGATTCAGCGATTGTCATGCTGCGTTCCGGGTTCGCTTTCGGCGGCAGCATGTCACAGGCGATCCTGCGTCTCAAGTACGGGCATAAGCGGCAACTGGCCCCGTACCTCGCCCGCATGCTCATATGCCCCGGGATGCCCGACATGGATTTCGCGACCTGCGATCTGCTTATTCCGGTCCCCCTGCACCGTAAGCGGATCGCCGAGCGGGGCTTCAACCAGTCCGCACTGTTGGCCCGAGAGATAGGTGCCGTGCTGCATATTCCGACGGCGCCGAACGCCCTGGTGCGCACCCGCCCCACCGTCTCGCAGTCGAGGATGCAAAGCCGGCGGCAAAGGGCCGAAAACCTGCGCGGCGCCTTTGCGCTTCGCCCGGGAATTCGGATTGCGGGCAAGCGTGTCTGCATAGTCGACGATGTCGTCACCACCGGGGCCACCCTGGAAGCCTGCGCCCGGGCATTGCTCGCCGCCCGGCCGGCTTCGCTCGTGGGAATCACGCTGGCGCGCACGCTGCACTCGTGAACTCGAAAGCCGGACAAGCCGCTGTATGTCCCACACTGTATTGAAACATGCGCAAGTCCTAGGGGCGAAGCCCCTGTTTTTTACGCTGTGTACTTGACGCCTCGCAGTCGAGCCGCCTAGTATCTTAGAGTGTCTGTCGTGGCACTTCGGTTGCGACATTGTCTGATGGACGAGATCGACGATGGAAGGAGACTGGTTATGAAAGGCGGCTTCTGGCTTACGTCTCTGGTGGCCGCGGCGCTGCTGTTCGTGTTTCCGGGTTGTACAGGCGATCAGATATCTCCCGATCGTCCGGTCCTGACGGACGGAGACGGGAACAACGGCGGCGACGGTCCAATCCTCTGCCAGGGCAACGCGGGTTGCCCGGCGGGAACCGAGTGCAAGGGCGGCGTCTGCGTGGGCGCAACGTCCTGCAACTGCAACTACGACTGCGACAAGACCAAGAACGAAGTCTGCAACCGGGCGACGCACCAGTGCGAGAACGGCGCGCCGCCCGTCAACTGTCAGGATGACTGCGACTGCTTCTCGGGCGAGAGTTGCATCAGCGGAGAGTGCAAACCCATCGGCGGCGACGAGCGCACATGCACCATCGACGACGAGTGCGAAGAGGGCGAGACCTGCAAGAACGGCAAGTGCGTCCCCAAGAACTGCTCGAGCCGCGAAGACTGCGCGGGAGCGGTATGCCTGGTATGCAAGAACAACGAGTGTACGACGCCTCCGCCGGTCTGCCAGGGAACCGACGACTGCTGCGTGGGCTTCTACTGCAACTTCGGTACCTGTGTGCCCGAGAACATCGGGTGCGTCTCGGACTCCGACTGCGAGGAGCCCGATTTCCCCCGCTGCGACGCCGACGGCAATTGTGTGCAGCAATGCATCAACGACATCGACTGCCCCCTGGCGGGGCAGGTGTGCGTCGCCAACCACTGCACAACACCGGGGTGCTCCCCGGAGACCTGTCTCCAGGGCCAATGGTGCGACACCGGCGACGGGCAGTGCAAGCCGGGCTGCGACTCCAACGACGACTGCGTACCGCCCCAGACCTGCAACTACGTCAGCCACCAGTGCGGTCAGACCGACTGCTGCGGCGGCTGCGACAGCGATCACTACTGTGACACGCTGAGTTGCTCCTGCGCCGAAAAGTGCGACGCTACGCATCCCTGCCCCACCGGCTTCGATTGCCAGGCGGACGGGATGTGCTGGTGCACGTCCGGCGGCTGCCCGGCGGGAAGCCACTGCGACGCCGGCACCCATCAGTGCGTCCAGGACACGGTTGAGTGCACTTCCGACACAGACTGTCCCTCGGGTTGGACCTGCAACCTGACGACCAACGCCTGCGAGTCCTCGGGCGGCTCGGGCGAGGGAGACGCCTGCTTCACGGACACCAACTGCGATCAGGCGGCCGGGCTTTTGTGCGACAGCTCGCTGTTCTGCCTCTGGTGCGCCATGGCCGATCCCAACTTCAACCCGACCTTCACCTGTCGCTTCGAGTGCTCGTTGATTTTTCCCCAGTGCGCGGGCGGACAAGATTGTCTCTATCGCCACACCGGCCTGAAGGGCCTGTGCATGCCCCCCTGAGCGAGCGACTCTGAATCCGGAGGTTTTCAATGAAGGTCACAATGCGGGTTGTCTCGATTGCGTCCCTGTTCGCAATACTTGGCTTGGCCGCCTGTTCAGGCTCGGGCGGCGCCAACGACGGCGGCCTCGACGCGCAAGACGGTGTCGACGGCGGTGACCATGACATCGCCTGCAGCACCATCGGCGACTGTCCCATCAGCAACCTGTGCCTCGACGGCGTATGCCGGGTGGGCACCATCTGCAAGTCGAGCGCCGATTGTCCCTCCGGTTACAGTTGCTTGATTCTCAAGGAAGTCTGCGTCCCCGACAATCCTTGCCTGGACGACAACGGCTGCGCCGCCCCGACGCCATTCTGCCTGACCGGCGGAGGAGTGTGCGTGGCCTGCAAGCAGGACGGCGATTGCGAGTCGGGCTACTTATGCAACGAGAGCCACGCCTGCGAGATCGTGGGCCCCGACTGCACCGGCGACATCGACTGCACCGAGAGCGGCAAGCCCCACTGCGACATGGCACAGGGTAAGTGCTACCCCTGCGTCGAAGACGCGCACTGTTCGCCCCAGGTGTGCGAGCCGACCATGCGCCAGTGCGTAGCCTGCTATGAAAACGCCCACTGCACCTCGGGCAACCCCTTTTGCCTGACTGACTCGTACAGCTGTGTCGAGTGCCGCGACGAGAACGACTGCCCCGGCGCCGAGCGTTGCAGCCTGGGCCACCTGTGCACCGACATGATCTGCGTAAACGACTCTGATTGCGTAAGCACGCCCGGCACCCCGTACTGCAAGTCAGACAGCGGCGACTGCGTGCAGTGCAAGTCTAACGATCACTGCGGCACCTACCAGTGGTGCCGTGATTACACCTGTGCCACAGGCTGCCAAAATGATGCCGAGTGCGTGGAAAAGCAGGGGGCCGGCTACCACTGCGACTTGGACGCCAAGAACTGTTACTACGCCGAATGCCTGGCCGACGCCGACTGCGTCGCAGCCGACCCGGACCTGCCGCACTGCAAGACGGCCTCTAGCCCCGCCAACAACGCCTGCGTCGAATGCGTCGCCGACGAGCACTGCGACGAGTTCTTCTACTGCAAACCGGGCGATGACGCCTGCGCCCCCGAGCCCTGCTACCGCTACCAGGATCCCGACGCCACCTGCCGGCAGATCGACGCCTGCTACCACTGCGACTACATGAGCGGCAACTGCGGGCCGGTTAAAGAATGCACCTACCCGGACGGCGACGAGTGCTGCCCGGGATACTCATGCGAGAGCTACGGTTGCGAGATGGATCTCAACTGCACCGCACAGGATCCGGTTTGCGCCAACGGCTATACCTGCAACACCAGCTACAATCAGTGCGCGTGGGTTTCGAACTGCCAGCCACCCTGCGGGGCGGGCGAGTTCTGCAACTCCCAGAACGTGTGCGAATCCGGCTGCCACGAGACCGGCGAGACATGCGATCCTTTCTCGACCAGTAGCTGCTGCTCGGGGCTGATGTGCAATCTCTTCTGGCCGTTCTGCGCGTAGGCCGCTTCTTTTCTGGATGAGTCTGACTCTGATTGAGCTTGCCGACGTCGTCTCGGAGCTCTCGGCTTGCCTGCCCGGAAGCCTGTTGTCCAAGCTGTCGGCGCCTACTCCCCGAAGCTGCCAGATCGCCTTGCGCGGCGGCGGCGCGACGCGCACCCTGTACATCGATCTCGCGCCCGGCCTGACCCGCCTGCATCTTATCGACTCAAGGAAGCGCTCACCTGCCACACCCCCGGCCTGGGTGATGAAGGCTCGCTCCGAACTTGCCGGCCGGCGGCTTGTGAAAATCGGCCTGATCGGCGATGACAGGATCGTACGGCTTGATTTTGCGCAGAGTACAGGGGCCGGTCAACATACGCTTGTGGCCGAACTTTTCGGCCTCCGGGGCCGCCTGTTGCTGCTTACCGAGCGCGGCGCAATCATGCATGCGCTTGTCGGCGACGCGGATACCGGCGGGGAGTATCGTCCGCCGAGCGCGCACGGGGGCGGCGTTCCGGGGCCGTCGCGTTTCCCGGCGGCCGATCCCGCGACGCTGGCCGCCAACCGGGCGGTGGACGCGCACTACACGCGACTGGGTGCGGAGCAGGCACTTGCCGAGCGGCGCCGCTCGGTCACGCACACGCTCGAACGTCAACTTCGCAAGCTGTCCGGATTGGTCGAAAAGCTGCGGGCCGATCTTTCGCGTACCGCGCAGGCTGAAGATCTCTCCCGGCAAGCCGAGGCACTCAAGGCCGGCCTGCACCGCGTGCGCAAGGGAATGAGCCGCATCGAACTGACCGACTACTGCGATCCGCAGACCGGCCTGATCGCCATCGAGCTTTCCGCGGCGCTTACTCCGGTCGAGAACATGGAACGACTCTTTGCACGCAGCCAACGCCTTGAACGCGGCCGGGCGCAGATCGAGCCGCGCCTGCGTGAAACTCTTGCGCGCCGGGATCAACTCACCGATCTTCTCGCGCGCCTGCAGCAAGCGAAGGACGTAGAAGAAATTGAAGTCATCGAGGCCTCGTTCGTCAAGCCGGCCGGGCTGAAAAAGCGAGTCGCCTCGCGCAGGCAGCCGTATAAAACCTACCTTTCCAAAACCGGGCGCAAGATCATGGTGGGCCGCAGCGCCAAGGACAATAACCAGTTGACCTTCCACGTCGCCCGCGCCTCGGATCTCTGGTTGCACGCCCGCAACCGCCCGGGCGCCCACGTGGTGGTGAGCCTGGGCAAGAACGAGGAGATCGACGAGCAGACCCTCCTCGACGCCGCCACTCTCTCGGCGTCTCTGGCCGGCTGTGAAGAGATGGAAGTCGCCTACACCCGGGTCAAGAACCTGCGTCCGGTAAAGGGCCAGCCCGGCCTGGTATCGCTTACAAAAGAGCGAACCATCGACATCCGGGTCGAGCCCGCAAGAATTGAAAGACTAAGGAAATCTCAACAAGACTGACGCTTCGCCTCGCATGTGGTTTGATGTGGGATAATGTAGTCATTTTTTTGACATATCCCTACATCTGCCCTACAATGAAGACAGCCCAAAAAACCGCTACAAGGGACGGTGCCATGAGCTCGACTACAAGATATGGATCGCGAAAATCCCAGGGGGCAGCCCAGGTGGCCGAAAGCAGGCAAAACGAGATCGTCGGAGTGGTCTTCTGCCTGGCCGCCGCTTTGGTGTTGCTGTCGCTTTCGTCATTCTCGCCCAGCGATCCGGTTTTCGACGGGATCGGCGAGAAGGCATCCAACCTGTTCGGCCTGGTGGGCGCCTATCTGGGGGCCTTTCTGTTCGCGGCCTTGGGACTGGCCGCCTTTCTGCTCGTGGGCGGACTGGTCTACGGGGCAGTGGTCGCCTTCAGCAGGGGCGGTGTCAGGGTATCGGCGCGAAAGGTCACCGGCGGCCTGTTGTTGACCATTCTCGGCACGGTCTTCTGTCAACTGGTGTTCTCCGGGGACCCGATTCTCGGACACCCGCCGGGAGGCGTGGTCGGTGAGTACATGGGCGGGCTTTTCATCTCTCTGTTGTCGGTTACAGGCACGGCGGTGGTGGTTACGGCCGGGATGCTCCTGTGCCTGATAGCGGCCACAGGCTTCAGCCCGGTGAACAGCATCAGGTTCATCGGGCGTTACCTGCGCATTGCGGCCATTGCCTGCGGACGGGCAACGGTATTGGCTGCTGGGCGGACATGGCGGGCCGCGGCATCAGCGGCGCGGCGCTCGTTTACGCTCCTGGTCAGGGAAACCCGCGAGCTCCTGGCCGGCCTGCGCGAGAGCAGGGCCTCGGTATCAGCGGCGGCACAGGCGAAGCCGGGCGAGAAAAAGGAGCCCTGGTTCGCATCGCCAACCGGTGTGGAAGTCATCGATCCCGACCAGGGGCGCCGCGAGCCCGTGGTGGTGACCAGCGACCCCGGATCGATCGCCGAGCCGGCCGTCGCCGGCGCAACCCATGACAAGGGCAGGCCGGAAGGCCGGCACGATCAGGAACCGGAAATCGTCATCCCGCGCCGGGAGACGAAACAACCTGCGGCGGCCGCGCGCAAGCCCGAGCAGACTTTCAACCTCAAGGGATATAAACTGCCTGACATAGATTTTCTCGATTCTGAGGACCAGGGCCAGAACGAAATCGAGAAGGAGCAACTCCACGAGTACGCCCGCCGCCTGGAGGAGAAGCTTGCCAGCTACGGGGTGGAGGGCAAGGTCAAGAAGATTATGCCCGGGCCGGTTGTCACCATGTACGAGTACGTCCCCGCCCCGGGAGTCAAGGTTTCCAAGATCGCCGGCCTGTCCGACGACATGGCCCTGGCGCTGGGCGCACTGAGCGTACGCATCGTGGCCCCCATTCCCGGCCGCTCGGTGGTCGGCATCGAGGTGGCCAACAAGCAGCGCCAGACGGTTTTCGCCAAGGAGATCATCGCTCATCACTCGTTCCAGCGCAGCAACTCCAAGCTGACGCTGGCGTTGGGCAAGAACATCGAGGGCGCCCCGTTCGTGACCGATCTGAATAAAATGCCCCACCTGCTGGTGGCCGGCGCTACCGGTACCGGTAAGAGCGTGGCTCTAAACGCGATGATCACCAGCATTCTCTACCGGGCCACCCCGGAGGACGTGCGTTTCATAATGGTGGATCCAAAGATGCTCGAGTTGAGCCTGTACGAGGACATCCCCCACCTGCTGCTGCCGGTGGTGATCGATCCGCGCAAGGCGCAGGCGGCTCTCAACTGGGCGGTTTGCGAGATGGAACGCCGCATCCAGCTGCTGCACGCCGTCGGAGTTCGCTCGCTGGACAGTTACAATCTCAAGGCCGAGCGTCTGAACTCGGGGCAATCAGAGGAGCAAAGCGGCGGCGCGGTCAAGAAGGTAATTGTCATCGACAAGACGGCCACGGCCGGCATGAGCGTGCCGCCCGCAGAGGAAGACAACGCGGCCGATGCAGGCGAGTCGTCGAAGTCTCCCAACAACGATGCCAAGCTCGAGAAGCTGCCGCACATCGTAATCGTAATCGACGAGCTGGCCGACCTGATGATGACGGCCAGCCGCGAGGTTGAGACCTCCATCGCCCGCATCGCCCAGAAGGCGCGCGCGGCGGGCATCCACCTGATCGTCGCCACCCAGCGCCCGTCGGTCAACGTGATCACCGGCTTGATCAAGGCCAACCTGCCGGCGCGCATCTCATTCCGGGTGGCCTCCAAGATAGACTCGCGCACCATCCTCGACTGCAACGGCGCCGAAACCCTGGTGGGCAACGGCGACATGCTCTTCCACCCGCCGACCAGCTCGCAGATCATTCGCATTCACGGGGCGCTGATAACCGAGGACGAGATAACCCGCGTGGTGCAGCACCTCAAGGAGCAGGCCCAGCCGGTCTACGACGACTCGATCCTGGCCTCGACCGAAGAAGACAGCGACGATCTGGCGCTCGACGACGAAGACCGCGACGAGCTATACGACCTGGCGGTGGCCGTGGTGGCCGAGGCCGGGCAGGCGTCGACCTCGATGGTCCAGCGCAAGCTGCGCATAGGCTACAACCGGGCGGCGCGCCTGGTAGAGCGCATGGAACGCGAAGGCATAGTAGGCCCCCCCGACGGCTCCCGCCCCCGCGAGGTGCTGATTCGCGATCACGCTAGCTGATGCGCTACGGCTACTGGATCGCATCCTGGCCGTGGGGTATCTCAATTACATCTACTCCGGCGGGAATGTCGAAAAGGAAGGCGCTGTCTTTCAGGCCCACGTTGATCGAGACGTGGTCGAAGAAAACGTGGTTCACGTTGCCACCCGGGTCTTCTACTATTGTTTCCGAGACACTGAAGCTCTTTGCATCCACGACGAAGATCAGTTTCTTGAAACGGGCCTTCTTGCGGGGCACCAACTGCAGCACGTAACGGCCAGAGCCACCCAGATCTTTTCTTTTGGAAAAGGTTATCTCGAACTCCTTGCCCAGGTTGCCCTTGCCCCACAGGAAAGACACCGCGCCTGTCAGGCGCGAACCGGAAAACGACTTGTCGCGCATTACTTGCATGAGATCCGGGTCGTAGACGTAGAGGGCCTTGCCGTCGACCACGAAATGCTTGGGCCGCGGGGTCTTGTAGTCCCAGCGCATCATGCCGGGTTTTTTAATGTAGACGAAGCCGGTGGATGATCTCTTGCGACCGAGGGCCTTCGAAAAATACTCCTGCCTGAAGCCCGCCTGAAAATCATTGGTGCTGTCGTAGAAACCCTGGATCTTTCGGGCCACCTGCATGGCAGAAAGTCCCTTGCCCAAGGCCTGAGCGGCAAGCAGGGTAATCGCTACGATGATTACAGATCCTATCCGGCAGGTTCTTGTCATCTCTCCCTCCGTTTGAAAGACGTACCTCGTCCCGCGTTCATTCAGAGACATCGACTTCCAGGTCGTACACTCCGGCCTTTTTCACAACGGCCCTGACTATCCGGCCCGGCTCGGCCCGCCCGTGGATTACCGTCTTACCATCAACCTCGGGCGCCTGGTTCCAGGCCCGTCCGACCCCGAGGTCTTCTACCAGTACCTCGATCTCGCGCCCGATCAGCGATTCGTGGTAGTCCGAGGCAATCCCGCGCTGGATATCCAGAAGCTCCTGGCGCCGGGCCTCGGCCAACTCGGCCGGAACCTTGCCGTCCATTTCGGCCGCCGGGCTGCCTTCCTCCGCAGAAAAAGCGAAAACGCCCAGCCGTTCGATGCGACATTGCTCTACGAATTCAACAAGCCGCCTGTAGGCACTCTCGTCCTCGCCGGGAAAGCCGGTCATCAGCGTGGTGCGCAAGACCACCCCGGCGACATCGCGCCGCAAGCGTTCTATCAGCGCGACCATGGTCGCGGGATCGCCCCCGCGGCGCATTCTGGCAAGCACACCTCGGTCGGCATGCTGCACTGGAATGTCAAGATATGGCAACACGTGCGGTGTGCCCGAGATCACCTCGATCAGGCGCTCGGGGATCTCCGTCGGAAACAGGTACATCAGCCGCAGCCAGCGCAGCCCGCCGACCGCGGCCAGGGCCGCGACCAGTTCGGCCAGCTCCGGGCGTCCCGGCAAGTCGCCGCCCCAGGCGGCAAGATCCTGCGCCACCAGGACGATCTCGCGTACACCCAGCTCGATCAGGTTCTCGGCCTCCATGACCAAATCGTCCAAGGGACGGCTCTGCTGTGGTCCGCGCAGACTGGGAATGACACAGAACGAGCAGTGCCGGGAGCACCCCTCGGCGACCTTGAGATAGGCAGCACCACTAGCCAGCGAGTTGACCCGCGGCACCGAGGAATCCGCCAGATAACTCTGTCCGTGCTGGCAGCGAACGCTCTCCCCGCCGGGAGCGGCATCCAGCCACTGGCCAAGCTTGCCCACCTCGGCCGGACCTACGAAGAGATCCACCTCGGGAAGCTCGGCCGCCAGGCTGTCCCGGTAACGCGCTGTCAGGCAGCCGGCGACTATCAGACGCCGGCAACAACCCGAGGTCTTGAAGCGGCCCATCTCGACTATGGCGTCCAGAGATTCCTCGACCGCCGATTGGACGAAGGCGCAAGTATTCACCACGATCACTTCGGCCTGGGCGGGATCGTCCACCGCAACCAGTCCGCGCGTGGCGGCCGCTGCCCAGATCAGTTCGGAGTCGACCCGGTTCTTGGGACAACCCAGGCTGAGCATGTAGAAGGTGTGCGTCAAATTTCGAAAGACTCGCAGGATTTGACGGCCTGGGCGGAAAGCCCCGCGCCGGAAAAGGCCTCGACCAGCCCGCGGGCGGTGTCTTCCTCACCGTGGTTTACCAAGAACCTGCGCGGCGGACCGGGGATTTCCTTTGCCCAGGCCAGAAGGACGTCGCGATCCCCGTGTGCGGAGAATCCGTTTAAAGTCTCGATCTTCGCCCGTACCTCGACTGTCTCTCCGTAGATGCGAACCTTCTCCTCGCCGTCAACCAGGCGCCGCCCCAGCGTGCCGTAGCCCTGCCAGCCGACGAAGATGACGGTGGTGCTCTCCTTGTCGAGAAAGTCCTTCAGGTGATGCAGGATGCGGCCGCCGGTGCACATCCCCGAACCGGCGATGATCACCGCCGGGGGCTTGGTGTGCTTGAGCGTCTTGGACTCCTGGGCTGAGGCAATCTCCCGCAGACCCGGAAAACTCATCGGGGGATCGCCGCGCTCAATACCTTCCCAGGTTTTATCGTCGTAGCATTCGCGGTGGGCGCGGTAGACTGCCGTGACCCTCTCGGCCATGGGCGAGTCAAGCAACACGGGTAGCCTGGGGATCTCTCCTGAATCAACCATGTGGTTGAAATGGTACAGAAGCTCCTGGGTCCTGCCGATGGCGAAGGCCGGGATGAGCACCATCCCCTTGTGGGCCACGGCCCGCTCGACGATGTCTTTGAACTCGCGCAGCGTTTCCGCGCGACCCTTGTGCAGTCGATTGCCGTAGGTCGACTCGATCACCACGGCATCCACGGGCTCGTCCCAGTCGGTCGTCGGGTCGCGAATAATTGGAGAATTGGGCTGGCCGATATCACCGGACATCAACAGGCGTCGACCCCCGCCTGAAATAAGCGCGTGCGAGGAACCCAGGATGTGCCCGGCGTCGAACAGCTTGAGCTTGATCCCATCGAGATCTTGCTCCTGCCTGTAACGCAGCGGGCGCATCAGCTTGCAGGTGCGCTCGACCGTTTTCTCGTCGTAGAGCGGTTTGCCATCGTGAGCCGACAGGCGGGCCGAGTCGCGCATGACGATCTCGGCCAGGGCCGTCGTGGCGACGTGGGCGAATATCGGGCCGGAGAAGCCCTCGGCTACCAGGCGCGGTACGCGGCCGACATGGTCGAGATGGCCGTGGGTCAAAAGCACCGCGTCGAGTGAGGCAGCATCGAAGGGAAACGCCTCCCGGTTAAGTTCGTCGGAGTCGTCTTCTCCCTGGATCATGCCGCAGTCGACCAGGATGCGCTTCCCGGCACACTCCACCAGGCTGCATGACCCGGTAACCATGAGGGCCGCGCCGTAAAAGGTTATTTTCATGCCGCTCAAATCTCACCTCCGTGTTTTATCAACGGCGCGGCTCGGGCCGCCGCCTGAATGGCAAGGGGCGCTCGCGATGCCACTCCCAGTAGCGCCGCAATCCCTCTTCGAGTCCCAGCGTCGGCTGGAACCCGATGCTCTGTTCCGCCTGATGCGTATCGGCGAAGGTGTTGGGCATCTCGCCCGGGCGCAACGGCCGCGACTCGCGCTGAAACTCGACGTCCGCCAGCCAGGCCAGTTGCTCCGCCACCTGGGCCAGCGTGGTGGTCTGGCCCGTGCCCAGGTTTAGCACCCGCCAGGGAACCGGACGATCCAGGATTCTCAAAATGCCCACTACAAGGTCGTCTATGTGGATCATGTCCCGGCCCGCGGTTCCGTCGCCGCAAAGCCCCATGGGCACCCGGCGCTCGGCGGCCTCCGCCAGCGCGGGCACAAGCCTCTCGGGCGACTGCCGCGGACCGTAGACCGAGAAAATCCTGACCAGCGTGATGCTGATTGGAGAACGTAAAGAGAAGGCATGGGCGAAAAGCTCCGCCGCCCGTTGGGCCGCGCCGAACACCGATAGCGGTAGGTTGGCGGCATCGCTCTCCAAAAAGGGATAAACGCGCGAGCCGCCATAGACGTGCGCTGACGAGCCGATTACAGCTTGCTTGACGTTGTTGCGTCGGCAGGCCAGAAGCAGCGAGGAGCATCCCTGAATGTGTAGCCGCATGCAGGCTTCGGGCTCGCGCTCGGCCCACTCCAGGTCGCGCCGCGACACCAGGTGAATCACCGCATCAGGCCGAAAGGCGGCCATGGTCTTGTCGAGCGCCTCCCCGTCTGTTACGTCGCCACGGGTGAAGGAGAAGCGTTCATGGGCGCGGGCTTCCTCGATGCGTCCCTCCTGCCAACCGGGCGGATCCAAGCCATCCAGGATGTCAAAGCCGGCTACCCGGTAGCCACCCTGCAGCAGCACCTCGCATAAGCGCGCGCCGACGAAGCCCGCCGCGCCTGTCACCAGTACCTTCATTTAATAAGCTTCCTGCCCATGCCGATGTATTCGAAGCCCATCTCGCTCATGCTGTGGGGATCGAAGATATTGCGGCCGTCAAAGATCAACGGCCGGGCGAGCATCTCCTTGATGCGCCCGAAGTCGGGGCGACGAAACTCATTCCACTCGGTAACCACGATCAAGGCGTCGGCGCCCTGGCAACAGGCGTAGCTCTCACGACAGTAGGTTACCCGCTCGCCCAGTTCGGCCCGGGTGGTCTCCACGGCCTCTGGATCGTACACCCTGACGGCCGCGCCGGCCTCGAGCAGGTTTTCGATGATCGTGAGCGCCGGGGCCTCGCGCACGTCGTCGGTGCGCGGCTTGAATGCCAAGCCCCAGACGCCGAAAGTGCTCCCGGAGAGATCCTCGCCGAAGCGTTCTTTTATTCGTTGCGGGATGATCATCTTCTGTCGCTGGTTGACCTCGTCCGTGGCAGCCAGCATCTTCATCTCGATGCCGTGCTCGGCCCCGGTCTGCACCAGGGCGCGCACATCCTTGGGAAAGCAGCTTCCGCCGTAACCGACCCCGGGAAACAAGAAAGGATGACCGATGCGTTGGTCAGAGCCGACTCCCAGCCTGACCTGATCGACGTCGGCCCCCACCGCGTCGCACAGCAGTGCTATCTCATTCATAAACGAGATGCGCGCCGCCAAGAGCCCGTTGGCCGTGTACTTGGTCATCTCGGCGCTCTCGTTGTCCATGAATAAAATCGGGTTGCCGGTGCGAACGAAAGGAGCATACAGGTCGGCCATCAGCTTGCGGGCTCCCTCGTCCCGGGTGCCGATCACCACTCGATCGGGGCGCATGAAGTCATCGACCGCAGCGCCTTCCTTGAGAAACTCCGGGTTGCTGACCACGCTGAGCGCATGAGAAGTCAGCCCGCCGATGAGTTCGCACACCTTGCGCGAGGTTCCGACGGGAACGGTGCTCTTGAGAACGACCGTCATCGGGCCCTGCATCGCTCGGCCGATCTCGGTGGCCACGCGCAGAACGAAGGTCATGTCGACCCGCCCGTCACCGCCCTGGGGCGTACCCACGGCGATGAAGACGGCCCGCGCCCCAACAATTGCCGAGCTGAGATCGTCTGAAAAAAACAGGCGCTGTTTGCGCAGGTTGCGCGACAGCAAATCGGCGAGCCCCGGTTCGTAGAAGGGCACTTCGCCCCGTTCCAGGGCTGCCAACTTGCGCTCGTCCACTTCGACCAGCGTCACCTCGTGTCCTGTTTCGGACAGGCAGGTTCCGACCACTAAACCGACGTACCCCGCGCCGACCACCGCAATTTTCACGCCACACCTCCCGGCCGGCAGAGTCTATGCGGAGTGCAAAAGCCTTGTCAACCAAAGGGCACGCGGATACCTGCTGAGCGCAGGGTTTTGGATGAATTCAGGCTACTACTTTCTGCGCCGACGAATTGCCAGGCCCAGCAGACCGAAGATCGCAAACAGGCCGGCCAACCCGGCCCCCGGCGAGTGGGTGCCGCAACCGCAACCTCCGCCGGATGTCTCTCCGCCGCCATCGCCACCGTCCGTGCCGCCATCCGTGCAGGTGCCCGTACCGCTGCATACCCCATCCGAGCAAACATCATTCGAGGTGCAGGCGTTGTTGTCGTCGCACTCAAGGGTATTGTTGACGTTCAGGCAGCCATCGGCCGCATCGCAACTGTCGGTGGTGCAGACGTTGTCGTCGTTGCAATCCAAGTTCGTACCGGCCAGGCACTGGTTGTCGACGCAGGTTTCAGCTCCGTTGCAGACGTTGTCGTCGTTACAATCGGCAGCGGTGTTGCACGGCAGGCAGCCCGTATCGGACAAATCTGTCGTCTCGTCGCAGTCGTTGTCGACATTGTCCGAGCACGAGGCGTCTCCCTCGGGCCCTTCGGTGGCGTCGGGATTGACAAGCCCGTCGTCGTCGTCACAGTCGGTGCCGCCGGCGCAAAGAGCGTCGATGAAGCTATCCTGATCGCTGTCCTTGTCGATTGCGCCTCCGACACAGACGCCTTCGGCGCATGCGTCGACCGTGCTGCAGGGATCTACGTCATCGCAAGGCTCGGTGTTGTTCACATTGTGACAACCGTCGGAAGTGTCACAGGTATCCGTCGTGCAAACGTTGCTGTCGTCGCAGACAAGCGCGGCGCCGCCCACACATGAGCCCGCCTCGCAGGTGTCGCCGGTGGTGCAGGCGTCGGAGTCGTCGCAGGACAGAGTATTGTTCGTATTGACGCAACCGCTGCCGCTGTCACATGTGTCCGTGGTGCAGATGTTGCCGTCGTCGCAATCCGGAACCGCTCCTCCTACACAGGCACCCGCCGCGCAGGTATCGCCGGTGGTGCAGGCGTCGCCGTCATCACAGGAGGCTGTGTTATTGGTGTTGGCGCAACCGTTGACCGTATCGCAGGTGTCGGTGGTGCATGGATTGTTGTCTTCGCAGTCCGCTCCGCTGCCGCTTATGCAAGCACCTTCGAAGCAGGTGTCGTTTACCGTGCACTCGTTACCGTCGTCACAAGAATCCGTGTTGTTGCCGTTGACACAGCCCGTTGAGGTGTTGCAGGAATCGCTGGTGCAAATATTCGAATCGTCGCAGTCTGTGGCCGAGCCGCTGATGCAAGTTCCGCCTGCGCACATATCGCCCGTCGTACAAGCGTCAGAGTCGTCGCAAGACGCCGTGTTGTTGGTGTTGATACATCCACTCGCCACATCACAGCTATCGGTGGTGCAGACGTTGCCGTCGTCGCAAATGGGGGCCGCTCCGCCAACACAAACCCCGCCCGCGCAGGTGTCGTTTGTGGTACAGGCGTTCGAATCGTTGCAGGCCTCGGTGTTGTTGGCATTCACGCAACCCGTGGCAATGTCGCAGCTATCAGTCGTGCAGATGTTACTATCGTCACAGACCAGGGCCGTACCGGCCGCGCAAAGCCCGACAGAGGTGTTGCAGGTCTCCGCGCCGTTGCAGGCATTGTTGTCATTGCAGTCGGCGTCAACGGCGCACTGCAAACAACCAGTATCGGGGGTTCCGCCGGCACCGTCGGTGTCGATCGTCCCGTCGCAGTCGTTATCGATGTTATCGTTACAGATGGCAGTCCCGAAGGGGGTTTCGTTAACGCCCGGGTTGACGTTTACGTTGCCGTCGTCGCAATCGGTTCCGCCCGGGCACTGATCATCAAAATAGCTATCGCTGTCGGAGTCCTTGTTGGTCGTGCCGCTCTGGCAAACACCGCCGTTGCAGGTGTCCAGCGTAGAGCAAGCATTTTGATCGTCACAGCCATTGCCGTCCGGCAAGAAGGAATTCAACGGGCAGACGCCCAGGCCATCGCAGTGCTCGGCGGGATCGCAAACATCGGTCGATGTCCGGCACTCGGTGGTTGTCGGCTCGTTGTTCGGCAGGCAGGTGCCGGATCCGTTACAGCTGTCGGGATCGGTGCAGGGACCGTCCACGGAGCTGCCGCAGGGTGTACCGGAAGGTTCGAACCCGTCGTTCGGACAGTTGCCAGAACCGTCGCAATTCTCGCTCAGATCGCAATTGTTTAGAGCCGCGCGACAGACAACCGTGGTCGGCGCGTCATTGGGGAGGCAATTACCGGACGCATTGCAGGTGTCGGGGTTGGTACATGTGGTGTCGGCGTTGCTGCCGCAGGCGGTCCCGATCGGGTCGTGCATGTCCGACGGGCAGCTGCCTGTACCACTGCAATACTCGGGCACATCACAATCACCGGCGTCCGCCCGGCAGACCGTGGAGCTAGGCTCATAGTTGGTGTTGCAAGCGCCTGAACCATTACAGCTGTCCGCGTGGTCACAGAGACTTTCACTGCTGTCGCCGCAGGCTGCGCCCGCGGGTTGAAAAGAGTCACCCGGGCAGCTCCCGGCTCCATCACAGTTTTCGGCCATGTCACATAAGCCCACGGCCACTCTGCAAACGGTTGCAATCGGCTTGTCATTCGGCAGACAGGTGCCCGATCCATTGCAAGAATCCGGAAACGAGCAGTCCGTGTTGGCGGGACTACCGCAGGCTGTCGCTGCGAGCGCATCGTTGGCCAGGCAGGCCCCGGCGCCATTGCAGGTGTCGGGGTCGGTACAAGCGTCATCCAGCGGACTACCGCAAGGAGTGCCGAGTGTCTTGACGACGTCAACAGTGCATGCCCCGGCGCCGTTACAGTTATCGGCCACGTCGCAATCGCTGGCGGGCGGCCGGCAGACGGTGCTGGTCGATTCATGGTTAACGAGGCAGGCCCCCAAACCGTCGCAGGTGTCCGGATTGGTGCAGGCATCGTCCAGCGGACTTCCACAGGCCGCACCCGCGGATTTGAAAATGTCCGGAGGGCAAACTCCGGCGCTGCAATACTCCTCGAAATCACACTCGCCGGCAGCACCACGGCATAGCGTTGTACCGGGGGCATTGTTGGGCAAACATACTCCAGTGCCGTTGCAAGCGTCCGGATCGGTACAGGTGTCGTCTAACGAATTGCCGCAGGCGGTTCCCGGAGCCTCGAAACTGTCGGCCGGGCAGGCGCCGTTGCCGTCACAACGTTCCTCAATGTCGCATGCTCCGGCGTCCGCGCGACAGACGATCGTGTTAGGAGCATCATGACGCAGGCAAGCCCCGGTCCCGTCGCATGTATCCGGATCAGTGCAGGTGTTGTTGGTCGGATCGCCGCAAGCCGTGCTTGCTGGTTCGAAGGCGTCCGCGGGGCAAGCCCCCGCGCCGTCGCAATTCTCCGCCACGTCGCAAGCGCCGGCATCCGCCCGGCACTCGGTCGTGTTCGGTTCGTTGTTGACGAGACAAGCGCCGCTGCCGTCACAGCTGTCGGGATTATCACATACCGTGTCGGACGAACTTCCGCAGCTTGTGCCCGCCGGCTCGAAGGCATTCGCAGGACAACTGCCGTTGCCGTCACAGCGCTCTTCCACGTCGCACTCGCCGGCGTCCGGATGACATACAGTCGTGTCGGGGGCATCGTGACGCAGACAAGTTCCGTTGCCGTTGCAGCTGTCCGGATCGGTGCAGGTGTCGTCGGTCGAATCTCCGCAGGCTGTGTTCGCCGGCTCGAAAGCGTCCGCAGGGCAGCTGCCTGCGCCGTCGCAATTTTCCGCAACGTCGCATTCGCCGGCATCCGCCCGGCATTCGATCGTGTTCGGTTCGTTGTTGACGAGACAAGCGCCGTTGCCGTCACAGCTGTCGGGATCGTCACATACGGTGCCGGACGGGCTTCCGCAGGGCGTGTCTACCGCCACGTGGTTGGCCAGGCAGATACCCGTGGCATCACAACTGTCGGCATTGTCGCACTCACCGCTGGTGGAATCGCCGCAAGGCGTGCCCAGCGTTTTCACCAGATCGACAGGGCACACTCCGTTGCCGTCACAGTTTTCGGCAACATCGCAGTCGCTGGCCACCGGCCTGCACTCGGTGGTCGACGGCTCATTATTGGGAAGACAGGTGCCGCCTGCATCACATGTATCGGGATGGGTGCAAGTGTCTTCCGTATGATCGCCACAGGCCGTCCCTGATGATTCGAATGAATCGACCGGGCAGCCTCCTGCGCCGTCACAGTACTCAGCCACGTCGCAATCGCCGGCATCGTCGCGACATACTACGCTGGGCAGGGCATGGTTGGGCAGGCAAGTTCCGGCCCCATCACAGGTGTCCGGATCGGTGCAGGTTGTGTTGTTGTGATCTTCGCAATCGAAGCCCGTGCTCTCGTAGTTATCGAGGCAAGTGCCGTTGCCATCGCAGGTATTGGGGTTGTCGCAATCCGTATCGGTCTGGTCACCGCAGGCATGGCCGCTGTTTTCGAAGGAATCGTCCGGGCAAGTGCCGTTGCCGTCGCAGTATTCGGCCACGTCGCAGTCGCCGGCGTCCGGCCGGCACTCGGTGCTTGAAGACTCGTAGTTGACGAGACAGGCGCCGTTGCCGTCGCAAGTATCCTGATTGTCGCAGACGCCGCTCGGCCCATCACCGCAGAGCGTGCCGGTCGGCTCGAAGTGCTCGACCGGACAGTTGGAATTGCCGCCGTTACAAGTTTCTTCAGGGTCGCATTCGCCGGTGGAGGCCCTGCAGACGTGCGCCGGGTTGGCCGCAATCACTTCGCAGACCCCGTCGTGGGTCGATCCGGCCGCGATACTGCATGCCTGGCAATCGGCGCTATCAGAATCGCCACAAGCCATGTCGCAGCAAACGCCGTCGGTGCAGATCCCGCTGTAGCACTCCACTCCGTCGGAACAAGGCTCGCCATCGAGCAGGTAGGGATATTCCCAGGTGTCCGCCAAGGGTGTGCCGATGCCGTTGTCACCGCCATAGAGCACACTCACGTCGCGATTGTCGTCGAATGCCATGGCATGATTGGTGCGTGGACCTGGATCGTCGTAAGGAACAACATTTTTCCAATCCGTCCCGTTCCACTCCCAGGTGGTCAACGGCAACGGAACACCGGCCAGGTTGGTGCCGCCATAGAGCACAACCACGCCGCGGGTGGAATCGAAGTCCATGGCGTGTCCCATCCTGGCGGGAGGGATAGTGGTGAGGGGCGCCTTCGGGTTCCAATCCCAACTGGCCGTGCCGATGTTATAGCTAAGTTCCCAGGTGTCCTGACGCACGTTGGTGCCGTCATAGCCGCCGAAGAGCACGACCACGCCACGCAGGCTGTCGTAAGCCATGGCGTGGTTCTCGCGGGGAGGCGGGAATGTCGTATTGGTCACGTCGGCCCAACTCGTCCTGTTCCAGATCCAGGTATGCCAGTCCAATCCGCCGACGTAACCGCCGTAGAGCACGGTGACACCCTCGGCGCTGTTGAACACCATTGCGTGCCGCGTCCTGAGACCGGTGCCGCCTACGGTTTGCTGCACCCAGGTCAGGCCGTCCCATACCCAGGTGTCCCCGAGAGGATTACCGGAGCCATCCGTACCGCCATAGAGCACAACGCCCCCGGAACCCGGCGTACTGTCATAGGCCATGGCGTGGTCTTCCCTGGCGGGCGGGCCGACAAGCGCTACCGGGGTCCAGTCGGCGCCGTCCCATTCCCAGGTGTCCTGGGTAGCAACGGCCCCGTTATTGCCACCGAACAGAACGGTAACATCGTTGACGATGTCAAAGGCCATGGCGTGCCCGAACCTGGCGCCCGCGCTAGGCAGGCGTGTCTCGGGCACGAAAGACTGCTGCTTCCATGAAGGAAACACCTCCGCCGGCTCGCCGCCCCCGTCGATGCCGCCGTCCGGACCGACCTTGATGGCCGATGATTGGCTGCCGAATGCGCCATCTGTACTGTCGCCGCAGTTGACTGCCACTGCGCTGATCATCAGCAGGGCAAGAAAAGCGACCCCAATCGTACACCAGACATTGAACACAGTTCGTGTCTTCTTGGCAACCATGTTTTTGATCCTTTCCAAATTAACAAAGATATAGCGATCCCTCTTGAAAATACTCCACATATCGTATGGAGCCGTGAAGCCGGAAGTATGTACTGTCAACCCACTGATTGCAAGTTGTTTGTTACTGCTGGACTATCTGCAGGGCGTATATTCCGATCAAGCGCACTCTCCGGTGTAATCCACCGACTCGCCGGCCATGGCCGCCTCGCACGCGTTTCCGTAGGTCTGACCGTCGCAGCCGCAGACCGGATCCCATATATCCGGACAACTACTCGGGCGCGGCTGGCATGTCCCGGAGGCGGCCTGACAGGATCCCAGATCGCAGAAGTGGCTCTTGTCGCAATCGCTGTTGGATGTGCAGGTCTGGAGGCACTCGCCGCGATAGTCCACGGAGGTCCCGGCGGCGGCAGCGAAGCAGTCGTTGTCGTATGACGCCCCATCGCAACCGCAAACCGGATCATACAACCGCGGACACAGACCCGGATTGGGGCGCTCGGCGCATGTGCCCGACTGCGCGTCGCATGAATCCAGCAGGCAGTAAGCGCCTTGATCGCAATCTTTGTTCTCTGTGCAGGGTACGACGCAGACGGCACCGCCGCCAAGCTCCTGGCAGCTGCCCCCAAGCGCAGCACAATCCTGCGTGCCCGTCCAAATCTGGCAATCGCCGTCGATGGCGCAGGTTTGCAGGATATCAGCGCTGCAGCGCAGAAGTCCGAGCGGATCACATGACTGCGGGCAGCCCTGCGTGCAGACGGCCGGCTGGGTCGAGTCGTCGCAGTACTTGTCCTCCGTGGCGCAGTCGACCGAATCGACCCAGTCCAGGCAGCCGGCGACCACCTGTTGGCAGCGCTGGATCATCCGTCCGTTGCAGCGAGAGGTGTCGATAGCCGGGCATTGGTCCTGGCAGGGATCGACGCAGGCCGCCCCGCTTCCCGGGTCCTGGCAGATCTGGCTGCCGGCTGAGCAGTCGATCGTCTGCGTCCAGACCAGGCAGCCATCCTGGTTGGCCCGGCAGCTCTCGACCGCAGTACCCTCGCTTGCGCAGCGCACTTCGTCCTTGGTCTGGCACTTCCCGGCAATTCCATCGCACTTGTCAACCGGGTTGGCAGATCCAGCGCATCCCGACATGGCCGCAGCAGACAAGAATCCGACAGCAACCAGCATCAGTTTCCATCCAGAGCACATGGTTTTCATCCCCATCCTCCAAAGAAACCAGCCTATTTCTAGCACGAAAACAGCGTTTGGTCTATTGATACTCATTTCCGCTGCCTGGAGTTGACAACAACCACTCCCGGCGGTCACCATGGTGCTCATGAAATCCGGTGACCAGCCGAATAGCGCGGCCCTGTTCGAGGCGACCGCGGTGGCCTTGCAAGCGCTGATGCTTCCGTTCGGGATCAAGCCGCGCGAGATCAAGACCGCGGGCGTCGGGCGCACCAGGCCCGTGGTTCTGATCCACGGCTACGGATCAAACCGCTCTTGCATGTTGCCGCTCGAGGTCTACCTGCGGGCCGTGGGCTTCGACCGCATCTTTCCCTTCAACTTCGGGTCGGGCGGCGCCGCCGAGGGCATCGAACCGGTGGCCATGCGCCTGCGCGACTTCACAGAGGGCGTCTTTGACGCCTGCGGCGGACGGGGAACGGTCGACCTGATAGCCCACTCGCTTGGCGGCCTGGCGGCGCGGGTCTACCTGCAAGAATACGGCGGGGCGCGGCGCGTAGACCAGTGCTTGACCATCTCCACCCCGCATCAGGGCACCTACAGTTCCTACTGGGCGCCCACCACGGTCGGGCGCCAGATGCGCCCCGGCTCGGACTTCTTGGCCCGCCTGAACGACCCCGCCCGGCGCGCCCCCGGCGTGCGCTTCTTCTCTCTATGGGCCGAGATGGATCTAATGGTCTTGCCCCGTGAGAACTCAATTTACTCAGAGGGCGACGACGCCTGCATACGTGGTGCCGGTCATTCGGGTATTCTGATACACCCCGAAACCATGAAACTCGTCGCCAACAGGCTGCGCGCTGGGCAAGGCATGGCCTCTACCCGCATTGAGCGCATCGCCCAGGTTGGCCGGGGGATCTTCCGCAAGGGACTTTCGGCAATCACCGCCCGGTGGGCAAAAACCAGGAGCCGAAAATCAGTGACTCAACTGTCTGACGATCTTGGCAAGTCCTGAACGAAGCGACTTGATCGAGCAGCCTGTCCGAAGGGAGGCGGCCTTGGCGACAGACTCGGAGTTGACGTCGTACAGAACGTAGTCGAGGATACAATCTTTTCCCATAGCCCGGATCTTCACGGCCATGGCCTTCTCCACACCATAGTCTCCGGCAACAAGCAGTTGACAGTCCTTGTCGCCGCAGGCTCCGGGCTTCTTGGCAACCACGGCCTCCACCTCGCCTAACGGCATGACATTGCTCCCGGCTACGTTTGTCAGGTTGCCTTTGAGAAAGACGGTAAGCGCATGCAGTGCCTTGGCGGGAATCCTTGCAGATACCGCCCGGATCGGAAACAGAAGCAGCGTCTGCTTGTTCAGCGGCGAGTTCTTGGTAGATTGGTTTTCGACCTCGGACGGCATCTTACCCGCGCGGGCAAACTCGCCGAGCAAGCGGACAAGCTTGCCGAGCGCAGGCACTATTTCAGCTACCCGGTCGTACGTCTCCACCTTGGACCAGACTATTTCCGCCGATTCCACGTCTACGAGATTTACGGCCAACTCGACCGAATGAGGCTGGCAAAGAACATTGAGCGCCAAGACATAGTCGGCGGGAGAACCCGACCTGGCCTGGTCGCCTGTCAAAACCTTGTAGAAGCCGGCTTTCTTGATCCTGGAGGCCAGACCGGCCGCCACTGTGTCTGCATATTTGGGCGCATAGCCACTGCATGCCTGCGATTTGGCCCACTTGGTCTTGCTCTTGCCGAGCACGATGGACTTCTGTCCGGCAACGGCATGTGTGGTTGAGCAAAGGACGAACAGGCACAGCGCGGCAATCACCGAACGTTTCATGGCATTTCCTTTTTCAATCGAGCCTTGTACACGAAAGAAGTGTTCTTGGCACTCATTATATGGATTGTGCGATAACTCGTGTCAACCGACGAGAAAAACCGCTTGGCAGAGTGGTTTCCGATCGCTTCCTTGCGTGATAGGATTTGGGCGGGAATCGAGCGCATGCGTATTTGTCCAAAATGTCAGCGGAAGTTACCAGACATCGTCATCTACTGTCCGGATGACGGGGCTAAGCTGATCGACGCCGGGCCGCAGCAGGAATCCCCATCCTGTAAGGCGATCAAGGTGGAAAACAGGGTGGTGGGTTCCTACCGCCTTTTGGAACTTATCGCCGAAGGGGGCATGGGGCTGGTGTTTCTAGCCGAGCACCAGAAGCTGGGACGCAAGGTGGCCTTGAAGATGCTGCGGCCCGAATTTGCGGGCAACAAGAGGGCCATCTCGCGCTTCTTCCGGGAAGCCCGCGCGGTCAACGAGATCCAGCACGAAAACATCGTCGATATCACCGACTTCGTGGAAGACCCGGACGGGGACAACTTCTACATCATGGAATTCCTGAGAGGGCGAACGCTCAAGCAACTGCTGGCCGAGACCCGGCCCCTGCCGGTACCCCGGGTGCTGACCATCGCAATGCAAGTCGCCTGTGCCCTCGAGGCGGTGCACCAGGCCGGAATCGTCCACCGCGATCTCAAGCCCGACAACGTGTTCCTGGTTCCGCGGGAGGGCCAGGGTGACTTCGTCAAGCTGCTCGACTTCGGCATCGCCAAGCTGATCCGGCACCTGGACGACCTGCCGGTTCATGAGACCGCCGCCGGCACCATCCTGGGGACCTGTGAGTACATGTCCCCCGAACAGGCCAATGGTGTCGCGGTCGATTTCCGCTCCGACATCTATTCCCTGGGAGTGATCCTGTACGAGATGCTCACGGGAGAAAAACCGATCAGAGGCAAGAACTTCTCGGAAACCATCTACAACCAGATGACCGCGATTCCCATCCGGCCGAGCCGGCGCACCGACATCGTGGTTAGCATGCCGGCCCACCTAGAAGAGTTGATCATGCAGTGCCTGGAGAAAGATCCCGAGAAAAGGCCCCAGAGCATGGACGAGGTGAATGCCCGGCTCCAGCAAATCGGACGCTCGGGCTCGGTGTCCTGCGAAATCTCCTCGCCGAATATCCCGCCAGTGCGTAAAAAGAAAAAACGCGCCATGTCCGGAATCCTGGCGGTGACCGCGCTTGCGGCCGGCGCCATCGCCCTGGCCCTGTCAATCTCCCCCTCGAGGAAAGCAGACGGAGTCTCGCAACAGAAGCGGTTCGACGCCGGAATCCCCGGCGACACCGCGTTGCCAGCCGAGGTGACCATCGTCTTCGAGTCCGATCCAAAAGGCGCCGATGTGTTTGGGGACGTAAGCAGCCAAGCGCTGGGAAATACTCCCTTCAGCCGGGGCATTACCCGCGCCGAGCGAAACGAATCCTTCGAATTCCGCCTGGCGGGCCACAAGACCGTCCGTAAGCTTGTAAACCTGCGGGCCGACAACACCGTCCGGGTGTCCCTGGTTCGTGAGGGTCGTGGGCCGCCGAAGATTCCAGCCAAGAAGAAACGCACTGGAAAAATCAAAAAGAGAAGACGCCTAACCGGCAAGCAACTGGACACAGAAGGAACGATTGACCCGTTCGCGGAATGAATCCGTGTTAGACCAAGCGCGCCCAGGCCGTCAGTAGGGAGTCTTCGCGCAGAGACCGCTACTGCAACTGCCGAAGGAACCGCAGTCGGAGCTCGTCGAGCAGTGGCCGCAATGGCCGCTCGAGCACTTGCCCCATCCGCCGCAGTCGGAGCTCGTCGAGCAGCTGCCGCACTTGCCGCTGCTGCATTTGCCAAACTTGCAGTCAGAGCTTGTGCTGCAGCTTCCACACTGGCCACCGCTGCATTTGCTGTTGGGGCAATCGGAACTTGTCGAGCAGCGCTTGGCCGCCACCAGGGTCCGGGCGGGCGCGGCCGGGTTGGTGGCCGGCGCTTCGATCTTCGGTGTGTTCGGTTTGGCTAGGTTTGCCGTTGACCTGGTGGCCAAAAAGAGTCCGGCGACGAACATGCAGGCGACGCTGATCATCATTACCATTCGGTTCATGGTCTGTTCCTCTCCCTGTGATTGTAGAAGGGTCGAGCATACCACTATCCCAGACACATGCAAGCCCAGCTAAAAAAGGGCCATACGGCAATCACGTCCCAGCGAGATCGGAGTTGACATGGCCATGTTTATGGCCTACAATATGGGCATGAAAGTGGCCAATATTGCAGAACTGAAGAACAACCTTAGCAGCTATCTCGCTTCCGTCGAAGAAGGAGAAGAGGTCGAGGTCCGCAGGCGAAATGTGCCGGTGGCCAGGATCATTCCGGTGACGTCTCAAGGAAAGAACCGGACGGCCCTGGGATGCGGCAGGGGAAGCGCCCGGATTATCGGCGATCCGACTGAACCTGTGATACCAGAGGAAGACTGGGAAATGCTCGGAGGCAATCGCAGTTGAAGGTTCTACTGGATACCTGCGCTATCTTGTGGGCGGTTTCCGATCCCGACTCACTGACACCAAGAACCAGAGACGTTCTGACTCGGGCGGACACCGAAGTCTGTATCTCTCCTATCAGTTGCGCCGAGGTAGCCTGCGCGGTCGAGCGAAAGCGCCTGGAACTGGACCGACACTGGAGGCTCTGGTTTCGCCATTACCTGGAGCTGAATGGATGGAAAACGGTCGATATCGATCTTCAGATCGTCGAGGAAGCCTATTCGTTGCCCGACCCATTTCACCGCGATCCGGCGGATCGCATCATAGTCGCCACCGCTCGCAGACTCCAGTGCCCGATTGTCACCGCCGACCAAAAGATTCTCGAATATCCGCACGTCGAAACCATCTGGTAGCCGACAAGACCATTCAACAGGAAGCGGTGTCCGACTCGTCGAAACGCGCGATGCCGGCCTGATCGAGCGCGGCCGAGACCACGGCGTCATCGCCGCCCAAAGCCGCTGTGTGCGACTGGGCAATCTCGCGGGCCAGTTCGCCCACGTTCGACTTGTGCAGTAAAATCGGCTTCGATGCCCCGCGACCACAAAAGGGGTCGCCCAAAACACGGATTCGGCGCCGGTCGGGCTTCACGATGTCGTTGTGCATGCCGTGGCGGCGAAGCGCCTTCGATTAGGGTAGGCTCTTCACGTAGAGGTGCTGAACACCTGCCGATTCCTCCCTGAATGCCACGTAGGGCACGCCGCCGATGCCCAGGATAACCGGATCGAAGGCCGGGGAGGCGAAGTTGTTGTTGAGGGCCGAACCCACCTGCTGCCAGCCAGTCCCGTTCCACACACGGACGAACACCCTGTCGATTCCTCCAACATCCTCCACGTAGGCCACCCAGGGGGTAACGCCTATGATAGCGATGGACGGTGACTCGGCACCGCCCGGACCGCTGATCTTGCCCGCGCCCACCAGGCTCCAGTCGGCTTCGTATTCCTTGACGTAGATCTCCGTCACCCCCAATCCGTTGTCTTCGACCCAGGCTACATACAGGTTCCCGAATCCATCGGCGGTGATGGAGATATCCTCTGGCCATCCCGTGTCGGCGTTCATGTCCAGCGGTGAGCCCAGGTCGGCCCAGGCGCTTCCGATCGAGTCCCAGTACTTGACGGTGTGGACCCCGGAGTCATTCAAGGCGATGTATGCATCGTCGGTGAATACAATGTCCGGCTTACCGCCGCCGTTCATCGTGATCTGCCCCGGGAACCCGGCACTACTGGGATGCTGTTGCCAGGCCGCCCCGTCCCACCACGAGTAATCCACACCGAGACCGCAGCCTCCGGCGCCGTAGGTGAGCAGGTGGGGGGTGGATCCCTCCATGGCCAGGGCAATTGAGAAGTGACTCATGCATGCCGAGGTGTATCCCGGGGGACCCACCTCCTGCCAGGCGCCGCCGTCATGGTACTTCACCTGCACGTTGTCCGCGAACCCGCCCCGGGAGTACATGACGTAGGGCGTCTGGCCATCAAACTCCAGGGCCACGGGATCCGTCGCTCCTGTCCAGGGAGGAGGATCGAGCGGTGTCCACGGCATACCACCGGTGTAAGTTGCTACATCGACTTGCCTGGTCGCACCTTCGTCGTGGACGAAAGAAACCGTCGGCCGCGAGCCGTCTGTCCCCATATCGTGGTACAGCACACCGTCGGCGCCCGGGCCGTCGATGGGATTGTTCCCCACCGAGTCCCACGGTCTCGGTATGCACATCCCTCCCACACAGTCCTCTCCGAATGCGCAGGGAAGAAACGGAGAACACTCCATCAGGAGGAAATCGGATGGTGCGGAGACATCCATGATCAATTTTGTCTTGAAAAACGGAGCACTCGTAGCGGCGCCGAAGATCAGGATGCCGCTGTTGTCCATAACGTAAAGGTTGTCATCGGCATCGAGATAGGATTTTTGAGGCATGTTCATCGAAGCGTCGCTGATCTCGAAGTCGGGAAGAACATCACCGGTCAGGCTTCCCGCGTTCTTGTAGACGTTGACCTTGTAAGGTCCGGGGAAGTGGCTCACGGTCACCACCAGGATATCTTCCCTCATGAATATATGTTTGACATCCGACAGGTTCGAAGCGGCTCCCATGGTGGCATCGGGAGCCGCGCCCGCCGAGAGAGAAGAGATGTTGTCCCATATGTTGACGTAGGGAGGATTCCAGCAGCCTACGTACAGCCTTCCTCCGTAAATGTTCATGGACGACGGAGACAGGCCCGCGAAGATCTGCCAGTCGTTGTCGTTTGTCTCTCCCGACTTGGACGCCGGGTCGTCCCAGGCGATGACACCTGCGCCGCTGACCTGTCCGCCCAGAAGCTTGTTGCCGGCGGCGTCGAACACCATTGAAAAGATCTGAGGCCCCCAGACATGGGTGTACTGTGCCTGAGAGTTCGATGCGCTGCCCAGGGACCCTGCGTCCATGAAAAGACGGATGTAGTCATAATCCATCCACAGATTGGCTGAAGAGTCGACATACATCTCGTGGACGCTCCAAAGCGCTGATCCGTTGAACGCGGCGACGTCAATAGTGTCGTCGTTGGGAGCACCGTCCGAGATCGATCCGGCGTTGTCGTAGATATAGACAGGGTGATCGCTGTTGTCACTGGCTACGAACAACCTGTCCTCATGGAGAGCCAACCCCAACCCCCGGTCCGCGAGTCCACCGAGAGTGGCATCCGCTACCCGGTCCGCGAAGATTGCATCGGCGCCGTACCATATCTTCACACCATCGGAATCCGCTACGAAAAGCCGCGGGAATGACGGGGGGGGGCAGTCGTTGTCGCTGGAACTGTCGCATCCAAACGGACAGCAGCCGTCGGCGTCGATACACGCAACAATGTCTGTATGGCTGCAGGCCACGTCGCAGTCGTCCGGACCCCCTGTCATGGCGTCGACTGTGCAAGGATCCGGGTCATCGCAGCTAACGGGACAACTTGCCGGCGGATCGCAGGTTTCGCCGGCCTCGATCACGTCGTTTCCGCAGACGGGCGAGCAGTCGTTGTCAATGTTGGCGTTGCAACCGGCCGGACAGCAGCCGTCGGCGTCTGTACACGCAACGATGTCTGTATGGCTGCAGGCTACGTTGCAGTTCGCCGCGCTGCCGGTCATGGCGTCGATGGTGCAGGGGTTGCCATCATCGCAGCTAACGGGACAACTCGCCGGCGGGTCGCAGGTCTCGCCGGCCT
>Ga0307380_10000468_pt1 | contig 63771 bp, 89 predicted proteins | sample UN3MG_FD_202239 | JGI IMG/M metagenome (GOLD analysis project Ga0307380, IMG submission 202239) | Soil microbial communities from Risofladan, Vaasa, Finland - UN-3 | ecosystem: Environmental > Terrestrial > Soil > Coastal area > Acid sulfate soil | place: Finland: Risofladan, Vaasa | collected... | reverse complement strand
GGCATTAAATATTTCCATTTGTTTTGAAAGTAAGAAATAATAAAGATATTTTTCCATTACACCTGTATCTGTAATTTTTAAAGATAGTCCATTATCATGCAGCCAAAATTTTTCTTTAACCCATCTTACGCATTTTTCGGATACTCCAAAACGTCCAATAATAAATGTATTTTCACGATTAAAATTATCAGTATAAAAAGTGATATCGCCGCCACCATAAACCGGATATTTTGTGCCAGAATTATTTTTTTGTGTTATACGTGTTCCATAATTTATTTCTGTAATCTCTTTCAATCTTTTATATTCTCCAACAATCTGGATTAAACTTGGCAAACTTTCAACAATTTCTCTTTCTTGTTTAATTTGATTCTTAAGAGTGTTTATTGTGGATTCAATTAATTCGCCTTTTTTAATTATTTCTTTTTGTTGTTCTATTGGAAGGATTGGGATTTTGAAATTGGATAAAGAAGTTTTACTCAAATTCTTTATTGTAACTCCTTGGTATAGATTTCCCAATTCAGAAAGATTTGATTTAATAAAATAATAAGCATACTTTGACAAAAGTGCTTTTGAGTTTTTATTTGTTAAAATAAAAGTATGGTCTGATGCGTCAAATTTCCCATTGATATAGTGAATGCCTGGAACTCCCCCATCGGCAACAAGCAGGGCTTCAATGTTATACGCATGTGATGCCACCGTTTTAATATCCGGACTACATACATAAAAAGGTATATTTCCATCTTCATAATTTCTACTGGACCGCTTACCTTTTTTAATTTCGAAAAGTTCATCCAATCTTTTATACTCAATCCCGCCTTCATGAACAACTTCAACATTATTAATATTTTTACTAAATAAATAATTGGCTTCTACTAGAGTTTCAATAGAAAGTTTTATGCCGTCAAAATTAACCTCTGTAGTAGGGCCATTATTTTCAATATTCAAAATACAAGTTTCAATCATCGTATAAGGTTTAAACGTGCCTGCTGGAAGTGTGGTAATACTTTTTAAATTAAAATTTTCACATATAATACGTCTTAATTCTTTATGTTGATTAGCGAATAAAATACCTGTAGGTAATAAGACTGTCATTCTTCCATTAGGCGCCAGCGATTTTAACATGTGCTGCACGAATAGATTTTCACCATTGTTACTTTTAGTATAGAAGTTTTTAGGCTTTTGTTTAAAAGCATCGCTACTCATACCGTAAGGCGGATTCGCAAGAATTATATCATATTGCCCTGGGTCTGAAAGAAGAGAGTCTTGTTGTGTTATATTGGTTCTCCCATCGCCTGATAGTATCATATTCATTTTTGCTATTAAAGCCGCGTCAGGATTTAAGTCAATACCTGTCAAGTTTTTCTTTATTTTATTTTTAACTTGTGTACTTGCCGCTCTTTCCAGCATTCGTTTCATGGCAACTGTAAGAAACCCACCAGTACCACAAGCTGGGTCATAGACAGTGTCAGTAGTTTCAAGGTTTACCATGTCTACCATTTTATTTACGATTTCTCGAGGCGTAAAAAATTGTCCCATACCACCGCCAGTCATCATATCTGCGAGAAAATATTCAAAACAGGCACCTTTAATATCTACGTCTGTATGTTCAAAATCATACTCACCTAGTTTTTGAACTATGTCGTACACTACTTCAGGATTTTTAATTTCTAGAGTGTTGTCTTCAAATAATTCGCCGTGATTTTTGGTAAGCCATTCCCAAACTTTTCCAATAATTAAATCATAAAGTTTTTGAGGATCTTCTTCTTTAATTAATTCTTCAAATTTCATATAAGTGGGAATTTTAATATCAGCCGTAGATAATAATTTTAGAAATAACAAATCTGTGAACTCAGTAAATCTTTTTAAAATACTAAGCCCTTCACGATCACGCAATAAATTGTTTGCCCATTTAAATAGAGATATGAGTTCTTCCTTTGTTACGCCTGTCGGAGCAGTGTCTACATGACCATTTTCTATAAATTTTGGAAGTATTTCTGTTACAGGTTTGTTGTTGACTATATAATCATTACCGTTTATATCCCAAGTTTTTGTTTCTAAACCGTTAGTTGCATAAATAATTTGTGGTTTCTTTTTTGAAGAGAGTGCATATTCCATAACTTGTTTTTTTACAGAATTGTCAATAAGGACATTTCTATTTTTAACTTCTATAATTCCGATATACGGTTCTGTAAATTGTATATCAGGTCTTTTGTTATTTTTATTAGTTCTGTTTTGTTTGGATTTAATTCCTAGTGTTTTTAATTTTTCAACCACTTCAAATTGAACATCCATTTCTGAACTATCTAGTTTTGTCATTTTATGTTGTTGGTAAAGTTAGGTTTGTTTATCATAATAAAATTTTGATAAAACATCGTTTATTATAACAGCCTGCTGCGGAGATAGATAAGCTATATATTCAAAATTATGATCATAGCTAATAGTGAAGCTAATTCTAATAGTTAACGGTTGGTGATCGGTTATGTATAAAAAATATATAGGTCCTGGCACGTATAATGCTTCTTTGCTTTTATTGTTCCCTCGGGAAGAATCTATTTGTTCTTTAATTTTTTTATGTAACTCCTTAGAAACTGTTTTAATAGTAGACTCTAAATCTATCTCTATTTGAAGTAATTCTTGCTTGTCATTATTTTTATAAGCATTTATTGAAGTATAGTCAAAACGATTTTTATCAGCTGGGTATATTTTATATTCTAATTCCTTATTATCTGGAATATCTAATATAAATTCATTACCAGTAATATCGCACCTTATTTTATGAATATTCATTATTAATCCTTTAGTTTTAATGTTTATGAAATACAACATTGTCACCTAGTGACCAGCACTTGTATTTACATTTTTCACATCCACCATCACAAGTTCTATAACTATCAGTAACAGGTGTTCCCTCGATAGCAGCGAACTTCTTGAAGGGTGTTTTAATTTTCGTTTCATCAATGCTTCCAAATAGTTTTACATTTGGTAATGATTCCAATTCCTTTAAAACACCCTGTAAATCATCACGTTTAGTATACGTGACAAAAATTTTATCAGGATTTGCTTTTGCAATTTCAATCCATCGATTTACATACTCGTTGGAGTAAAAATCTCCAGACGCGTGAATTCTAACAAGTTTCTTTTTTGATCTTTTCAATTGTAAGTTTATTTGTTCGACGAAATTATCTTTCTTGCTTTCTTCCAATTTCCATTCCAATGATTGCTTTACTTGTTTGAAACCAAACCTGCCTTTGTTAGCATAACAATGCTTCCTACACCATTGTGTAGGTTTACAGGTTTTTAATACTGGTAAATTAAAAGTTAAAACTTTATTACCTAATTTTTGGTTTCCTATTGCAAGAAGATTTTTCTGCATCGTTAGGAAGTGGATTGATATTTAAAATGGAAAGTCCTCTACATCTTTTTCTTTTGGCGGTCTGTATAAATTAAATTTACTTATTCTTTTAGGGTATGGCCAGCCATGTTTCTTTCTATATCGAACCGGGTGTTTTTGTTTTTGTTCTGATTTATGTTTTTTGGAGTTATAGGTTGGATATGTTCGTCTCCAAAGCCATTTACCTCCTACACAAACCTGTAGTAATGTTTTTTTCATAATTTAAATTGACTTTTAAGTTGGTTTACATGTTTTATTAATTTTCCATCATACTGTGGCATATATTCTAAAATTATCTGCCCATCCCAACCCGACATCTTTATTATATTTAAAAAAGTTTGATAATCATATATTGGTTTAATTCCAAAAATAGGGCAATGTTCTTTAATATATTTTGTTTGTCCGGTAGATAAATCCACGGCACCTGGTATAGGCGTCAATGGCCTGGCACTGAGATGTATAATGTTTACATACGGGCAAATATAATCCCAAGTTAATTTATGCAGCCAATACGGATCTTCTAAATGAGAAGTATCAAAAGTAAAACCAAACCCAGTGTGCGTTTCTATTAAATTTTTAAAATCAAACGGAGTTCTCCACCACTTTTTCTTACTGGATGGAAAAACTTCCCAGCATATTTTTATATCTTCATTCTCACACAATGCTTCTACTTCGTATAATTTATCTTCCGTAGGTTTTGGATATTTTGGCGCCTTCAATGGGTGTAGCGTTACTAATTTTTCTTTTATAGACCCATCTATTAAATTTACACTTTTTTTCAAAATATTCATAATGGCGACAGGTCCCAAACTAAAATCTATATTAGGCGAATGCACACTAACTACTTTTATACCAGCAGCTTTTATTTTTTCAATGCAATTATGTCTGATAAAAAAATTAAGTGGCAAATGGTTAAAAAAAGCCAATTGTAAATTTAATCCTGCCACCGACGGCAATCTTAATAAATCCTCTTCTTCATGAAAAACTAAACTCGCTCCTATTATCATATTTTCCTTTCTAAAACAGGAGGAGAGTCTCCTCTCCTCCTGTTAACTATTTTAATACTAATTTGATTTACGTAGTAAAACCATCCATAAATCATTTTTTTGATTCAAAGGGCCTTCTTGTTGAGCCCCACCACTACAGAGTTCTATAAATCTCTTGAATACTGGTTCAACTAAATTAGCGTGATCCGTAGCCCTGCCCCTTAGTCTAATTTTTAACCAAATTTTAAAGGTTTGGTTTTCCTTATTTAAATACTTTACTGCCTGTTTTGCCCTATAGGACATATCATGATCAGTTATGGCAAGCGACAGTTGGAAAGTTTTATACTTACACTGTGGAGTGTCTGTACCCATGGTTTGTTAAAAACTCCTTTAACTCTTCTATAGATTGGAATGTTTTTGTTGTGCACCCAAGTATCCACCCTGGAATTTCTTCTCGCGGAATACTTTCAATTAAATATACCGGAATATTATTTATTAGTGCGTAAGTTAACTCGCCATGAGTTCCTCCTCCGAATTTAACATATTTGTCCCAATTCACGATGATTAAATCACAACCATCTATTAATTTTAAATCTGGTAAAATTATTTTTTCACGAATTTCTTGTCGATAAGAATCAAGATCTTTATCTAATTTAGTGTTACTAAGGGTATGTGGAGTAGTTAAGCACGGATTAATTACTATATAATTCATATTAATTAAGATTGGAGTAAGTGCCCTCCTCCAATCCATCCCAAAATCAGGAGCGTATTCCATTGCTCCTGCCAAATACACACTCAATTTCTTTTTATTAAATATTATATCATACTTATCTGAGTATGCTTTATTTGGTCCTACCCAAATACCTCTGGTATCACTTGGCCATTGTTTTCCTGCCATTATTTTTTATGGTTATACGGTCTATTTCTAATTCAATTATCATTGACACATTAGGTTTCATAATATCGGAACACACCTGTACTGACTTTATAATAAATTGTGCGTTTGATAAATTTATGCAAAGCATTTTTTCTATTGTGGTGCTTATGGTGTCTGGTCGCATTATTTTGAACTGCTGAATTTTTTCAGCATATTCCCATTGATGCTTCATATTTTATTTTGGCTTGATGCCGGACCTTTTCATTCCCTTCGAAGGCCCGGCTTATTTGTTTTTCAAGAACAAATGCTGATATACTACAAATGTTTCGTGTACACTCTTGTTTTATACTTATGTTCCCGCTCTGCCACTGAGCTACTCCCGCTTTGAAAACACTAAAAAATATTTTCAAAGCGGGAGATGAGATTCGAACTCATGCTGCCAGAATATTTACAAGAATTATACTTACCATTAGTAGTTTAAATTTAAAACTACAAGGTAATAATCTTAATTTGAAACTAAATTGCCCAACATAGTTGGGATGTTTAAACTAAGTCTAAATCTAGCCTTGTATTTTTATTAAAATTAAACAGATTTTAACGTGTTGCCGTCTATAAAAGCAAAAAGTTGTTTACCTAATTTGGTATTTATAATTTCGGCAGTGTTGGCTATTGCCCTGGTTTTTTTTACAGCAACAATAAGAACATCAATTCTTCCCAGCATTTCAGATTTTTGAGCTGGAGTGATTCTACCGGATATGTATGTAGTAATTGATTTTTCTACCCTATCATCGTAAGAGAACATTTGCACCTGGGCCGGGTGTTCTTTGGTGGCTTCATACAATACAATTGGTTTTTGTTTTTTGGCTGTATGATATTTAATTTCTTCCGGACTTTTATAAATACCGGGTTGATCGGCGGCCTTATCCTTGTCCCAAGATTTAGTAGGGTCAAGTGTCGGAATACTTTTATATAATGTTCTTACTTGTTCTAACCATTTTTCTAATGCCAATAAAGATGTTGCTGACAGTTCACCAAAAGTTTCACCATTAACTATTAAAGAAGTTTTGGTAGTTCCGGACGCATTAGTTTCTTCCATTGACAAAACTGCGTTTATTCCGTTGATAAGTGAAGTTTGTACATAATCAAGTTTTTCTTTTACCGTGGTCACTATGTTTTTAATTTCCGGGGGTGTATCTTCTTTGCCTGTTTCAATAGCTTTGTAAATCTTTTGTACGCCATCGAAATGTTCTGGTTTTTTAGTAAAAGTTGTAATGCCTTCTTCTGTAATTAAATTGGCTTTTGTTTTTAGATCGCCTACAACGGCCAGCAAAGTGTGTAATTGATTTTTTTTGTTGTTGTCCATAATTTTTCCTTTGTATTAATAATATTATTATTTGGAGCGGATATAGGGATTCGAACCCTAACCTCCAGCTTGGAAGGCTATCATGCTAAACCGTTAAACACCATACCCGCTTATTTTTCTTGTTTTATCACGTCTGTTCGTTTAATCCATTTTTGTTGGTTTTCCATTATTTTGCTCCAACGGTAAGGAGACATTGCCCATACCTGCATATATTTTAAATTCATACTATGGCCGTGACTGGCATCTATGAATATAGCATATTCCAAATTGTCTTGCAATCTAAATTTATCAGTATTTATATTAATGACTTGTCCTAAAGTTTCTATTTCTGGGATTGGTTTATTAAATTTTAAATGCCAGGTACCAGAATAAATTATCTGACCAACATATTCAGGAACGAAGTCATAATATTGGTGACAATCATTGCAAATAGTTTTAGTGATATGAAGTGAACTTATTGAAACACTGTATGTGTTTGGAGGACGTTTTGGGCAATTAACAAGCAGACCCATTAGAACACCAATTAAAATCGCGAGAGTTAAGATTCCTAAGTATTGTTTAAACAATCTATCTCCTTTTTTATTTGAGTCAAATCAAGCTCTGTTTCAATATTACTGCCTCCTTGTCTTAAAACATACGACGGGTGATATATAGGCATTACTACCCTATTGCCACGGTTTATTTTTTGACCTCTTAATTTTCCCATTGTCGAATCTGAATTTAATAGATATTGCGTCGCGATTCTGCCTACAGTAATAACAAGTTTAGGATTAACTTTGTCTATTTGTTTTTTTAACCACTGCACGCCACATATCTTCATTTCATCAAAAGTAGGATCTCTATTGTTGGGCGGCCTGCATTTGACAATATTTGTTAGAAAATAATCTTTGCCACGAATTAACCCAATTGAGTTAAACCATTGCATTAACAATTTACCTGACCGCCCAACAAACGGTTCTCCAGTTTTGTCTTCTTCTGCTCCTGGACCTTCGGCCACAACCATAATGTTACAGGGCGATGGGCCTATTCCAGGAACAGCGTTTGCTCTGGTTTTGTGAAGATCACATAGACAGCAAATTCTTATTTCATTGGCTAAATCAGAAACTATATTATTCATTTTTTCTTTTTACGTGTTGTTTTACGTTTTTTTCTTTTAGGTTTCGTTACGACAGTTTCGGGGCCGGTTTCTTTAGGAACGCCGTCCATAGTTTCTGAATCATCTACATCCACAAGTTTGCGAGGTTTGGCTATAGGTTGCTGTGTATAATAAAGTTCGTTATTTTTCGCTTCCGCACGATATTGCCTGCCGCAAAAAGTACATGTAAAATAAACGTCTTCGTTTCGCCTGGTAACAAAGAAAGACATATTTCCGCAGATACTTTCTCCCCGACGCCTCAAATCCTCTTCACAAGGCCGTGTGCACATAAATTGATAGTGCGCGTCTAAAGTTGCTGGTTTTCTAGGAGCCCAGGGTCCTGTTTCTACGGGTTCTAGCGGTTCAGAAGACACAGCAAATACTGGACCATTTTCTACATTATTTTTTTCTTTCGTAACTATACCATGCTTTTTATTATAATAATCCAAGCACGCTGCACACCCAGGTTTGGGTTTACGTACGGCTTTATATTTTGGATGTTTGTTGCAGGGGGCGGGTTCGCCAGCCTGTTGCTTGTCTTTGGTTTCCGTATCAACTACAGACATTTCTTTAGGAGGTAAAAGCCCGTGTAAATAGTCATAAACTTTTTGACAACCAACGCAACCATTTACAGGTTTACGTTTACCCTGATAATTTTTGTGCTGTTCACAGATTGGCAACGGCATATTAATTTATGATAGTTGGTTTTGCTATTAATGATTTAGGTGTTGCCATAATAACATAGTTTTTATTCAGGTAAGTTGGGGGTTTACCATCACAAATAAAATTTAAAAGCACATCTTCTATTTTAATTTCCGCAACCCCAGTTATTGTTAATTCTTGCAACGGAAGTCCTGGGACAGCATATTTTATAGTATAATCGTTCATTTTTTTATTGTTGGTTTGTTTATTTTATAATAATTAACATTATTTTTGCATGTTCCAACTAATTCAAAATCATCGAAAACAGGACTGAATAATTTTTTAAATTCTTCTAATAATAACCCCATTACCCTACGTATTTCCCAATGAGCTGCTTGTTGTGTTCGCAAAGCAAACACGTGTCGCCATTCAGTGAAGTCCGCGGTCATTACTATTTCCGATTTAATTCCTATAGGAAGTATTTGTCGGGCATCTTCATTAGACCAACCATGTTCTTTTAAAGTTCTGTAGAAACATTCTACTGTTTCACACATCTGCTGAAAACTCATTGCAGTGTCAGCAAGACATGTAGGAGGAGGTTGTTCCAATTGCATATGGTCATTAACGCAATCTCTATGGGGCGGACCTACTACGTGTAAATCTGATTTATCGACATAGCGAGTACTTTCTTCAGCGAACGCGGCCAAACGGTGGCGCACAAGTTCATTAGTCATTCCTCTTGAACAATCTTTAAATCTTACAGTTACGGACACGTGATCAAACATTGACCAGTGTCCTCTGTCCCTTAACATTTCCACAAATTCTTTTGCGGTTTTAGTTGTAGTGCCCGCTGACTGATAACACGTCATACCGGCAGTTTTTATTATTTCATTAACGTCACCTGTAGGTTTAGCTAATATTTCAAAATTTCCACTATTTATTAATAACTTCATTATAAAACTTTATCTATTAAACCTATGGCTTTTGCTTCTTCAGGCGAATACCACAAAGCGTCGGTTTGAGTTATCATGATTTCTATTTGTTTTTTTGTTTTTTTCATTCTTTTTGATAAAACACTGAGAATTAAATCTGTTAATCTTTTTAATTCTGCGGCCTGGTCTTTAACTTCCGAAGCTTTCTGTTGTTGAGTTGTAAATTGTGTGATCTCGTGAATCATAATTCTGGTAGTTGGTGTAGCAAATCGTTTTACCGCGGCCTGCATAATAACGACACCCATACTGGCAACTATACCTTTCGCAACTACGTGCACAGGAGTACCATTTTTTTGTGTGGCTAAAATTTCATCATAAATAGCAAACCCAGGAAAAACTTCTCCACCGTGTGTGTATAGTTCTATAGTTATTGGCTCTTTATTGACATCAGCCATAACTTTTAATCTTGAACATAACCAGTCTGCGGATTCTTGATGAATATCGTCAAAGAACGGGATGATTCTTTTTTCAAATAAAGTCCAATCGATGTAGTAGTCGAAATTTGTTTTTTCTTTTTTCCATGTCGGGTCAAATTCTTCGGCATCAGAATAGATGCGAGGACAAGTTAATTGAAATTTAGTGTTTGCCATTTTTTTGTAGTTGGTTTAAAGTATAATTTACTTATACCATATTTTATTTTTATATGGAGACGGTGGGAATCGAACTCACCACAGGGACCCTGCAAAAGTCTCTCGCCGCCCTTGGAACATGCGTCCCCCATAAAATTATTAATTTTTGTAATATTCTTTATCAATCCAATCTGGTAAATCTGTTCTTGTTTCTTTTTTCCACCATTTCAATAAGTAGGGCAGAACCCATCTTTTACCTTTCCAGTCTAACCATAAGGAATATAACCCCCACCACTCTTTAGATCTATATAACTGCTGGTATTCACTACATAAAAAATCGAAAGATTGTTTGCCGTAGATTAGTACCCAAAAATATGGATCTGGACTAGTTGGTTTTGTGCCGCTGCTTTGATATTCAAAGAATTGTTTTCTGCCTGTGCTCGACGGTTCCCATGCTAGAGGACCGTCGTTCAAGCTCCCGGCACATATAATTCTACAAAGAGTTTTTCGTTTTTAATTTTTTTTACTTTCATAAATTCTTTACACTAATGACGCATCTCCAAATAAATATTCTTCAAATTTTACTGGCTTTAAATTTTTTGGTTTTTTTGATTTTGAATTTACAGGGTAATCTGTAAATTTAATGCCCTCTTCAGATAATACTTTTAGTGTTAAAAATAAATTAGCGTCTAAAATATGTAAATCATTTTCCATTGGTCTGATAAAATTACCAGTAACCAGCTCATTTTTTGTGTCAACGCCTTCAACTCTAAAAGCACAATAACTTCCTCCAAGAGGGTCAGCCAGATCAAGTTGCATTATAACTTGATTTTGCTTTAATTTTTTTAATTCTTCTTTTTTCATACATCTAATTTACTGGACATAAAACTAAAGCTTTTTTACCATCAGTTCGTACGTCTTCTTCACCATATCCTTGTTTTATTAATTCAGATGTTAATTCTTCCAAATATATTTCTCCAGACCAAGTGGAGTCAGGAACATAACTACCCGTCATAAAATCAGAAAGTGGTGAATACCCATTTCCTTCGCCGTCTTTTTGTAAAATTACTATTCGGTTTGGGTCTTCTTCTTGTAATAATTTTATTAATTTTTTAACTGTCATAAGGTACCGTATTGGTTTATGTAAAATTAAATGGGTTCCCTCGGGATCGAACCGAGACTGCCTCAGAACTTCACTCTGACGCTCTACCTTCTGAGCTTGGAACCCCTGGCATTTATTTTTAAGAAATTAAAGTTTGAATTTTAAGTTTAATAGTTTCACCTTGTAACGCTTTTTTATTATGAGCATCAGCTTGAATAATCAATTCCGCCGCCACCTCTCTCTTTGTTTTATTAGCCTCGTTTTCTAATTGTATGCCTATTTCTAGCTCATCAACTTGTTTTTGAAAACTTTCAATAACAGAATCAATTATCTGTGCGCCTGTTTTCTTTTTTAGTGAAATCATTTTTTTCCCTCTTTTTTATAATTTGGCTCTGGTGGGAGTCGAACCCAACATATTCGGTTCGAAAGACCGATAGCCTGCACCGTTAGCTGACAGAGCCTGTTTACTAGTTTTTTATTTTTATAAACGGGACATTACTTTGAATGTATTCTTTATCGTGAATCTCCATTAAAGTTAGTTTACCACCATTCCCAGCACCTGTGTCTAGAGCAACGACATTAGGCATAATTACAGGTTTAGATTTTTCTGTGTCTTTAACACATTCTCCGATATGTAATCTTCTGGTTGCTGTGTGGCCCAAAAACACCGTTTTACCTTGCCAATAATTTTTTCCTGTCATATAAAAGTGATTATATTCTTTGGTTATAAAATTGCGGTCCCACATTTTAGTATCATTGTCAGTGTATTCATGACCTTTCCAGGAAATTCCGCCATGAACAAAAATTGCAGTTTCGGTTTCAAACCATGGCAACATTTTTTTAAAAAAATTTATATGGTTTTTCGGTATTTTGCTTGGTTGAAAAAATCCGTCTCCAGTTTTATAATCATACGATCTTAAGGTAGCTCTTCCTCCCTGATCTGTCCATATTCTGCCCGGATGTTTACCTTCCAACCATTGGAGAAACCACCAATCATGGTTACCCAGAATTGGAATTATATTTTTTATGGAAATTAAGCGTTCCACACACTCTTTAGTTTGTTCAGCACCATCACAAATATCCCCAATGGTAATTAGGCTATCTTTGTTATCATCGAAGTTAGCTTGGGACAGTACATTTTCTAACGCATCAAACCTTCCATGAATGTCTCCAACCACAAAACTACGCACAGCGTTATCCCTTAATTTAAAATTTATTAATAATCGTTATCATCGGAGTCATTTAAATCTTCGTAATCGTCTAAAAATATGTCACGTAACTCCATATTTTTATCAGCCTTAATTTTTTCTACCCACGCGAGATGTCCTATTTTGGCGGTCTTTTTGTTTTCATACTGCTCTACAATAATCCAATTTTCTTTTTTGGAACGTCGTATACCAGTTTCCCATAAGCCTGTATCACTAGGGCAAGAGGTATCGACTGTTATTTCTCCAATGTTATCAGTTATTGCGTTTTTGCGACAAGACAAGGGGTCAGGATTTACTGCGGAACTCATTACAGTTTTAAGAAGAGTGCCAACACCATTCATAGGATTTTTGCGTACTTTTTTCATTATTATATTATGGTTATAAAATTTAACACGGCCAACCTGGGAAGTCAGCCGTGTTTGAAAGGAGGGAGGGATATGAAAATATAATTCCCTGACACTGATGGTGTCAATATAAATATATATAAATCCTTCCGTTTTGTCAAGAAGTTTTTTATATCGTCAATGATATAAATGGTTTAGTTGGTCGTTCGCCTCTAATATGATTTAAAAATAATTGACTAGCTATCACTGCTACAATCTTATTTCCTTGTTGTACAATGCCTTGTGCGAATTCGTAAGCTCTTTGACAACTAGTGTTTTTTGTTAAATTGGAATCTATTGTTTTTAACATTTCTTGCAAATTATTTTTTGGGTGTTTAGTTGCTACAAAAAATGTTCGTCCCTCTGCTCGCAAATCCATCCAAAACTTATCGGTTTTTTCGGCGTGTTCGTACATTAATTTTCTTGGACCATTGTTGTCTACACAACAAATTATTATATCATACTCTTTGAGTTGGTCTTCGTTTTCTATTTTCATTTGTCTTGGAACAAAAGATTCACATCCAAAATTCGCAGCCAGGGCATGTACTTTTGGTTCAAAAATATCGCTACCTTTAAAATATTGGTAGGTGATGTTTTTATTCTCTACTTCATCAAAATCTATAAGATGAAACTCATAATTGTTAGGAATTTGATTAGATAAAATTAATTGATGAATAAAATAAACTAACCAACTACCAATTCCACCAACACCTATTATTCCTACTTGTTTTTTATTCAATTGTTATCGGAACCTCCTGAAATGTATCCCCATTCCAATAATAAGCCTGGATACGAAATGAATGTGTTTCTGGTGACTTGCCTGCAATTATATAAATAGTTTTGTAACCACTTTTTTTGGCACTCTCTATATCTATTAAAGAAGGAACTGGTTCGCCATTGGGATGAGTGTGGACAATGGCAGACAGGTCTTTTTCTGATTCATGGGTAATAATAGATGTATGTTTTAAGACATCCATCATTTCTTGAGGATCCATATTGTACGCGCATCCTAACTCACCCCTAGTCGCAATATTTTTAATCCATTTTATTTCAGTTCCGTGAGAAACTTTATTTTTAATTTTACCCGGTATTAGTCCACACTTTTCTGTGCGTTCCTTGCTGGAACAATTATAAGTTTCTGCGATACTGGTATAGACGTTTGATTTTAATATAATTTTTGTAATCATTTTTTCCTTTTCTTTGTCGGCACCACACGTGCATACATCATAAATAATTTGGCCATGATATCCTACACTAAAACACGGTTCACCTAAATCATGTAGAACTTTAAATTTTTTTATTGGACAACTGTCTTTATGCTCTTTCATAATTTCTTCATAATTAATTAAGGGGTCCCTTACGTAGGAGACCCCTTATTTGTTGTTATTGTCCGCCAGTTAATTGATTGGCTAGCAATCTTTCTTCGGCGTCAATAAAGTTTTGTTTGACGATGTTGTTTGGATTTACGAACTCTCCGTCCAAATATAACCATTTAGATTCTTGAGCACATAACTGTTTCGCTTTTGCGATTGCCAAATCAACAGGCAAAGTAATTTCTGTGTCACCTTCTGACGAAATTACTTTTAGCACTACTTTTTGTACTTCCATGTTAATTATTGATTAGAGTGTGGAAATTTGATTAGCGACATATTTGTCGTTTTTTAAAGCATATATTCTATTTACTAGTCTGTCAACGCCAACTTCTTCATGAATACCAACCTTGTCAACTATACAGCGAGGATTACCGTCAGGATAGTCATAAACTTGATATCTGGTATGACTGTTGCTTTCGTGTGCCTCTACAAAATAATCTCTTAAAATTCCTTTTATTATATATCCTTTTCTCCTGGAACCTCTCAAGTCTATTTCTTCTAATTTTATATTAAATTTTTCTTCGGTTGTTTTTAATAATTGTTGGGCTTTTAATATGGCTTCTTCATAAGCACTGCGAGCTTTTTCTATAACCTGACCGAGGTCTTTCAAGTCAACCTCTACAATATCTGGAGAACTAAGAATATTTATAACAGTTCCGGTAGATCGAGCATTTTCAATAGTTAGAAGCTTACTTAAATTTTTAATAGGGTATTCCTTTTTATTTAAAGCAAGTAAATGTTTACCATTTCGCCTAATTAAGGGGAAGGTGGCTTTTACATTGCTAGCTAAATACGGATCATGAGCATTCATAGTTATACCTTCAGCCAGATATTTGTGAATTTTTAATGAGCACTTGCTTACTTGTTCTATGAAGTGGTCCGCGTCTGCTTGGTTGGTAAAACATAACAATCTGTTCAAGACGTCTTTTACTTCTGCATTATTTATTTTTTTGCCATTTATGTAGGTATGGGTGTATCTAACCTTATCTTTTGTAAACCCTGTTCTGGTTTCAATAGTAAAATCTACTGTGCCTATAGTACCTTTTTTGATTGTACTTTTATAATATTGTACTGTCCTTTCAATAAAATTAGCAAACATTACATCAAAAGATAAATTTTCCAATTCCAGCCATCTAACGGAATCATTCAGAAGGGCGGGAATTGGAACGTTAGACGCGCAAAAAGTTTGTCCTGCATACTCAAATTTATCACGTGTATATTTTACTTCATTTAAAGTAAAAGATAAATTAGGATCGTTTTTTAATTCTCGTATTCTTTGTTGTATTTTACGTTTTTTAGTTTTCTCTTGTGTTTCTGTTTCTTTTTCCTGCGTTACTCGTGCTTGATATTGAGTTATAATTCTTTTAACTTGATCGTTATTTAGAAATCTAGTAGCATTTTTTTGTTTACGGATATAGTCGTCCACAATGTCTGCACTTTTTGGGATAATTGGTTTTTCATCTATAAAGAAAATATCGCGGCTGTGGTCTAACTTACATAAAATTCGTTCACCACAAGCCATTTTAAAACCAATTGTGTCTGGGTGCACAAAAAATCTACCAGGGTCAATGTAGTTGTACTCCTCTTCATCTGGTTGTACATACATTGTTCCTAATATTGTTCCAGCTTTTACATAATATGACTCTGTACCATAAACTTTAAAAACAGCAAACCTGTTGCCTAACGGATCAGTAAAGACGGCCACTATTCTACCTAAATAGTTATGTAAATTATTTTTGTCGGCTATAATTGAATCGCTTTGTTTTACTATATTTGGGCGATTAAAAAGCCACCCAAGCACAGACAGTATTTCTTTTTTATTTTTATCATCGACACTGCCTATATCTATAAACGGTGCGTTATAAAGCCACTCAGAATTTAAAATATACTGTTTTAAACTTTCTGGACTATACGGCACAGTTGGAAGTTTTACTTTATACTTCTTCGCATAATGGTTATTAAGATGCAAAAAATAATTTAAATAAAGTAGATCATTAGGATCGTCCGGTAATTTTGATAAAGGAAAAAGCAATCCGCCGTAACCCGACCCATTGTAATCACCATCAAAACAGTAATAAACATCTTTCATTAAAATTGAGCCACCTCTGTCCCACCTGCCTAATATGATAGTGCCGCCGTCAGACGATTTTACATTTATTCTTTTTCCAAACCCGCGATTCCAATTCAAAACTATAATTGCATTTTTGGCTTTAACTTCTGATAATGTTATATCTGGGACGTATGTTATACTTATATTAGCTAGTTTCCCAATTTCATATTTTTCAGCAATCTCTTTATGTTTAATTTGTAGATTTTTCATTTGTTGTGGACTCATTCCCAATTGATAAAAATCATTAAAAATTTCTATTTTGTTTAAAGGAACTACCACAGGATTTGATATTTTTTCTATTGCATGCATTAATTTTTATATGGTTATAAAAAAAGCCCAGACCGGGCTGTTATTAGTTTTATATTTTTTATTTTTAAAATTCCGATAGTTCAACATCTGTAGTAGTTATAGCAAAAAATCCGTTGCTTTTAGGATAAGCTGTTACTTTTTTTCCAATTAAATCTTGCATTATACTAGAACCTGTATAGGTAAGTAAACGTCCTAACGTGCTGACAGGATTAATAGCATTGTTATTATCGACAGTTAACCAAAATCCTTGATTCTTTATACTGCCTTTATAATCTCTTATCCAACCCTCATCCAGGTTCATTTTAACTCCGTCTGAATTTTGACAAATTAAAATTATCTTTGTCTTCATTGACTGATCAGTCATTTTTACATCCTCAGTTTCTATAGCAGTAATAGTCAGCTTTTGTTCTTTCTCAGGTTTTCCCAACCCAAATTTCAAAATATCCATTTAATTGTGTTTGGTTGAAGTTTTAAAATTTCTTATAAGATTTTTTAGTGTTTTTTGTGCGTTAATAAAATCTTGAGGTTTTACAAATCCGGTATTCAAATAATACTCTTTTCGTAATACTTCTAAATTATCGTCGTCCGTAAAAATAAACCAAAATCTTTGATCTTGGTCAGGTAGGCAATCTTTTAATTTAATTTCTTTTGCCATAAAATAAGCAGCACAGTTTAAATCTTTAGTTTCCATTGTTAAATTTGGTTAGTGTAAATATTTAGGGGTTTCTTTTTTAATGTATCCCTTTTTTTCTTTTTGTTTTCGCAACTGATTAAATTTTTTAACAGCTTTCGCTTCGGGACCAATAAACTTTTGAACTCGATGAGCTCTTGGTTTTCCTATTGGTCCCCAAGAAGCGGTTATAATGGTCAGTCCGTCTGGTCCAGGAAATAATTCTATTTCATAGAATTTGTAATGATTTCCTCCCCTGCATTCAAAATACATTTTATATTACCTCTATGTTAAATAGTGCAAGAATCCCCATCACAATATTTTTCTGTATACTCGTGTTCACTAGATGACAGATTCAGGTCTCTAATTCCTTTTACCATTTTTTCATACTCTTTTTTTGTTATTTCAGTATATGGTGCTTGTTTGTAACCGTGATTTACATACGGATTAAAACTAACACTTTTTAATCTTCCCTCATATAATTCCAATGCATATTTAATGTCGTCGGCCTCTTCTGGTTTGAAAGATATGGTCACTGAAACCTGGTTGTCAGACCAATATTTTTGCATTTGTGCGGCATTTTCTAATTGCTCCCATAATGTAACATCCGCTTTTCCTCTAAGAAAATTTTGTTCTTTTATAGGAAAATGGACACACATTCTAGTATTATCAACAACATCAGGCTCTACCACATACCCAGCATTTTTGCATATATTAATTAATGGGCTGTTAGTTGCGATCCTAATAATTCTAACATAATATTCAGAATGTGGATAGTGGATACCTGGAGGCACTCCCGGCAATAGAGAAACTGTTCCAGACGGTTTTACAGAAGTTATTTTAATTGATTTAGGGACACATAGCCAATCAGAATAAATTTTATCTAATTCTTTTAACGCTTTATATCCAGCATCGCACCATTTAAAATGTTCACGTCTTCCATGTTTAGCAAAAGAGGCTACAATACCAGACTGGCTTGTTCCGATGCGTCTATTCCTCATCATTACTGCGTTAGTTCTTTGATTATGTGTAGGTAATAAAGTTACTGTTTTACTATACAAGTAAGCGTATTTCAAAGTTACTAAATATTCCTCTAAAGTATCGTGCCTGGATGGGAATGTTTCCACTAAATTACAAATTTCATATGACTCCAGGGTTTGCTCGCCGCAGGGGTTTGTTCCCAATGCTCTACGATCTTTCCAATTTGGAGGATCTGCCAATCGCCCATATTTTTGGGCATTTTCTAACCAGAAATATCCTGGTTCTCCATTGGTAATTGTACGATCAGCAATCTCGGAATAGTCCATACCTTTAGTACAAGATACGGTATTATTGCTAGCCCAACGTCTGTCAGACAATGCTTTTTTATCTAATTTAAGATTTAAGAAATCAATGTCTTGTGGATTGCCAAGCATTAATTCAGCCGTTCTTCTAACATTACCAGCCACTACACATTTACCAATATAATTAAACACATCCACAATTTGAGTGGAAGTTATGGGTTGTGGTGTGTCGTCTTTTGGCATTAATGTTTTTGTAATATTTTCTACTAATTCTTTCAATGGTCCAGGGCCGGACGCTGTTCCTCCAAAACCTTTTATTGGAGAACCTTCAGGTCTAACTTCAGAGTAATCTACAGTTTTTGGATATAACGATTTACCAACGAAACTGTTTAAAATTGCCTCGATAAGTTGCACCCAGCCTTCCCTGCTGTCAGATACTACTAAGGTATTATCTGTGTATTTAGGTTCTTTTAAAACAACTTTGCCTGCTCCCCTCGTATCTCCAGAAACTCCTACTCCTAACATGGACATATCCATCAAAAAAGTAAAAGGCCCAGCAAAATCCACATCAATTTCATCCGTGGAAACAAAGGCACAATTTCCCGTTAGAATATTTCCTTCTAATGTAAATTTTCCATATTTATCAACGGTGGCGCAGTACACTGTTTCGTACTTATCTGTTTCCTCTACGGAAATAATAGTCCAATGATAATGATTACAATTATTTTCTAGACTGCTAACAAATCGTTTTTTATGTTCTTTCAATAAGAAAAAATCTTTAGTTAACGTTGATTTAATAAATGTTAATCTGAATAATGTGTGTAATTTATTTGTAAGATTTGAAATTCGGCTGTCTTCTCTTATTTCATAAGTACCTATTCCTAGTCTGTAACACACATTTTGTACAAACTCCAAATTAGCTTTATTCGCTGAAGATATTTCACATTTTCCATTTTTATGGACACAACCATCTGCTGCAAAATAACCTGCTAGCCAACCTAATAAATATGATTTATTTTCCTGTATATTTGGTAATTTTCTAAAGAAATTAGGCAACCCCGTAACGGTAATACAGTCTTTTTTACTGTTAATGTGTGATGAATTAAAATATTTTTTTAATTGTTTATTCTTTTTGCCTATTAAATCTATTCTTACAGACGCTTCTTCGTAAGTAGTTGTGCCGTCTCCATAAGTAATACCGTGAGCAATTCCAAATTTGGAAGGACGAATCTTTTTAATTCCTTGCCCAAAACAATACTGTAATCTATGAACATTAGGACGTAAATCTTTGGTAAAAATTTCTATCCATCCTTTATTTCTATAGATTTGCCGTCTGTCTTTTACAAACCATCGATGTTCTGGAGTTGCATAAATTATTTTTGTATGCCCATTTCTCTGTAATGTTATTTTCATTAAATGTTGTTTGCCAAATTCTTGTATAGGAGCCTTTACCCATTTACCGCCCTCTGTTAAAATAGTTTGTTCTGTACCAACGCATTCTTTAAGTGTTTTTATTCCAGTTTTTGTGATAAATTTAACATCCCCCTCTAGACAATTATTTAAACAAGCCGAGCCTCGGGTTGCTACATAGTCGGTACCCATTACCCACAACCCGCGCCCAGGAGGTAAAAATTTAAATTTCCACATCAAGTCATACATTATTTGAGCACTTTTTTGTGCTTTGTAGGCGTTCCACGGTAATGAAAGATTGGCACAGTGATCTCTTTGTATTTGAAAACATCCCTCCACAACTCGTCTGCAAGTTTCCCAGAATTCTTCTGTTCTGCTTTCTTCTGTCACGGGACGACTATAAGTACGTTTGTAAGTCACATATCCCAATGGTCCCCATTGGGGTTGTTTACCTTTGTATTGTTCTAGAAAATTATCAGTAAGTTTAAATTTCATTATCTTCCAGTGCTCCCAAAGCCGCCATCATTTCTATCAGTTTCTGCCAATTCTGTAATTTCTTCTATTTTTATATTTGGTACTGGAAGAATTAATAATTGAGCAATTCTGTCGCCTGGCATAATTTGTGCGGGCCTATCAGAATAGTTAACCAATACTACTTTTATTTCTCCGCGATAATCTGAATCTATAACTCCCGCCGATTCAGTTAAATGCAAACCAATTCCAAACCCACTTCTAATTTTTATTAGTCCAAAATATCCTGTTGGTATTTGAATGGCAATACCTGTTGGTACGGTTTCTTCCGAACTACTGTTAATGGTAATTTTTTTGCAGGCAGTTAAATCAAAACCTGCGTCTGTTCCAAAAGCTTTTGTAGGTAATGTTGCGGTAGCAACTAGTTTTTTAACTCCTACTGTTATTATTTTTTCTGGCATTATTTTGTTGTTGGCTTGACTTCTATTATATGTTTTATGTCGGACACTCTGATCCAGGCCGCGCCAGGACTTCCTCCGAACTCTTTTCGTGCTTCATCATTTTGTAGCGGAATTATATACGCTACAAGTTGTTCGCCTTCGGTATTTGTCCAGAGAGTTACTTCTTTTAGATTACCTACGATAGTGTAAGGATCGTCCTTAACTTTTATTTGAACATCTTTTCCAATGAACCTTTCCATTCTTTATTTAATATGTTGGTTAGATAGTTATCTATTTTTACAAGCCAGTTTTTATCAAACTGGTCGTACTTGATGCTTTTTTTACCGCCGTCTCTAGCGTTTTCCCAGACTTTATATATAAAATTTATAGGCACCATAAAAGCTTCTTCTCTATGAATAGACGTAAATTGAATTAATAAAAATGAACACGACCCTATTTCTTCGTGCAACTTTAAAAATTCTAATTGGTGCTGATGAATATTACTTAATGGAAAACTTGTTTTGGATTTAGTTTCTTTCGCGTCAAAAACAATTCCCAATCCGATAATCTGGTCGTTAATTTTAACTTTGATGGCGCCCGTGTAATCTACTGTGGAAAGTGTAGCCACTAACCCCCGCCGAGTAACATGAATGGGAACTTCTTCTTTTTTTATGACAGCTAATTTATCTTTACGATATTCGTAATTAACTTTATTTATTCTTTTTTCTAAAACTTTCCCTAGATCTTTTGGCATTATTTGATAATGGTTATAATGTTTAAACCTTCGGACCGTGTTGGTTTTTTGTATCTTTTGTTCATTTTTTCGTATGCCTCGTCTGGTACTGGGTGCTCACGTAGTGCATTTCTTTTCTTACATGTTTTTATATTTGTTTTAAAATGCAGGCATATCGTTTCAATCTTTGTAAGTTTTAGCGTTTGCTCCCAATGTTCAAATTCTACTTCCGCCGCTAATTCCAACCATCTGTTACGTTCTGCCTTACTTAAGTTGGTTCTATCGATGTATATATCGTGACCATCCTTTAAAAGTGCTTTAATGCACTGTTCCTCAATTACTTGAATGGTTGGCGCGTCTTTTGCTGTCCAGCCATTGGCTAACACCATTCCAATAAGATCGTCGCATGAAATTCTTTTACACGAGGGCAGGCGCTTTTTCCAGTAAGTAGTTTTTCCGCATGCGGGAAATCCAACTGGAATATAGATTGTTTGTTTTTTATTTTTCATGATGTTTTTACCATTCTTTCTATTAACTGTATTAAAATATGCCCAACCATGATATGTACTTCTTGAATTCTTGCAGTATTATCACTAGCAACTTTAATAGGCAAATCTACTTTTTTAGCTAATAAATTTTTATCTGTTATATTACCAGTTAGACCTATAGTATAAATGCCTAAATTTTTGGCTACTTGGACTGCCTCCAAAATATTTTTAGAAGTTCCTGAAGTAGAAAAACATAACAGTACATCCCCTTCTTCTCCTATGGCTTCTATCTGTCTGGAAAAAATTTTATCAAATCCAAAATCGTTTGCAATTGCTGTTAATATAGAAGTATCGGTAGTTAATGCGATACCGGACAGTGGTTGTCTTTCAGTATTAAATTTAACCACCAGTTCTGTTGCCAGATGCTGGCTGTCCGCCGCCGACCCGCCATTGCCGCACAGCATTATCTTACCGCCCAGATTCAGACAATTACTTATTTCCATTCCTGCTTTTAAAATATTAGAAGACTCGGATATACTTAATTCTTGTCTTATTGTGTTTGAGTCAGATATTACTTTATCTATTAAAGCTACCAACTTATTTCCCATTTGTCAAAATCCGCCGCCAAACAATCTATTTTATAATCTATTCTTCCGCCAATTATTTCTTCAATTTTGTTCTTAGCTGTGTTCCTTATACCATTTAATCCGTGAGTTAATTCAAGGTTTCCGTCTCCAGTACCAGCTCTAACAGCAGATTCGTTATGCCAAATATGAAGATTTATTTGAGCAAGCACTATAATTGCCCGAATAGTTATGGCGCCTATCTGTTTAGTTTTATCTTGCAATATTATGTCTATATCATGCATAATGTCTTTTATTTCTTCGGTGTATTTTTCTTTTTTATCCTTATCGAGAAATACTTCTTTGAGTTGATTTATAGATAAACGATCTATTAATTCTGATAATGTAGGTAAATATTTTCTATCCATATTATGTTTTATATTCTCCAGTTTATTTGGTTTTCTTTGATTACCGTACTTCCATAAATACCTATGCTTATGCCGGCAGCCTGAATTGCTACTTTTATTGAGTCTGTAATAGACATATTTTTAGAAATTGCAGATGTAAAATAAGATATAAAAACATCTCCTGCACCGATAACATCCACTAATTTATGGTTAGATGCCGTAAGATGTTGTAACTTGTTTTTTTCATTTATAAATTTACAGCCGTCTTTTCCCAAAGTAATGATCGGGTGTTTAATATTATAAGTTTCTTTTATATATTTCAAAATAGTTTCCGTGTCGCCTGTTAATTCTGACAATTCAAATTGATTAGGAGTAACAGCGTAAAAATCTTTAAACATAGCAAGATTTATTTTAGGATCTCCTATGAATTTTGCGTTTTTTGCAAATGATTTTATAGATGCCACAGTTTCGTTATTTACCAAACCTTTACCATAGTCACTTATCAGAACAATTGAAGCTGTTTTTAAAGCCTTTATAGATTGATTATTTAACTCATAGTTTTTTATGGGAGAATTGTCTTCTTTATCTATTCGGCAAACAGTAAACATTTTATCATTATGGTATGTTTTACTTTTAATTCGTGTTTTTATGGTTGTCGGTTTTTTATTATCAATATTTACTTGACCTGCAGATATCATATTAGAAATATACTGGCCACCCTCATCATCACCAACAGCTGTAATAAAATATGGGTCTACTCCAGATCCTCGTAAATTTGCATAAACATTTCCAGCTCCTCCCAAAACACTTCTTCGACCAGTTTCTTTTATAATGGCTATTGGTGCTTCTTGTGCTATCCTATTAGTTACGCCAGATATATAAACATCTAACATTACATCGCCAATTAAAACTATTTCTGACATAAATTATTTAACTCGTTGGCTAGAGTAATTATTTGGTTTCGTTTTAAACTTGGGTAGTTGCCTAAATACATTCCAAATTTATGAACATGTTCGACATTTTTAAATTTATCTTTATCGAAATTATTAAATTGTTTTAAATAAGGTTGCCGCAATTGATTTCCGCCACCAGAAAACCCTTGTCTGAATTCTATGTTGTTTTTTGTTAAATAATTACATATACGGGCCCAAAGATTTTTATTTGGTTTTATTAATTGCAGTAACAATGCGTAACTGCTATTACCCCCAATATGAAAATCAGTTTTAAATATTTCAGGATTTAAAGTATCCAACCAAATAGTTAAATTTTCTTGACGTATTTTAATTTTGCCATCTAATCTTTGTAGTTGTGAAAGTCCCACTATCCCGGTTATTTCGGTGGGTCTAAAATTGTAACCAGAAGTTAAAAATATAAAATTAGGCTCCAGCTCCTTATATTGTTTTTGTAAGTGTTTCTTTTTAGATTCGTCCAGACTTCTAATCATGCCATGGTCCCTAATCATAAAACATTTTTCTGCTAAATCTTTATTATTAGTTGAAATCATGCCGCCCTCTATAGTTGTCATGTGGTGACCATAATAAAAAGAAAATACAGACATATCACCAAAAGTACCTAATTTTTTTCTATTTATTGTTGCTCCATAAGACTCGCACACGTCCTCGATCAGTATTATATTGTTCTTTTTTATATACGTTAATAATTTGGAAGTTAATCCGCACAGTCCTAAAATATGTGTTAAAACTATCACTTTTGGTTTTCCATTAGTTTCTATATAATCTATTACTTTATTAGTATCTAGTGCCAGGGTTCTTGGGTTTATGTCTATAAACTCAGGAATTCCGCCATTATCTATTATAGAAGTTATATCAGACGGCCAACCTAAAGGCGATACTATTACTTTTTCATTGTTTAGGGCGAGTGCTTTCATTGTAACAAAATTAGCTGATGACCCCGAGTTTACTAGTATACTATATTTTATACCTAACCACTCAGACCATGCTTTTTCAAATTCTTTTACCTTTTCTCCAAAAGTGAATTTGTTAGAAGTTTTTAGAAACTCTATAAGATTTTTTATATCTTGCTTTGTTATATTATTATCCATTAATGGATGATTCATAATTTTTAAAATCCTCTATTGTCTAACATTGGGATAATTTTCAATAAACCATTTAACGGTATTTGCCAGTCCAACATCTATATTAGTAAAAGTTAAATTTGGAAAGAATCCTTGTAGGTACGAAATATCACACTGACGTTGTTTTTGTCCTGCTAAATTTTTATTATAAATAATTTGTGATTCATTTTTAAAAATTTTTATCATTTTATTAACAATTTCTTTTGTTGTAAATTCATTTTTATTTGAAATAATAAGACGTTCTGGAATTTTTTCAAATTTCAATAAGTCTAAAATAATTTTTGCTACATCTTTAGAGTAAATAAATTCTCTAGCTTGTGTGCCATCGCCCCAAACATTTATAGGGGCGTTATTTGTTTGGGCTTTATAAAATTTATGTATTAATCCCGGAATGAAATGTCCAACAGATAGATTAAAATTATCATATTCACCATACACGTTGGCAGGAATAATTATTCCATAATTAGAATTAAATTGTTGTCTATATGTTTTTAACATTATGTCGGTCATACGTTTTGCATAAGCGTATGCATAATGTTTTTCAAAAGGAACTCCATCTTGCAATTTTTCTTCTTGTATCTCTAAATTGTTTTGGAAAGCACATGCAGTAGAGCAAGCTATAAGTTTTTTAACTTTCGTAAGAGCGGCATAATGGAAAACATGGGAATCTGTTATGACATTATTACGGAAAAATTCAACTGGCTTATTTAAATTGGCATTAACTCCACCAACAAATGCTGCCAAATGTATAACATAATCTGGTCTATGTAAATTAAAAATATTACATACCTCAGATTCATTAAAAAGATCTGCATCTTGACGTGTTAGAAATATAAAAGAATAAGGATACTGGGGTGCTAAGTCGCGTACCGCGCCCCCAATTAATCCAGCGGAACCTGTAACTAAAACTTTTTTCATTTTATTCGTGTATATACTGGCTAATATTATTAAATTTTCTACGTTTCCAAATGGGTGATATATCCATCCAATTATTGTAATCAATTTTTATGTATTCTCGTAGTTTTGAATATTGTTCCAGGAATAATGGATAATCATGGTCATAAAATGCTTGTATAACGGGATCGGGTAAACCGAATTCATCAACACGTTCAGGATCTGGTAACCAGTCCAAATTCATAACAACATCTGGAGACAAAACAATTTGTCCGCCATCATCTTGCATACGAAAACCGAGATCAATTCCATTCATATTTATGTATTCATACCGTCCATCGAATCCGCCTATTTCGCGGAAATACTTAGTGCTCATCAATCCAAATAAGCATATTTTAGCTCCTGGTTTTACCCCAGGAATATGTAATTGGGCATGATGCTCTGCGTCCCAATAGTCTAAAGGTTTTGCTTCACCAGTAAGGCCACGGCCCTCATTGTACCTTAAGTTTATAGCACTCTTTTCATTACCAAGTTCTTTCCATAAATTAATTGCGTTTTTAAGAGCATTAGGATAGTAATAACCGTCATCCACACTCCAAATAAAAAGTGGTGCTTTTGCGACTTGGGTTGCTATCATTGCGCATCTTGTGGGATTGCCAAAATCTCTAATAAACTTAAAATTTTCTTTTGTTACAAGTTCTGCGGGAGGGTCATAGGGACCAATTGCAATAAGTTCAAAAGCCATATCACCCATTGATTCAATAATAGAATCATATAATCTAATCCAGTTGTGGGTTCTAATTCCTGGTAATATAATACTTAGTTCGGGGGTATTCATTATTTTTGTGCCTCATAAAAAGTTGTTATAGTGTTATCATCATAATTAAAATCTTCTTTTTTTACATATAAATTTTCCAAGATATATTTATATAAATCATTAGTTTTAGCAAAGTACCCATCATAGTATTGTGGATCATGCATATACATTCCTGCGATTTCTTCAAATCCTAATCCCACGCTTAAACCATTTGAAAAAATGTGGTGTATGTCATATTTAGAATTAAAGGGGCAAATATGTATAATATTTCCTGATCCGTCTCTAGCAAATAAACTGGGACCATCTTTACCTGTACCAGCTCTACCTGTTTCAAGTTTTATATGTTTACATGATGACCATTTTCTTTTGATGGCTGCAGCATTAAACGATAATAAGCTTTCGCTACAGTTAGCCCGAAGTATATCAGGCCACGGTTTAAATTTATATTTTTCAACATATTCACCAGTAAATACAAAAAACAAACCATTACAGGCCGCACCAACTGCGAGAGTTACCTTGCTTCCATTTGGATCATAACATTGGTATCGAGCCCAAACTTCTGCATAAGGGAAATCGTCTGAATTTCCAGGAGACATTATTGCATCATCTTCATCCATTTCTTCAATTAACTGCTGCAAAGAATTTGTGTCGTTAAAAAATGCATCGTTTTGCCAATAAACATAATAATCGTATAATCCATACAATTCTGTCATTAATTTACAGGAATAGTTCACAGACATTTGTATTCCCACTTTAACTTTTAAAGAATTAAGACAAAAGTGTCTATCTAGGAATATTGCTTTTCCATTATTTAGAATATTTTGTGCATCTATTAAATGATTATCAGCTGATGAACAATCTGAAATAATGTAGTCTACCTCATAATTAGATAAATTTTGTTGCATAATACTTTCAAAATTTCTATACCAATGGCCAATATCTTTATGTGGATCAGGAGCACAAGTACTAAAAATAATTAAAATTCGTTTCACGATAAAATTGACCTTTTAATTGGTACAGACAACATTTGTTTTATACCAGTTATTGCAACATCTCCGAATTTATTACGAACCATATTTAAATAATGGGGATTATTATAGTATTTAATAAATGCAGAATCTCTAAATGTTAACACTTGTTTTGCAGACAAAGCTTCAGTGGGCAGTGGTAAGCAATAACGCGACAGTTGACTATATCCAATCCAACCAACATTATTATTTTCAGGTAAATATTTTTTATTTTCTTTTAATTTGTGTAGTTGTGATCCAGGATATGCCATTGCTGAATAAAAATTAGAATATTCGCATTGTAATTCATTAGCAAGATCTAGAGTTTGTTGCATTGTTTCTTCAGTGTCAGTAGGAAGCCCAAAAATATAATTTCCTAAAACAGAAATATCAAAAGATTTTATTCTTTTAACTATAGAATGTATGTCGGTTTCTTTAAAGGCTCCTTTAGACATACCTCTTCTAATTTCTGTGTTACTCGATTCTATTCCTAGACATAGCCAATTAACTCCAGCTTCTTTTAATTTTTCTAGTAACTCTGGTCTGCATGTGTCGACACGGGCATAGGCCCATATATTAAAATTATATTTTCTTTCGATCATTTTATTGCAAAGTTCTATAGTACGTGAAGGTTTTAATACAAATAATTCATCTGCAAATTTTATATGTTTGACATTATATTTTTCTGCCAATATATCAAATTCGCCAATAAGATGATCTGAGGACCAGCAACGATAACTAGGTTTGCCAAAAGGAGCATTTATACAACAAAAATTACAATGATATGGACACCCTAAACTGGTGTATAAACTAGCATAAGGTTTTCTATTTTCTAACGGTTCGAAATTGCAATGCCAATTATGGGCACGATATTTCTCCATTGGTAATTTGTGCCATGGCATTCCAGGCAGATATTTGTCTAAATTGTCTAGAGGGGTTGGAGGAGGTAAGAAACTTCTGCCGTCACTAGTATTATTAAAATACAATCCTGGTATTCCGTATGGGGAACCAGTTTTGAGCAATTCATTTAAAGCTAATATTCCTTCTCCTCTACAAACATATATATTATTAGTAAAACAATTTTTTGGTTGAATGTTGACCATATCAATAAAAGTTTGTTCTGGCAACGCACTTGGATGTAATCCAAGAAACATTATATGTTGATTAGGATCTAGTTCACGAACATATTTAAAAGTTTCTAAGGCTGCTGGCATGTTTTGAGTAGATGCAGACGGTTGCTGGCCATATACTACAAAAACTACTAAACGAGTATTTTTATAATCTTTAATAATTTTTTCAGCAATTAATTGGGGAGATAATTCTTTAGCATCTGCATCTAGAATATCTGTATTCCAGCCAAAATTTTCTAGAGCTTGTGTTAACATACTAGCCCATATTGGTGGCTCTATTGCACTAAGATTTGTACTTAGCGCTTGATAATTTTGAGATGGGTTTGTTATATTTATAAATAATGCGTCTAACATTATATATCACCAAATCTTCGTGTCCAAACAGCAGGAGAATTTTTCCAAGTATTGGTTGGTAAACAAATACGATTTACACTTTCAGGATCATTGTGTATTTGTTTAAATAAAGGACCATCATGTTCAGTTTGTGAATGATGAATTGGAGCATGAGTACCACCTAAAGGGCCCTCAAAATCTAAATGCATATATTCTACCGGAGTAAATTTAACATTAGCTCCATTACGATATGCTCTAATAGCAAGATCAGTTGCAGCCATTGCTAACCCTTCAAATTGAATATCTAGTCCACCCAATTCTCTAAAAAATTCAGTACGTATAATTGGAAAATTAAGTATATACCAATTATTTGGAACATGTGGACTAGAAGTCCAAATTGAACCATTAACAAGAAAATAGGACTCAGGAAAATGGTTTCCTGCTTCTGTATATGTAGGGGACAAAACATTCTTTTTGTCTGGTCCCATACTTTCAAAATCATTTAATAAACCATCAACTATGCCGGGTAAAAATAGTCCATCATCTACAGCATAGCCCATATATTTACCTTCTGCTAGTGATAATCCGATTCCGTGACATCTAACTGGTGAGCCGTAATCTTTTATATATTTAATATTCGTACAATTTTGTAATTGTTGTGGTAATGCATAGGGACTAATTATTATTAGTTCAAATGAACGAGTTGTCGATTCTTTAATGGAGTTATAAACTCCTTCCCACAGATGTGGCCTGACTCCAGGCATTATTATAGATAATTCAGGTTTAATCATTTAGATGAAATCTCCTTTCCCATACCGACGGGGCTTTTTTCCAATCAGTAATATTTAATTTTATTCTTGTTACTAATTCAGGATTATTGTGTATTTGTTGATATAAAGGAATATCATTTAAAACTTGTCCATCATGGACAGGGCCATGATCTCCTTCGTGCCCTTCTACTCCTAACCAAGTGCAGTGTTGTATGTTTATGTTTTTAAATTGTACTATTGCGCCGTCCCTATAAGCACGAATTGCAAAATCAATCACTGCCATAGGAATTACTTCAAATCTGTAGTCTAAACCACCCAATTCATAAAAGTATTCTGTATACATTAAAGGTTGAAGCAAAATATACCAATTATTTTGAATAAAAGGACTAGCGGTAATACCGCGGTTTATTCGAAAATAATTTTCATCATGGTCATCACCATCTTCTGTGTATTTAGCATTAAAAATATTTTTAATATTGTGAGGAAGAAGTTCAAAATCATTTATTAAGGTATCTAATGCGCCTTTAGCAAAAAGACCATCATCTGCACAAAAAGTCATGTAAAGACCTTCAGCTAATAGTAGCCCCATATTATAACAACGAATTAAATTACCATAGTCTTTTATGTATTTTACATTAGGTGCTTTTTGTAAACTTTCAGGAAGAGCATAGGGACTAATTATTATTAGTTCAAATGAACGAGTTGTCGATTCTTTAATGGAGTTATAAACTCCTTCCCATTTTGAAACCCTGATTCCGGGCATCATTATTGAAAGTGCTGGTTGTGTCATTATATATTACCAAACCTCCGTTCCCATACAGACGGTACATTTTTCCATCCGTCTATATCAACTACAACTCTATCTGCGAGTTCAGGATTAACATTAATACTATTGTATAAAGGTGTGTCCACTAACATTTGAGCATCATGCATGGGACCATGATCTCCTGCATGACCGGACATATGTGTGCAGTGCAAAGCAACCTGGTCAACTAATTTTACAATTGCACCGCCTCGTTGCGCGCGAATTGAAAAATCATTGCAAGCCGGCGGTAAAGATTCAAATTGACAATCAAATCCGCCTAAAGATAAATAAAATCCAGTATCGATAACAGGCTGACTTAGTAAATACCAATTATCTGAAACATACGGTCCACCAGTAACACCGTCACTATTTATATTAAAGAATTTTTTGTCAAATTCGTGTCCAGCTTCAGTGTATCTGGCTATAACAATATTTTTAACATTAGGGGGCATTGTGGATAATTCGTGTAGCATCGTATCTAATATTTTAGGTACAAATAGTCCGTCATCTGGAACCCAAGTAAGGTATTGACCTTCTACCAGTAATGATGCAATATTGTGTGCTCTTACAGGATTCCCAAAGTCTTTAACATATTTTATATTTGGAAATGGTTCTAATTTTGGTGTTAGGGCATAAGGACCTACAATAATTAATTCAAAGGGCACAGATACGGCATTAACAATTGATTCGTATACTGCATCCCAGTTATTAGGTCGTATGGCAGGCATCATAATAGAAAGAACAGGTTTAGTCATTTAATAACCTCCGTCGTTGATAATTTAATAAAAATTGTAAACTTTCTTCAAAGCTATATGTTGGAACCCAACCAACAGTTTTTTTGAATTTATCTATACAAGGAACTTGCATAAAAATATCCGAAGGTCTTAATAATGTGTCTAATACTTTAGTTTTAATTTCACAGTTTGCCATTGAAATTAACATCTTTAAACACTCACTTATTTTTATAGGATGTTCGCTTCCAATATTGTATGTTTCTCCAATAACTCCCTTTTTCATTAATGCCCAATAAGCTTTAGCAATATCTCTTACATCAATTAATGTTCTTGTTGGGGATAAATCTCCATGACATAGAACATTTTTTAAACCATGTTCAATTTGAACAATTTGTTTTGCAAAAGATGTAGCAAATAAGTCATCTCTACGGGGATTTATATAACCAAATGCACGAGTTATGATAATTTTCATACCATAACAACGATGATAGGCGTGTCCTAAACTATCTTGCGTTAACTTAGATACTGCATAAGGGTTTATTGGCCGTAAAGGGCAATCCTCTGTAATTGGTATGTGTTTAGGATCGGGTTGGCCATAAACTTCTGATGTACTACAAATTTGAATTAGTGGTTTTTGTTTTGAAAAGTTAATAGCTTCTAAAAGATTTGCAGTCACCATTATGTTATTTTGTATTGTAGATAATGGGTTTATAAAAGCGTCTTTAATATTGGTTAAAGAAGCTAAATGAAAAATATGGGTAGGTTTAACTATTTCAAGAAGTCTTAGTATTGAACTAAAATCAGTTAGATCACAAAAATGTAAATTTATCGCATCCTTGCAATTATCTAAATTTTTTACAGTTGACGTACTATGCCAACGAGTCGTTCCATGTATTTCTGCGTTTGGTACTTCTTTTACTAAATAGTCAGCTAAATAACTTCCACCACTTCCAGAAATACCAGTAATTAAAATTATAATTTTACTCATCTAGTAATCGTGTCCCTGGGAAAACGGTTTTTTTGAATTTTTTATTTTCTTCATGAATTGTTTCAAACAGCTTTAAATCTAAATTTAGTCTTTTTACTTCTTGCACAATTGCTATTATGTCTTTCGGTAAACAGGTGCCAGCATAACCTCTAAAATTATCATTAACATCTAAATAAATATCCGGCGTTGTTTTTAATTTTATAAAAGTATTTTTTATAGCCGTATAATCGGCTTCGTATGCTTGGCAAAGTTCGTACATTTCATTCGCAAATATTACTCTTAATGCGTTAAAAATATTCGAATAGTATTTTATAATTTCGGCTTCTGTCGGAGTGAGTAATTTAGAGTGCTCAAAATATGTTCCATGACATTCTTTTATTAATTTATAAACTTGTGGTTTTGTTGTTCCAACTACTAAAAGTTTTTGATTTTCTACAAAATCTGAAATTGCACAACGTTCTCGTAAAAATTCCGGCACAAAACAGATGTCTAAATTTTTATTGATTTCTTGTTGTAAGCGTGCTGTCGTTCCAGGAATAACTGTCGAATGTATTGCAATCACTCCTCGATAATTTAATTTATTTAAATCTTTGACTACTTTTTCTACAATGCTAACGTTACAAGAACCATCTTTATTTTTTGGAGTTGGAACACAAACGTAAATTACATTACATTGTAATAAATCAGTTAGTTTGGTTTCAAATTTAATATCGTGGCCATAAACTGTATGACCTAGTTTTTGAAACCCAAAATGGCAGGCTAAGCCTACTATACCAAGACCAACAATTCCTATTTTCATTAATATTTACCCATGGTTTTAAAATAATTTATAACTTCTTTTACTGATTCAATAAGAGGAATTTGTGCTTTAAAATTTAAAAGTTTTTCACTTTTAGTAGTGTCAGGAATTCTCTTTTGAACGTCATATTGAAATGGAGGTTCAGTTTCAATCATAAAAGGACTAGCATTTATTTGATCCCATACTATCTTTGCCAATTCTAAAACACTGGTTACCTCTGTAGTTGATATGTTAAAATCTTCATTTATATGTGTTGTTTCTGTGACTGCCCTAATACCTCTGGCTATATCTTTTCCGTTAGTATAACATCTTATTTGAGTACCGTCACCTAAAATATGTAATGGATTTTGTCCTCGCAATGTTTTGTTTATTAAATCCGGTAAGACGTGGCTCATCATTAATTTTATGTTTCCAGATAAAACTTCACAATCTTGTAATGCCTTATCTTCTCCTATTCCAACACAATTAAAAGGCCTAACTATTTGAAATGGCAACCCATACTGTTCAAATGCTCCCTTGGCAAAATATTCTGTAGCTAACTTTTGAAATCCGTATGTTGTTAAAGGAGGAGGCGTGTCTAATATGCTTGTTTCTGGAGTAGGGTATTTTTTTGTATTTTCAAAAACCATAGAACTTGATACAACAACAATTTTTTCTAATATACTTTTTTTATACAAATCTATAGCTACGTCAAAAACATTCGATGTTATTCTTTCATTGCTGGCTAATAGATCATAAGCATATTTATGAAAATAACTAATACCTCCTATTTTTGCCGCCAAAGATATTATTATTTGTGGTTTGTAAAAATTTGCTAAAGCACTAAAATTTTTATATTGTTGAATATCACCAAAACAAAAAGTAAAATTAGGGTGCGAATCGTGTGCACGTATTACTTTTCCATATTTTGAATAATCGTCTACTCCTATTACTTCGTAACTGTTATTTAAAAATTCGGTACAAAGATAAGACCCGATAAATCCTTGGCTTCCTGTAATTAGTATGCGTTTCATTTATAACTGTGGTTTTTCGTAGTTGCCACCAATAGCTGTCAACATTGTTTCGTACTCAAGTGTCTTCCCGTTTGGAAATCTTTTTTTCCATATTTCCGAACTTTGTTCCCAATTATTAAAATCTATAATTGTTTTAGATTTTAATTTTGGCAATAATTGCTCAAATAAAATTTCATCAGAACGGGTACTATCATGAATTGGTTTATGGTCTAAACTGTGTTCAGGCCAAAATTCTGCTAATGAGATTTCAACAAGGGATTGTAATACTCTGCCTCCCATATTTTGAAGTCTAATTCCTAAATCAGCAGCAGGAGCACATAAATATTCATAATTACAATCCCAACCACCAATTTCTTTAAAAGTATTTAAATCCAAAAAGGGTTGAACGGCAATTGGAACACCTTTAAAAAACCAATATGCTGGAGGATATGGTTGATTCATAAAAGGTGGCTCATTAGTTGTAAGACATCCATTTACTAAATTTGAAAGATATTCTGGGTAATTGTCTATTTGCGGTCTTTCAAATACAAGTCTTCCTGCTTTAATTTCTCTAAATCTCATACCAACTACATCAAATTTATTACAATTTCCATAATAATAGTCAATAGTTTCTTGAACAGCATTTTTTATAAAGAAACAGTCGTCTACCGTAGAAAAGAAAAGTTTCCCTGTTGCAATATTTGCTCCAATCTGTGCCGCTCTGCTAACTGATCCGAAGTCTTTAATATATTTTATAGTATCATTATTAACAAAATTTTCAGGCGGTTCAAAAGGTCCTACGAAAATTAATTCAAATTTATATTTTCCGCATGATCCTAGTAAGCTATTATAAACAGTGTTCCAATAATGGGGGCGTATACTTGCTATAACTATAGATAAGTCATAGTTATTTGGTTTATTTGTCATTATAAAAGTCCATATATTCGACTAATATTGTTGAAAGGCCGTCGGTACGCTCATAAGCTTTTTTATAAGCTGGTAAAATATCGTCCGGCTCTATCAATTTAATTAGTTCTATTTTAGTTAACATTTTTTCAAATCCGTCACTATGGTCTTGGTGATGTTGTGGGCCTGGGTATAATGGTTTAGTACTTCCAATTCCGACACGTATTATTACTTTTGGCTCCACAGTTCCATTTGACATTACTGAGAATTTGTCTAAATTGTTTATTAATTGATTTGCAGCAAGCAGTAAAAAATCAAATCTAGGGTAAACAGTTATTGGCACTAATCCTGTTAAAGCTAGGCCTATGGATTGCCCCATTTGAAGTTCTTCTGCTACTGGTAGTTCTATTCTTTTTTCTATTGGTACGTTTGCAAATGTTTGAAACATTGATGTACCTGGTACATTTACTGTTTGGCCTAAAAATATTGTGTCTTTTTTAAAACTTAGCCAAGACATTGTTTTTGTTATTTCTTTTGTGTATCTCATGATTTATTTAAGATTAAAAATTTATAAATTTACCAATACCCATATGGGGATATTTACGAGTGTAACTATAGTGTATTATATTTTTACTAATTTCTAAACTACTTTGTAGATCAGAGCGGCCCCATACTTTTTGTGTAGCAGTATTCACACATAGGCCATTATCCTCGATTACAAAGGTAATTGGCAAATCATGGCCATGGGCATATTTTAATGCTTCATAAAAAGTACCCATTTGACTTCCCATATCTCCAATAAAACACCAAACTTTATCAGGAAGTTTTTTATATTTCATAGCCATCGCTGTACCTACGGCTACTGGAGCAATACTGCCTACTATTGCTGAACTGTAAAATCTATGTTTTGGGCACTGTATTGTTATACTATGACCGGTCAGTATTTCTTTATATAACCAATCCTCCGGAATACCGTGCAATAGGGCATGGTAATGGCTACGCCATGTTGAAAATACCCAATCTGTAGAATTTATATTTTTAAATATATCTATTAACTGGTATTCATTGCCACCAGATAAATGTACGGGAGCTTTAATTTTGCCAGCTCCATAGAGGGCAATAATTTTATCTTCAAAAGCAATGAGATCTTTTTTTGTTAAATTATGCATTTGTAAATTGTTTTCTGGGTAAAGTTTTATAAAAACGAATAAGTTGCTTAATGCCTGTTTCGAGAGTTGTTTGTGGAATAAATCCAGCTTTTTCGAGTTTTTCATTAGAGACAATGTAGTCTCTTTTATCAGGGTCATTTGTAAAATTATCTTCTACAATTACTAATTTTGGAAGTTGTTTTTTTATTTTCAAGGCTAATTCTTTCTTTGTACAATTAGCGGAAGTTAATCCTAAATTATAAACACCCTTAGTAGTAGTTTTATTTTCTAAAGCCCAACAAAAAGCTCGCACTACGTCGTCAACTGAAACATGATTTCGTCTAAAATGTGGTTCAAAAATAACCATATATCCCAAAAAATAAGCTTTACTAACAAAATCATTTGTCATGATTTCTTGCCTAAATCTATAGGAAGGTCCAAACACAGTTGCTAGTCTAAAACTTGTCGCATCAGGGCAATGTTCAATTAGATATTTTTCAGCGGCTACCTTTACTTCTCCGTAAACTGAGACTGGTCTAAGAGGACTTTCTTCAGTACAATAGTCACTATCACCAATACCATACCCACTATTTGTATTAGGAAATATAATTTTAATGTCAGAGTTAGTTTGTAATTTCCAGTCAACAATATTTTTTATTTGTTGATAATTTATTTCCCAGCTATTTTTTTCAACTAAGTCGCATGAACGCATTCCAACCAGACCAGCTAATGGATAAACAGCGTCAAAATTTCCAGTTTTTAAAATTTTTAGAAATTTATCATTTCTAATATCTAAATTTTGAAATAAAAAGTTTTCATATGTACTTAAATGCCCTATACTTTGTTGTCCATACATTAAATTGTCTATACCAACTATTTCTACATCGGGCATTTTTTGAAGTAATAAGGTTGATAATTTGCTTCCTAAATATCCGGCACATCCGGTAATTAATATTTTCATATTTTGGTTCCTTCTATATTTAAACTCATTAAAGTTCCGGTTTCTTTTTGCATATGTGGTAAATAAGCTTGGCTATAATCATCTATGTAATGGTGCTCTAAATCTTTCCAATTAAATCTTTTAATATTTTCAAACCCAGTACGGCGTAATAATTTTTGCATGGTTTTAAAATCCCATCCAGATTTATGAAAATGATATTCGTTGCTCTGTTCACCATATAAAAGTTTATTTAAAATTGTTAAATCTTTATGAAGTATGTAATGACAAAAAATACTATTTAAATCTGGCACAGAGATACGTATGATACCATTTGTTTTTAAAACATCTTTCCAACGGTTTAAAATAAAAGGTACTTGTTTTGTAGGAAAATGTTCTAAAACATGAGCACAGTAAATTAAATCAACTGAATTATATTCAAACGAGGGCAATGTGCTAATGTCCTCTATTTTATCCGGATTACAAGTTTCGTCAATATCAATATTTACGTAATGCGGTATGTGTCTTTTTCCACATCCCAAATTTAGCTTAATCATTTTTATTGTACTCTTCTATAAATGTTTGTAATTTTTTAACATCTTCTGCACGTAAGTCTCCAGTTTTTAGCCATATTTTATGATCTTCTGGAATACCGGCGTTTTTTTCTTTACTAGTTACATCTTCCTTTGTCTTTCCGGTACATGGATGTAAATGTTCTAAAAAAAATTCTGGTAAATATATATATCGATTTAGACCTTGTGCCACAGAAGTTACCCAAGTATCATTATACCATGACTTAAAGAGTGGGGGTACTACATACCCTATAGTATCAATCCAATTTTTATGTATAAAAAAATGAGGAGCTATTGCACCATTTTGTATTCCGTCTCGTGGGTTTACTAATAAAATTTTGTCTGGATATTTATTAAAACATTCTCTAACTAAATTATCCCAATCTTGTAAATGGAACATTATGTCGTCTGCACCAATTAAAATAATTTCTCCTGTTGAATGCGTATAAAGTATATTAGTTAAATTAGAGAATATTGTGTTATTTGCTTTAGTGTCATGAATAATCCATTTAATATTAGGATTTAAGTTTGCATCTTTTAATTTGATTGTTTCTATATCATAGGGTTCAATACAAAATAAAATTTCAATGTTATCTTTTTGTGCAACAGTACTATCAATATTTTGAATTAATGCAAGTAAGCGATTTGCCCTTAATCGTGTTGGAATTAATATAGATATTTTCATTTTTAAGGTTTTAACCAACCGTATATTTTTTGCTCTGTTATTTTTTTATGCATTGATATAAATAATTTCCTGGTTTGTTTTTGTACCAAATAATGTCACGACACCAATCACACACATTATTAAATTTATATTTAATTTCTATCTCATATGTGGGATATGTTTTTTCTATATTTATGGGCTGATTCTTTAAGATATTTAAATAATTTTCATAAATGTTGTATGTTAAAGATAATTTTGTAACAGTGTTTGTTGGAAGTACTAATAATTGTTTATTTAATTCTATAGCTTCCGTTATCACACTTTTATTTTTATTAGAAACCATAGATAATAACAATTGCCCGGCTTCTTGGTATGTTGTACTGAGTTGATTATTTGCTACTAAATTAATATAAGCTAATTCTTCTAATGGCCAATAAATATCGTGGTATTCTTTAGAGTACGCGTAATCAAATCCTCCTTTAGTTAAATTAGTAGCATGGTTAGTGAAGAGTTTAATTAATGTTCTAATTGTGTTACAATTTGATTCTGCCGAAATAAACTTATGTATTATGTCTTTATAAGAAATATTTTCTAATTTGTGCATTAACAAAATAGGAATCTGTAAAAATTTATTAAATATAAGAAAAGATGTCATGTGAGAAAATACTTTCATTTTAATGAAATCTTCAACTGTAAACGAATAAGAACCAACAATGGATTCTTGTTCTTCGTACAAGTCGTCATATAGAGTTCCATACCTATTTATTGGTTTAGTTTTCACTGAAATAAGTTTGTATTTTTCCTTATACTCTGGCGTATCCATCTCAGTATTAGGAACTGTAACTAAATTATTAAATTGTATTTTGTTATATTGGCCTTTATTTATTATAATATCTATGCCCTCTATGAAAGATTTATAAGTTTCTCCAGGCAACCCTATAATAAAGTCAGTGTATGTTTGTATACCAAGTCTGGCTAATTTACTTTGAAATTTTAGAAAATCATCTAAAGTTAAATTAGATCTTTTTACATTTTTTAATGCTTCTTGTGATGTAGTTTGTATTGAGATGGTAACTCCTCTGTCGAGCCCATGTTTATTAAGCGCATCGTGTATATTTAAAAGGTTTGTAGTTAATTTTTTACTATTTTGTATGGCGGCCACTTTTGGATATCCGTATGTTTGTTTTAATTCTACTAATTTATTTACGGTATCCAAGTCTTTTTTAAATAAACCGAAGTTGCCATCACAAAATATTACAAACTCAAATTTATTTTGTGCCAACCAGTTCAATTCTCCATATACCCTGTCTCTAGTAAAATGTCTAATAGTTTTAAATGAGTGCCCGCCCCAATTACAATATGCACATTTATATGGACAACCACGATTAGTTTCAATCATTCCTATAAGATTGGGATCTTCTTTTAGAATATTATCAAAACAACCGCTGAGATATGGTGATGGATAATTTTCCAATTTTCCAGCATTTATATAAGTTGGGTTGGTGGCATACACAGCTTGACCTTTCCTGTAAATAATGCCCGGTATAATATTTAAATCTTCACCAGAATGTAAATGGTTTAAAATGGCTGAAAACTTTTCCTCTCCTTCTCCATATACTGCTATATCAATAAACGGATTATTTTCCAATAAAGATTTATCCAAATCTTTTATTTGAGGGCCACCAACAATAATTTTACACAGCGGGGTTTTTTGTTTTAATTGTTTACATATTTCCAATGTAAAATTATAATTCCATTGATACAAACTAGCCCCTATAATATTACAGCGAGACAATTTTTTTACTATTTTATCTATAGTGTCGGCCCTGTAAATTATATTTTCAAAATTAAAATTTTCACTATTTTCTGATGTTTCTTGAAAATACGCCTGTAGGGATCCCGCTGTATACGGGATATAAGTTTGTCCAGAAAAGGTGTTGTTTATTTGAACTAATCCTACTTTTATTTTACTGTTTATCATTTATTTAAATTGTCTAAAATGCACCAAATTTTTGTATAGGGATCTGATAATTTATAGTTTTGCTTAATTTAATTTTATACTTTCCAGAAAGTTCTACTGTTCGAACAAATAAAAAATCTTCTAGCGTAGTTAATGGCATTTCAAATTCCTGTCTAAGTTTAGCTCGTGTTACGAAAGCAATAGTTATATGCCCACATGTAGAAGAAAGGCTGGGATAAATTGTTGTTCCTTGATCATATTTTGCAGCAAAAGCTAATAAATCTGTTTCTAGTGTAAATTCTGTAAGTACATCATTAATAAAACTAGGCTTAATATAGTCATCATCATCAACCATGGCTATTAACTCATTATGTGCATCTTCCAAGCAAATATTTTTAAATAGTTTGTTTCTAGCAAGTGATCCACCATATGCACCAGCTTCTTGCGCGTCCAGTCTTTCAACATTCAAGATAACCATATTATCGGTTATATTCAAAGTTTTTAGCACTTGGTCAAAATCACTATTATGTATTTGTTTGTGTATTAAATCTAAACCTATATGTATTTTAACTAAATCCTGATTATATCCATTACAAGAAGTTATAGACTCTACTGCTCTTTTTAATGAGGGTCTTCCCATAGTAGGAATCAAAAAATGAATTTTCTTTATTCCGTGATTTGCCATTTATTTTGGTACCATCCAACTGTTTCTGACAAGCCTGTTAAAAAATCAATTTGTGGTTTCCAACCTAAAGTTTCTTTAATTTTATTAGAATTCACACTATAACGTAAATCGTGTCCTGGTCTGTCTTTCACAAATTTAATTAAATTTTCATCTTTATTTAATAATATAATCAATCTTTTAGTAATTTGCAAGTTAGTTAATTCATTATCGGCACCTACATTATAAATTTCTCCGATATTGCCTTTTTCGAGCACATTGAATATTGCCCGACAATTATCGGTTACGTGTAACCAATCACGAATATTGTTGCCTTTACCATAAACTGGCACTGGATTACCAGTTAATAAGTTTTTTATAAACAAAGGAATTAATTTTTCAGGAAACTGATTAGGGCCATAATTGTTGCTAGACCTGGTAATTAATACTGGTAATCCGTGTGTTTTGTAAAAAGCCCTACATAAAAATTCTCCAGACGCTTTACTGGCAGAATATGGAGAACTGGGAGACAATAAGGATTCTTCCATCCATTGTTTATCTTCGAGCGAAAGAGAACCATAAACTTCGTCAGTTGAAACATATAAAAATTTCTTTACTTTATGGTCTCTGGCGTGTTCTAATAAAATTCTAGTGCCTAATATGTTCGTTATAACACATTTTTCAGAACTGGCTATTGAATTATCCACGTGAGTCTCAGCCGCCATATGAACAACATAATCTATATTGTGGTCCCTAAAAGGAAGAAGTGCCTGTTCCGGTTGAGTAATATCACCATATATAAAAGTATAATTTTTATTGTCTTCAATATCCCTGAGATTTTGTAGATCACCAGCGTATGTAATAGCATCTAAATTTATAACTTTCCAGGTAGGGCAATTGTTCAAAATGAAATGAACAAAATGAGACCCTATAAATCCCGCTCCGCCCGTTATTAAAATTGTTTTACTCATCTCTTTCGTCCCAATTATAAATAATTATACTATTAAGGTGCGGTGTTAATCTGTATTCGTCGGGATTTTTATAGTCGTACGGCTTGTCAGGAATATTTATAACGATTGCGTCCTTTGTTCCTATATTTTTAAAACCGTGCCAAATTTCTGGTGGAATTTGAACTAGCAATGGGTTGTGTTCACCTATAATAAAAGTTTTAAATGATTCGTCCTTATTGTCATAAAGAACTAATTTCACATCTCCGCTTATACAACATATGCAATCTGTTTGAAGCATGTGCTTATGCCAGGCTTTGACTACGCCTGGATAAGCGGTGGTGAAATAAACCTGGCCGAACTTCTTGAAAAACGGATTATCGTTCCTCAAAATTTCACCTAATCTCCCACGGGCGTCAGGAACTATTTTTAATTTTTGTGTTTTAATTTTATTCATTCTGTGCTTTGTTTTTCATAAACTGGATTGCGCTGTTATAAGCTAAGATTGATTCTCCAGCATCTATCCAATAACCGGATAAAATTGAATGTGCCAAGGAATCCAGTTCCAGGTACACATTATTTATATCGGTGATTTCAAGTTCGCTTCTTTCTGAATATTTTAAGTTTTTTAAGAAATCGAATACTTGTGGATCATACATATAGATACCGGTAACTATAAAATTAGATTTAGGCTGTTGTGGTTTTTCTGCTATGCCGATAATATTTTTATTCGTATGGTCAAATTCTGCAACTCCATATTCATGTGGATTGTCAACCTCTTTTAAAAACACGTGGGCCGTTCCGGTAGTATCAAATTCAATAACTTTAGTTTTAAAGTTCTCCTCAACAATATTATCTCCGAGCATAACTAAAACATTATTGTTTCCAACAAAATCTTCACACAGGGCGAGTGCTTCACCTATACCACCTTCTTTTTCTTGGTAGGTATATTGTAATCTTTTTAATCCAAACTCTTCACCATTTCTTAATAGTTTTAAAAAATCTCCCGCGTGGTTTCCTCCAATAACTACCATAATATCATTTATGCCTGAATTTACTAGTGTTTGAATAGCATAATAAATCATAGGTTTATTATATATTGGTAACAAATGTTTATTTGTTATTTTGGTTAATGGGAACAACCTGGTCCCTAAACCGCCCGCTAATACGATACCTTTCATTATATTTGTCTAGTTTTTAAACTGGTTGGAAAGTTTTCTAGTTTTGTTTGTAAAAAACTATGCGCCAAATCTATTTTTAATCCGCCATTTAATGGTCTCTTGGCTTTTTGATTTAATTGTTCTGTTGTAACAGGTATAACTAATTCATCAATTAAATTAAAATGATCGGCAATTACAATCGCGGCCTCATATTTAGAAATATATGATCTGCCAGCGACATTTATTATTCCATTATAAGATGTTTTCATAAGTTCTATTGACGCTTCCGCTAAATTTCCAGCGTGTATTGGATTATAAAATTGATCATAAGGAACTAAAATTTCTTTTTTTGCATCAAGTGTTTGTTTAACCCAGCTTACAAAATTTGATCTCGTCTTTGCCCCTTTACCGAATAACCCATTAGTTCTTATTATACAGTAGGGCTTGTTTGATTTTTTTATTATTTCTTCGCTTTCTAGTTTAGTTTGACCATAAAAATTTAAAGGTCCTGGAGCATCTAATTCTGAATAAGGTCCGGAATTTTGGTTACCAAAAATATAGTCGGTTGAATAATGTATAATTTTTTTAACATTGGACTCGTTTAAAATTTCAACAATTTCAGTATTTAGTTGAGAGGCTAATGCCCGATATTGTTCGCACGCGTCCACATCAGTAAATGCCGCGCAGTTAAATACCGCGTTAGGCTGAAATTCGTTTATTAATGTTAAAGTTTTATCTTTATTTATTAAATTATGTTTAACATAATTAAAATTATGTTTAAGTTTAAAAGGGTTAGGGGCAGCGTCTATTCCAAGCACAGCATAATCCTTAAATAAATTATATACTAAATATTGTCCTAATAGGCCGGCCGCTCCAGTAACTAAAATTTTTTTCATTATTTATTAAATGGTGTTTTAAATTTTTCTCTGCCGGGCTCTCCTCCCCATTTTTGTATGTAATATAATTTGTTTTGCTGAAACGTACTATTCAGTGTTGGATCTTTTTTTAAACTCATAGAGTTTCTACATATTTTTGGAGTAAAAATAGAAACATTTCCCAGATATTTAGTTTCGTCTAGCAACCTCATTCTCCAATGAAAATCATTATCTTCAAAATAAGCAGGGTAAAAATTTTCATCGAAGTATTTACCTGGAGCATATTCCATTGCGGACGCTCCAAGTCTACTAATGCACCAAACCGACCAGTAGTAAGGGCCAACATAAAGCCATTTGTCCTGATTGTTTTCTACCACATCTATCATTTCGGGAAGTTGTATAGGATTTAAAATAATATCGTCGTTAAGGGAAAATAAAAAATCAATGTCTCGATCAAAAGCATACTTGATGCCAAAATTCCAACTTGCCTGGACCCCTATGTTCTGGGATCTATTTTCTAATAAAACTTTTGGATGTTCACAAAGTATTTTTTGTTGGCCATTGTCGAGAATTTGTAAATATTCTACTTGTTGCATTTGTGGCAGCAGTGTTAACATTGATTCTTCTAACAAATCTTTTCTGTTAATGGTCGGGATAAAAATCGCAAATTTAGACATTTTATTATTTTTGGTTATATTTTTAATATCGGAGGAGGGAGTCGAACCCTCAATCCATAAGGCGTGAACTCTTAAGGCTCATGTGTATGCCAGTTCCACCACTCCGACTTTTTGTTTATTATGCTTCTTTTAAATGTGGATGTTCACATTCTTTTCTAAGAGAGAAATCTATTTTTTTAAGTTTTGGTTTATTTTTCATATTTTTCCTTTATTTTGTTTATCTTGATACCCTTGGTAGGACTTGAACCTACATGGAACCTAATCCCTAGCGTTCTAAGCGCTATGTGTATGCCATTTTCACCACAAGGGTAAAAAAGAATAAGCCCGTAAATATAATTCACGGGCTTATTTAATATACAACTTTTTAAAGACAATGTCAAGGTTTTGTTGGAGTTATTTTTCCACTTTCTGGTTGTTGTGTTGTATAGGTAGTTGGCGTGAAACGCCCTGGCAGTGATTCTGTCCAATATGATGGAATTTCCTTTATTTCTTGCAACAGTTTGGGAACAATTTGTAAAATATCTTTAGCTTGTTCCAATCTTCCAGCCAACTCTATCATTTCTGACTTATTACTTTTAGCTATAATTGCCCATCTAATTTTTTGAATAGCGTCTATGCATTCTTCTATTCTTTTTTCAGTAATCTCAGTTTCATATTTTTGAGGTTCAGATGTTTGGGTACTTGTTGTAGTGTAAGAATATACGCCAGAAGTGGCTGCTGTTGTCATGTAGTTGAAAGTGTCTGCTAAATTTTTCAGTTCTGTAATAGAGTCTAAGGTGTTTTTGGCTATGTCGCCGTTAAGAACAATATCGTTCGAAGAGGTTGTGATATCATTATCTTGTATTAAATCTAATTTTATAGGAAGTTCATTCGGACCCAGATTTAGCAGATCGTCGTTTATTACCATTTTCTAAAAATATGGTTAGTTCTTCCGCCATAAATTTTCTTAAATTGTCAGTTTTTAATTTGTGTGGCGAATGTTCGTGAAAATTATCAGGACCAAAGACTGGCGTCCCCAACTTAGCGGCGGCATTTAATTTAGCTAATGCTTTAATACGTCCGTGGGCCTTATGATATTGATCATTGTTGCTACAGATAACAAATCCAATTGTTCCATCTTGAGCAACGGCAATGGTGGCAAAATGGCCTTCAACAGAAGACCACGAATAGCGACATTGATTAATCGCTATTTTCCTCGGTATCAATTGTACGCGATTTTTACCAACCTTTGCGACGAACACATGGTAAAACCAAGCTGGTTGGATTTTTCGTCCAGACAACAGTTTGGCTATCCTAAATTTGTACTGGTTTAACATGTGTGTAATCCTTTCATTTTAAATTGTTATATGATAGTATTGGGCGATGACTGCCCCACCGCTTAAAAATACTGGCTTTTCATCTATAGTCGAAAGTTTGGCAGCCGCGGAAATGATCTTGGCACTATTCTGTATATTTAAGGTAAGCACCTTTTCTCTCATTTCCGAAGTCCACGACTGACGCATTTTAATATATTTGTATCTGGCGTAAATGCGTGCACGGCAGGCTGTAATACTACGACCTGGGAGATTCTTAGGTATCCATCTATCGACATCTATGATTCGATGTTTGGCTGCAAAATTGATCAGCTTGGTGTCCTCTTCCTCTGTCCATCTTGTTCTACTTTTTTTCATGTTGCAAGTTCCTCATAATTTATTATTGGTTTAATTAATATAATTAACTTAAGAGATCAATATTTTCTTCTGTTGTTTTTTCCCAATGTCTTAATTCATTTTTTAATTTTTCAGTACCTGGAATTTTTCCTATCTGAACAAAACAAGTGGCCTTTCTACCGATTAAATCAGGTACAATCTGGTCCGGGGTAACATCCTCCCCGTCTGTAAGGGTACTTCCTACCGCGTCCAAGAAACGTTTAAAAAAGCTAATAGAATCGTCACCCAACGACATATTTGCCCACAGCACTCTATTGGCAAATTCCTCGGGTTTTAATACTTTGAATCTAATGTTAAACATTATATCATCGTTTTTATTTAGTGTTTGTTGAACGTCTACCACTTCTACCAGATATCTATCTTCAGGAAGTGGTGCAAATGGATCTTTTATAGTTTTGAAATTAAAGATTTTATTCATGTCTTTAATTATGCTTGGTTAGTGTTTTTTATGTCATGTAATAATAATACGGCTTCATCCTCCTTGAGAGCTAACAAACTTTGTACACCGTAATCGGCTTGTAGTTTATCCAGAATCTCAACAGGTTTAATATTTAAAGTTTTCGTAATGTCATTTATTGCCGTTAATGTTTCAGCCGTGACCCCGGCTGTTTTTAATGTTTTTCCATCTAATACTATTTCAAAGTTTCTTTCTTGCAATTGTTCCAAGGCCTGTTCTGCGGTAAACTGAACTGGTGAACGTTCTAATTCATCTATACCAAAGTATTCTGCCATTTTGTTGTAGGTGAATTCAAACTGGTCCGGTAATTTATTGGTTCTATCTTTTATAACGTTCGCGATTCTTTTACCATCTTTAGCTATTGTTAGTTCAAGAACTACGTCCATCATATACGGTAATTTTTTATAGCCGTCCGGCTTTGTTCCTACAATTTTCATGAACTCACCAGGATCGTTAGAATACATAGTGGCTGAATGGGCGGTAATAATTATATTCATGTCCAAAGCAATTAACTTGTTAATGAAGTTTTTCATTTCGCCGTGAATAGGTTTATAGTCTAATGGGGCGAGCGTATCGCTTGGGTTGCCGCTACGTTTTCTTTTACGTAGTATGTGTTGATCCATAACCTGGTCATAAAAGACAGTTATAGGATCAATAACTAGTGTTTTATAATCTAATGGTTCTTTTATTAGTTCATCAATAGCTTGTTTTACTGTAGTAGGACTGGTTGTTCGAAGAACATCAAACTTAAATTTTCCAGTGCCCGCATAATGTTCCGTTCCTCGTTCCATGTCTACTACGACTGGGTTTGGGAATTGGAGTGAAGTTACAGTTTTACCGGTACCGCTTTCCCCATAAATATAAGCCTTCAAACGTCTTGGGGTTTGGCTGGCTTTTTGAAATAGTGACAATTTTTATTAATGGTTAAATGTAAATGTATTTTCTGGCTACTTCGAATAATTGGTATGTTGAGATAACATCCCTTAAACAATAGTCAGCTATCTTTTGTATTTCTCCTTTTAAATAATACTCATATACATTATCGGCTCTTACCTCACCATGTTTAGGTGACGGGATATCATAAGTATCACAGGCTAAATCTAAATTACAAGGAAAATCCCTGTCATAACCAGTAATCATTAAATATACATCTCGGTGCGGTTGCTTTTGAAATCTATATGTATCTAAAAATTTTTCATTAGTTGGAAGTATTTTATGTTTCATGCTTCGTCTAATAATAAACGGCACATCAAAACTTAATCCATTAAAAGTTATAAAATTTCCAGAAAAATCATTGGCGTTTATCCTGTCCCAAAATTTTCTTAAAATGTCCGCCTCGTTACCAATTAAAACTTCTTGACGATCCGACTCGGGCCAGTATAATCCAATACAAATTATTTCTCCGAAATATGGAGATACCGCCATAAATTGTTTTTTAGCGGAGATTGTCGCTTGTGCCAGGTCTATTTCGGTTTTTAAAACTTGTTCAAATAAACGACTTTTTTTAAATCTTTTTTCAAGTTCATAAGTTTGAGTTTTAGTAAGTATTGTTTGTGGAATTGTTTCAATATCAAATACCACTAAAGCGTCTTGTGGTTTGAGAAAATCGGATGATTTAAACACTTATACATATGGTTTAAAGATTATGGTTGTATATCTGAACAAATTTATCCAGCTTATTCAGAAATTTTAAATTATCACATTCTGCTATTTCTAATGTTGGTTTGAATTCAACTGACAGTGCTGTTAAATAATCTATCATAGCCCCTATTTGGAATGGATAAATACTGTGGCCACAATATATTTTTATTACTGCTTCATATTCTTCTTTAGTTTTTTTATATTTTCGTTCTTCCACCAACACCACAGATGTGGCTGGAATTTCATATATTTTTAAACCTTTTTTGCCGGGAGTATGTTCTGGAATATAGGGAATGTCTGTATCTCTCGGTATAGCAACCACGTGTTTAGAAAAAGTTTTTATTATCATATAATCGTAATAGCTTTTGTCAGCGGGGCTAGTTCGAACTTGTCCAAATAGTCCGGAAAATTTTTTACTAGTAGTTTGTTTATAGTTGCTGGTGAGTTGGTTCTGGGACTTAAATGCCCAATAATTATTTTTTTTATTTTATCTATATCTAATGTTTTCAATAATTCTATTGTCTGCTGATTACTTAAATGGCCAACATTGCTGGCAATACGCTCTTTTAATTCGTCGGGATAACCCGCGTATTTTGCCAACTCTTCTTCATCATAATCTGCTTCTATAAAAAATGTATCACATTTTTTTATTTTTTCCATCATTAATTTTGTGACCATTCCGGTGTCTGTTAAATAACATAAAATAGGTCCATCTTTTTCTTCAATTACAAAACCAAAGGAGTACATACAATCGTGTTTAGTACTAAATGGGGTAATTGTTAAATCACCGATTATAACTGGAATCGATGGATTTAAATAATTTATGTCACAATCATTAAACAGCCTCTGTTTACTCGTATACGAATATTGATGTATATAAACTGGAATGTGGTATTTCCTGGCTACAGGTCCAGCACCTTTTATATGATCCGAATGTTCATGTGTTAAAAAAATAGCGTCTAAACTCGCGTCGCCAATGGTTGATCCTACTTTTTTTAATGTAACACCACAATCTATTAAAATACTAGTTTGTGTCGTTTTAATCCAAGTAACGTTGCCTTCCGAGCTGGATGCTATGGGAAAGATATCCATATTATTGTTTTGGTTTTAATAATTTCACCTCTTTTGATTTTTCCTCAATTTTAGTTTCAAAGTCTTTGATGACGGGAGTTAGTTTGTCTACAATTTCCTGTTTGTTTTCTTTTATTGCAACTTTTCTTATCGATCTTAATAAAGATAATTTCATAGTTGCTTGATACAATGATACTGGTTTTCCATCTTCGTCTTCAATGTGATTGTCTAAAAGATAATAAATTTTAGCAATATGATTAGTAACAAAATCTGTGAGAGTATTTAAATACTTTGCAATCGGTTGTTTTTGCCTGTAGAGCGGATCACTTTCCCATCTTTTAATTACCCTTTGAGCCATGCTATCATATTCCATAAGTTGTTTAAGGGTCTCCATATATTTTCTCCTAAAATATAAAATAGAATTATATAATACTTTGTTCTTATACCATAAAATTAAATATAGTATATAACAATATGGTGTGGATGAGACATGCCCAAGGTAGGAGTTTAACCTGCATCGAGCATGTCTCAATACTCACACCATATTTGTAAATTTATTCCTCTATTCTAAATCCCGGTTCATCCCAATGATCGATTACAAAAATACTAGCAGTATTTATCGTAGTTACTGCCAAAAAAGGATCTGGTTGAGTTCTGCAACGATAGTCCCCTATATAAAATACTAGGTCATTAGGAGTAGGATACTTGTTTACGATTGTAGTAATTTTTTGTAAAACTCTGTCAGGAATAGCTCTGGGATACGTACTATTATTGCAGAAACGCGCGTAATGTACGGGCTCTATAGCATGGATTCCCTGTCCTATAAATTTGGCGCGTCGTTCTGCATTCTCCATATCTTTTACCCTAACCGGTATCCAGTACCAATGTGTGTTTTCCTGATCAGCCATCTTTCTTAGAAATTTCGTAACCTCCACATAAGGATATATTAATATTTTTTCGGTTTTAAAAATATTTTTTAATATTCCATCAGTTATTGCTTCACTAATAATTCCTATATCCCGAGCTTTTTGAAGATAACGCTCGTCTGGAATTTCTTTACCGTCGTCAATTATCTCGTGCGGTGTTGGTACATTTGTACCACTGTTTTGCACAGAAACAACTTCTGGTATTGGTCGCGGTATTCTACCAAACATAAATTTTTTTCCTTCCTATTGTTCTAATAATTCTAAATCAAAAGCATCAGGTTGCATCTCTACAGCCCTTACTGTTTTTTTATTAAATCTTACCGAAGATGGTTTATCATCCAATAAAACTCCTTTCTCATGCAGTTCCTGTATTATCGCGGTTGCCGAATGTCCTAAAGGTATACTTTCTTTCAGAGCCAAGGCCACCGCTTTCATTGCACTGCCCATTATAATATACGATTGGTCTTTTTTCAAAAATCCAACTATAGGAACTTTTGATCCTTTATCCTCATCAACGTTAGGATCCAATTGAAACCTGACTTTGCCTACTGCCAATAATTCTGTCAATGTCACCCAAAATCTTTCAGCGGAAGATTCCTGTGACGCGGTTGTAACCATCTTTTTAATAAGTTTTTCTAAATATGTTCTTTCCTGCTTAATGTAAAATTGAGCTTCTTGTTCGCCCCATAAAAATCTAGCAGCATATTCATAACTTAACATAAGCAAAGACATGTTTCTGGCTAATCTAGGAGCGTTATCCTTCCCTTCAATCAATTTGCCAAAATATTTATGGTATTCCAATAGTTTGTCGGATAAATCTGTTTTATCTTGTTGTAATATCCATTGTATGTATCGTGGAGTATACCCACATAAAAGTTTCATGTTTTTATTAAGAATAGCCCCCTTGTCATATTGCACTGGTGTTTTGGGTACGGGTATTAAAATCATTCTGGCAACATTGGAAGCCTCTCCCTGTGTATAGTCTTCCCCGGCCGTAGTAAACCAACCCTGGATTCTGTATGTTTTTTGCAAAGAAGAGTCAGCGGATAACCGTGTTCTGGCAGAACCGTCAGCGTAAGTTTGCAAAACAGTTAAAACTTGATTATATTGGTCTTTTACATGTTTTTCTTTGAAGTCATCAACAAAGTATACAGCGTCCTTATAATAATGGCCTATTTTTTGAACCGAGTTAGCCGTACCTGACCAAGATCCAAAAGTTTTAAACTCTCCATACAAACATTGTATTTTTTCTAACAAAAATGATTTTCCGCCGCCAGTTTTGCCGTGAAGAAATAATGTGTATTTGCTATCATCGTTGTCTATAAAAGCAAAAGGAGATAAAATAGGTAGCATCGCGTGACCAAAAGCAGAGTGAGTGATGTGTGGGGGATTAAGTTGTAACAGTTGTTCTTTAATCATATTTTTGACAAATTCAAATTGAGTGTCTGTTAAAATTCGCATATCCAGATTTTCTGCCGTATCGGTCTTTTCCAAATCAATTATCATTTCATCATTCTTTTTAATCTCGTCTCTGCTAATAACTATTGACGGGGTGTAATATTTTGTTAGTTCGTCGTTGTATCCAAATATTTTTTTCACGGTAGTTGTAGTACCTCCAGCAAATTTATTCATTGCATCTCTTATTTTACTAATAGAATCTATTAGAATATTATTGCCTAAACAATTATAAATAGACGCTGAGAGTTTGGGGTCGCTGGACCATTCTTCCGACGTCAACTCTATGGGGAATTCTCCCTTTTCATTGATTAGGGCTCCTTTAAAAGTTTTGTTTTGTTCAATGCCGTCATCAATGATTAATGTTTCGTCCTGTCTATAATAAAAATCTGATATCTGAATTAATTTTTTATTTTTAGAAGTTGAGTCTGGTTTAATATAATAACCAAATCCTTTCTTTTCAATGCTGTCGGCTTTACTAACCGAATCTATGGATAATTCCTCTTCTTTTTGATAATCGCCCTTAGCTCTAAAATATAAAGCAACTGGACTTTTACTTTTACCAATTAATTTACATTGTTTAGTACAAATACTGTCGAATTTAGTTGATTGTACAGTTTCACAAAGATAAGGTTTATACTCTTTTCCCAGACCATGTTCGATGTAATATTTTGTTTTTTCGGCATCATAATCGTCCATTTTTTTATAGATTCTATATTCAACATAAGGTCGACCAATATTTGTTCCGTTAGAGTCTGTAATATTTGTGAAAACACTGGCTAAAACTAATCTTTCATTATTCGTGAGATGCCCGGTTTTATCGGCCTTGTCCTGTAAATTAGCGAACGCTGCACACTGTTGAAAAATAGCATTTAGATCAGATCCAGCTTCTTCTAAATCTTTAGTTGTAACAAACTCTATTTCATCTGTTGGGTCTATAAAATATGACATTCTTCCAGATTTCATATGCTTGCCAAGAGGTCCTTTTACTAAATTACCGTAGTCGGCTGAACTTTGTTTTGGAAACAGTTCTATATGCATTCCGGGATCCACTAAATTAACGGTACTTAATACTCTTTCGAATACTGTTTTTACAAGTTGTGCGTCAATAGGTTGATCAAAAAATATCCAGACATGTCTGCCTTTACCGGCGGAATCTTCTACGTACCCAGTGATGTTATACAGTGCCAACCTATCTTTAATGAGTTGGGCTTGTTCATCTAGTCTTGTTATCCAATCATCGATCTTATAGCCAGGTTGACTCCATATAATCTTGTTTATGTCTACATCTGCACAAGCCCATTTAACAGTCCACAATTCTGTGTCTTCCTGCTTTAATTGAAAAAGACCAATAGTCTGTTTTCCTAACAAATGGTCTTTAATATTTCGATCTGTTATAGGTCTGTTTTGTCTGGCGTATCTGCCATCTTTCGCTTGTAAAGCAAAGTCATCTTCTTTATGGACAAACAGTTGTTTAAATTTTATGAAGTCCATTATTGTCGGTGTCCTCCGATTTTTGTTTGGGTTCTTTTCCAGCAATTCGTATTTCTTTCCAAACAACTTTTCCAGATTTTACCAAGTCTCTAATTTTTCGCTGCTTCGCAGTTAATTGTGAATTTTGACTTTTAACTTCTACAATAGCTATTTCGTTTTCCGCAAACACCACGTAGTCTATAGGATTTCCAATAAATCTGGCATCTCTGGTATTATATTCAAATTCTTTCATCAAAGGTGCCAATTGTTCTGTGACCAGCCCAACAAGTATTTCACTAGATTTTTTTTGACTTAATAGTTTTTTGTATGCTTCATTGGCCTCTGTTAATGCTTCTAAAGTAATAGTGAGTTTCTTTTGTTTTTTATTTAAAAGATGGCCTGCTACTCCTACCATTAATCCAAGCACGACAATTGTAAGTATGTCCAATTTAATCCCCTGGTTTAAAAAAAATGGCCCAATTTCTCGGGCCATTTCAATATAAGGTATTTTTTAATCAATTTCAATCTTTATTTGCACAAATATTTCCACACATATGACCACAGTCCCAACTCCATACAGATTCACTATTTAACATCTCGAGAATTTTATTAAGTCTAAATATTGTCCCATTAGGGCAATATTCGATCCACTCTTTACCTGGGTATGGTATGTGCAACTGTAAATCTGATTTAGAGTTAAGAACATCGTGATATAACACATACAACAATAATATTTTTTGTATGAGTCCTATTTCAGGTCCAGATTTTAAACCTGTATGCTCCATAATATCGGTACCATCAATAGCTAAATCATTTATGCTGAAAGGTTTATTAGCTAATTCAATTTTTATTTTACGTACCAGATTATCTATTTTCCACATAGATAATTTTTCCGTGGTACCGTTTCTGTCGGCCTTTCTAAGTTCAATTAAATCGAATATATATTCTTTACCTACCTTATTAATTAAACGCCTTACCGCCTTCGAAGTTATTTTCGGGGCCGCGTCAAACATATGGTGTTTAATTAAATGAGCCACATCCGCAGTAAAGTTATTTGGGAATTTCCAGGCAGTCAGATATTTTTTAGCTAATTTAGCGCCAGTTTTATCGTGACCAATAAAACTGTTTTTACCTTTTCTTAAAATTTTACATTCTGGTTTAGCCATGTCGTGAAACACCGCAGCCCACCGTATTAATAAATTATCTTTGGGCACGGCATCTAAGGCCAACATAATGTGATCAAATACTGTCGAAGCTTGACCTTTTCTAGTTTGTTTAATATTTTTACATTCACACAATTCAGGCAATAATAATTTTAAAGCCCCGCACTCATACAAATAGTCAAACCCGATACTAGGTTTATCGGAACTTAATAGTTTGTTAAGTTCAACAGCAATTCGTTCGGGAGAAACGTGTATTAATAAATTAACACTGGCAGACATCAAATTAAGTGTTTTTTGAGTTATTTTAAAATTTAATCTGGCCGAAAATTGTATGGCTCTTAAAATTCTTAACGGGTCTTCTTCAAAGGCTTTCTCGGACACGTGTCTAATAATTTTATCTTTAATGTCCTGTAAGCCCCCGAACGGATCAATATACCTTTTAGTTTTTATGTCAAAGGCTATAGAATTAATTGTAAAATCTCGTCTGCCTAAATCATCCATAACGGTCAAAGTGTGATCAAATTCAACTTTAAATTGTTTATGTCCAGGACCGATACTGATTTCTTTTCTGGGTAACGCAATGTCAATTTCTTTTTTTATGTTTTTATTTGCCGGATAAAATTTTAAAACTCCGAACGTAGCTCCAACGTGTTCTACCTTACCCTTAGTCTGAAGAAAATAAATTAAATAATTAAAAGGCACGCCTGTTACCAGATAATCATAATCTTTAGGATTTTGTTTTAAAATCTTATCTCGTACTGCCCCTCCTACCCTGTAAACTTTAGCATCTTTATTTTTTAGTAAAGTTTTAAAATATTTTTCCATTATAAAGACTCACTCCTTAACTGTTTTGCACGATTTCGAACTATATCAATAATTTGTCGCTTATCTGACATATCCTCCGAAATCAAAGCATTGCCCTCAGGATAAAATACTCTACCAAATAAAAAATAACTAGGCAGTTTGTCTATAGGTAGTGGGACACAATTTAAAGGTAAATTAAGTTGTTCAGTCTTTAATTGATTCGTTAAAAAATTTTTTTGATAACGGTTCGTTACGTCCCTATAGACTTCGTCCACACAATCACCAATATATGAATCTATTTCCGACCAAGTACTGGCACGCGAGTGGCCATATTTGTAAAACAGGGGAGATAGTTTTTTAATATTTCGGTTTTTGCATGCTTCACTAAAACCTATGGTAAGACCACTACTGATAGCCGTAGAAAATGAAATTTCAGAATTTAATGAGGAACTGTTTCTACATTTGTCGCTCATCCAAAATCTTTGCTCATGAGCCAAACCGGGTGTTATGGTGATTACTTTATCACTATACTGGTAAATAACACAATTTGTTTTTACAAGAGCAGACATTTTATTAACAGCTTCCGCAAAAATTTCCCCTATCGTAGTGTCAAAAATTTTAAATGGTTTACACCATTCAGTAAATTTCTGGGCATTAAAAGCATCAATTATCATAATTTATTCTCTTTTTAAAAAGCATTTTCAAATTCCGGTTTTCGTCTCGCACCACACCATCTTGTAACTCTATTTAAAGATTTTATGGTGCCGGTAAATACATGTAAATCGCAAACGCATGTATAATGAGTTGTTGTCAATTTTTCTCTATCTTTTAAAGCCGCTTCTCTTGTTTTATTAACCTTTCTAAATCTTGGATGTGGCCAGCCTGGAGGCAACACAGTAGGGTGCCCACAATTGCCCATAGTCTGTCTGTTATTAGAATAAAAATAATAATTGCAATTTCCGCAACATTTAGTAATCCTATAATTAGGACGTCTTGGATCAGGGTCAATGGTTGGATCCGTAAAATTTATTCCCGCCATAAAGTTTCTCCTTTTAAATGATCTAATTCGTGTTGTATAAGTTGGGCCAGTACTCCGGTCATTTTAATAGTCCTGGGTAACATACTCATGTCATAATAAGTTAGTGTGTAATTCTTTTTTCTTTTTTTTATTTTAGGTTTTTTGTGCCGGGAACTCATGCAAATTTCCCAATATTTAATATTAGGACCCGAGCCCTTACCTGAAGGATTAACAAGTACCTTCCATTTATCCGGAGGCTCATTATGTTCTGCTGATTCTTCCCAACTCAATACTATGGATACCGCGGGAATTTTAGTTTGATCTCCTTTCCAAATTTGATTAGCGGATAAGCCGACACAGTTAGACAGACTTTCCGCTGTTTCTATTAGATCCTGTACCAGATCTTTTATCAGTGTAACGTCGTCTATTGGAATTGCTCGACTTGTTAAAATTTTTAATTCTTCTGGTTGGCTGGTTTGATTTAGTTTGATTACCGTCATTTTGTTTAGAGTCATACCTGGTTAAAGATTTTATTACCATTTGTTTTATACCAGAATCTGTGATTGTGGCATTACGAAAGGCATCGGCTAAAGAGCCTCTTACCCGACTACTAGTATTACGTTCTATTTTTTGCATTTTATTCTCCATTTTTCTATTTCTTTGGCGATTATTGCCTTATTAATAAATTCCTTCATAATTTTATCAACGACTTGCTGTGGACCACTAACAGCTAATTCATAGTTGCCTATTTTCGCTCTCATGTATACTCGCATCACTACTCCATAATATAATTATTGTAATTTTTTTCCTAAACCTATTATGACAGCAAAAAATGGAAAAGCTATTGATATTTCTAATTGATAAAAGAAACTTTCCCACCTAATGCCAAAGCCGATATGTTTTTGGAAAATAATATAAAATCTATCAGGGTCGTTCATTATTACATCTCTAAATTACGAACGTGACCTAGCAGACTGGTATACTCAGCGGTTTTCATTTCTTTAATTTCTTTTGGTCCAAGTAATCTTGTGTTTCCATTATTGTCTATCATCGTGATATGAGTGTATTCCATAGTGCCGATGAATTTTCCTTCTTTATTGTAGACTAACCAAATCCTCATTTTGACTCCTTTCTTACTTCTTCGTAATGATCTATTTCAAGTGCACAACGAATGCACCTATAAACACATGAAGCCACCTCATACATTTCTTTAGAGCAATGGGGGGCATAATATTTTATCGTCTAATTCATTCCAGGTCATTTCCCGATTACCTTATCAATTTTAATACAGATGTCGCAAAGATTGTCTGGATCGTGTGGATCAGTGTTGAACGGTTCTAATGCTTGTCGCACATCTTGTAACACAGTTTTAAAAGTAATTTCATTTTTTAATAGTAAGTCCATCATCTCACATCTAATAGCTTCACGAGAGGAAGCAATTTCTAAACCATCTCCTTCTTTAGCAATTAATCGTTTTAAATCACCTATCTTTTTTTCTGTTTCAATCAATTGGGATTTTAGACCGTTTATTAATTCCCAAACATGGTTTGGATTGCCAATAATTTCGTGTACCTTAATTATCATTCCACGATAATTATCAGTTCGGCATGTTCGACAATATCTTTGTTCAAATGTGTTATTATTCGATGGATTAAATCTATCTCCACAAAGTTCACATTTACTCATTGTTTGCCGCCTTCCTTATCTTTTAGTACCGCTTTGTCAAGTTGGTTAGCAAAACATTCACACAAATCATCTACTACATCGCTGGCTGCAACAATATGTTCAGGAATATTAAGCTGTTTACGCCATTTATCAAGTTGCTCGTTTTGCATTTTATCTTGTGCGGCTAATGCACCTTTCGCTAAGGTTAGTTTATCTTTACATTTTTCTAGTAATCTCTCCGCCCCTATCATTAATTTGCAAGCTTCACATATTTCGCACGTATCATAGTTACGAATACAGGTGCATTCATAATCTATGCCTTGCCATTTTTTTGTTTTACTCATTTTTTTCTATCCTATGGACTTGGATAATCTTACACCCATCTTCTTCAAATCCGTCCCAATCTGGGCCTCCGGCTACTGGTAGTGCTATTAAAAAACTATCTCTAGCTTCAATTTCTGAACTACAAATCTCTGTTAGAATACAGCCATCAGGACCAATTACAGCCCACCCAATTGATTTAGTTTCTTTTATTGTACCCACTTGAGTTTGAAGTTCCACAATACTATTAAATAGCTTGCTTACTCCGCTATCATTAAGAGTTAGAAATAGAACTGTGTCACCATCAGGAAATTGTATGTGGTGTGTTCCATTTTTCTTATAATGTTTCCATCATTCATTCATTTTATTCTCCTAGCACTAAAATCATGAAAATATTTCAAAAGTTTAGGGTATAATTTTATTGTAAAATTATTTTTTGGTTTTTTTTGCTTCAGGTTTTTTAGAGTGTCCGCGGCAATGGTGTGCCCACAAAATATTTCTCCATTATCCCCATAATTTTCAGGATTGGCGTAAAACATTAATGCTTCCCGTAAATTTTGATTCTCTTTCTTTAGTTTTTCAATTTCATCGGAAATTTGTTTTTTACTCATTATAAGGATTCCTTTGCTAAACAATTTTTACATATAGACCCGGCACCAGGTCTTTTATATTTTGCAAGGCTATAATATCTGGGCCTAATGCCGCAAAGAGTCGTTGGGTATTGGTCCCAGCGTTTGCGTTTTTTTAAAATGTGCCATTTAGTTTTATTGGGGACTTTAATGTATGTGGCCATATTGTTATTGTTTATTCCTCGAGTTTAATACCTAATTCTTCTGCCACCTCATAAATATCAACATAATTTATTCCTTCTTTTTTAGTTTCATTATAGAAAAATACGTTAAAGGAATCAGATATATTAAATGCTGAATCTATTAATGTTGCAATATTATAATAAGGGTTTCCGTCATCACAATGTTCGTTGCACAAAATAATGCAAGATTCACCAAACACATCTCCGCAAGTCGTTAAAATTTTATCTAATAAAATGTTGTCCGAACAACCTATTTTTATTAAATCGTCTACTAATGATTTGTGGTTATAAACATAAAGATCAATTGAAATTGACATTATTTCCTTCCTTTAATTCCGAATCTATTTAAATCATCCTCTACAAAAAAATCTTTTAATAGTTCTTTTTTAGTATCGGCAACTGCCGATTCACCACCAGCCTGTCAGTCCCACCCAGTATAATCACACCAGGCATTGATGGCGCCATATTTATTATTTTTTAATTGCACTAAGCAGATCCAAGCCGCTCCGTCGTTTTCGCCCTCAGATAAATATATAATACGCTTAACATCTTCTCTTTCAAATGTAGCGTAAGTAAATGCTTCTCGCCAATTATAATCGCATAATGTTTCAAGCATTTCCCCGTGCACTGTATAGCAGTTGGGACACGCGCCAGCGCCAGTTCTTATTGGGCAGTGCTTGCGATATTCTATTGGTTTTCTGTCCATTTTTATTATTGGTTTGTTTATTTAAAATCTTTTAAATGTTTTTGGCGAGCTTTAGCCTGCCAAGATAAAAGTTCAATATTGTTATCAACAAAATCTACTATTACCGCTTTCTTTGTTTTATTCTTTCTCATTACTCTTCCGCGGCACTGTTTTACCATTACCTCGGACCTAATGGGTGCACAAAACGCGGCCATCTCTAAAGTAACAATATCTATACCTTTGTGAAATAATCCGTATGTTGATATTAAGGTTGTTAATGTTTCGTTATTTAAACGGGTTATAATACTTTCTCTATGCTTTTTAGAAGTTTTTTTAAAAATTTCTTTAGCCTCTTGGTCACCATATTTACTTTTTATTTTGTCTTTATCGTATTTAGAAATTTGTGATATAAGTATGTCTGACCCAGGAAGTTTTTTATGTAAAATTATAACTTGCATAATTCTGTCACACAGTAAAACTTTCTGTAAATCCTTATACCGTTTTTCTGTGACAGTATCAACTATTAATTGGTTTCTGGTTTCACACGCGGACAGGTCAGTAATCATATCAGTATACTCTGTAATAGAAATAAGAGGAAAATAATAAGTGGTAGGAATCGTTACAATTTCTGGTTTTATAATATTGGAAACATCGTTAAATGGTACCGTGTAAATAATTGGACCTGTAGCCCAAAATATTACTTGGGTAAGCCCGTCTTCTCTTTTCGGGGTAGCACTAAGTCCTATTTTATATTTTGCTTTTAGTTTGGTCATTACATTATAATATGTGTCCGCGGCAATAATGTGTGTTTCGTCACATATTATTTGACCAATATTTTTATTTATCTCATCATAGTATCTATCGTCAAGTCTGTGCATACTTTGTAGTAAAGCCACAGTTACAGGTTTTATTGAAAATTGGTCATTGCCTATAAAACCAATATCGTCTTTAGTAAGATTGGTAAATTCTATTAATTTGTTTACAAATTGGTTGCCCAACTCTATTTGGTCTACTAGAATTAAAGTAGGCTGTTTTCTTTTTACTATTAAATAAATAGCGCATACAGTTTTTCCACTGCCTGTAGGAGCTTGAATAACACCAAAAGATTTTATTAAGGCTATGTCACAGGCAACTTGTTGAAAAGGTTTCAAAATTCCCTTAAATTGTATGTTTAATAGATTTGAGGTTTCAAACCTGCTGTCAATTAATTGTGGTGGTTTTTCGGCAGGACCCCATTGCCTTAACAAATCATTGATATACCCGCTGGGTAAAATAAAATGGCGGCCCTTTTGTACATAGAATTCTAGATATTGGGGTTTACCCCATACCGAGAGTTCTAATTGAGCCGCCTTTTTCCACAGTGGGTTTGTTATAGTTAAGTCTTTTTTTATTTTTTCTATTTTTTTAATATCAAGATCTTCTATGTTAACATAGATCTTATCTTCTAGTAGTATCATTTTTTAAAGTATTGGCTTAGTTCCTCATCTGACAAATTATCTAGGTATTGGCCGTGCGAACCATCTGGATGTTCATCATTATACGCAAAAGAACGTCCGCTGTCAAATTTTCTTTGTGTCCTGGACTGACTTTGTTTCCTTACTCTATATATTCCTGCTGTAAAACCACAAACATCGAAAACGGCCCCAACCTCAGACATACGTCTCCATAAAATACCGTCTTCTCCACAAACTAAATATTGAGGCCAACCAGTTGTTTTATCATAAATTTCCCTGGTATGCATTACGCCGAGAGGTATGATGACGTTTCGTTTTTGTAATATTTCATGAACTTTCCAAATGATTCTAGACGGGTCATATAAAATGTGTTGCCTATTTTCTATTATATAGTAATTACTTAAAACTACGTCAGCTTTAGGATTTTGTTCAAAAATCTTCACGGCCCCGAGTATTCTGCTGGAACATAACTCATCATCGGCATCCAAATAACAAATATATTTGCCTGATGATTTGGCTATAGCTAAGTGTCTGGCAAATCCAGGACCACAGTTGCAGTCTAGTTTATGTGTCTGAATTACTATGTTTTTTTTGACAGACTCCATTCGTTTCCAACCCATTATTTTATTCCACGTTCTGTCTTTATCATCAGACCCGTCGTCAACAATAACTAGTTCATAAAGATATGGAAAATTTTGATTTATGACTGATTCTATAGCCCTGTCAATAAATAATACCGCGCGCCAGGCAGGCATTATTATTGAAACTAATGGCCTAGTTCTTTCTCTATCTGTGCTCTCTCTACCCACTTCGCATTTATGATTACTGCATCATTTACTGTTGATATCTCTACCACTTCTTTTACCATTTGGCAAAATGGCTCTAATCTAGACTCTTTAACTTCCCAATCGCCCCATACCTGGTTTACAACCAATTGGCTGTCCGTGTAAATTAATGCGGTAACGGGACCATCTAAATTACGACAAACCTTCTCAGATATTATAGAATAAATAAACATTATTCCGTAATATATGGCTAAATATTCTGCTTCATTGTTAGTAAATTCCCCAAAGTTTAGTTTACAAGTTGCAAGCACTTTTTGTTCGTCTTCCAGCTCTTCTATAACTTTAAAAGAACCGTAGGCCTCATTTACCTTGTTTTTGTCATGGTTGTTTATGCATCCACCATCAACATACATAATTAATTTCATTTTGTCAAATCCTCCATAATAAATGTTTGTTTATAACAATTTTCTTATACCAGAAAAAGAGTTCTTACTATTGACAGGCCGCAAAAATTATCGTATATTATCACAGAAATACATTATAACCAATTATTAAATTATGTCTAACAAAGAATTGCAACAATATGTAGAGGACCTTATTTTTAAAAATGAGGCCATCAAAGAATTTGAATTTTTAGATGGTAAACTAAAAGTAAGGATATCAAATCTACGAGCCAAAGACCAGATAGCGGTTGAAGAGGAAATGAAAACACTAACTGGTACACAGGCCCTCATTCTTCACATCTATCAAACTAAACTCTTGTCCCGCACCATTAAATCTTATGATAATCATGAGTTTAAAACTCCTGAAGAATGGTATGCGTTTTTAGAAAACAAGGGATCCATTGTTCTCGATTTATTGATGATTACACAGGATAAGTTTGAAAAAGAGTTGAGATCCGCATTGATAAAACCAGAGGTAATGGAAAATTTTACACCTCCCCAATCAACAGGGCAAGAATCGACTTAATGTTGGCTGGGGTTGACATTGAAAAATTTTACCAAACGCCCGTAGAAATATATTTAATTAAACGATATATTGACAAAGAAATAATTGAAGATTTACGATTTAAACTGACTGTTAATGCGACTCAATTAGATCGATCTTCGGCAAAAGAGGTTAATAAATTTAATTCTCAAATGAAAATTTATAGAGATTTATTGGATCCTTCTATTCCTAAAGAACGTAAAGATTATAGTCAAATAGCTGGTAAGTTATTTGACAAAATAAAAAAAGAAAAAATAAAAGTAAAATCAACAGGCGACCTAAAAAAATCTATAAAAAATAAACCCATTAATTTCAAATCTAATTTGACACGGATAGAGTAATGCCCAAAAGTATTGTTTATAAAGTTTCGTTGGATACCAGTGATGTATCCGCTAAATTACAAGAATTAAGAAATAGTTTAGACATGGCTTTTGGTGGTGGGTCATTCGCGTCTACACGCTCGGATATTCAAGACCTGTCATCGTTACAAGCTAATATAACAAAACAACCTTTTGGTACTACGGGTTTAGCCAATTTACAAACGTCGCTGCCCGAAACTTCCAAAAAATT
>Ga0307380_10000466_pt1 | contig 63869 bp, 50 predicted proteins | sample UN3MG_FD_202239 | JGI IMG/M metagenome (GOLD analysis project Ga0307380, IMG submission 202239) | Soil microbial communities from Risofladan, Vaasa, Finland - UN-3 | ecosystem: Environmental > Terrestrial > Soil > Coastal area > Acid sulfate soil | place: Finland: Risofladan, Vaasa | collected... | reverse complement strand
ACAGCGGAATCGTGGCGATCATCCAGCCCGGAGGCTCGATCAAAGACCAGGATTCCATAGATGTCTGCAACGAGTACGGTATGCCGATGTACTTCACGGGCGTGAGGCACTTCAGGCACTGATCCCGCAGGCCCCGGTTTAAAAGGCTTCTCCTGCACAAAAATTTACACTATAGTATATGGTGTAGCACATATATCTGGACGATTTTTGAAAATGAAAGTCAACACTGAATACTGTTCCCGGCTGCTGATCGACAGCGGTTTTTGGGCATTCTACGCCTTCGAAACTGCCCGTGATATGCTGATCCAAAGAAAACCCTCCTCTCTGAAAATTCTTACCAATGCAGACCTTTTACAGCTGTCACGGCTCTTTCCGGAGGTATGTTTCAGGAACGGACATCAGGAGCACGCCCGCCTGCAGACCGGCGGCAGGAGCGTTATGTTCTACGTGAGTGATGCGCTCCCCGAGAAAAAACGGGAGGCCTCAAACCATTCGGAGCTGAAGAGGAAGGCGCTTCGGAAGGCGACCTCACACACACCCTTCCTCATCAACGGCTTCTTCTACGATTTAGAGGATGATCTCTTCTACGATCCTCTCGACGCGTATTCCCTCCTGAAGAGAGGACAGATCAGGACAAGGCTTTCTCCTGAGGCTGTGGAGCGGGAATTTCCTCTTCTCGCGCTGAAGACCGCCAAGGTCTATAGTGAAACGGGGTTCGAGGTGGACGGAGAGCTCGACGAATATCTGAAACAGAAAGAATCACTTGCGGCCTACGAACGAATGAGTCCTGCTATCGCGCAGGATTTCGTGGAAACGCTGACATCCGCCTATGCGTACAGATCCATCAGAATGCTCGATGAGTGGGGGATCGTCGACACTGTTTTCCCCGAGCTCGCGGCGCTGAAGAGTGTCGATCAAGATAAGGAGCACCATCCAGAGGGGAACGGGTTCCTCCACACTCTTAACTGCCTAAACTGTGTAAAGAAGCCGAAAAGGAACCTCATGATGGCGATACTTCTCCATGATACGGGAAAGGCGGTGACAAAAGAGAACGGAAGAACGTCTCTGCCCTTTCCTGATCACTCCTCAGCAAGCAAAGTCATTGCAAAGAAGGTACTGAACCGTTTCTCCTTCAGCAGGGAGGATACGGAGGAGGTACTCTTCCTCGTGAGATACCATATGCTTCTCGGGGGCCTCGACTGTCTGCCCGAGGGAAGGCTGAAGAAATTCTTCCGGTCCCCCTATTTTCCGAACCTCCTCGATCTGTACAGGGCTGATATAGAGAGCGGATATCATAACACCGAGAACTACTATCGAGCGGCGCGTATGTACAGGGAATACTTACGAAAAGAGAGATACCTGAAGAATGGAACGTACGCCTCTCACGGATGAGTTCTGCCGCTACTTCAGAGGCTCTGACCTATAAAAATCGCATGTTTCAACCGGCCCCGAAGACGGCTAATCCCCGTTTCTCATGACCAACAGTAAACTGTAAGTAACGGGGCTTTTGGCGCTTTTCTCTCCATACACTTATATAATATACCGCAAAGCCGTTAATCAACTACGAGAAAACCGCACTCATCCCCGTTTCTCATGACCAACAGCAAACTGTAAGTAACGGGGCTTTAATCCCCATTCCTTATGTGCGATCGTAATAGGAAGGTCAATACCCATTCCTTTACGAAGGAATGGGTATTTTAGCGCTTTTTTCACCGTAAACATTATTTTTTACATCGAAACCCCTTGCTATGCAATTTATGAGAAAGCCCCACTAAGAGGATGATCTACAGCCTCCCTGTTTCGCAGGGTGTGCCTCGACTCGCCGCCAGCTTCCACATCTCAAAAATCAATATGGAAAAGGAGACGGCTTTCCGGCTCATAGTAAATACGTAATCCAGGGAACCCGATATCGGTCATCGAGTTACTGGATTATTTTTTCAGGGTTTTCGTCACCCGACTTTCCAAAAGGGTCAAATAATATGTATGATGAGAACGATAATTTGATTAATCTAAAGCTCCGGGATGCACGAAAATTTATATAGGTGACCGGCGTTGACCAACCCGATCGCAGCTGAAGCCAAAGGCAGGGTGCACCGCGGGCAGCTTGCACAACCCAGGCGGGTCTGGGATGATTGGTGAAGGGCGGAACAAGACGCCTTGAGGCTGAGTTTCTTCCTGAGTTCGATTCTCAGGAGCTGCGGACAGGCAATAACTGGAACTTCGGCACCAGCCGAAAACTCCACCATAGGCGCAGCCCGTCACAATGTCAGTGATCCGACGCCATCCTGGATCCGATTCCATACTGGATCCGATTCCATACTGTTCGGAGCGCTGAAGTAACGTTCTGCATCCTGAAACCGGTTTTCTTGAAGCACGCTGAAGCTCGGTCGCTCACAGACGGTAATACCTCCTGTTTTCGCGACGCTCGATCCGAATCCTTTAATTCTGTTCGGCCCCGCTCTTCTTCTTCCTTACCTCGTCTTTCCCGCTATCGAGCAGGCGGGACAGGGGCGGTTTTCATCATTGCCATTTCCCACAGGGCGCTGGGGGAAAACTACTCGAGCACCGTATTGATCAAAAAGGACCATAAACTTGTCACCACAGGTCCATATAGACTGGTGTAGCATCCGATCTACCTTGCGTATCTCGTGCTCTCTCTCATGACCCTCAATCTTCGGAAAGAGGAAAAGGAGTTGAAAAAGAGGGTCGGGATAGAATATATTACATATATACGGAAAACCGGGCCGTTATTCCCCTGGAGGTTCTTCTCAAAGGCGGTATCGGGGTGTTTCGACGGGGTAGTTGGACGAAGAGGTGGGGGCCGTTGATCCCGGAAGAGGCAGGCAGGGGGAGAGGTCCTTCCGGGGAAGGGTCCCTCCAAGGAAGGGCACACAATCGGCGGTTTTGAAAGAATCGAGTAGGGGAAGATCGGAGTTTCATTAATCGGTTCGTTCGTGCTGAGTACGGTAGCACAGCGTGCAGAAGCTTAAAAGAACATTGATGGTACCCTCGCCGTTGTGAGGGAGACTATGAAAGGACTTATCGAGAAATGAAGACGATTTTTATCGTGCTGCTGTCGGTAGCGGTAGTAGCAGTATCAGGATGTGCGACAATAGAGCTTCCGAAAAGCGCGGCAAAACAAAAGGCCCCCGGCGCGGCGGCCGAACAGGAAGAAAAAAGAGCGCGTGCATCGGTATTGGAATTCGAACAGAGAGAAGCTGAAAAGATAGTAAAAGCGATAGAGTATGCGCTCTCTCTGGAACTTGTGGTGTGGGATAACAGGGAGCATATGACTTCAAGGGACGATGTGCTTGGTATCTTCAGGAAAGGCTTCTGTTCCGTCAAGGCACAGGAGCTCACCGATTATGTATGGATAGAGGCGTACGACAGAGACGGGAAAAAGATTTATATGCTGAATCCGGGTGAACCGGTTCTGTCGGTTCCCGATTCTATCGAGGTCGTTGAACACAATGACAGCGAGGCGCAGGCATTCCTCATATATGAGGAGAACCTCGAAGGGCCTGTCGTGTGGTCGGACCATACTATCGTCACTACACTGAAGCGGGAAGATGGAGCGTGGAAGATATGTGAGACCAGAATAGAGCAGCAGGATGAACCCTAAGCCAGGCAGCGTTTCTCCCTGGGACATCAGGAGCAGAATAGAGCAGCAGGCTGAACTCAAAGAGAAACGGCCTATTTTACAACGTCGGCACTGTGGGCGGCTGAAATAACAACGAAGCCGCCCGGGAGAACATCCTCGTTTGGTGCGAAGGCCACGGTACGAGACAGGAGGGAAGGTGGGACCACTGAAAAAGATTCTCGTCTTAGAAAACGATGTAGAGGCTCAGCTTATCGACTCGGTACTGACACAGCGGGGTATACCTCACATCATGAGGAGCTACCACGACACAGCCATGGACGGTATCTTCCAGACGGCCAAGGGATGGGGACACGTCGAGTCTGAGGAGAGTTACGCCGGGGAGATAATCGAGATCTATCAGGAGCTTGTTCAAAACCAGTAGGGTATGGCCGTCTTGACATTTTGAGCCGGTAAAATTAAACTACATATCGTATCCGTTGTGCGAAGAGGCGGTGTGATGCGCGTCAACTCGAGACTCACCAATCTGGCCATAAGAGCACTCGCCGAGTCGATGGACGTTCATACCATGAGCCATCTCGCAAGACGGCTCATTCAGAACTACGATCTGTTCGAGCGCACCGGGTTTCCAACGAACATCTCGATACCGAACAAGGATGCTGCGCGCCAGATCGTATACGACCTCACATCAAGAGAGCTTTTCCTGGACCTCATCGTCCTGCTCATCAGGATGCGGGATTACTACTTCAGGGGAAGGAAGTACAGGATTCCGTATCTCAGAGAAATTCTCATAGAGATCAACAATTCCGGACTTGTGTACGATAAGGAATCGAACCAGTTCTTCGAGGACCCCTCCATCGCCAAGACAAAAAACTGGGGTGTCTTACGGGAGAACGGCGAGTATATCTTCACGTTTTTTCGTCTCGATATAGTAGGGAGCTCACAGCTCGTGCGTCAAAACAGTCCCGAAGTAGTTCATCAAACCTATAAAGACCTTCGGCGGATCGTGCAAAATGCCGTGGAAAAGCGCAACGGGAGAATCTGGAACTGGGAGGGAGACGGTGTTCTGATAGCCTTCTACTTTTCGGGGCGCAACAACAATGCAGTGCTGAGCGCCATGGAGATAATCCACGAGCTCTACATCTATAACCTCATCAAAAGCGAGCTCAATGTCCCCTTAAGAGTGAGAATAGCGGTGGACTCAGGGCCCTGTAAGTTCAGGCACAATATAGAGGACGCCGAGAGCGAAACCCTGAAAAGACTTGCAAACATTGAAGCTCAGAGCACAAAGCCGGACTGCGTTACCATCTCGAGCAATGTGTGCATGTACATTGACCATCTTATTACGAACCGGCTCGAACGGACGGGTGAACAGGAGAACCCTCCGTACTATTACTACTACAGGCTGAAGTGGGAAATATAGATGAACGTGATCCTTTTTTCTGACAGTGAGGAGATGAAAGAGCGCTTTTTGCCTCTTCAGCGAAGCAGGGCGGTCGATTTCTCCCTCCTGCCCTGTTCCAGCCTCAAGAGAGGGCTGAAAGAGGCGCCCAGGGAAGCCTTTGTCTACGTGGATGTTTCGGGATACGGGAGGGAGTCCAAAGAGCGGATATTGAAATACCTTAAGGTCTACGGAAAGCGCAGGTACGGCATAGTCGATCCGGAAGGCAGCGTGTGCGACATAGGAACGCTCTTCCTTGACGGGGCGAGCGATTATGTCGGTAGGTCGTTCGACGGCCAGATCACTCCGCGAAGGGTGCGCGGTGCGCTGGCCTTGAGAGCTCAGATGCTGGAAGATGCGGGGAGTCATAAAAAGACCCTAGTGGAAGACGGCTACATACTTTCAGGGAGTGACTGGCGGAGGATGCGGTCGGGACAAGAGTATACTTTCTGTCTCATGTATATCGAGCTCGAGGATAAAAGACAGCTCATGCGTACCCTCTCTGACGACCTCATTGGTGCGGCCGATAACTCGTTCAGGTCGTATGTGGAGCGGACTGTTACCCAGAACAACGGAAAGGTGTGGATGTGGAACGACTTCGAGGGAATTGTCCTCTTCCCATTCGACGGCAGGCGCTGTGAAGCCGTACTGATGTGCTTCGGGTTAATGCTCTCTCGTACGGTATACAGTGTCGAGAACCCGCATTTCAATACCCTGCTGTCGTTCAGCATCTGCCTACATCTGGGAAATACCGTATACCGCCGTATAGGGGATACCGGCACTATCGTGTCGGATTCCGTCAACACGGTTTTCAACCTCGGAAGAAAGTTCGGGGAGCCTGGGAACTTCTACGTCACCGGGGAGGTTCTTGCCTACGCTCCGAAGGGAATGGAGGGGTGTTTTCTGCCTGTCGGACGGTTCGAGGGATTTGAGGTACTGCGTATGCGGCTTCCTGTGTAACCCCGTTTATCACATATGAATGGGGGTTTCAATCCCCGTTTCTCATGACCAACAGCAAACTGTAAGTAAGGGGGCTTTTGGCGCTTTTCTCACCGTAAATAATAGACCCTATCTCAAAATTACGTGATAAAAGCTCTGAAATGTGTAAAAGGCAGTTATAGGGAGGCCTAAATAAAAAATTACGTGATGAAAGCTCTCAAATGTGTAAAAGGCAGTCATAGGGTGACCTGGATAAAACATTACAATAGGCTTAAGAAGAGGTCTCCCCGTATTATCAGGGAGAGAGGCTCGCTTTTTACTTTATTTGGTATCTCGTAACTCGTAACATTTCCAAATAGTAATGAACGGGGTTCAATACTCCTCGTCTTTGTAGCCGCCCCTGCGTCTTATGTGGTCGTATACAACCTCCCACTTGTAGCAGCTCTCCTCGGACATGATGAACCTTGCGATGTCCTCCTCCATTATGACCTGGAAGATGTTGTTCCTCTCTGTGGATCTTCCCCGTATCAGCTCGAACGGGTAGGATGTTACGGCTCCGTTCTCTTCGTTCTCGAATATGAGCCTTCTGTCTGTGAGATAGAGTATACCGTCTCCCTCCTTCTCCAGATTCGGGTATACCGGCTCGTGCAGGAGTTCCACCTTTTTGGAGCGCAGGTATATCTGCTCATCTGGGGCGAGCTCGAGTTCTCTCTCGTTGGCGAGCGGTGTAACCTCCTCCTCTCTGAACATCGTATCAGAGTATTCCTTTATGGCTCGCCACTTTCCGTCTCCCTCCTCTCTCATGCTGCAGCGGAGGTCCACCTCATACCGTTTTCCGCATTCGGAGCAGCGCAGGAACCGTCCATCACTTTCACTAAGCGCGTCGATCGTTCTGCAGTTCGGACACCTCCATAGAAGCCTCCAAAGTCCACGTGCCGGGTTCTTTCCCCTTATCCGTTTGACGTCGGTGTAGTTATCGTTGTTGTAGATTCCCTTTCGGATATGTTCGATGATCTCGTCGTCCGTAGACTTTCTGCCGAAGATGACCGGTTTCGAGTAGTGAATGACGATGGGGGATTTCCTCCGTTTGTCTGCCCAGCGCGGGTATGTGATATAGTTGCCCTTCGAAACTACAGTGACGAGAGGGACTCCGAGCAGCTTTACGAGCTTTGCTATGGAGCGCAGTATCGGTAGGGTCTCGCCGTCCCAGTTCCTGCCCCCCTCAGGGTATATCACGAGCGGATGCCCTTCCCGCACGATATGAATAGCGTGTTTTATCGATTTGAAGTCCGTGAAACCTTTCTTTCTCGGAAATGCACCCATGGCCCACATGAACCGCCGAACGAGCGGCTTCCTGAAGAACTCGTTTGACGCCATCTGGAATATGGGGCGCCTGATGAGGGCCCCGATGAAGAAGGGGTCGAGAAGGTGGCTGTGATTCGCTACGATGAGGCACGAGCCCTCCTTCGGAACATTCTCGAGCCCCACTGCTTTCAGCTTGAAGTATCTGATGTAGAACGGCTGAAAACCCCACAGTACGAGTCTTTTCCAGTAAAGCCTGGGCAGCTTGAAAAGGTCTAGCACATTGTGCCTCCGTCCCGCCTGCAGCGGGCATATAAGGTATAACGAATTTTTTTTGCGATGAACAGTTAAAATTTTATTGACGATTTTTTTACAGTGAATTATATTAAATGACTGAACGGTCAGTCATTTAAAAGGTATGGATCGAGCCATGATAAAAGGTGATGAGGACGAAAAGAGAGAGCAGAAGCGAAATACGATAATGCAGGCTGCGTTGAAGGTTTTTTCCAGGAAGGGATACAGCCCTGCCGCGCTCGAGGAGGTCGCGCGTGAGGCGTCGATCGCAAAGGGAACGCTGTACCTCTATTTTCGTGACAAGGCGGACCTCTTTTCGAGCACTATTCTCTTCGTCATAAACAGGCTTGTTGAAATTATGCGGGAGAACATCTCGAAGTCGATGGGGCCCCTCGAGGTGATGAGGAGCATCGCGTATACCGAACTCGAGTACTTTGCGAAGAATACTGAATTCTTCGGGCTGATACGCACTGCGATGGGAACAAACCTGCTCGGTGATCACGAGAACCTTTTCTCCATTATCAGCGATAAGAGACTCGAGCTCGTGCAGTATCTTACACAAATAGTACAGTCTGCGCAGAGTGAGGCGCTTATCAGGAAAGATATCGAAGCGGAGGAGATCGTATACGGCTACCTCGGTATGATGGAGTCCGCACTGGACCAGATCGGATTCAAGCCGGAAGACCAGGAAATCGATATAGAACAAAAAGTAGATACAATCATGAAGATATTGCTCGAAGGGATCATGGAAGGCGTCAGCGGCATGTGATAGCCGGTGATCAAAGCGGATTGAACAGGGATGTTTAGCGGTCCGTGTGAACAATGGAGGAGATATGAAGGCTTGGGTGAAGCGATGTACAGTTCCTGTGGTGTCACTCCTGTTCCTCATGGGGGCACAGCTTCTCGGTGCCGAGACCATGAGGCTTACACTCGAGGAGGCGATCGGACTCGGTCTCCAGAACAGCACGGCCCTGAAGGCGAAAGCGGTGTCCGTGTACTCTGCAGAGGCAGGAGTTAAGTCCGCGAAGGCCTCGTATTATCCGTCGGTATCCACTACCGCGACATACACGCACTTCTTCGAACAGCCGGCGATGGATCTCGGTTTCGGGTCTGCATACACGGCTGCATCCGATCCGATATCGCTCTCTGTCGACGTGAGGCAGTCCGTCTTCACATGGGGAAAGATCAATAATGCGGTAAAGCTCGCAGAGGATGGTGCGGACCTCGCCAAGCTGGACCTCGGAGAGGAGCAGAGAAAGCTCATAATAGAGATAAAAAAAGCATTCTACGGCTACATACTGGCGAAGGAGGTTCTTGCGGTACAGGAGGAGACCCTCATGCACAAGAAGGAGGCTCTCGATGTGACGAGAAAGAGGTTCTCGGCCGGTCTCTCTCCGGAGTACGAGGTGCTCTCCGCTGAATCTGACGTTGAAAATTTCAACCCTACAGTCATATCCGCATATAACCGACTGAGGTTCACCCTCCTCGCTGTGATGGATCTCCTCGGCATAGAGGGGGACGGAGAGTTCGATATCGAGCTTATCGGCTCTCTCACGCCTGAATTCTTCGAGCCCGAAAAGAAGCAGCTCATCGACGGAGCGATGTCGAATAAGTATGAGATCCGTCAGTTCCAGAGGAACACGGCACTGCAGCGGACCCGGCAGGAGATCACAAAGGCCGCGAACAAGCCGGTGGTGGGGGCATTTGCGAACTATATGCTCACCAGCGGTTTTGACACCAGTACAGGAGATAACAAGTACTGGGGCGAGGATTCCTGGGACGGCAATCTCACGATCGGCATAAGCGTCACGATGCCTCTTTCGGCGCTCTTCCCGTGGAGCAAGGAGACCGCGGACATAGCGAAGGGTGAGCTCGATATAGAAAATCTCGATCTTCAGCTGAGCTCCGTGAAGAGCGGTATCAGGCTCAATATTGAGAACCTTGTTCTGAAGATAGAAGAAGAGTGGGCGAAGATCGGATCGGGAAAGAAGGGGATAGAGCTCGCACAGAAACTCTACGACTCCGCTCTTCAGCGGTACAAAAACGGTCTTATCTCGAGCATGGAGCTCAAAGACGCGCAGATCGGGCTGAACAACGCTAAGCTCGGCTACCTGCAGGCGGTATATAATCATAAGATAGCTCTCTTCGATCTCATGAATGCGGTGGGGGTCGACGATTTTAAAGATCAGCTTTAAAGATGATCTTTTATCAGGAGTGAGGAGGAAGCATGAAAAAGGGCTTGAAAGCAGTCATTATTGTCATAGTCATACTCGGGGTCCTCGGGGTGCTTGGAAGGATCGCATATTTCAGGTACGAGGGCAAGCTTGATATACTGCAGAAAAAAGGCGCAGAGGTGCTCGAAACAGCGACACCTGTGGCGGTCTCAGAGGTGAGGAAGGCGGATATATCGGAATCGCTCGTATTCAACGGTGAGATCGTCCCAGTAACCGAGGTCAACATATTTTCCACGGTACCGGGTAAGGTGAAGGATATCCTCGTACGAGAGGGGGATCGTGTGACAAAGGGCGAGGTGCTCCTCCACATCGACAGAAGCGAGGCCGGCCTTACCTATGCACCAACACCCGTGGAGTCGACGATAGACGGTATAGTGAAGAGCGTGATAGCGGAGGTAGGGGCATACGGCACACCTCAGGCCCCGCTTCTCCAGATCGTGGACATGGACACCGTAAACTTTGTAGTGAAGGTTCCCGAACGGTATATATACAAGATCAGAAGGGGCCTCGAGGCGGAGATTTCGGTGGTCGCCTATCCGGACAAGAGGTTCTACGGCCGCGTTTCGAGAATGAGCCCGGTTATAGACCCGTTGTCGCGGACCCAGGAGGTAAAAATCGAGATCGCAAATCCCCGGAACACGCTCAAACCGGGGATGTTCGGTGATGTAAAGATCGTCATCCGGCGCAAGAATGACGTTCTGGTCGTGCCGCTACAGGCGATTATCGACAGAGACGGCAGAGACGTGATCTTCCTCGTGAAGGACGATAAGGCCGTCATGATCGAGCCCGAGATCGACATAAGAGAAGGCAACCTCATCTCGGTGAGCAAAGGCGCCGAGCTCGGAGACACTGTCATAGTCATAGGCCAGCAGAACGTCAACACAGGTGACGAGGTAAACATTACGGAGGAGATTGAATGAAGCTCTCGGATCTTTCAGTAAACAGACCTGTTACCACCATCGTGATATTCCTCGCCCTCATCGTGCTCGGGATCTTCTCTCTATCGAAACTCGCTATCGATCTGATACCTGACATCTCTTTTCCGGTCATCGCGGTATTCACGGGTCATGAAGGCGTTGCACCGCAGGAGGTCGAGGAGAACATCACCAAGGTAATCGAGAATGCCGCTGCCGCGGCGAGCAGCGTGAAGAAGATCACATCGAACTCGCAGGAGGGGCAGTCTGTCGTCACCGTAGAGTACGAGTGGGGGACCGATATGGGAGAGGCCTCGGCCGAGCTTCGGGAGAAGCTCGATCTCATCCGTGATTATCTGCCCGATGAAGCGAGCCAGCCGGTGCTCTTCAAGTTCGACCCCTCGATGATTCCGATCATGATCCTCATCATCGAGGGTCAGCGCGACCTCAAGAGCCTGCGGTATATGACGGAGAACAACATCAAGAGCAACTTCGAGCAGATCGACGGAGTCGCCAACGTACAGATATGGGGAGGAAAGGAGCGCCAGGTCCACATAGACCTCGACCGCACGCTGCTCGCCTCGTACGGCCTTACGGTTGATCAAATCATATCTATTATAAGGGCGGAGCACATCAACATCTCCGGGGGCAAGGTCACTGAGGGGAGCGCCACCTACGCCCTGCGCACCGTAGGAAAGTTTAGGAGCATCGAGGAGATCGAGAACGTCGCTGTTTCAAACAAAAACGGCGTTCCCATTTATCTCCAGGACGTCGCGGATGTCTATGACGGCTACGTCGAAACAGACATGGATGCCCTGGTGGAACAGGAAGACGGGATCATCATGACCATCCAGAAGCAGTCCGGCACAAACACGGTGCAGGTCGCGAATTCCATCGAAAAGAAGATCGAGCAGCTCGGGACCTACCTGCCTCCCGATATAAAAATACAGAAGTTCTACGCCCCCTCCGACTTCATAAAGGATTCGATAAACAACGTATGGCAGGTTGCGCTCATAGGCGGCGCGCTCGCAATCATCGTTCTCCTTTTCTTTCTCAGGAACATTCCGACGACCCTCATCATATCCGTATCGATACCGCTGTCCATAATAGTGACGTTCATATTCATGTATCTGTTCAAGCTTACCCTGAACATGATGTCTCTGGGGGGACTGGCGCTCGGGATAGGCATGCTTGTGGACAACTCCATCGTCGTGCTGGAAAACATCTTTCGATACCGCGAGTTCGGTGCAAAACCGAGTGAGGCGGCGAAGCTCGGCTCGGCGGAGATGTCCAACGCGATCATTGCCTCCACCCTCACGACGATCGCGGTGTTCCTTCCGCTCGTTTTTTTCATACAGGGCATGGCGAGCGAGCTTTTCAAGGATCTCGCATTCACGGTCACGTTCTCGCTTCTTTCGTCACTCCTCGTCGCCCTGACCGTGGTTCCCATGCTTTCTTCGAAGGTAAAAAGGGTGAAGATCAAGCGAAAGGTGACATCGCTTCTCCACGTCGAAGAGGAGCTCGAGGCGAGGGGCAAGGTTTTACGCTCCTTCGACAGGTTCTACAAGTCGGTCCTCGGGTGGGCCCTCGCTCACCGGGGGTGGTTCGTGGCGATGGTGATTGTGGTTTTCGGCGTTTCGATAGTGCTCATCAGGGTGATAGGGGTTGAGTTCATGCCAGAGTCCGACGAGGGATTCATCCAGCTCGACATCAGGACACCGGTAGGTGCGGACATCGATTCAACGAGGCGGGCAGTAAACAGGATATACAACATCCTGGAGGAGAGGGTTCCTGAGCGCGACGTTACCTTCTCCCAGGTGGGGAGGAGCGGGGAGATGGTCGGAACAGAGGCTTCGAACCGCGCGCAGATATGGATCACGCTCGTTGAGCTCGGGGAGAGGAAAAGAAGCGACAAAGAGATCATCGAGGATGTGAGGCAGGAGGTGAAGAAGATACCGGGTGTCACCGTTCGCTTCTCTACAGGCGGAGGGCCCGGCATGGGCGGCAGCTCCAATCTCAGCGTGATCGTGTCGGGGTACGACCTCGCTACGAGCAGGCTGCTCGCAGAGGATATCAAGCTTATTATGGAGGGAGTAAAGAACGTACGGGACGTGAAGGTATCGAGAGAGGAAGGGCTGCCTGAGTACAGGGTTCGGATCGACCGGGACCGCGCCGCTCTTTTCGGGCTCAATGCGTTTACGGTGGGCCAGTCGGTGAAACGCGCTTTTGCCGGGGAGAGTGTCGCCAACGTAATTCTCGGAGGAGAGGAGGTCGACGTTCTCGTTCGGCTCGAGGAGGAGGACAGACTCACCGTCAAGGACCTGGAGCTCATATCCGTGGCCTCCCAGTCTGGGATGATGGTGCCGCTTTCGAATATAGCCAGCGTAGAAAAGGACTACGGGCCGGTGAACATCGAGCGCGAGCGACAGCAGAGGGTGATCTATGTACATGCGAGGGTTCTGGGAGACGTTAAAGGCGCCGTCGACGCGATAAAGGCCGAAGTAAGTAAAACCGTCATCCCTCCCGGCTTCAGTATCCAGTACGGCGGGTCCTGGGAGAACCTCCAGGAGACGATACAGGACCTGCTTCTCGTCGGGATACTCGCGATTATACTCGTGTACCTCATCATGGCCGCGCAGTTCGAGTCGTTCTTCGATCCTTTTATTATAATGTTCACGCTCCCGATGACCTTCATCGGCATCGTGTGGATGCACATCATAACAGGGCTGGTCTTCAGCGCTGTATCGGGAATAGGAATAGTGGTGCTGCTCGGCATTGTGGTGAACAACGGGATTATCCTCGTGGACTACACGAACCTCCTCAGGAAGCGGGGGCATGGACTGCTCGATGCGGTGATGCTGGCAGGCCGGGCAAGGCTCAGGCCGATTCTCATGACAATGCTTACCACCGTGCTCGCACTGATTCCCATGGCGCTCGCTCTGGGGGCCGGAGGAGAGATGTACTCTCCCATGGCGAAGACTGTTATCGGGGGGCTGCTCGTGTCCACTGCGTTCACTCTCGTTCTGATCCCGGTACTCTACGCGATGTTCGAGAGCACAAAGCTGAAGCGTCTGGAGAAAAAACTGAAGAGGGCTGCTGCAAATGAATAGGGTGATGGTATTAATAATACACGACAGAGCGATCGACGAAGAGGTGGGAGACCTTCTCTCAGCACTGGACCTTCAGTACTATACGAAGTGGAAGGATGTTGTCGGGGTGGGGGAGAAGGACCCTCACCTCGGAGACCACGTGTGGCCGGGACTGAACAACGTGACCATGGTGGTGGTAGAGGAGGGGAAAGAAGAGAAGCTTATGAAATCCGTAAAGGCGCTGCAGGCGGCGTTTCCCTCGGTCGGGCTCCGTGCGTTCGTCGTACCGGTTCTTGATGCTGTATAGGTCCTCTGTACACTCGCCTGCCTTAAAAAATGAGATTTTTCCCAGATAAGTCGAGAAAGTCAAACGCTGAAAATCCTGGGTTTGATACAATGCTTTACGGGACCGAGCCCTGCCTGATGCATTAGAAGGAAGCCGTATCAGTGCGGTTTTCTTACAAATTGCATAGCAAGGGGTTTAAATGATTACTTGGCAGAGTTTTATAATCTTATGTAAATAATATAGTTTACGGTGAAAAAAGCGCTAAAATACCCATTCCTTCATAAAGGAATGGGTATTGACCTTCCTATTACAATTGCATATAAGGAATGGGTGATTAAAGTCTCGTTACTTAAAGTGTGCTGTTGATCATGAGAAACGGGTATTGAAACCCCCATTCCTGTGTGAGAAATGGGGGCTAGACATGGCGATTGTAAAGAATTTAGCACCGGTTTCTGGGAGCCTTGAACCCTTTCAAACCGTTTGACCCTATCATGCAAGACTGCCGTCGTTTCAGCCGCGACATGCGAAGAACAGCTTGGGAACGCAGCCTGCTGTGATGTCATGGTCCGATATCTGCCATAGTATAGGAGAAGTTCAGAAAGCGGAGAGTGCATAGTTACACTATGCACAGTTACACTATGCACAGTTATACTGTTCGCAACTTACCTGCACACATTTTTACTGAGCGCAGTACAACCGCCGGCACGGTTACGCCGATATCAGGAGCTAAGGGATGCGGTCTATTTTTTATAACATAAAAGCCCGAGCTCTTCCGAGTTTACGATACTCGGCGCTGCCTTAAGCGGATCCGAACTTAAAAATGGGAGGATGTCCTCCGTGTCGGACCATACAGGGAGCCCTTCTAGGATACCGGCCACATTGAGCGCGGCGAGTGTCGCCATCCCCTCGCGTGTCCATCTGGTCGCCGACCCTATGTGGGGTACGACAGTCACGTTGTCGAGCAAGGTAAGGCCGCAGGCGAGCCGCGGTTCCTCCTCGTAGACGTCGAGCCCGGCACTGAACCTGGGATGGGTCCTGCAGTGCTCCGCGAGAGCCCTCTCGTCGACTACCTGCCCCCTGCTCGTATTGACCAGTATCGCATCCTCCTTCATGATCTTGAGCTCTTTTCTGCCGATCATGCGGCAGGTGTCCCTCCCGAGAGAAGCGTGGAGGCTCACCACGTCCGACATCTTCAGCACCTCCTCGACAGACCCGGCGCGGGTGAAGGTTACGGGCCGTACATCGTTTCGCCGTAGAAACTTTCCGTACTCCGTTATGTAGTTCTCGATCTCACTGTTTTCCCGAACGTCATAGTAATTCAGATTCATGAGAAAGCCGCCTACCATGATCCTTGCATATGCGGACCCAATTCTGCCGCAGCCTACCACCCCGACCGTCTTTCTTCTCAAGAGTATTCCCAGCAGTAGCGTTGGAGACCATCCATCGAACATTCCTTCCCGTACGAACCTGTCCGCCTCCGCGACCCTTCGTGCTGCCGCGAGGGTGAGGGCGACTGCCATTTCAGCGGTGGTATCCGTAAGAACGCCAGGAGTGTTCCCCACAGCTATACCGTGCCGAGTCGCGGCCTGGATATCAACGTTGTCGTATCCGACCGCATAGTTACTGTAAACTCTGCACCCTGCACCACGCAGAAGGGAGAAAAGATGTTCGTTCCAGCCTTCAGTGAGCTGTCCTATCACTCCATCGCAGGCAGACCCTATGGCGGAGCCGATCTCGTCTGTTGACAGTACACGCCCTGCGGTGCAGATCTCGATCCTGCACCGGGCCCCGGTAAGTATATCGAGCCAGCGCTTGCCGGGCAGCGATCGAGTCACGATAACCCTGCGGGTCTCGTGCCGGTTGATGATTTCCCATTTTATGGAGCTCAACGGCCCCCTCCTCATGGTGCGGTGTATCGGGTGAATGGAATTGATTGTGTCGTAGGGTTTTCCCTGCGGATTTTGGCGCCCTGCAGCCCAAAGTTATGAGCTCTTTTTGGTCTCGACCTCTTCGAGCTCCTTCAGCGCTTTCTCGTAGAGGGTTTTCTCATCCTCTCTTCCGACGGTTCCCAGAATATCGATGATCTGCTCGAGGTCCTGACGTTCTCTCGAGATGAGCCCAAGGCCCCTGTTCACCTCGAGCGCCCGCTTGTAGTAGAAAAGGGCGTTTTCTAAATCGCCGATTTTCTTGTAGTACCCGGCGATGTTGTGCAGGTCGCTTGAGATTCCGAGACCGTTTTCGATATACTGGTCCTCCTCGAGCGCAAGGCGGTAGTTCTCTATCGCCGTTTCATCTTTGTTCTGAAGCTCGTACAGAAACCCGAGGTTGTTGTAGGCGGCGGCGAGCCCCGCGTGGTTTTTGAGCTTCTTGTGAGTCGCCACGGAGGACTCTATCGATTCAAGAGCAGCGTTATAGTCCCCGAGCTTTATATGGAGTGATCCGATGTTATTGAGGACCGTGGCATACCCCTTCTCATTCTTCGCTTCCCTATAATGCCCGAGCGCACTTTTATATAGCTCCATCGCCTCGTCGTACTTCTTTCTTCTCGTACTGATCGTTGCAAGGAGAGAGAAGTCGTCTCCCAGGCCGCTGCTGTTTCCGAAGTGCTCGTTGATTTCGAGTGCTTCTTCCAGGACTTTTTCTGCGTTTTCATACAGTCCGAAATTGACATAGCAGCGCGCGATGTTGTAGAGGCTGGATGAGATCCCTTCAAAATTACCGACTTTCTGGTCCTCTGCAAGCGCTTTTCTGAAGAAGAGGACGGCCCCTTCAAAATCTCCCCGATTGTAGTGATCGTGCCCGAGCTTTTCAAAGCCCCTCGCGTTCTCCTTTACCGCGGTAACAGGACGATCTGTTGCACAGGACGATGCGAATGTGAAGATCATCAAAAGCAGGACATACATCGTTCGTTTCATCACCTGTAGCCCCCCTCAGGAGAGTACCCGCCTTCACGCTCCGCATTCTCAACCGGTATCACAGCATCCTCCTTCCTCGGAGAAAACCCTTTTACGAAGAAGTTTTCCTGAAGCGTGCGGATAAGGCCGGTCGCCTCGTCCATCGTCGTATTGGCGCGCTCTATCGCCGCCTTTATCTCGGGGGATGTCTCCGAGATCGTCCTGGAAAGGTCCTGGAAGTCTTCCATAATCACGTTGACCTTTTCCATGATCGACATGATGCTGTCATACAGCTCGTAGTTGTCGTATACCAGCTTGCCGATACTCCCCTCCTTGTCTTCGATGGAGCTGGTGATCTGCTCGAGGTTTCGCATTGTTCGATTGAGACTGCCCTCCTCTGAGGCAAGCATATCGAAGAGCTCCTGTGCTTTGGAGAGCATGCTCTGGAAATTACCTTCCGCGTCGGAGAGGCTCTCTGTGAGGCTTTCGACGTTATTCAGTATCTTCGTGAGCTGGTCGGGCTTTTCTTCCTTTGCCCGCAGCTTGAGGATATCCGCACCCTCGTTCGTGTCTTCCGACCAGATATACGACCCGTTCTCCAGGGGAAGCTGGTCTTTGCCTCCCGGGCTGATCTCCAGCACCTTGCTCCCGATGAGAGGGGAACGCAGCTTTGCAGCACTGTCCTTTCTTATCCGTTCTGCGTACTCTTCGTAAACCGAGAACCTTACATCGATCCAGTTCTCTTCGTTGAGGTATACGGTCTTCACTTCCCCGATCTGAATGCCCTTCATCGAGACTACCAGGCCGGGTTTCAGTCCTTCACCACGCCAGAACTCGGTGCTGAACTCGTACTGCTGCTCGAACCATCTGCGCTCCCTCCCTATGAATATCACCAGAGCGACGACGATGAGTATTACAAGGGTGAGAAAGACACCGACAACCTTATCGAGGTGTTTGAACCTGTATGCCATTTCAAGATCCTGTTTTATGAGCCTCTGTAACAGATCGTCGATCTTGTCAGAAGGGGCTGCCTGTTAGTATCTCGAGAACCTCTTCTGCGATCATCGCCTGCTCATCAACAATTATCGACAGAATACCCTGCAGAATCGGATCGTTGGATTTCAGTATATCATCTCTCGTGCCGTACGCAAACAGTTTGTTATTATGTATGAGGGCTATATAGTCGGCCGAGCTCTTGATAAAGTCGAGGTTGTGACTCACCATAATCACCGTGACACCGGTATCGTCCCTCAAGGGGAGGATCTTATCGACCATCTTGTTCAGGGTGATTGCGTCTATTCCGGATACCGGTTCGTCGACGAATATGAGCTTGGGCTCAATTATTAGCCCGCGTGCGAAGCTCGCGAGCTTGCGCTGTCCGATCGAAAGCTGGGCGGGCATGAGTCCTCTCTCGTTTTTGAGGCCGAAATCTTTGAGAATCGCGAGAACTCTGCGTTCGATGTCGTTGTCCTGGAGCCTGTAGTGGTAACGCAGAGGCAGAGCCAGGTTGTTGTACAGGGTGAGGTTGCTGATGAGCGCACCGTCCTGAAACACGAACGCGAAATTTTTTCGCATCTCGTACAGGGTGTTCCTCGATACGTTGAATATATCCACACCATTGATTAGGACGCTTCCCGTATCAGGCGGCATAAGCCCCGCCGCGATCTTCAGAAGGGTGCTCTTCCCGCAGCCTGAGGGGCCTGTAATGGCAACGAGCTTACCACTGGGAATATGCATCGAGATCGAGTCCAGTACCACGTCATCTCCGAAAGAGATAGATACATCTCGGAGCTCGATAATATGATCTTCCATTTTCACACTCAAAATAGTTTCACACTCAAAAATAGTAGATAAACGTTATTATACCGTCAGCAATGAACAGGGCGGTAATAGATCCCACCACCGCTTTCGATGTCATCTGGGGAACCTCTGTCGAGGAAATCCTCACTGAGAACCCTCTGAATGTACATATCGAAGAGATGAGTATGCCGAAGATGAACCCCTTCAGGAGACTCACAATCACGTCGGCGATCACCATGGAAGAGACTATCTCCCGTAAGAACACCGAAAGACTCGTGACGAGGACCATTTTGGAAACGAGAAAACCGCCTACCAGGGCGAATATGTCGAAGTATATGTTGAGCGCCACAAGCGATGCGGTTACACCGAACACCCTCGGCAGGACGATGTATCGTATAGGGTCGATCCCCATTGCCTCCAGGGCCTCGATTTCGTGCTGGACAACCATGTTTCCGATCTCCGTGGTGATTGCGGTCCCCGATCTTCCTATGACGATGAATCCTGTCAGTATGGGGCCGAGCTCCCTGACGATTACCGTGATGAGTATCTCGCCGACAAAGGTTTCTCCGCCGAACCGCGGCAGCTGGGTGAGCGACTGTACGATGGCGATGGCACCGAGCGCGAGTGCGACGAGAGCGATCACCGGCAGCGCCTGTACACCTGTGAAGAACACCTGTTTGAAAAGCACCATGAAGCCTGATTCAAGGCTCCCGTGCCTCTTGCGGAACAGGGATTTGAGGACGAGGATGTTATAGGCACAGAAGTCAAAAAAGCTTCCGATCCTCGTCAATACCCATCTTCCAAGTGTGTCGAAGTAGCCTGCCATAGACCTATTGTATTCATTTCTTCCTATGGTGTCAATATGTACAGGAAAAAGCAACCGGTTTTGGCGTTGTTTTGGCGTTGTTTTCACTTGACTACTCTATCTTAAAAGAATAGTATAATTATGAAATGGCCCTGTTTCAGGAGAGCGGAATGCGGTTCAAAACCGCAGCGGTCCCGCCACTGTGACCGGGGATGAAAGCAGCACTCAGCCATTTAATCATTATGCAGCGCATTCTATTTGCTGCGTAATGCTATTAGAGAAGGCGCTGCGAGTAAGGTGATCCGGGAGCCAGGAAACCCTCTTGAAGCAACAACCTCGAGGAAAGGGAGTGGTCGTGAGCTTCCGATTATCGTTTGAATTTCTTCCAGCAGCACTCACAATCACCCCCACACAACTCATTACGGTGCAAGGGCGAAAGACAGCATGCTTTGCGCGGTGTGTTTTTTGACATGAAGCCGCGGGAAGCGCCTGTGTACGAGAATGTGAACTAAATTTCAGGGGGTGCTCTTATGCAAAACAAAACAAAACTCAAAAAAATACTGACAACAGTGCCGCTCATCCTGTTTCTTCTTTCGCTGCTCTTTATCTTCAGCGGTTGTCCTTCGGCGCATAAATTTACACTCTACCTCTTCTCTACTTACGCTCCCGGAAACGTGTATACCTTCGATCTCCAAAGCAACACATGCTCGTCAGTTCCGGTTTTTAACTACAACACCGATGCCGGCGACAGCGCATATTTCTATGGGGGCAAAGGGTATATAGCGGCGGCTTCTTTTACCGATCCAAAACTGCTGATGTTCGATCCTGCCGCTTCAACAATCACTTCCTCGGCGTTTGTATTTGAAGCATATGAATGGATGGGTGGACCTTCATCTATCGTCTTTCTTAGCCCGACAAAGGCATATGTGACAGATTCGGGATCCTACGATGGTTCGAATCCAAATAACGATGGAGGAGTTATCATTTTTGATCCGTCTGATACAGGATCAACCTGGACGAAGATTGCTGGTATCGAGGCAAACTGTCAAGGTATGGTATATATAGCGAGTAAAAATAAAGTATACGTGGCAAACTCAGGATCCAGCACCGTATTTGTGATTAATACGACAACTGATTTAGTAGATCATGAAATAACCGTAGCTGAAAATCCTAAGTCTATAGTTGCTCTAGATGATGGATCCAAGATCTACGTTGGATGTTATAATGCTAATGAAATATGGGAGGTTGATACATCTACAGATGTTGCTAAAAGTATAATTTCAGAAACGTCGGAAACATGGGCAATGGCTATAGAAGATACAAAAGTCTACTATTCAGGATGGTTTAGTGGGCCTTGCTATATTGATGTGAGTGAAGAGTCTCCAACCGAGACACCAATAACAACAAAAAAAGGTTCGGGAGCAAACCTGCTGATCTATAACAATAAATTATATATGAGTCAACCAGATTTTGCTGAAGGTCAGAGCACTTTGACAGTTGTCGATTTATCAGATAACAGTGAAATCAATGGGAGTCCATTTAATGTTGGCACTGAAGGTGATGCCATAACAGGATTGGCAGTATATTAATAAGCTATCAGTAGTCAGCTATAAGCTGACTACTGATAGCCGTACACTTACAATATGGAGTGTAAAATATGCTTGACCTCTTCTACAAAGGCGGGCCTCTCATGTACCCGCTTCTCCTCGGTTCTGTTCTCATGATCGCGGTAATAGTCGAGAGGGCGTTCCATTTTATCGGGACTGGTGAGAAACCGAAGGTTTTCGACAGGGTGAAGAGTCTGACAAAAAAAGGGGAGTATGGGCGTGCAAAAAAGGCGGCAGAGGGAGAACGGTCACCCGTTTTTTTACTCTTATGTGAGATGCTTTCAATGGCAGGGAAGCCGAAGGAGGAGATCGAAAACCGCCTCTCTATCCTGGGAGACCGGGTTCTTCGGAAGCTCTCGAAGAATCTCCACCTCCTCGAGCTCACCGGGAAGATCGCTCCGATGATAGGGCTCCTCGGGACCGTGCTCGGGATGGTGGAGGCCTTCCAGAAGGTCTCGTTCATGAAAAACATCGTGAACCCTTCTGTGCTGGCGAGCGGAATATGGGAGGCACTCATTACAACCGTGGCGGGGCTCTTCGTGGGGATTCCGGCATTCATTGCCTATCATCTGTATTCCAACCGCGTGAAGTCGATTGCCTTCTCGATGAAGCACTACAGCGAGGAGATCCTCTCTCTTATGGGGAAGAGCGGTGATTGAGTTTGAGGAGTTCAACGAGTCTGCGGATAAGGGGACCGGTCCGGACCTCACCCCCCTTATCGATATGGTTTTTCTCCTCCTCATCTTTTTCCTTTTGACCTCCTTTTTTGCACGCCCTTCCATACCTGTTGATCTGCCCCAGGCTTCTGAGGCTGAGGTCGCGGAGAGCCAGGATGTTACGATCACGATAGAGAAGGGTGGAGGCATCATGCTGAACGGAGAGCATCTCCGGCAGAGGAAGCTTGAGGAAACCCTGGAATGGATCTACTCCTCCACAGATGCGAAAGAGGCTGTCATACAGTCTGACAGGGAAGTTCCCTTTGGAAGGGTCGTGGAGGTGATGGATATTGCGAAGAGAGCCGGGGCGGAGGGCATTTCGTTCCTGGTCGAGCATCCGAAATGAAGAGAGGATGGTACGGCCGGCTCTGGATCTGGGTCGTTGTATCTTTAGCCGCGCACATTCTTCTTTTGAGGATGGTGCGGCTGCCGGATGAGCATGTTCGTAAAAACAGTGCGCGTTATGAGGTGAAGCTCCTTTACATAGAGCCGAGCGCCAAAAAGCCGGAAACACAGATTCGGCCTGAAGTCAGCAAAAAGAAACCTGAGGAGCTGAAGGTCGAGAAAGCGAGACCCGAGGTCGTAGAGGAAAGGCAGGAAGACAGCGCAGAAGAAAAGCAGGACGAGATCGTGAGTGTAGAAGAGGAGGAGGGAGGGCAAAAAGAGGGACGCACCAGGCTGCAAAAACCGGAAGCAAGCGAGCCCCTGGACCTTACACCTGTGATCGAGGGGTTGAGAAAAAGGATCGAAGAGGAGCTGGTGTATCCCTATATGGCGAGAAAGAAGGGGCTGCAGGGGGTGGTGCGCCTTACGGTCAGGCTCGATGAGGAGGGGAACCTCTTGAACGTGAGTATTGCGGAATCTTCCGGGTACAAGGTTCTCGACAATGCCGCAGCCGCGCTCATCGAGAGGATAGTTCCGTATCCACATGATCTCGGAACGCTTCTGTCCGTGGAGGTCCCCATACGGTACAGCCTTGTGAATTAGGTTCATCAGAGAAAGGCGTACCCAATTTTTGACATGAAGTATTTAGCCGAATGTCATTGCGAGGTCACAGACAATGCGCATATAGAGCGTTGTCTATAGGCCGAAGCAATCTCATATAAATTCACGCAAGTTTCGGAATAAACGGGGATTGTGACGTCCTCGTTTTCGCAAAGAAAGATTGTGCTGTATAAGTATTGTTTTTACTCTATCAGGTAGTGAATTACTAGGAAGAACCATAAATTAAAGACCGTTTTAGGCGGAAAGATAGTGCAATGAAGCAAATAAAACCAGGACATTCCGGCGTATTGGCTTTTGCCCTGCTTGGGCTGTTTATCGCGGCCGTGCCTTTATACGGAGAGGATGACGATACGCGGCTGGAGCTCGAGGAGATAGTCGTAACAGGGACTCCCGTCTCCGATTCGGTCATGGAGCTTCCGAGGAATGTGACGGTGATCACCTCCTTCGACATCGAACAGGCGCCGAGCAAAAATATCATAGACCTTCTCGCGAGGGAGGCGAACGTTAATCTCCGGTCTCTCTTCGGACATGACAAGTCCGCAGGCATAGATATCAGGGGGATGGGCGATACATACGGAAGCAATGTTGTCGTCATGGTCGACGGCTTTCGCATCAACTCCCCGGACATGGCCGGGTTCGACCTCTCATCAATACCTCTCGAAACGGTAGAGCGGATAGAAATCGTTCGTGGTTCCGGGTCGGTGCTCTACGGGGACGGCGCAGTCGGGGGTGTGGTCAACATCATCACAAAGAATGCGTCTGCAGGGTCGAAAATAAACATAGAAGCTACCTACGGAAGCTACAATTCCTTGAGCAGCAGCGTGACGGTCCGGAGGCAGAAAGAGCGCGCCTCTTTCGTCGCAGACGCCGGGTACAGCTCGTCGGACGGTTACAGGGACAACGGTTTTCTCGTTCGAAAGGATGCATCGGTGAAATTCGGGTACGAGCTCACCGATTTTACTTCGATCTCTTTCCTGCTCGCACCTCATAAGGACAGCTACGGTCTCCCGGGACCGGTGAGCAGGGAGGATGCCGGTTCGAGAGAGAAACGGGTTCTCACGGTCAGACCAGATGACTCGGGGGACAATACTGATGTGAAGATCATCGCCGGAATGGAAACCTTTCTCGGTGACACCGTTCTTCTGCAGGCTCATGGCGGCTACCGTTTCAGAGACGATTATTACGTAATGGGGTATACTCCTCTTCTTCCGAGAGAGGACCAGACCGATCATGTCTCCGAGGGCACGTACACGGTCGGAGCGAAGCTCTCCGCCGAGTACGAGTTTCTCATGCAGCTGCAGGAACTTCTGGGAGGTATCGAATTCTCGGCAACAGAGTATAAAAGAACTGAGCTCTCGAAGAACGACCGTAAGAGCAGCAGCATCAAAGGGCTCGGACTCTTTGCTATGAACCGGCTGCATTTCACCGAAGAGATGAGCTGGAATCTCGGGTACAGGTTCAGCCTGTATGGGGGGACGCACAGGGTAGACCAGTACAAGAGCGTGGAGGAAGTATGGGAGAACGGGGAGCCTTTCGACAGGCTCTGGAGTAACCACTCCTTCGATACCGGACTCGTGTACGATATCAGCAGATCCGTCTCTTTTTTTACGAGCTTCGCCACGAGCTTTCGCACGCCGAATGTCGATGAATTCGCCCTCTCAGGGAGCGGCCTCCATCCGCAGACCGGAACTCACATAGAGGCCGGATCGAGGGTCCGCATTGGAGATACGGCGGAGCTCGCCCTCACGGGGTTCTTAATACGAATTCTGGATGAGATATACTACGGGGAAGATCCTGACACAGGGCTGCCGACCAACCGCAACTACGAAAACCCTACAAACCGTATCGGTGTCGAGGCCGATCTGAAGTTCTACCCTTTCGACTCTTTCTATGTCTGGGGTAACTATACTTTTCTGGATGCGAGATTCGAGAACCGATGGACGTTCGTCCCCCTTGTCCCCCAGCACAAGGCGTCGTTCGGAATCGAATGGCAGGTGGCGCAGCCTGTAATTTTATCCGTAACAGGCACCTATGTCGGGAGCAGGTTCGACGGGAACGACGAGAACAACGACCTCTACATGTCGCTCGGTCCATACACAGTGATAGACGCAAAGCTCACCTATGTGAAGGAGCCTCTTAAGCTCTTTCTCAGTGCAAACAACCTGCTCGACGAGCTCTATTCGACGGCTGCGTACGGTGAGCAGTACTATCCGATGCCCGTGCGAAACTTCTACGGGGGTGTTGAGCTCGCGTTTTGATTGGGAGGAGACAAGGTGAGATATAGGAATATGTTTTTTTTCCTGTTCGTGATGATTCTTTCAGCTACTGCTGTGAGTGCAGGTCCATACGCCCCGGCCGCGGACGAGGAGGGAACAACGGCAGTGTACAAGGACGATCCTGCATTCGGATCATGGGCATCCTGGTATGAGAATTATTTACCGGGAGATGCTGTAGATATGGGGTGGCAGACTCCTCTCAAAGCACTTGGAATGGCAACAGGAAGTATATACGACATCTGCTCGCTCGGGAGGGGAGGGAGCATCACCCTTACATTCGATTCCTCTATACCAAACCGTGACGGATGGGATTTCGCCGTGTTCGAGAATGCAGTGACGGATACGTTTTTAGAGCTTGCCTATGTGGAGGTCTCTTCCGACAATACGAACTTTGTCCGTTTCGACTGCTACTCTCTCACGCCCTTGCTCGTTAATGCATACGGTTCTGTGGATCCGACAAACATAGACGGGTTCGGCGGCAAGTATAAAATCGGATACGGTACGCCTTTCGACCTCGAAGCGCTTTCAGGAAAAACCGAGGTCACTGGCGGGGATGTCGATATAAACAGTATCACACACATACGGATCGTTGATGTAATCGGTGACGGAAACGAGTATGACGATGCTGATCCGGCTCACCCGATCTTCGATCCCTTCCCGACAACAGGCAGCGCCGGGTTCGATCTCGATGCCGTTGGTGTCATCACCTCGGACCCGACTGTCCCGTGGCCGCTTCAGGAGGGGTCCACGGCATCAGGCGGCTGCTTCATAGCGACCGCAGCGTTCGGCTCTGCCATGGAGCCGCATGTCGGGATCCTGCGTGACTTCAGAGATAAGTACCTCGTCACGAACGTTTTCGGAAGGCTTCTTGTGAACACCTACTACAAACTCTCCCCGCCGATTGCGGATCATATCTCAAAACACGAGCTTTTGAGGAGGGTCGTAAGAGTGGGACTGCTTCCCCTCGTTGGTTCGAGCTATCTCATGCTCCATACGAAAGCCATCGAGAGGGCGGTAATCCTCGTCTTTTTGACAGTCGGCCTTCTGCTTGTCATTGTGTCCAGGATTATGCGAAGAACAGAAGTGGACTGCGGGTGATTGCAGCTACTGGTGCTCCATAAAAAACGGTATGTTTTCGGGGTTGAGAGGCTCATCGAACCTCCTTATCTCGAAGTGGAGGTGGGGGTCCGTGGACTTCCCGGACGATCCTACCTTCCCGAGCGCCTGCCCGGTGTCCACATTCTCCTCCACTTCGACGATGATCTCTGAGAGATGAGCGTACAGGGTATAGTACCCGAGCTCGTGCTCGAGAACTGCGAGGTTTCCGTATCCGGAAAGTTCGCCTGCATAAAGGACCTTTCCCCGCCGCGATGCACGGACGAGCTTCCCCTCTTTTGCGCTGATATCAATTCCGCCGTGGAAAGCCCGCTCGTTGACAAAGGGGTCCTCCCTCACCCCGTAGTTCGAGGTCTGGCGCCCCATGAGAGGCGCGTGGAACACGACGCCTGTGATATACACCCTCTCGAGAAAGGAGAGTTCTTTTTCAGGAGCGAAGAGGAGTACTGAACCTGTCCGGTCGGGGTCCTCAACTGTGAGGATCTCCTCCTCCGGCAGGCCGACCTCCCGGGCGAGATCTCCCCTCGCCTTCTTGGCAGCATCAAAGAATATTCCGAGCGTATCAGAAAGATATACATCAACATCCTGATGGATCATACCGATGAAGTCTATCCGGTTCAGTGTCGCAATTGTATCGATGTTGAGGCTCGTCTTGGCGATTATTGTCCATATGTCCTCTCCCGCCTTCATCGTATATCTGTATATCCTGGGAGGGGAGTACACAGTGTTCCTTTCGTCCCTGATGATCCTGTTCTTCGACGCAACAGTCGATTCGTAGAGCCGGTTGTAGTTATCGTCGTCGTAATGAAGCCTCTCGATGACTGTTATCTGTCCGTACAATGGGACTGATAGCATAAGAAGCATAAAGATATGGATGATACAACGCTTCATGCGTATATTATAGGCAATTGAAGCAGTTTACTCAACGGTTTTAAGACAAGAGGTGGCATATGGGATCAGAGGTCTATTTTACGGCGATTGATGACGGAGAGGACCCATCTTCGATAGCAAAGAAGCTGGGGATGCTCTTCAGCGAAAGCGGTGCAGGAGAGTGGATCAAGAAGGGAGACTTCATCGGTGTGAAGACGCACTTCGGCGAGCAGAGCAATACGACATTCCTCCACCCGAAAATTGTCAAGACGGCGGTTGATAGAATAAGGAGCAGGGGGGCTTCTCCCTTTCTCATCGAGACATCGACACTCTACAGGGGAAAGCGCTCCAATGCCGTCGACCACCTCAGGCTCGCAAGCGAGCACGGGTTCGGTATCGAAAGAGTGGGGGCCCCTGTAATAATGGCTGACGGACTGTTTGGCGACTCGGAGGTGGGAGTGCCGATCGAGGGGAGGCACTTCCGGGAGGCCAAGATCGGCGCTGAAGTGGCGAAAGCGCAGGGTCTCGTGGTATTAAGTCACTTTAAGGGTCACATGATCACCGGTTTCGGGGGTGCAATAAAGAATGTAGGCATGGGGCTCGCATCGAGGCGCGGGAAGCTCAAGCAGCACTCTAAGATGTCGCCCGAGATCGATTCCGCAAAATGCACGGCGTGCGAGAGCTGTATCGAGTGGTGTCCGGAGGACACTATATCTCTCGTGGAGGGAAAGGCCCGGATCGACAAGAAGGGATGCATCGGGTGCGCTGAATGTTTCGCGGTGTGCAGGTTCGGTGCCGTGAGGTTCGACTGGGGCCGGGAGAGCAGGGCACTTCAGGAGATGATGGCGGAGTATGTCCTCGGAGTGTTTAACGTACTGAGAGGCCGGTTGTTTTACTTCAACTTCCTCGTAAATATCACCAAGGACTGCGACTGCATGAACGCCGGGCCGAAGGTGGTGAAGGATATCGGGATTGTGGCGGGAAGCGATCTCGTTGCCGTTGAAAAGGCCTCCTGTGATATCTTCCATCAGGAGACAGGAAAGCCTATTCAGGAGTTCACATATCCGCAAATAGATCCTCTTGTGCAGGTAGAGCATGCGTCGGGGCTAGGACTTGGGAGCATGGAGTACGACCTCGTTCGCGTATGAACCCTGTCGTCGAAGGCGACAGAGGGTGGGGGTGGGCTTTATTTGAAAACCTGTTGACAAATCAGGGTACGCTCAATACACTGTATGAAAAACCGGAGAAGAGGCCTAATTTGATAACAGCAAATGATTTGAGGAAGGGAATGATGATCAGGGTCGGTGCTGAGCTGTTTGCCGTTTTCGAGTACCAGTGGTCCAAACCGGGGAAGGGCGGTGCGTTCGTCAAGACAAGGTTGAGAAATATCAAGAAGAATACCATGATTGAAAAGACCTTCAGGGCAAACGAGAAGGTAGAGAATATTTTCATAGATAAACGCAAGATGCAGTTTTTATACTCCGATGGGGAGAGCTCCGTATTCATGGATCTGGAATCCTATGAGCAGGAGAGCATCCCGAATGAGTTCATCGAAAATGAACGAGAGTTCATAAAGGAGGGACAGGAGGTCGACGTCGACTTCTACGAAGGTGAAATGATCGGGTTGGAGCTCCCCACCTTTGTCGAACTCCTTATAACCCATACCGAGCCGGGTATCAGGGGCGATACGGCAACCACGGCGTTCAAGGCATGCACCATCGAGACAGGGGCCCAGGTCCAGGTTCCTCTCTTCATAAACGAGGGAGACAGGATAAAGATCGATACCAGGACCGGAGAGTACGTCGAGAGGGTTTAGCAGCTCGAGGGAAGGAATCTGCAATACAATAACGGGGACCGTCTTGAGCAGGAAGAGAGACTACAACAAACGGCAGGGACTCAAATGGTTCAGAAAGAGGCAGTGGGTGAAGTCGATCTCTTTTCTCGAGAAGGCACTGAGAGAGAAAAAAGACTCTCAGGTGTACCTCTTTCTGGGATATGCCTCCCTTTTTGCTGACGACATGGACGGCGCGAGAAGGTACTTCAGGGGAGGGCTTCTCGTAAAAGAGAACGATCCGGAGCTTCTGAAAGGACTCGCCTACGTTTACATGAAAGACGAACGCGTCGAGGACGCGATAAGCCTGTGGGGAGAGGTCCTCGAACAGAGACCCGGAGACAAGCAGGTACAGAGGGCTTTTGGGAGACTGCGGACCTCGGAGGATATAGGGGAGTTCGCAGAAAGATCAGCGCCGTCGGATTTTTTTTCTCCGAGACTCCCTCTTTTCGTGAAGCTTCGTCCCTACCTCCTCGGTTTGTACATAACCGTGGGAGTTATAGTCGCCGGTGTTGTCTTCTATGCTACACCTCTCTACAGAAAGGCGCTTGAGAAGTTCTATCCCCGGATCGTCGAACTCGACAGAGTCGATCTCCCCGAGGGGCCGGTAACCGAGGAGGGAGGGAAGGACGCACTCTACTTTCTCACCGAGGAAGAGATCCCTGAACTCTTCGTCCAGATCAAGAAGGATATCTATAAAAACAGGACCAACAGCGCGATCATACTCCTCAATAAAGTACAGGGTTCGAACGCTTCCCCTCTCGTGAAAGAGCGGTTCGAGATACTGTACACATTCATAGATCCTCCGGACCCCCTCTCCATAGACTACAACCCGCACTTTCACGAGATCATCAAGGAACCGGGAATTTACCGGGGTGTCTGGGTGCTGTGGAGGGGAAGAGTAGCGAACCTTAAAAAAGAGGAAGAGTCCGCGCACTTCGATCTCCTCGTAAACTACGAAGACCAGGATACAATCGAGGGAATCGCACACGTGGATATCGACGGAGTGTACCATATAGAGAACCGCCAGTCAGTCGAGGTGTTCGGCTACTACGACGGGTACGATACCGATACCGGAAAGCTCCTGATCCACGGCATGTTGCTGAGGGATCTGGGGTTATAGCGGGCTTTTACTTCCACGGAGAGCCTCCTGTACGGCTTCCGCCCCCTCTTGTTTACAGCCTAATCCATAGAGATCTTCTCACAAATCACGGTATATGAAGTCACATGATGAAAAGCTCCTATTGACTCAGGGGATGGATATCGGGTTATCTGAATTAAGCGATTACGATAATGCAGGGAGCCGCCCTCCCGTACTGCTGATTTCATGATTATTTGGGGGTACGGCCTTTTTTTCTGCTTTGCATATTCCGGACATTGGAAAAAAATGAGGGCATGGGGGTTAAATCCTTTCAAATTGTTGTCAGTAATGAAAATACAGTCAGACGGCTTTTTACATAAACACCGTCGTTTCAGCAGCGACATGTGAAAGACTGAGCAGCAATATCCGTGTGGTTTCGTGCCAAAACGTTAGTGCGGTTTTCTCATAGATTTCATAGAAATCAGATTGCATAGCAATGGGTTTAAATGATGATTTGGCAGCTCTAAAAAATAATGTTTACGGTGAGGAAAGCGCTAAAACCCCCATTCCTGTGTGAGAAATGGGGGTTAGCCCCCGGTAGTAAGAGTTTTGTTGATATGCGGGCTTATGTGAGTCGGCAGCTGATGAGAGAGATATTGGTTTTTATTCGGAAGACTCTTGGACGCCCATGCGGGCAGGCCGATATCGATTGCTTGTATCTCTGAGAGGAGATCTGCTCTGTCACTTCTACCGGGATAATAAACGTTTACAATGTTGGAGCTCTGATATAGCATATACCTATTATCCCGAGGTGATAAATGGACGGTACCGATCACATCGCCGAAAAAACAAGAACGCAGCGCAGTAAAAAACTGAAATCCGACCTCATGAGTCGCCTGGCGAAGATAGAGGGACAGATAAGGGGCATCCGGCGGATGATCGAGGACGATGTCTACTGTGACGACATCCTGAACCAGGTAACAGCTGTGCACTCGGCGCTCTCATCTGCAAGAAACCTTCTTCTGGAGAGTCACATAAAAAGCTGTGTGCGGGAGAGCATCGAACGTAAGGAGTATGAAATAGTCGATGAGCTCATGAGGACGCTGAAGCGGATGTTCAGGTAGATGGCGAGTCTTTTGAAGATATCTCGATGCTCCACCTGAGATGACGGAGCACACCCTGCGCGACGTTGGTGAGGTGATCCCCGATCTTCTCGATGTTGTCGACGAAATCTATGTATATGATCCCGGCGAGCAGGTTGCATTCTCCTGAATTCACCCTCTTGACATGCTTCTCCTTCAGCAGCACCTGCATTTTGTTGAGTCGTTTCTCGTCTTCAAGCACCGTCCCGGCTGCATCAACATCTTCTTCCTTCAGCGCATTGATCGTGTTTCTGAACATTGCGACAGCGACTGAGAATATCTTATGAGTCTCTGCCAATGCGGTGCTGGTGAGCGGAAGGTTCTGCTCAGTACGCCGCTGCGCGAGCTCGAGGATGTTGATGGCATGGTCGGAAACCCTCTCCACGTCATTCACGGAGTGGAGCAGTACAGGTATCTTCTCCGCATCATCCATATCGAGGTTTTTACGCGAAAGCTCTACGAGGTACTGTGTTATCTCCTTCTGGAGGTTGTCCACCGCGTCCTCTCCCTCTTTGACCTTGGAAGCGAGATGGAGGTCCTTCTTCTGAAAGCACTGGAAGGCGTTTTGAAGCGCATCCTGCGCGAGTCCCATCATTCGAAGTATCTCGTTTACAGACTGTTGTATCGCGATCGGGGGGGTCTCGAGGAGATGTTTCTCCAGATAGATCGGCATCATATCTATGCTGCCCGGTTTTACTTTCGCGAGCTTTACGGTGAGCTTTTCAAGAACTGAGATGAGAGGAAAAAACACTATCAATGAGTTTATGATATTGAAGACGCTGTGCGAAAGGGCGATATGGAGCATGATGTTATTCTGGGTGATCGGCCCCGGGATCATCATCTCTATGAACCTCGCGTATATTCCCGTGTACACAGGGACAATCATATAGCATACACCCAGTACATTGAGCAGGGCGTGGGCGTGGGCCGCCCTCCTGGCGGAGACGTTGGAACCGATAGCGGAGAGCTCGGCGGTCACCGTTGTGCCGATGTTATCACCGAGTATTATCGGGATTGCGGTTCGAAAATCTATCAAGCCCGAGAACGCCATGATCTGCAGCAGAGCGATCGTTGCGGATGAGCTCTGAAGCAGCATTGTAATCCCTATCCCGAGCAGGATTCCGAGGATCGGATAGGTGCTGAAAGTGGCGAGGGTATTCTTCAATGCGACGCTGTCCTGCAGAGGCGAAAACGTATCCTTGATGAAACCCAGGCCGGTGAAGAGAAGGCCGAATCCGAGTATGAACTGCCCCCACATCTTTATTTTGTCTGTCTTTCCCAGCACGCTCAGGAGGAACCCTATGCCTATTGCCGGAAGTGCATAGTTTGTGATTTTAAACAGGGCAAAGAAGGAGACGAGCCATGCGGTGAGCGTGGTGCCTATGTTCGCCCCTAGAATAATGGAGATCGCCTGTCTCAGGGTGAGGAGGCCTGCATTGACAAAACCCACGGTCATGACCGTCGTGGCGCTGGAGCTCTGAACAAGACAGGTTACGAGTGCGCCTATGAGCAGACCCAGGATCGGTCGTTTCGTGAGGATTTCGAGCGTGTTTTTCAGCCGCTCCCCTGCTACCTTTTTCAGGCTGTCCGACATGATCTTCATGCCGAAGAGAAACAACCCCATACCGCCGATAAAGCCGAAAATTATTTCCCGCGCCATTTAAGGACCCCAGAGACGGTGAGTAAGATAGCCTGTGTAGTAGGCCCTTTTAGAGAAATATTGTATACAATTGCCGAAGCTGTATGTTGGAGCTATTTTTCCATTCATTGTTTCGTTAATGTAATATTATATTCATTAGACTGGTTCATCAACAAAATAGTTACGGATTTACTAATTTTTATATCTCTGACAGCGCAGAGGCACAAACTCTTGTGACGGAGCTTATGTCCGGACTTCGATCCGGGGGCCTGCCCGGGAAGGAGAGACGAGTGGGACGAGCGGTAGATGCGGTATCTGGGGTAGATGAAGAACGCATCGTTGCGGATTTCTACAGACAGTACGGTATGGACCACAGAGACCTGGACATGGAGCATTGTACGGCCGCGTTCATTGAGGAGATAGAGCGGGGGCTCGAGGGAAAGAAGAGTTCCCTTCCCATGCTTCCCTCCTATATCGAGGTGGAGAAAGAGATACCGCGGGACGAAAGGGTCATCGTGCTCGACGCAGGAGGGACTAACTTCCGCGTCGCCACAGTCTACTTTGATAAGGATCTTTCTCCTGTTGTTGAGGATTTCAGCACTCACAGAATGCCGGGATCGGAGGGGGAGGTCGGGAAAAAACAGTTCTTTGAGACCATTTCAGGCTACCTCGAGCAGGTGGCGGGAAAATGCAGCAGGATAGGGTTCTGCTTCTCTTACCCGACCGAAGCGCTTCCCGACAAAGACGGAATCCTGCTCTATACGTCGAAGGAGCTTCTTGTCCCCGAGGTGATAGGAGAATCGATCGGAAAAAACCTCCGTGAATCTCTCAAAAGATCAGGGCATGGGGGTATAGAAAGCGTTGTCCTCCTGAACGATACCGTCTCGACGCTGCTTGCAGGGAGGACTGCAGGCCGAAGACGCGATTTTTCGAGCTATATAGGGTTTATACTCGGGACCGGATCCAACTGCTCCTATATAGAGAAAAACAGTAATATCAGGAAGGTCGAGGGCCTGGAAAGAGCCGGAAGTCAGGTCATAAACGCGGAATCAGGGGCGTTCGGAAAGGCGCCGAGAGGCGTGCTCGACGAACGGTTCGACAGCAGGACCAAGGACCCCGGTGTCCACACCTTTGAAAAGATGATATCAGGCAGATACCTCGGAGGACTCTGCGCCGAGGTAATTCGGGCCGCTGCGGAGGACGGTCTCTTCTCGGCCGTATCAAAGAAACGTCTTAGTGCCGTGGAAACAGTCGATGCGGTAGCAATAAATGACTATCTTCGCTTCACGAAGAGCTCGGGAAGCTCTCTCGGAAAGCTCGTTGAAGGCGCTCCGGAGCCTGACAGGGTGACGCTCTACCATCTCATCGACCGGCTTGTGGAGAGGGCGGCAAAGCTTACCGCGGTACACCTCTCTGCATTCGTGCTCAAAGGGAGGGGAGGCTTGAATCCCTGCTCCCCGGTCTGCATCACCGCAGAGGGCTCTGTCTTCTACGGCCTCGCGGACCTGAAAACGAGGGTTGTGTGCTATCTGAAACGGTATCTGATGGAGAAGAAAAAGAGATACTACGAGATCGTAGAAGTTGAGAACGCTCCGCTCATCGGGGCCGCTGTAGCCGGGCTCACGAATTAATTTACGACACAAAACGGGTTCATATTCACCCCTTACTCCGAAACCTCACTCTGTTGAACACAGAAGTGCACTTGTCGGCGGTTCACTCTCTTCTTTTATGTTTCCTGTTATCGGTTGCGATCCCTCGGGTAACGATGGAATCGTCCTGGTATCCGATAGGAGGCAGTGAGGAGGAATATCGGGAAATCGTGCAATCAGCGATAGTCCGTTCTGTCTGTCACGCCGATGAAAAACTCCAATTATGAAGGCCTTTTCAAAATAACTTTGGGAGTCTTCGGAGAAATTTCTGCGTACAGTCTTTGCTAACAGGCAGGAAGATTGGTGGATATGGAGTCATTGACCTGCCCGTTAACAATTCGGCTAAAGACTTACCCATTCGTTATACTGTTTCTCATCTCCGATGAGCGTCGAATCGCCATGCCCCGTATACACAACGGTATCGTCGGGAAGGGTATAGAGCCTCCCTGTAATGCTCTCTCGGAGCACGTCGAAGTTTCCTCCCGGAAGATCGGTCCTGCCGACTGAGCGGTAGAAAAGGGTGTCTCCGCTGAAAAGGGCCTTTCCCATCAGTATCGATATGCTTCCGACTGTGTGTCCGGGGGTGAGGATCACCTTCAGCGTTTCGTCTCCTATTCTCAGGGAGTCGCCGTGCTTGAGCAGCAGGTCTGGAGCCACCGAGATGTAGGGTGTGCCGACCATGGCCGAGAGGTTCTGGTCCGGATCGAGGAGCATTTCGGCGTCGAGGGATGAACATGCGAGTTTAGTATCGTACCTGGATTTCAGGTCGTTGTTTGCAGCAATGTGATCGTAGTGGCCGTGTGTGTTTATCACCATGGAAAGCCTTCGATCTTCGATGTACGGATAGATCACCTCGGGATTACCGCCGGGGTCTATGACGACTGCTTCCTCGCTATTCCTCACTATATAGCAGTTTGCCGCCAGCATACCCACTGTTTTGCATATGATTTGCATGGGGGGGTTCTTCCGTCTCTAGTCTCTTCGTCTGTCTTTTGAGTTTACTATAAGCGTTACAGGGCCTGAGTTGACAAGTTTCACGTCCATCATTGCCCCGAAAACTCCTTCTTCCACCCCTACATCGTATGACCGGAGCTCCTTCGAGAGCAGCGATAAAAGCTGCCTGGCATGGTCATGGCCGGCGGCGCGGGAAAACGACGGACGTCTCCCCTTTCTTGTATCACCGAGAAGGGTGAACTGCGAGACAATGAGTATCTTTCCTCCCGTGTCGAGGAGAGAAAGGTTGAGGTTGCCCTGCTCGTCGCCGAATATCCGGAGATGAACCACCTTGCCGGCGATGTAGCGGGCGTCCTCTTCCGTGTCATCACGCTCGACACCCAGAAGAAGGAGTATTCCCCGTTCGATCTCTGCGACACACTCTCCTTCAACCCGTACTTCGGCACCGCTTGTCCGCTGGATTATGCCTACCATGGTTTTTCTGTCCAGAAAAAGACCCGGTCTGCCCGGCGGAGCCGGGCTCTGCCGAGAAGGTTCGGCCCTGCCGAGAAGGTTCGGCCCTGCCGAGGCTACTTCTCCTCTTCCTCCCTGCGCTGGGCGGTCTCCTTTACCACGTCTTCCGCGATCTTTCCGGAGATCGGGTCGTAGTGTGAAAATTCCATCTCGAATGAGCCCGTGCCTGAAGTGATAGACCGAAGCTCAATTGCGTACTTCAGCAGCTCGGACTGAGGGACCTTGGCCCTTATGAGCTGGATCCCGCCGCCTATGTTGTCCATCCCGAGAACCCTTCCCCGTTTGGAGTTAAGGTCGCTCATGATATCTCCTGTATATTTGTCGTCGACGTAGACGTTGAGATCCATGACAGGCTCGAGCAGGGTCGGTTTCGCGGTTTCCATGGCGAGCTTGAACGCGTGCCTTCCGGCGATCTTGAAGGCGAGCTCAGACGAGTCTACATCGTGGAATGAACCGAACACGAGAGAGGCCTTTACGTCAACGACAGGGTACCCGGCGATGACGCCGGCGTCGAGAGCCTCCTTGACCCCTTTCTGAACTCCGGGTATGTACTGTTTCGGGATCGCGCCTCCGACGATCTTGTCCACGAACTCGAATCCGCCTCCGCGCTCGAAGGGTTCGATCTCGAGGAACACCTGTCCGTACTGCCCGTGTCCTCCTGTCTGTTTCTTGTGCTTGTAGTCTGCTTTCGATGGGCTTGTAATTGTCTCCCTGTATGCGACGAGAGGGGTCGAGGTCTCTATTTCGATACCGTGCTTCTCTTTGATCCTCGAGAGGATGATTCCGATTTGGAGCTCTCCCATCCCGGAGACCACGGTCTGCTTCGTCTCCTTATTGAACTGCATTGTGAAGGAGATGTCCTCCTCGGCCGCTCTCAGCAGCAGGGCGCTCAGTTTGTCCTCCTCCTTCTTGTTCTTGGACCTGATTGCAACAGAGTACACAGGATTCGGCAGGGCGAGCTTTGGAAGTACAACTGCCCTGTCATGAGAACAGAGGGTGTGGCCGGTTTCCGCATACGGGAGTTTTGTAAATACAACGATGTCGCCCTCTTCAGCCTTTCTGCCGAGAGGAATCTGATTCTTCCCGAAAGCCCGCGAGAGTTTTGAGAGCCTCTCTTTCTGGTCTTTTGTGCTGTTGTATACGATCTCATCCGGGCCGAGCTCGCCTGAGAGGATGCGCAAAAAGGTGATCTTTCCGACGAACTGGTCTATGAGGGTTTTGAAAACCACGCCGATGAATCTGGATTCTGTGCTTCTAGCGACTTCGATCTCCTTGGAGCTGTCGGAGGCATCGAACACCTTGAAGTTACCGGCATAGTCCGACTGCGGCGCGACCTCGACGATGGTCTCCAGGGCCTCCTTGACGCCTCTGTTCAGGAGCGAGGAGCCGAAGAGAACGGGAACTACCTGCCTGTCTGCGACTCTGCTCTTGATCCCGAGTTCGATCTCCTCGTTAGTGAGTGTCTCTCCCTCGAGATACTTCTCTGTGAGTTCGTCTGTCGATTCCGCTGCCGCCTCGATGAGGCTGTTTCGCCTCTCCTGGGCCTCAGCAAGGAGCGCCCCCGGGACATCCTGCTCCTTCGGTTTTTTCCCGTCCCCCTCTGATATGTACGCCTTCATCTTTATAAGGTCTACAACACCCTTGAAACCGCTCTCTTGCCCTATCGGAATCTGAAGCAGAACGAGCGTTGTACCGAGGTTTTCCTCTATGTTACCGATTGTTTTTTTATAATCTGCGCGTTCCTTATCCATCTTATTGATGAATATTATCACAGGGATCCCCATCTTCTTCGTCCTGCTGAAAATCTTGGATGTTTCGATCTCGACTCCGTTCACCGCGTCGATGAGGAGCACTACCGATTCAACGCCGTAGAGAGATGAAACAACTTCTCCGATGAAATCGGAAGAGCCGGGAGTATCAATGATATTGAGTGCCTTGCCGCCCACCTCGGCACTGAAGACTGTGGAATGTATCGATATCTTTCGCTTGATCTCCTCCTCGTCGAAGTCGCTCAGCGATTTTCCGTCGTCGACCTTACCTATCGAATCAACCGCTCCTATATCGTACAGCGCCGTGTCTAGAAACAGTGTTTTTCCAACAGATGTATGACCAGCGAGTGCAACATTGATCTTTTCCATAAAACCCTCCAGCCTTAATTGTAACGTACCGTCACTATACTGTTCGTGTATGAGGACGTCAAGTTATTTACAAATTAACCATCCCTCAAAGCCCCGAATCGGCATACGGAATCTTTGTGTGTTGATATTCTGAAATCACTATGTTATTTTTATTGCTATGAGAAAGAAGTCTGTCCTAGCAGCAGTTTGTATTACAGCAGTACTACTATCTATCCTCTCCTGTTCAACATATGACGTTAAAGATAGTAAAAAAATCGCAAAAGTGGATAAAAAAATCCTCAGCGAGTTCTATGAAAATACCGGCGAGGGCGAGTTCTTCGGGGCGTGCAGGAGCTACATAGAGTTTCTGAACTGCTGCAACGACTCGAGAGTGGAAGAGATCACGGATGAGCTCGAGTCGCTCTACCTCTCGAAGATCGAGGACCTGAAGGCCGACGGCGATACGCTCGGAACGATACAGTTTACATACTCCTTTGTCAACGTCACCCGGGATAACCTCGCGGATGAGCGCCGGGATGAGTACAGTGCGGCTCTCTCCGATTATGTGTGGCAGTATGCAACGGTTGAGCTTGTTTCCAAAGGCGATCTCGAAAGGGCTTCATGGCTGCTCTACCTCACCAATTTCTCCCCTGAAGCTCCGTTTCTCTACAGGGAGCTGGCCGGACTCTTTTTGGAGCGGAAGAATCCGCTTCTCGCGAGAAAATATTTCGACATCTTCCGTGAACTAGAGAAACCTGAGGAAGAAAAATATTACGCGGACGGACCCGAAGAGCTCGAAGCGGGCATAGTGAGGCTGGAGAAAAAGGCCGCGGAGAATAAGGAGCCGGGCGAAGACGCAATAGAAAATGTGATCAAGGGCAGCGTGAAGATTTTCGTGGATAAGGGCATAAAGACGGAGATGGGTATCAGCAGGCCGGATCAGGTTCTGGGGACCGGAGTGGTCATCGACCGGCGCGGGTATATCATAACTAACTATCACATAATAGAGTCGAGCGTAGATCCGAAATACGAGGGGTACTCAAGGGTGTATGTGATCCCGGGAAAGGACGAGAGCATACGGTATGTCGCAAAGATCGTGGGATACGATTCCGTGTTCGATCTCGCGCTCCTCAAGATAGAGAAGGAGCTTTCCACCCATGTTCAGATAGGAGATTCCGATTCGCTCAGGCTCGGAGAGAAGGTCGTCGCAATAGGAAACCCCATAGGCCTCACCAATACCGTAACGAGCGGTGTAATCAGTTCAGTGGACCGCTCCTTCTTACAGATAGGAAAAATAATCCAGATCGATGCTGCGCTGAATCCCGGGAACAGCGGCGGCGCGGTCATAGACGGCGAAGGGTATCTCGTGGGTATTGCGTTTGCAGGACTGGAACAGTTCGAGAACCTCAACTTTGTGATACCCGCGAACCTCATGCTCTCCATCCTCTTCAGGCTGTACAAGGGAGAAGAGGTGAAGAGAAGCTGGATGGGATGCTACGTGGGGGAGGAGGAAAGAGGGGTCTCGGTTGACTACATCGTGCCGGACAGCCCGGCCAGTATCTTCAGGTTTATCAAGGGTGATGTGATAACTGAGGTGAACGGCAAGCCGGTATCGGATTTATATGGAATTCAGGTGGCCCTCTCCCTATTCGGCGGCCCCTCCATAGCAAGAATGAGAGTTTACAGAGATAATGAGGAGTTTACGAAGCACGTTCTCATCTCAGAGCGGCCGATATCCCCCTCCGAGCTTATCTATAAAAGAGACACCCATGAAAACGTCCTGACTCCGCTGTTCGGTATGGTTGTGGACAAGGTTGAACCTCCGAGCGCGAATGCATTCGTGGTGACGAGGATAATCTCCGGTTCAGTGGCGAGCAGCGTGGGAATCTCCGAGGGAGATACGATACGGGTAAAGAGGATCGAATACGATGAGAAGGTCAGGGTGTTCTCCCTTATCATCGAACTGAAATCCCAGCGGTTCGGCTACATGAACAAGTCCATAGTTCTTTACAGCAGGACAGGGGTGAGCAACTTTATATAGGGGTTTTCATTGAAGGTTCATCTCCAAATTCGGTGCAATAAATATGGATGTATTAATCATACTGTGTCATTACGATGTGAAGTTCGAAGAACTTCTTTAGCCGAAAGTCGACGGTCACCTGTGGTTAATCGACGAAGCAATGACCACCATCTAAGTTTCTTTGATGCTGTGCGAGATAGTCGTCATGCTTATAGTCAGCAATTAATTTTCATTGCATCGGAGAAGAACCTCATTGAAAGACACCCTAATGTGGACAGGCCACATTCTTGATAAAAATATTTTCTTGCCAAAAAGGCAAGAAAATCAGTATTAAGGTACTAAGACAATATCCCGTCAATCAATGCTGTCAAGGCAGCGTTCGATCCAGAGTTCCGCCCTGTTTGTGTACTGCCCCGAGGATTTGCTCAGTATGAAGTGCCGGATCGCCGTATCGTATTCCCCTATGTAGAAGTAGCACTGGCCCATGTAGAAGTGGGTTTCTCCCCGGCGGGATTCCGAAAGGTCTTTACGTTTCAGTATTTTGTTGAACTCTCTCAGCGCTCCGGTATAGTTCCCTCTGTAGAAATTGTTTTTTATATTCCTCTCTATAAGGCTCTTTGCCGAAACCTGCGGTTTTGGCGGCTCCTTTTTCTTTTTTACCTCTATCCCGGGCACCGCTTTCTTCTTCTCCTCCTTCTTTACTATAAACGCTTCCCTGTTCGTGTTTTTACCCGGGAGGACTGTCGGGTTCGTAACTCCCATGCGGTTTGAGGTGATTACGAGAAAGAAGTATGGTTTTTCTTTCTCGATTTTCACCGTAAACCGCTCCTCTTCGCTTTTGAGCACGAGATCCGGACCTTTGCCGCCTGTATCTTCGATCGGCTGAGAGCTTATATAGAGTGAGTAGGTGTATTCTTTTTTTACAGGGAAGAAGAATACTGCGGCTGAGCTGTCATCCGCTCGAGAGATCTTTATGCTCTTGACAGTGTCCGGTGGAGGAGAGTAATTAACGGGTTTCACGGTAACGTTCTGAAACGGCAGCAGATCCGTATATTCGTTCCCGTTCATGAGTACCGTTACTGCGTAATAGAATCTGCCTTCCATGTCGGGCGTGTCGGTATAAGGTATCCCGGGTTCTGTGATGTCGGCAACCGCGACGGCTCCCTGGAGATTATCACCGCTCATTAAAGGGGTAACCGACCTGTAGATTCTGTAAGTGATATCGGGAAGCGAAAGCGGTTCGAAGCTGATGATGATCGATCCGGCCGCGTATTTTACTGAGATGAGGGTGGGGTAGAGGACCTCTTCATCGTACTGAGAAAAGGCGGGTGAGAGACCCGCAAACACACTCACGATGAAAAAAAGAACAGAGATTCTTCGAACGATTTTCAGCAAAGAGGCACTCAAAGGCTTTTTTCCTTGGGGCTGTTATTTAAAACACTCCCCCTATAACTTATCGACATAGGTATAGCATATATTGAAAAAGTTGAAAGAAAAAAGAGGCTTCGAGCCCTGCGTAAGGCTATTTTACAGCTTTCTTTATGTCCTCGGTCCGGTCGGTACGCTCCCACGTGAATTGATCTCTCCCGAAGTGGCCGTAAGAGGCGGTAGCCTTGTATATCGGCTTACGGAGATCGAGCGTTTCTATGATCCCTGTCGGGGTGAGGTCAAATACCTTCGGAATAGCCCTGATGATTGCTTCATCGTCAACCTGTCCGGTTCCATGTGTATCTACATTGAACGAGACCGGCTTTGCCACGCCGATAGCATACGCGAACTGCACTTCGCACTCGCTGGCAAGACCCGATGCAACTATGTTCTTTGCGACATAGCGGGCCATGTATGCTGCGGACCTGTCGACCTTCGTGGGGTCTTTTCCAGAGAAACAACCGCCCCCATGGCTTCCGAATCCGCCGTAGGTATCAACCATTATCTTTCTTCCGGTGAGTCCGGTGTCGCCGTGAGGACCGCCGATCACGAATCTTCCCGTGGGATTAATATGGTAGGTTATATGCTTTTCATCGATGAGATCCTTCGGGATGACCTTTCCGATCACCTGCTCTATCATGTCCTTTCTGATCTCTTCGTATGTCACCTCTGAAGAGTGCTGTGTCGATATCACCACGGTATCTACTCTCAACGGCTTGCCGTCATCGTACTCTACCGTGACCTGTGACTTGCCGTCAGGTTTGAGATACGGGATCTTTCCAGACTTTCTGAGTTCTGAAAGCCGTATAAGGAGCTTATGGGCAAGTGTGATCGGGAGAGGCATAAGCTCCTCTGTCTGGTCTACCGCGTAGCCGAACATCATGCCCTGATCACCGGCCCCCTGCTCATGGTGAAGTCCGGTCCCCAGTACGCCCTGGGCGATGTCAGGAGACTGCTCGTCTATGCTCGTTACGACTGCGCAGGCCTCCCAGTCGAATGCGAGTTCCGGCTCTGTGTATCCTATCGATTTAATGGTCCCTCGGATCACCTTGGGTATATCGACATAAGCTTCTGTCGCCATCTCGCCGGCAACAAACGCGAGTCCTGTTGTCACCATCGTTTCGCACGCTACCCTGCCCATGGGGTCTTGCTCGAGCACTGCATCCAAAATCGCATCCGATATCTGATCGGCAACCTTGTCGGGGTGCCCTTCCGTAACTGATTCTGAGGTAAAGAGATGTCTTGCCTTGTTCATTCCGCAGCCTCCACTTTATGCGTCAAAAAAAAAAGTTAATCATATATGTGTAATTGTCAAGAAAATTCCGCCTTCCTGTTTTGGGTTGACACGCCGGGGGGTGAGAAGTAACTTTTTTGATGAAATGAATAAAAACACACAAAAAAGACGTGCGATCGGGGTGTTTGACTCCGGCATAGGGGGATTGACAGTAGCACTCTCCATCAGGCGGCTGCTTCCCGGTGAACCTATCGTATACTTCGGCGACCTGCTGCATCTCCCGTACGGGTCTAAATCAGAGCATGCGGTGGTTCAGTTCTCCCTCGCAGCGTGCAGCTTTCTCCGTTCCCTGGACATCAAACTCCTCGTGATTGCGTGCAACACCGCCGCATCTCTTGCCATGGTCAGGATCGTACAGGAGGTGGATCTCCCTGTGGTAGGAGTTATAGAGCCCGGGGCTCGGGCCGCATGCGCAGTTACAAAAAACAGAAGGGTGGGTGTTATAGGGACCCCACGGACGATAGAGAGCGGATCATACCCGGCGGCGATAAAAAAGATAGATCCGAACATTAAAGTGTACCAGACACCGACCCCCCTCCTCGTCCCGCTGATAGAGGAAGGGTGGTCCTATCATCCTGTTCTCAAGACGGTACTGGCCGAGTACCTTAAAGGCCTGGTAGCGAGGTCGATCGATACGATTGTGCTCGGGTGCACACACTACCCGCTCATTAAAAAAGAGGTCCAGGAATCTCTTCATGGGGCTGGGAATGTGAGAGTTGTGGACTCTGCCGAGACAACGGCCGGGGAGACAAAAAAGATACTGGAACAAATGGACATGCTCCTGAGCGCGGGAATAGAGGATAATCTTAAGGTTTATCTTACAGATATTACAACGAGTTTCAGGGCCGTTGCTGGAAGGATAATGGGGAGTGATGATATCGACATAGAAATCGTGTCATCGGACTATTCAAAGGACGGGCTTCGATACAGCATATAACGGACCACGGTGAGGGTAGACTCTCTGGCACGTATATCGGCGGATACCGGGGTATAACGCCGGGGTCGGCGGCGTTTCTTTGAGGGTTTTTCTGATGCCGCGGCTGGAAGGCCCCGGTTTTTACGATATGAGCTTATATGATGACGTCCGGTACTGTTCGACAAAGGTGCAGCGCACTGTACTACAGGCAGCGCAAAATTACATGTCTTCGGATAGAAACGAATATTTGCCGGGCTGCAGTCGATTTCCGGACCGAACAGATAGTGGCGGGAGCGCGTACAGAACTCCAGCAGAGCCGCCTGCCATAGAGAGCTAATTTTCTTTTTTGAAATAAGATCCGTTATTATTATTATGAATAGACTGAAACAAACAGGAAGAGCCAGATGAAAAGATATTTAATAATATTCGCCGCCGTATTCATCCTTGCAGGAGCCATATACTCATTGTCAAGCGCTGAAATAGTGAACGGCATCGCATGCAAGGTCGGCGGCGAAATCATCACTATCAACGAGTTCGAGGCGGCGTACGGGCAGGTGCAGCAGCAGGCTTCTCTCTTCGGAGGGGCGTCTCCTACAAAAAGAGAGGTGATGGGCGGTCTCATAGACAGGGTGCTTTTGAAAAGAGAGGCCCAACGCAAGGGAATCGTTGTTTCCGAGGATGAGCTCAATTCCATCGTGGACAACATAAAAAAGCAGAATAAGATCAACGACGAGCAGCTACAGAGAGAGCTCGAAAAGGAAAAGCTTACACTGGAGATGCTGAAGGACCAGTACAGGTTCGAGATCATCACGTCGAGATTGATAAACCAGCTCATCGCGGAACGAGGGGCGCAGATTCCGGATGAAGAGATAGAGGAATTCTATGAAGATCCTAATAACCGGCGGCTCGTCACTATGCCCGGTATCGTAAAGCTTTGGGAGATATTCATCCCTGCCGGTGATGATATGACCTTCAGTGAATCAATGGATCTCAAGAAGAGGTCCGTCGACCTCTACGAGAGGGCAAAAGGGGGTGAGGATTTTGAGACCCTCCTTGCAGAGTCCTCAGGATCCGAGGGAAACAGGACGACAGGGGGATTCATAGGCTCCTTCACGAGAGAACAGCTGCTCGGGACCATAGCCCCGAACGACGTCGATGCGATCTTCTCACTTGATAGCGGTGAGTTTACATATCCCATTAGGTTCAACGACGGGTACAGGCTGTTCAAGATCGAGGAGCGAACCGAGAACAAGAGGCTCACACTCGAGGAATCCTACGATAACATTAGAAGCTATCTCCTCAAGAAGAGGGGTGATGAAATCTTTAAAAAGTGGCTCATTGAAATAAAAGAGGCAACTACCGTTCAATATATGATAGATATGGGGTGAACCTTGGGTTCTAGAAGGAGTGCTCGAATACTTGCGCTTCAAGCTCTTTACCAGCTGGATATGGAAAGCAACGATATTGGTGATGTCTTGCGGCTGGACTGGATCGATAAGAAGTATGACGAACAGACCCTCGCCTTTGCCCGCGAGCTCATCGAAGGCTCTGTTAAGCATGCGCGGACAATCGATGATTCCATCAAGAAGCAGCTCGAGCACTGGGACCTGGAAAGACTTTCCTACGTAGACAGGGCAATACTACGATTTTCCACCTTTTCGCTCTTCTTTCAGGATGACGTTCCTGATACGGTGATTATCAACGAGGCGGTAGACCTTGCTAAGCAGTTCGGCACGGATGACTCATATCGATTCGTAAACGGCGTGCTGGACGGCATTCGAAAGGAGAAAAACGGGAGGGACACATAACGGGAGGGACCCGTACGCAATCATGATATCCCATATCGATTACTGTGACGCTCGAAAGAGGGCGTAAGAGAGACAGATGGAAACCGTTAGAAAGATAAGAGCATTCTTCAGGCGGCTGGGAAGAAAGAGGGTTCTGGAGTACGGCCTTCCTATCGTCGTGCTTTGCGGCGGTCTCGTTACATACCTCCTGGTTTCGGAAGGACATGAGAGGGGGGGGTCTCCACTGTCCGATTTCAGGGATCGGACCTTCATCAACGCGCTCTACCATTACAGACTGGAAAACCTCGAGAGAGCCGAGCTCTTGTTCAATAGGGCCTTCGAGAGCAGTAAATCGCAGAGGAAAAAAAGTACAGCCCTTCTCTTTCTCGGAAACATATACTACAAACGAAAGGTGTACGACAGGTCCCTCGAATACTACGAGAGTGCGATCTCACAAAACAGTAAAAACCTGCACGCCTTGCACAACATTTCGCTCGCGCTCATGATGCTGGGCAGGGAAGATGAAGCCCTGCGTTACGCAAAACAGCTGTACGGCATGAAAGAAAGGCTCCCTAAAAACCTGCTTCTGCTCGGGGACATGCAGTTTGCGCTGGGGAACTATGAGGACGCAGCCGCGATTTTCTCTGAAGGGTCATCATCCTCTATAGCGGACGACGAAGAAAATTCCGCACTGTCTTCAGCGCTGTTTTCATACAACCTTGCGCTCTCACGCATGCGGCTCGAAGACGATTCGCTTTCGGCGGAGCTTTACGAAACGATCATGGAGCGAGATAAAGCCCCGGACCTCATCAAAGGATTAAGCGCATACCGGCTCGGTGTTATTTACGAAGGTTCGGATATCGGCAGATCGGAAAAAGCCTTAGAGAATGCGTTGGACTTTTTCCCGTCGAGTGGAGAGCTGGGATTTAACCTTGCACTCCTTTATCTGAAGGATCGTCGGTATGAACAGGCCGTATCTCTCTTAAGGGGGGTCAACAGAACAGTAGATGAAGAGCACAGGCAGAAGATGCTTGGATACGCCCTGTACAGGAACAAAAAGTACGAGGAGGCGCTGGAAATATTCCTGAAATACGATGCAGCATCCGCTCGGCCTGATCTCAGCTACATAATCGGAGACCTGTACGTGAAGACCGGAAAGCCCCACCGGGCGCTGGAGTACTACGAACACGCGATCGCGGAAGCCGACTACGGGGGGGCCTTCATCAATCTCGTTCGGATTTTTCAGGAGGAGGGCTCTTACGAAAGAGCGAAAGAGCTTTGCGAACAGTATGCCGAGAAGGAGCCGGAAAACCCCCTGCCAAGGCTCCTCCTCGCCGATGTTCTCTTTACACTCGGTGATCCCGCGGAGGCGAGGGCACAGCTCGAAGTGGCGGAGGACCTTTCAGAAAACCATGAGGAAGATCTCTTCAAGGTCGCAAGGGTGTGGCTGGACCATGGATACCACAACAATGCGCTCCTCATCTACCACGGCATACTTGAATCCCAACCGCAGAACCTGGAGGTTATGGTTCGTATAGCGGCGGTTTACCTGAAAACAGGGCACAACGAGAGGGCCCTGGGTCTGCTAGAGAGGGTGAGGGAGAGGACGAGCGACCTGTCCGAGTTCTACACTGTCTCGCTGCTTCTGGCAGGGTGCGCGGATACCGATCGTGCCAAAGAGGTATACGGGGAACTGATAGAGGATTTTCCATACAGATATGATGCATACTATAACCTCTCGCTCCTTCTCATCGAGAATGGTGAATACGAGGCGTCCGAACAGTCGGTGAGATCGTGCATGGAGAGCGTTGAAGACCTTGACCCGCAGGTTCTTGGAAACCTCCACTCCATACTCGGCTATCTCAACGTCAAGCTCGGAAAGCAGGAAGAAGCCATGAGGGAGTTTGCTGAGGCGAAAAGGCTGGACCCTAAAAGCGAGATTCCCTTTCTGAACCTGCGTGTTCTCGGCGCTGAAGGAAGATGAGTGTGTGTTGTAAAGATCCCTGATGGCTGTTATATTTTTATTAGTTATTTATGTTACAAAGGTTACTGGTTACCTGCCGTGCTCCTGAAGAGAGTGAAAATGAGTTTTCGGTAGCGCGATCGACGACAATTTACCGTTTGCTTGTACCTTAAAATCGAGTGATGTCATTTATAGACGCTTGGTGAGTAGCGCGATTTTAATTAATGAGTTTGGTAAATATCTGTATGCCAGGCAGATATACCTCGGCCGCCGATGAACTTGCCGACCTCGCGAAATCATAGGCCGCGGGTGTAAGAATTCTATACTCTGCAGCATTTGAAACCACACCGCTCTTAATGTTTTATATTTTCAGGAGTAATATTTTCGCATTATTTTATTATACAAAGAAAAAATAGAGATCCTTTGGCATGAGCTTTCCAATCTCATGAACTTTGAAAGGTTTTCGTACAGGCGGGGATATGATCTGTTACTAAGAGTTTTTCATCTTTGTCGATAATATAATGTAACAGAAACCCTCAATATAAAGGGTAGCATGAAAACAGGAAAAAGTAAAAAAATATCCGTCGGCGCTGAGGGCAAGAACCTGCTGAAGGTGCGCGACTTTGTCGTAAAGTACGGCCGGAAGGTGGGTCTTCTCCCCAAACAGGTGAGCGAGGTCAAGCTCGCCGTGGACGAGGCGGTCTCCAATGTTATTCGGCACGCGTATCCGGGTAAGTCGGGTCATGTTCAGGTCGAGGTAACGAAGCTCGAGAGTGCTGCCCAGATAAGAATCATCGACCAGGGCATAGAGTTCGACTGGAACTCAGTGCTCGAGCCGGACCTCTACAAGTATGTCGAAACGAGGAGAAAGGGCGGTCTCGGGATATGGCTCATAAAGAAGCTCATGGACGAGGTCGTCTTCGAGAGGGTGGGGGTCAACAACGAGCTCACCCTGCGGGTCTACCTCAAGCCGATCGAGGAGGCCGCAGGTCTACGGGCAGGGAAAGGAAAGCTCTCAATTCGTACGAAGTTCGCCCTGTATGCCATCGCACTCCTCACCGTTCTCATATTCATCGTATATAACATCGGAACGAGATACCAGATCAGGACGATAAGGAACAAGTTCATAGACCGCTACAGGGCGGTGACAGAGCAGGTCGCGCAGACCTCCATCGACCTGATCCTGAAGGAGGACGACCTCGCTCTCGTTAACCTCGTTTCTTCGGTGAAGTCCAGCGAGCTTCCGCTCGAATACATAGTTATTACAGACGCACAGGAGCGTATTCTCGCACATACGGATGTGAAACAGATCTTCGAAAAGTACAAGCGGCCTCGGGGGATACGGCCTCTTCTTCCCAGGGACGAGGTGACTGTATTCACCTACACTGCACGGGGAGGGAGAGAGTTCAACGACTTCTCTGCTGTCATCAACTATAACAAGCTCAAGCTCGGCGAGGTACACCTCGGGATTCCTGAAGACAAATTCGCCGAGGTGAACGATCTCATAACACAGAGACTCCGCGTTGCGTTCATCGCGCTTTTCTTCTGGAGCACCACGGTCGTAGGTGTCTTCGCTCTCGGTTCGACCTTCATTTCGCCGATCAGAAAGCTCGCGGCGGAGATATCATCCATCAGCCTTACCGGACAGGCGAGGGAGCTTCGACTCACCACAAGAAACTCCGAGATCTCGAGAATAGGCGAGGCCTTCAACGAGATAATGAGAAGTCTGAAGATAACGCAGGGGCAGCTCACGGATCAGACGAGGCTCAGAAGGGAGCTCCAGCTTGCACAGGAGATCCAGAACGCCCTGCTGCCGAAGTCGGTGCCGAAACTTGAAGGGTTTGATATAGACGCTGCATACAGGGCGGCCCTGGAAGTAGGCGGAGATTACTACGATTTCTTCGAGGTAGATGAAAGCGCGATCGGCATCGTTGTCGCAGACGTTTCCGGGAAGGGTATAGGGAGCTCCATGGTGATGACCATGATAAGGACATCGATGAGGCTCGAAGCGCGCGGAAACAAGCGGGCAAGCGACGTGTTGAACAAGGTCAACAGGGCGGCAATGGGGGATGTAAAGAAGGGGATGTACGTGACTATGTTTTACGTCATTCTCGATTCAAAAAAGCGCCAGGTGAGTTACTCTTCCGCCGGGCACAATCCGATGCTCCTCTACCGAAGGGGTACGAAATCTGTGAGCTTTCTCAACCCCGGAGGAATTGCCGTGGGTATCGATCTTGGTGATCCCAACGAGTTCAAGACGAGGATCACAAGCGAGAAGCTCAAGCTGAAGAAAGGCGATCTTCTGTTTATATACACTGACGGTATAACAGAGGCAATGAACGAAAAGCGGGAGCAGTACGGAGAGCAGCGGCTCATAGATTTCATCTACAAGTACAACCACCTCCCGGCCTATGAGTTCAAGTCGAAGCTCAACGATGAAGTCGGAGCTTTCACCAAAGGGTATCCGCAGAGCGACGACATCACTTTTGTGGTGGTAAAGCTCGAGATGAGCCCGGCTGAGATCGAATATTCGACGCGAGTCCACTTCTTTCAGCTTCTCGAGGATGATGTTCCCCTCGAGGAGGCGTTGAAGCAGACCGGGGTCTCTGAAGAGGAGTATCGAGAGCTACGCGAGAAGCGAGAAAAGTTCGGTGAGGGGGCGCTGAAGACAGAGGAGACGGCGGAGGAAGAGGATGTGCAACTCAAGCACGCGACCCACGAACAGGTCAAGAGTATCGTGAAAATCGTCCGCGCAAACCCGGAATATGGCATTGGAAGAATTACGAAGCTGCTCGGGACCGAGGAATACGGTTCCCATAAGATAAAGGAGAGTGTGGTAAAGCGGGAGCTGATTCGCATGAAGCTGGACATGAGAGAGAAGAGGGATGCCTTTGCGAGGCGAGAGCTGCCGACTTGGGCGTCGTATAAGTAGAAAACCGAACGGCTTTACCGGAGGTAAAGAAGGTTTTCCCGGTTGCATCTCGGGACAGGAAGAACCGTCATAAGCCTCGAGCTCCTCCGGACAGACGAAAAAAAATCTTTGCCGCTTTCATAGTTTGCGGGCTGCTTCGGCAGGCCCCTTGCACGGGTTTTAGATTACATGCTGCCGGTATTTCGACGGATTCATGGAGGATAAAGGCCGGCCCCTAGTAAACCGGCAGGTAAGATCAGTAATTGACAAACAGAATATTAATATGTAAATTGATATATTGTGATGTAAAAAGTCTATGTGCGGCTGTGTACGGTCGCTGCAAGAGTGTTTCTTAATAATAAGATAAAGTGCATTACCATCAGGAGGATTCAATGCCAGATATTGAGGTAGATGTTTCCTATGCCGGGGACGGAGAAAATATTGCAATCATAGCTGCGTCTGGATTTATCGATACAACAACAGCTCCGGAACTCGAAAAGAAGCTTGAAGAGCAGCTTGCGCTCAACAAGTACAAGATCATTGTAAATCTGGAGGATATAGATTACGTTTCCAGCGCTGGCTGGGGCGTATTCGTGAGTGAAATCCGAGAGATACGCGAGAACAATGGTGACCTTGTGCTTGTCAACATGTCGCCGGACGTGTACGATGTCTACGAGCTGATGGAATTCTCCTCGATCCTCAAGTCGTTCGATTCTTTAAACGAGGCTGTAGCAGGCTTTACAGGAGAAGAGACCGGAGTATCGAGACCGGCTCTACAGAAGCCCGTTCCCAAACAAACCCCTCCGCCGAGGCAGGCGGCTCCGACCAGGCCTCCGGCAGGCGAAACGACGAAAGAGGCGGCTTCCGCTGTCGAAACCGGACCAGACTTATACTCCCTTGCGAGTACAGAACTTGGAAGACGGGTCATCAACGTCATACTCGACAACCCATATTTCGAGCCGAAGGAGATTGCCAAGGCCCTGAAGCTTTCCCAGTATGGAGGAAAGAAGGCCGGAGGTGGCGCGGTTAAGAAAGAGCTTAAGTCTATGGGACTGTTCGACCGGCAGAAGCGTTTCGAACTGGCGATGAAGAAGCGAGCCTAGGTGTTGTCGCCGTCGACGACGGTAGAATCCCGATCTCTTCAGGTCCTACACATTCGGTCCTTCCCGATTTTAGGTTTTTTATTCCAATTTTTTCTATATTGAGGTATTTTGTAGAATAGAGAAAAGTCTTATGGGTTTTGTGGCTCTTCAGCTTACTATACCATCCTAGGATGATAATGTATGGAAGAAAAACTGAAGGACTACCTCGCGACGGCGGAGAGGGTGACGCGAGAGATAGCCGGGTTTGAGACGGTAAAAAAGATTCCCCAGTACATTTCTAGCCAGATATCAGCTGCCTTGAACGATGAGGTGCAGTACGCATTCCTCGATCGCACTGCAAACAAGATCTACGAATCCGTGCACATCGACAGTACGGTAAAGAACATCCTGCCCTTTTTCATGGACCGGCGTTTTGTGGACAGGATAGGCGAGCTGAACTGGAGCGTGATAGACTCCAAGGGTGTTCGGTTTCTCTTCGAGGAGGTCCTGAATCAGGAGTTTGACTTCGAATCATCGTTCCTCATCATTCCCAGGAAGCATGGAGACAGCATCCCCCATTTCTCCGTTCTGTGGGGCGGTAGGAGCCTCGAGAAGGCGGAGAAGGAGGAGATCGACTTCTTGTCCACGGTGGTGAACTCGGCTGAGCTTCGGATCCTCTACCTGCAGAACTACATCGAGCAGCGCAGGGGCGGAGACAGGGAGCTCAAGCGTAAGGCGTTCGACCTCGAGGAGATCTCCGGGATGGGTAGCAAACTCACCTCGCTCGGGAAGGAGGACTTCTACGCAAGCTTCCTTTTCCATGTCATGGGGAGGGCGCTCTCGAAAACCGCGGTAATCTTTCTTTCTACAAACGAAAACAACACCGAGTACGCCGTCATCGCTTGCCGAGGGGTACAGAAAAAACTGCTCGAAAAAATGCACATCACCGATAAATCACCCTGCATACAAAACCTCGTGAAACATAAGGAACCGCTTTTAATAGCGGAGATCGAAGGTGTTATAGACGAAACGGTTAAAGAAGCCTTCGGAATTCTCGAGGCGGTGGCGCTCGTCCCGCTTTTACAGAAGGAACAGCTTTTAGGGTTCCTCGTTCTCGGAGAACGGATCAATCGGCAGCCGTATACGGAGAAGGTGTTCGACTCCATCAAGATCATCTCCAGCCAGATGGTGATGGCGATAGGGAACTACAAGCTGTCCGATCTCATGTATACGTTTTCACGTTACGTCTCGCCCCATCTCGCCCCCGGCATCCTCTCAAAACTGGAAGACATAAAGCTCGGCGGAGAACGGCGCAAGGTAACCATACTCTTCGCCGATATCAGGGGGTTCACCTCGATGGCCGAGAATATGAAACCCGAGGAGGTCGTCGATCTCCTCAATACCTACCTGTCCGCCCTCACCAAGATAGCGTTCACGTACGAGGGCTTCCTCGACAAATACATAGGAGACTGCGTCATGGCGCTATTCGGTGTGCCGGATACGCACTACAACGACACGGAGCGTGCGGTAGTTGCGGCGATCGAGATGCAGCAGTATGTCGACGAGGAAAATGCGGAACGTGAAAAGACGGGACTCAAGCGGGTCGAAATCGGCATCGGCATCAATACGGCGCACGTTATCTTGGGGAACATGGGCTCCGTGGACCGCATGAATTACACGGTGATCGGCGACGGCGTGAATATCGCCTCGAGGCTCGAGACCATTGCGGGCAGAAGACAGATACTCGTAACCAAAGAGGTATACGAAGAGGTCAAGTACCTGGTCAACACGTCCTTTATCGAGACCGTATCGGTCAAGGGACGCGAGAAACCGGTCGATGTATTCGAGGTAAAGGACCTCATTGCGAGAAAGTACATCAGCGCCGTTGAGGAACGGGAGCCCTACATAATCGGTCATTATATGAATCTCGCCGGGGACGTCGAGCTCATCGGGAGGAAGCTGGAATTTTCTCCCGATGAGCTTATAAAGCTCAGGGCCGCGACCATGCTCATCGATGTCGGGAGAATAGGTCTCTCCGAGGGAATCTTCAACAAGCCCGGAAAGCTCACTCCGGAGGAGTTCGAGATTGTGAAGAGCCACGTGCTCCGCGGCGCGGAGTATGTCGACAAGAAGCTTGACCTCTTTGAGGAGGGGGTCAAGCTCGTGAAGCACCACCATGAGGCCTATGACGGGTCGGGGTATCCAGACGGGCTGAAAGGCGGGGAGATACCGCTGTGGGCAAGAATCGTGGGAGTTGTGGACAGCTACTATGCAATGATATCGAAACGCCCCTTCAGAGAGCCGTACAAGGACGAAGAAGCTATAAGGATGCTCAAAGAACAAAAGGGCAGGCGATACGATCCGAAGATCGTGGGTATCTATATCGATATCCTGAGAGATCGAATGAAGGAGGAGTAGAGCAAGGGAGCGTAGCATGGCCGAGTTTCTAAAGAAGATGTTGGTGACGAGCGAATTGGAGAAGAACCTGATTTTCCAGAGTCTGCAGAAGCTGAAGCAGCCACTTAATGTCAGTGTCGATAACATAGAATACCGCGGGTATGTCGAGCGGTTTGACACCGGCAGCATCATTGTCCGTATGAGCTCATCGCACATCGGAGAAATAGAAGGGACTCACAAGGTCAACTTCATATTCAACAACAACTATCACTACTTTACCACAGACGTTCATCAGCAGGACGAAGAGAGGGTCGTCCTGCTCTTTCCCGAGGAGCTGAGCAAGAACATCCTGAGGCGGTACGAGCGCATCTATGTGCGAGGGAAGGTGAATATGAAGTTCAAGATCATGATACAGTCCGAAAAGGGCGAGTTCGAGAACTCCTCCCTTCTCGACGAGCGGGTCATTTCCAGGGAGGTGAAAAAGCCGCGGCCCGCAGTCGACAAGATCCTGAACGGTATCAAGCACCTCGTCTCGGAATTCGCACAGAAGTTCCAGGTGAAGGTATTCAAGTCGGATGACCGGCTCACATTGCAGGAGCAGATCGTTAAGGAAAGCGGCAAGATCTTTCTCATTTACAACGCCTACGAAGACGCCATCGAGGATAAGAGATTCTACGAGGAGCAGATCATCACTGTGGGAAGCGCGTACGATTACATGATATCGAGAGGAGACGCGAGACAGGCATGCGAAGGCAGGCTCATCGACATGCTCCAGCAGCTCCGGAATAAACGCATCTTTTCCGAATGCTACATACCCCTGATGCTGGAGGGGGAGGCAGTCGGATACATCAGGCTCATAAACGATATAGACTACCACCGGAGTATCAAGCCTTCATTTGCAAAGCGTACTATCGGGTATGCTGACATACTTGTCGAGGCCCTCGTAAAATACGACTACTTCAGCCTGGAGAGCGGAGCCGAATTCGATATTCCTGTGGTGAACGTTTCGGCAGGCGGTCTGCTGTTTACGCTTGACAAACCCAACCTGAAGCAGTACCTAATTACTGACACGATCCTTCAGATGTCCATCCTGTTTCCACACCGACAGGTGGTGGCGAGAGGAGTGATACACAGGATTGTAAAGGAAACCTCGGAGTATGGTGTGAGCTTCCAGGAGATAAACCAGGAGGACGTAGCCTACATAGAGACCCTTGTGAAGAAAGAGAAGAAGAACCGGTAACTTGAGGGAGATTGGTATGGCACCGAAGAATGACAACGTGATGAACAGCATTATAGGCGAAGGCTCCATGTTCGAGGGTAAGTTCTACATCAGCGGTTCATTACAGATCGACGGCAGGTTTGAAGGCGAGATCCAGACGAGGGACCAACTCATCGTGGGCGAAACGGGAAAGGTGAAGACCGATATAATTGCAAAGAGGGTTGTCGTCGGAGGAACCGTTATCGGTAACATCGAGGCAGGGGAGGAAGTTTCACTGCTCTCTACCGGTAGAGTCCTCGGGAATATCAGAGCCCCAAGGGTGAACATAGCGGAGGGTGTTGTCGTGAAGGGGGAGATCTCCATCGATGCAGGGCAGAAGAAAGACGTGAAGAGCATCATCGAGGAATCCTTTGACGCCGGGTCGAAGCTCAGTGATGTGACCAAAAGGAAGGATACCGGTAAGGATTCTTCAGAAGATGCATGAACTAAAGAACAAGTCAGAGATCGTATACATAAGACAGGCGTGCAGAATAGTCTCCGAACTGCTCTCATACCTCAGTGAGATCACAAAGCCCGGCGTGACAACATTGTGGCTCGATTCGAGGGCCGAAGATTTCATCAAGAAAAAAGGAGGCGTTCCAGCCTTCAAGAATTACAACGGTTTCCCCTCATCGATATGTACCTCCATCAATGAGGAGGTCATCCACGGCATACCTTCCGAACAAAGAATAGAAGAAGGGGACATCCTCAGTATAGACGTAGGTGTAAAGAAGGCCGGGTACTACGGGGATGCTGCGGTAACACTACCGGCGGGTCAGGTGGAACCGGAGCTGCTCCGCCTTCTCCGTGTGACGGAGGAGGCGCTTTATGCCGGTATCGAGAGGGCGGTGGTTGACAACCATGTGGGCGATATATCAAGAGCGGTACAGGAAACTGTCGAGAGGGACGGATTTTCCGTTGTGAGAGATTTCGTCGGTCACGGGGTTGGAAAAGAGCTCCATGAAGAACCTCCAATACCGAACTACAAGACTCCGGGGAGAGGGCCTCGGCTCGTTCCAGGGATGACACTCGCCATCGAGCCCATGGTCAACATGGGGACCTATGAGGTGGAAATAAAAGAGGATAACTGGACAGTCGTGACAAAGGACGGAAGGCCTTCCGCTCATTTCGAGCACACAATTCTCATCTCTGAACACGGCCCCGAGATATTCACCATGCACTGATGATTCGAGGCTCCTCTCCTGCAACGCTGTCGCCGTGAAGGTCTCCTCCTTAAGGGTCTGGGACCTGAAGGTCAGTGACCTGAAAGCCGACGGTCTTCTGGCCGAGACCTTTAAAAAAGACTGTAACATTAATGAGAACGCATGTCTCCCTTTCAAGTTGTCGATCATACAGCTGATATTGCCGTTGTCATAGAAGGAGACAACGAGGAACAACTGCTGAGAGAGGGCACCCGCGTCGTTTTCTTTCTCCTCACAGACAGCGACCCCGGCCGCGGTCGGGTGCAAAGGACCGTGAAAAAGAGGGTCAAGTTGGAGTACAGGAGCTTCGAGGAGCTCTTCATAGATTTCCTGAACCGGCTGCTTTCGCTCGCGGACATCTATGGGCTTCTTCCCGTCGGAGTCGCTCCTAAGATCAAAAAAAATAGGGCGGTCATTACAGTAAGGTTTATCCACGCCGGACCCTGTCAGTTAACAAGGGAGATCAAGGCAGCGACTCACCACAACTACAGTGTGGAGAGGGGCCCGAACGGTCTTTTAACAAAGATAACGTTTGACGTATAAGAGCTTTTATGATGGGTATGAAGAAAATCGGCAGATCCCTTTATGAGATATCCATGGAGAAGGGCATGAGGGTGCCCGCATACGCCTTCATTGACGACACCATGGCAGAAAGCGGTGAGACTCTGCAGGCTTTGGAACAGATCAAGAACGTCGCCTGGCTCCCGGGAGTACAGCAGTTCGTAGCTGCAATGCCGGATGTTCACTACGGTTACGGGTTCCCCATAGGCGGGGTCTGCGCCACTGACACCAGGGATGGTGTGATCTCCCCGGGGGGAGTGGGGTACGACATCAACTGCGGTGTGCGTGCGATAAGAACCATGCTTTGTGCAAAGGACATAGATAAGAGGGTCTGGGACCTTGTGACCGAGCTCTACAGGAGAGTTCCCGCGGGAGTCGGTTTGAAGGGGAGCATAAGACTGTCTGCGAGAGAGGAGCGCAGGGTGGTGGAGAATGGTGCCGGGTGGGCTGTGGCCCACGGGTTCGGCGAGGATGAGGATCTTTTGTTTTGTGAAGACGGCGGACGGCTCGACGGTGCGGACTATGCTGATGTGTCCGAGACGGCGAGAGAGCGGGGACGAGAGCAGCTCGGGACTCTCGGGGCCGGCAATCATTTCATCGAGCTGTCATATGTCTCCGATATTTTTGACGACGACACCGCATCCTTGTACGGACTTTTCAAGGGACAGATCATCGTTCTTTTTCATACAGGATCGAGAGGGTTCGGCTACCAGATATGCGATGACTACCTGAAGATGATGAGAAAGGAAAGCAGGCTTGAGCTCCCTGATCCGCAGCTGGTCTCCGTCTTCATCGGACACCACCTCGGCAAGAGGTACATGAGTGCGATGCGCGCTGCTGCGAACTACGCATGGGCCAACCGGCAGATAATCACCTCGCTCGTCAGAGAGGGCTTCGAGAGAGTGCTGAAGACCTCGTACAGGAGGCTCGGAATGAGCGTTGTCTACGATGTGAGCCATAACATCGCTCGCCTCGAGTACCATGAGGTGGAACAGGAGCGAAAGCTGCTATGTGTTCACCGCAAGGGGGCAACCCGCGCTTTCGGTCCGGGCCATCAGGATGTTCCTGAAATGTACAGAAGCGCGGGGCAGCCGGTTCTCATCCCCGGGGATATGGGGAGGGCTTCGTACATCATGAAAGGAACAGAGGGGAGTATGAAGAAGAGCTTCGGGACAGCCTGTCATGGGGCGGGGCGTCTGCTCTCCAGAAGGAAGGCGACGAAGGTCGCGGAATCCCGAGATATCAAAGGCGAGCTCGAAAAGTTGGGAGTTCTCGTTATGTCTAGGTCACGGAGAACGCTTAAGGAGGAGATGCCTGAGGCATACAAGGACGTGTCGCGTATCGTCGATATCGTCGAGCAGAACGACCTTGCACGCAAGGTGGCAAAGCTCGTTCCCATCGGTGTGGTGAAGGGATAGTGAAAAAAACTGCTGCTTTTGGGGGTGTGGTGTTGTGAGAAATAGTGTGTTTTCCATCGCAGAATCGGCTCAGTGGGTTAACAGAGAGGTTGTCCTTACCGGCTGGGTGCGGCACGTCAGGATCGGGGGATCGATCTGCTTCATCGAGGTGAGAGACGGGAGCGGTATTATACAGGCCGTCGTAGTGAAAGACCAGGTCCCGGAAGGTGTGTTCGAGAACTGTATGAAGCTAAAGGTTGAGGCTTCTCTCATCGTTACCGGGGTTCTGAAGGAGGAACCGAGAGCTCCCGGAGGATACGAGATCGGGGTGAACGATCTGCAGGTTGTGCAGATTCCAGAAGAGGAGTATCCCATATCGAAGAAGTCTCACGGTGTCGATTTCCTCCTCGAGCGCCGCCATCTCTGGCTGAGGTCTTCGAGACAGCTCGCTATTTTGCGGATCAGGAGCGAGCTTGTCAGTGCGCTGCGGTCCTACTTTCATGAAAACGGCTTCGTATTGATCGACACCCCGATCCTGACCGGATCGATAGGGGAGGACTCAGGGAACCTCTTTCAGACTGAGTATTTCGACCTCGGCTCAGCGTACCTCGCCCAGACCGGGCAGCTCTACCTCGAAGCGGCTGCAAGCGCCTTCAAGAACGTCTTCTGTTTCGGACCTACGTTCCGTGCCGAGAAATCCAAGACCCGCCGGCACCTTGTGGAGTTCTGGATGCTGGAGGCGGAGATGGCCTTTTGCGACTCGAAAGGGAACATGGACCTCCAGGAGGACATGATCTGCACGGTTGTTCATAACACGATAGAGCGCTGTTCGAGAGAGCTCGCTTTTTTGGAAAGGGATGTCGAGTCTCTGGAAAGGATGAAGCCACCCTTCCAGAGGGTGTCCTATGACGAAGCGATCGGTATGCTGCAGAAAAAGGGTTTTTCGATCGCATGGGGTGACGATATCGGAGGGGATGAGGAGACTATTCTTTCGGAGAGTTTCGAGAAACCAGTGTTCCTTTACAATTACCCGAAACAGATAAAGGCCTTCTATATGAAACCCAACCCGGACGATTCGAGAACCGTTCTGTGTGACGATCTCTTTGCTCCCGAAGGATACGGCGAGATAATAGGAGGCTCGCAGAGAAACGATGACCTCCAGTCGCTTCAGAAAAGGATCGATGAGGAAGGTCTCGAAAGAGAAAGCTACGGCTGGTACCTCGACCTGCGCCGATTCGGGAGTGTTCCGCACGCCGGCTTTGGGCTGGGTTTGGAACGCCTTCTGTCCTGGATATGCGGACTCCAGCATGTGAGAGAAGCGATTCCATTTCCACGCCTCATAAACAGAAATTACCCGTAGGCTGTGTTGAATTGGAGTGAGCGTAAACCTAAAGTGAGGGTACTATGAGAGCGTGGGCACGCATATCCGTTTTTTTTCTTTTCCTCGTTGCGAGCACGGCCTTCGGGTTCGAATACAGGGTCACGGGCGTGGGCGGGGAAGTTACCGTACAACGGGAAGGGAGTAAACGCAGGAGGGTTGTAAAAGGGGAGGTTCTTAAGGCAGGGGACACGATATGGACCGCGAGAGACAGCATCGTTACGCTGAGAACTGAAAACAGGCATTACAGAGTATTCCCTTACAGCCTCGTCGAGCTGAAAGACAAACCGGTGATAGTCTGGGGAAAACTCTCGAGCTCTCCGGGAGCTGAATTTCCTGACATCCGTTTCTACTTCTATCCAAGGCCCGCCCAGGGAAGAACTCTGAAGATCGGACTCCGCTCACAGAGTGAAGCGCTTCTTGTAACCTCCCACATACGCAACGATAACGGGTACAAAAAGGAGGTATTGTTTTACCATCTCGAAGAGGGTCCCTACAGGGCGCTTACCGGGTTCGATGTCGAGCTTCTTCCCGACAAGTACTGGCTCGAGGTCCGGGCGGAGGGCACGGCGTCCACGACATGGATAGTGTACCCGTTCTATCTCAAAGCTTCGCGATACGGCAGCGGAAGAGTGTACATAGAGCAACAAAAGAGTTCTCTTTTTTCTCCCTCACAGAAGAAGAAGAAAGAGCAGGAGGAGCTTGGCAGTGTCTTGTCATCCCTCTCAGATGAAGCGAGGTGGAAGGGGAAGTTCGGGTACCCTGTGAAACAACCGGTTGTCATTTCAGGGTTCGGGAAAAAAAGGATATACTATATGAATCACGAGCGGAGCATGACCCGCTATCACCGGGGAATCGATTTCAAAGGGGAGGTCGGAGATCCTGTTTTTGCTCCGGGTGACGGTGTGGCCGTCTTCGCGGAAGAGAGGATTACAACCGGTAATACGCTGGTGATAGACCATGGGCAGGGAGTGTTCTCCCTTTTTTTTCACCTCGATTCTATCTCTATCCTTTCGGGAACGCCTGTGAAGAAGGAAAGCCGGGTGGCAGAGATAGGATCCACGGGAATCACAGAGGGCTCACACCTGCACTGGGGTTTGCTGGTCGACGGTGTTTACGTCGACCCGATCGACTGGGTAAAGATGAATTTTTAAGCTTGGAGGGAATCATGGAAAGTTATGAGGAAAAGATCCGATTTGCAGCCCGCTACATTGGGGACAAGATCGGCGAGTCCCCCAAGATCGGGATTATCCTTGGGTCAGGCCTCTCGAGGATTTCAGAGGAGGTAGAGGACAGTACCGTGATCCGGTATATCAACATACATGGCTTTCCGTCGTCGATGATCCGGGGGCACAGGGGAGAGATCATATGCGGCACGTGCGAGGGCAAGCGTGTGATCATGTTCAACGGGAGGTTCCACTACTACCAGGGATACCCCATTCAGGATGTTGTGCTGCCGGTGAGAGTCGCAGGAGCCCTCGGTGTGGAGCGGATCATCATCACGAATGCGAGTGGAGGGATCAATCGGTCTTTCGGACCGGGAGATATCATGCTCATCTCGGATCATATAAACCTCCTGGGAACCAACCCGCTCATTGGACGGGACACCTCGGAATTAGGACCGATCTTTGTGGACATGACCCAGCCGTACGATACAAATCTCATCGCAGAGGCTAAAGTTCTGGCAAAGAAGCTGGGTATCGAAGAAATCAGAGAGGGGGTGTACCTTGCGACATCGGGCCCGAGTTATGAAACGAAGGCTGAGATCGAATTCTTTTCCAGGATAGGCGCCGATGCGGTAGGAATGTCGACAGTGCCCGAGGTGATCGTCGCGAATCAGCTCGGGATGAAGGTGCTCGGAATATCCGTAATTGCGAACATGGCGTGCGGAATCTCCGAGAGCCCCTTGAGCCACGGCGAGGTCCTCGAGAACGTCGACAGAGCGAGCTCCAGGCTTGTCCTCCTCCTGAGGGAGATCATCAGGAATGTGCTGTAGTATGAATGTAGCGGATCGATATTTCACAGACGATGCTGTTTCGACAATCCGGCGTGAGATATCGGGTGCGTACGGAAATGAAGTGCTCTTCTTCGGATGGACGGACGAGAAAAACCTCGTCTGCCGGGTGGAAGCTGTTGCACGAGGTAATGATGTGAGCGTCGCCGTTCCCCTGCAGGAGAGCTTTGTTCCGGACGTCGTGATTCACAACCACCCTGAAGGCCCTCTTTCTCCTTCCTCTCAGGATGTTCGCCTCTCTTCGATCATCGCGCAGCGTGGTGTGGGTTTCTTCATAATAAACAACGATGCGACCTCTATCTACGTGGTCATAGAGCCCGTGGAAAAAAGAGGGCGTCAGCCGCTGGATACAGAGAGCCTCCTTACGCTTGTATCTGCCGGGGGCGGTCTTTCATCGGTACTGCAGCAGTTCGAACAGAGAGAAGGCCAGATCTCAATGGTCCGCACCGTCGCCGGATCGTTCAATGAGAACAGGACGGCCCTCATCGAAGCCGGAACAGGTATAGGGAAGTCCCTGGCCTACCTCATTCCGGCGATCCAGTGGTCGATAACAAATCGTGAGAGAGTGGTGATATCGACCAATACTATCAACCTTCAGGAGCAGCTCCTCCACAAGGATATCCCGGACCTGCACGACAGCTTCGAGCAGGGATTTTCGTATGTCCTTATGAAGGGCCGCGGAAACTACGTCTGCCTCAACCGGGTTTCTGAGGCAAAGCAGGACCTGTTTTCCTTCATCGATGAGGAGGAGAACGAGGAGTTCGGGACGATCTGTGAATGGATCGAAACCACAGATGACGGCAGCCTCTCGGATCTCACCTTTGTGCCGAAGACGGCTCTGTGGGAGAAGATCAACTCGCAGACAGAGACCTGCCTCGGCGCACAATGCGGGTATTTCGGCCGCTGCTTCGTGAACCGGGTCAAGAGACGGGCGGTTACTTCGAATATCGTGGTGACGAACCACCACTACCTTATCGCCGATGCAACAATGCTGGGCAGCGGTACCTCCATTCTTCCATCTTATGAGAGGGTGATTTTCGACGAGGCGCATAACCTCGAGGATTCGGCAACCTCCTTTTTTACGAGAAGCATTACTCTCTCGAGGATCCTTCGGCTGCTTGGACGCCTCTATACGGGCGGGAGAAAAAAGCGGGGATACCTCGTGTATCTGGGGAAAAAAAGGCCCGCTGTTTCCGGCACCTCCATAGAGACGATTCAGCATAATGTTTCGGGATTGAAGCGTACGGCCAAGTCCCTTTTCGAAATGCTTGGGGATTTTTTCTCGGCACTTAGCCCGGGAAGCGGGGAGGAGAACAGGATCACGATCGAGATAAACAGCGAGGTCAGGGCTCACCCTCTCTGGGACACGGAGGTGGCGCAGCAGATAGGCAGTTTTTACAGGGAGTGCAGCCTTCTCGGGTCGCAGCTTTCCGACCTGAGAACCGATCTTGAGGAGGCGGGTGAGCTGCGGGCTTCAAAGCAGGTCGAGGGTTTTGTCTCCAGGATGATAGAAACGGTTGAGGTCCTCGATCTCTTCCTCAAAGAGGAGGAGGATGCGCAGTGGGTGAGATGGATAGAGAACAAAAGGGGGGTCGGGATATTCGTTGCCCCGATTGAAGTCGGCAGCACGGTGAACGAGATACTATTCGGGAAGGTGAAGAGTGCGGTCCTCACGAGTGCAACCCTTACTGTCGAGGGCTCCTTCGGTTTCTTGAAGAAGAGGCTCTCGCTCGGAGATTCGATCCTGGAGGAGCGCATAGATTCCCCCTTCGACTGGGGCTCTCAGATGCGGGTCCTCATCCCTGCCGATACCGCAGAGCCGGGGAATTCGGACTATACCGATATTATGAGCGAGTACGTTAAGCGTATCCTTGTTACGACAGGAGGAAGGGCGTTCGTTCTCTTTACATCCTACAAAATGCTGAACGAGATCCATGCCCGTGTGAAGGATGAACTCGCCAATAACGGGATCATAATCTTCAAACAGGGTGATGACTCGAGAAGAAATATCCTCGAACGGTTTAAAAGGAATATAAGCTCCACTCTCTTCGGAACGGAGAGCTTCTGGGAGGGCGTCGATGCTCCGGGAGATACTCTCCAGTGCGTGATCATCACCAAGCTTCCGTTCAGGGTACCGACTGAGCCGGTC